>Ga0070681_10002707_pt1 | contig 16307 bp, 15 predicted proteins | sample KBSC83BmetaG_FD_65650 | JGI IMG/M metagenome (GOLD analysis project Ga0070681, IMG submission 65650) | Corn rhizosphere microbial communities from Kellogg Biological Station, Michigan, USA - KBS C8-3B metaG | ecosystem: Host-associated > Plants > Roots > Rhizosphere | place: USA: Michigan...
GTCGTGATCCGCCGGGCGGCGATGGTCAAGGCAACCCAGTTCGCCTCGGGCATGTCCAGATCGCCGCCGACAAAGGCGCCGCCGTGCACCCACATGAGGCCGGCCCGTGCGGGGCCGGGCGCACGGTAGAGTCTGGCCGGCACCGCAGCGACCGGTCCCGGGATCTCAACATCCCGGGTTTCGACGCAGGACAACTCGGGATAGCGCGCGAGCAGTGACTGGCTGTCCACATCGGAACGCCCGTCGGGTGGCGCACCTCGTGGCGACTCGAGGACGCGTACCCGGTCAGCGAACGTCAGGTTGCCGGTCACTGCTTGCCCGTTGAGCAGCCGGGGAACGGGCGCCCTTTATCCACCTTGGCCTCCGATTCGAGGGTCAACGAGATGCCTTCGCGCGACGGTCCGGCCCGGAGCCGCCGACGAAACGGGCGAGTGCGGCCCCGCCAGCCGCAGCGGGCTGGCGGGGCCGCACTCGCTCAGGTCAGGACCCGGCCTTGTAGTCGGCGTCCATCGTGGCGAACATCTTGTCCGCGGTAGACTGCCCGCTGAAGATCTCCTGGATCCCGCTGAGCATGTCCTGCTGGACCTTGGCGTTGGGCCACAACTGGTCCATGAACGGCACCGCCTTGCCGCTGTTGATGAACGTCGTCAGGTCGGCCAACGACGGGTCGACGGACGAGCCGGCGTCGGCCAGCGCCGGCAGGCTTCCCTGCTTCTGGTTGAAGACTTTCATGCCCGCCGGAGACATGATGTAGTTGACGAACTTCAGGGCGAGATCCTTCTTCTTTGTCTTGGCGTTGATGCCGTAGCCGGCGCCGGCCGCGACCGGCATCAGGAAGCTGGACGGGTCGTCGGTGGCCGGTAGCGGCTTGAGGATGAAGTTTCCGGTGGGGTTCTTCTGCTTGAGCAGCGCCACGACCCAGTTGCCCTGCACCAGTCCGAGCGTCTTGCCCGTCGCAGCCAGATCCTGGCTGGCCGCGTAGTCGGTACCCAGCGGGTTCTTCTGGAAGCAGCCGTTGTGGTCCATCTCCTGGTACTTGGCCATCGCGGTGGTCCACGGCGAGTTGGCGAAGGCGGCCTGGCCGGCCTGCATCTTCTTGTCGAAGTCCTTGTCATTGCCGTACACCAGGGTGGCGACCAACGCGTACAGGACCAGCTGGGTGACCCAGTTGTCGTGGATGCCCAGCGCGAACGCCGGCGTACCCTTGGCCGCCGCAGCCTTGCAGAACGTCAAGAGCTCCGTGTACGTCGACGGTACGGTGAGCCCGGCCTTGTCCAACGCATCCTTGTTGTACACCGCGCCGATGCCGTTGACCCCGAAGATGGCGTCGTAGGTCTTCCCGTTGTACTGCGCGACGCCCTGCAGGCTGGCCGGCAGCTTGGCCGCCCACGACTGGTCGGTCAGGTCCATCAGGTACCCGGGCTTGCCGAGAACGTAGGTGGCGCCGGGATTGCCGTTACCGGGCCAGACGGTAAAGACGTCCGGCGCGGTACCGGAGGACAGCTGGGTGCGGATCTGCTGCTGGAACTGGTCGGCAGCAGCGGTGGTGAGGTTCACCTTGACGCCCGGGTTGGCGGCCTCGAACGCCTTGACGACGTCCTCGATCGAGCCCTGGTCCACCGAAGCGACATTCAGGGTCGTCGAGTTGCCGCCGCCCGAGGCGGCGTTGGTGCCACCACTGCACGCCGCCACCACCAACGTGGTGGCCGTCAGTGCGGCAATCACAGCTGAAAACCTGCGAAGGTTCATGAAGCCTCCTGAGAGGAACGGACGGCGATCGAGGACCGATCGCTGGAATCGACATCGGGTGCCAAGGCACTGAAGGTGTAGCGGCCGGACGCCAGCCACAGGGTGAGCCCGGTGGCGGACGTCTCGACCCGGATGACCCCCGGGCGGTCGACCGCGGACGCGTCGCCTTCGCGGACGCTGCCCGGATCCGGCGTGGGGACTTCCAGTACGGCGGTGCTGCCGGGCGGTACCGTCGCGGATACCGTGATCCGGCCGTCGGCGAGGCGCCAGCCACAGGCGACCCGCCCGCGCGGAGTCTCCTGTTCGGCCCGTGCCCAGGTCAGCCGGCCGCCCGGCAGCGGGCGCAGCAGTAGCTCCCGGTAGGCGACCGAGCCGGGTGTCTGGTCGATGCCGGCGACCCGGCCGAAGAGCCAGTCGCCGACGCTGCCCAGGCTGTAATGGTTGAACGAATTCATCGCCGGGGCCTGGAAGCCGTCGGTGTCGGTCCAACCATCCCAGCGTTCCCAGATGGTGGTGGCGCCGTGCCGGATCGAATAACCCCAGGACGGGTACTCGTCTTGGTGTAGCAGGCGGTAGGCGAGGTCGGCCCGGCCGTGGTCGGACAGCACGGGGCACAGCAGCGCCACGCCGACGAAGCCCGTGGTGAGCCGGTAGTCCCGCTTCTCGATGTCGGCGGCCAGATGCTCGACCGCCGCCGGTACCAGCCGCGGGGGCAGCAGGCCGAACGCCAGCGCGAGCAGGTACCCGGTCTGCGTCTCGCCCGCCACGCGGCCGTCATCGTCCACATAGGACTCGATGAACGCGGCTCGGATCGCCGCGTGCAGGGCGCGGTGCTCGCCGGCGACCTCGTGGCGGCCCAGCACCTCGGCCGCCGCCGCCACGATCTCGGTGCTGCGGGCGAAGTAGGCGGTGGCCAGCACATCGCGGGGTGTCGTGGCGCCGACCTGGAGCCAGTCGCCGTAGGAGTTTCCGGTGCGGTGGCGCCAGCGCAGGTCGGGGTTGTGCCGACGGATGTGGCTCACCCAGGCCATCATCGCGTCGAAGCAACGCTCCAGAGTGGCGCGGTCCCCGTAGCTGCGCCACAGGTGCCAGGGAATGATCACCCCGGCGTCGCCCCACGCCGGCGCGCCCTCGCGATCGACCGAGATGACCGGGGCGACGTCGCGGAACGCGCCGTCGGCGGTCTGCCCATCCACCACGTCCCGAAGCCATCGGGCGAAAAATGCCGAGACGTCGGCGTTGCGGCTGGCGGTGGGGGCGAAGATCTGTGTATCGGCGAGCCAGCCGAGCCGCTCGTCGCGTTGTGGGCAGTCGGTGGGTACCGCGACGAAGTTGCCCCGCTGACCCCACGCGATGTTGGACTGCAGCTGGTTGACCACCGGGTCGGAGCACTCGAAGTGCCCGGTCCACGGGGTGTCGCTGTGCAGCACGCGGGCTACGACGTCCGCGTCGGTGAGCTCGCCGGGGTAGTTGTCCACCTCGACGTATCGGAAGCCGTGGAAGGTGAACTGTGGCTCGAACACCTCGATCTCGCCGCCGCCGGTGACGTAGACGTCGGTGGCCCGGGCCCGGCGCAGATTCTCCACGTACAGCTCGTCGCCGGCGAGTACTTCCGCGTGCCGCAGCACGAGGCGCCGCCCGGGCTCGGCGCCGCGCACGGTGAGTCGGACCCGACCGACCAGGTTCTGTCCGAAGTCGACGATGAACCGGCCGGATCCGCGCGGCGTCACCGTGTTGGCGGCCAGCTCGCGGATGACCCGGACCGGGTTGTCCGGCTCGGCAACCAGCGGTCCCGGCTCGGCGTCGAGGACCGCGACCGGCAGGAAGCCCTCTGCGTCACCGGGCGCGTCCCAGCCGGGCGCGCCGAGCCGTGCGTCGACGTGTTGGCCCATCAGCAGGTCGGCGGCGCGGATCGCGCCCGGTCGCTCGGTCCAGCCGGCGTCGGTCGCTACGACCTGCTGGGAACCGTCGGTGAACTCCACCACGAGCTGCGCCAGCAGGCCGGGGCGGTCGCCGTAGTGCAGCGCCGGGCGGCGCTCGTCGAAGCCGACGTAACCGCACCACCAGCCGTCGGCCACCACCGCGGCCAGCACGTTGCCGCCCTCCCGCAGCAGCGCGGTGACGTCGTACGTCTGGTACTGCAGCCGGTGGTGGTACTCAGTCCAACCCGGTGCCAGGTCCGTGTCGCCGATCCTTGAGCCGTTGAGGCGCGGTTCGTAGACGCCGTGGGCGGTGGCGTACAACCGGGCCCGGGCCACCGGCTTGCGCAGTTCGAACTCCCGGCGCAGGTACAGCGGCGGCGGGGCGGGTACGGGTTCGACGTCGCCGCCCGGCGGTTCGGCATGCGGCAGGGCGTTCGTGTCGCGGCCCACCCATACCGCCGTCCAGTCGTCGCGGTGCAGCAGACCGGTCTCGAACCAGCTCTGCGCGGTGCCGCCCTCGGCGCCGGTCTCGTCCCAGAGCTGAACCCGCCAGTGGTAGCGGACGCCCGAGTGCAGCGCCGGACCGTCCCACGGCACCAACAACCCCTCGCCCGACTCGCGGCGTCCGGTGTCCCACAGCAGCCGGTCCGGTTCGTCCAGGTCCGCCGGGCACTGCGCGGCGGTGATGCGGTACGCGCTCTGTGCCGCCCCACGCCATCCGCAGTCGAGCTTCCAGGACAGTCGTGGCCGGCGTACACCGAGGCCCAGCGGCTCGGTGCGCTGCTCGGTCTGCAACCCGTACGGGCGCAACACACCGTCGTCCACAGTGGATGTCATCCCTTCAGCCCTCCGGCGAAACCGTTGATGATGCTGCGCTGTAACGCGAAGTAGACGGCCAGGACCGGGACGATGCTGATCACAAGGGCCGCGAAGATGAGGTTCCAGTCGGTGACGTACTGACCCACGAAGCCGGAGATCGCCACGGGTACGGTCTGCTGGCTGCTGCCGCTGAGGTACAGCAGCGGCGTGAAGAAGTCGTTCCAGACGAAGATGGCGTTGAGCACCAACGCAGTCACCGTGATCGGCTTGAGCATCGGGAACACCACCAGCCGGAACACCTGCAGCGGCGAGCACCCGTCGATCAGCGCGGCGTCCTCGAAGTCCCGGGGCAGCGCCCGCAGGAAACCCACGTAGAGGAAGGTGGTGAACGGTACCTGCAGGCCCGAGTAGAACAGCACCAGAGCCCACACGCTGCCCAACAGGCCAAGGTCGCGCATGGTCTGGTACAGCGGCAACGCAGCCAACTGGAACGGCAGCATCAGGCCCAGCATGATCAGCAGGTACATGCCGCGGGACCAGCGGGTGCTGGCCCGGGCCAACGGATACGCGGCCAGCGACGATATGGCCAGGACGATGACCACGCTCACGGTGGTCACCACCGCGCTGTTGAGCAGGGCGCCGCCCAGCCGGCCCTGCTGCCATGCGGCGGTGAAATTGGCGAGCGTCAGCGATGTGGTGGGCCGGATCGGTGAGGACAGATCCGAGGCCGGCCGCAGCGCGAGGTTGACCAGGACGTACAGCGGAAACGCGATGACGATCGCGACCGCGACCATGATCAGTTCGAGCCCGAAGGTGCGCCAGCGGTAGCGGTTCATGACGCCGCCCTCTCGTTGCGCGCGAGCAGGACGTACTGCCCGCTGGAGACGACCGCCACGATGATGGTGAGCACCACCGCCAGAGCGATGCTGTAGCCGAACTCGCCGAGTGTGAACGCGTCCTTGTAAATCAACGTCGACATGGTGTCGGTGGCGTGCCCGGGGCCGCCGCCGGTCAGCGCGTACACCTGGTCGAACAGCTTGATCCCGCCAATGATCGACAGCATCAGGTTGATGGTGAACGCGGGTCCCAGCAGCGGCCGGGTGACGGCCCAGAAGCGCCGGATCGCGCCACCGCCGTCGATCGCCGCCGCCTCGTAGATGTCCCTGGGTATCGACTGCAGTCCGGCCAGGAAGATCACCATGGAATACCCACAGAACTGCCAGACGATGACGCCGACAACCGACCACAGGGCAAGTCGCGGGCTGCCCAGCCAGTCCTGTTGCCAGGAGCCCAGACCGACAGCGCCCAGCAGGCTGTTGACCGCGCCGTCCGGGCCGAGCAGGTTACGCCACAGGTAGGCCGTCACGATCGGGGTGACCACCGCGGGCGCGAACAGGAACACCCGCAGCACGTTGCGCGATTTGATCATGCTGTTGACGCCGAGGGCCAGCAGGAGCCCCACGCCGTTCTGCACGATCGTGATGGCGACCGCGATCAGCAGGGTGTGCGTGACCACCTGCGTCGCCTGGGGATCGTGGAACAGCTGGCTGAAGTTGCCCAGCCCGTTGAAGGAGACGTGGGGATCCAGGCCGTCCCAGTTCGTGAACGCGTAGTACACGCCGCGTGCGCTGGGTACCAGGACGACGAAGGCGAACAGCACCAACGCGGGCAGGGCGAACCACCAGGTACTGGCGGTGCCGTGGCGCCGACGGCGCGGGACGCCTGAGGTTCGGTCCGGGGGATGGTGTGTTGCGGGCTCACCCCGCTCCGACAACTGTTTGTAGGGAAGGACTGTCACCGTTGACCTCATCCGCTGAATCGTTTCATTGAGTTGGCGTTAGCGGCCACGCGGGCTCGGGCAGATAGGGACGTGCGCGGCCCTCATGCCATCCCGCCCCGGCATCCACCCGCGTCGTAGGGATGTGGGTAACGTTTCTCAAATATTGCGGCCGACTCTAGGTTTGCCCCGCTATCACGTCAAGGGGGTACCGGCAGAAAGTGCTGCTACGCAGGTGATAGCCAACAGCACGATCAAACTCTAGAGTTGGGTAACGTTTTCCATGTGGTAGGAGTGAGCGCGTGGAGTCAACAGCACCGCCCCGTCGGGTCACCATCGTCGACGTCGCACGCCACGCCCAGGTGTCGACCACCACGGTCTCGAAGGTGCTGCGCAACGCCTACGGAGCCAGCCCCGCGATGCGCGCGAAGGTACGTCAAGCCATGGCGGAGCTCGGCTACCGGCCGCACGCCGCGGCCCGGGGCATGCGCGGCCAGACCTACACCATCGGCCTGACGCTTCCCGACATCCGTAACCCGTTCTTCGCCGACATCCTCGACGGGCTGGGCGACTGCCTCCACGACACCGACTACCAGGTCCTCCTCGGGGTCGGCGGCAACACCGAGGACTCCGAGGCCCGGGTCGTCGACGCGATGATCGACCGCCGGATGGACGGCCTGGTCCTCATCGCGCCGCTGGCCTCCCGCGCCGACCTCGAGCGCATCGCCGCTACCGTGCCGACCGTGGTGGTCGGCCGGCACGGACGCTCGGCCGCCTACGACGTGGTGGCCGATGACGACTACGCGGGCGCCGGGCTGGTCGTCGGTCACCTCGCCGACCTCGGACACAAACGCATCGGCCACATCGACCACTACGAGACCGATCCCGACCGGCTGGCCGAGATGCCCAACGCGATCCGCGCGGAAGGGTACCGGCAGGCCATGCGCGCCCGCGGCCTGGCCGACGAGATCGACGTCGTGGTCACCAGCTACACCCGCGACGGCGGTTATCTGGGAGCCAAGCAGCTGCTCGGCCGCCACCAGCGCCCCACCGCGATCTTCGCCGGTGCCGACTTCGTCGCGATGGGCGTACTCGACGCGGTCGCCGAGGCCGGCCTCACCGTCCCGGGCGACATCTCCGTCGCCGGCTACGACAACACAACGTTCGCTGCGTTCAGCCCGATCTCCCTGACCAGCGTCGACCAGGCCGGCCGGCAGATGGGCAGCGACGCGGGACGCCTGCTGCTGGCCCGCATCGGCGACCGGCGCAGACGATCGGTCCAGATCAACATCTCCCCCACCCTCGTCGTGCGCAGAAGTACCGCCCCGCCACCCGCCTGAACCCGGCCCCACAGCCGCTGACCCGGACTGCCGCATCCCTTGCCGCGACTGCCGGAGCAGACGCACGAAGCCAGCATGACGCCGTCGCGAAACCGATCGATGAGCGTGGCCGGATCCGGTCAAATGCTTGCCCCACCGATCCCGCCGGTCTTACGTTGCGGGCAAACGTCCTTATGTCCGCGGGACCAGCGAGGTGACGTCTTGAAACGTTCCACGATCATCCGGCAAATCGGCGCAGCGGCCATGGTCGCGACCCTCGCGACGGTCGGAATGCAGACCGGCCGGGCGGCGGCCGCCACCCCTGCCTGGCAGCGCTACGTCCTGGGCCCATCGTCCACCCAGGTCTTCCCCGTCAAGGTCGAGGGCCGCGGGACCGTGTCCAACCCGCACACCCTGGTCAATGGCAAGGGCAGGGCGACGACGCTGACCACCGTGGCCGGCGGTACCCCCGCCTCCGTGCTGCTCGACTTCGGCAAGGACATCGCCGGTACGCCGTTCTTCAACGTCACTGCGGTCAGCGGCGCACCCACGCTCACCCTGGTGACCGCCGAGGCCCGGCAGTTCATCCGCCGGCCGGCGTCCACGGCCGTCGCGACCGCCGCGACCGCCGGCGCGACGCAGGTCACGCTCGCCTCGACGGCCAACCTCGAGGTCGGAAACACCATCACGTTCGGCGACGCCACCAGCGGCCAGACCCGCACCATCACGGCGTTCGACGCGACGACCACCAGCGTCGCGTTCACCCCGGGCCTGTCCAGCAACCTGCCCGCGGGAACCGCGGTGTCCACCTCGCCGGGCGCGCCGAGCTCCGACGAGTCCCGGGGGCTCGCGGGCGTCGGTGGCCCGGACACCCTGCAGCCCACCGCGCCCGGCAACATGTCCGGCAGCTTCCATGGCGGCTTCCGGTTCGTGCTGCTGACCCTGTCCTCGCCCGGCAGCGTCTCCATCGCCTCAGCCGACGTCGACTTCCAGGCCTACCGCGCGACAACAAAGGACTACCGCGGCTGGTTCCTGTCCAGCGACGACCAGCTCAACCGAATGTGGTACTCCGGCGCCTACACACTGCAGCTAGACATGAAACCGGCCGGCATCAACTCACTGCCCGACCTGCGCATCTTCGACGGCGCCAAGCGCGACCGCAGCATCTGGACCGGCGACATGCTCGTCCAGGGGCCCACCGCGATCAGCACCCTGGGCGACCCCGGCGCGGCCTACGTCAAGTCGACGCTCAACGTCCTGCTCGCCACCCAGCGCGCCGACGGAGCACTGCCCGGCTCCCCCGACTTCGCCAAAGGCCGCTCCCCCGCCGGGTTCCCGCTGTTCTACTCCGACAACTACTCCGGATACGGGGCGCGCGCGGCCATCGTCTACTACCGGTACACCGGTGACCAGAACTTCATCACCGGTGCCCTCCCCGCCCTGCGCAAGGAACTCGCCTACAACGACACCTACCTCGACGCCAACAACCTGGTTGTCTCCAACGACCGCGACTACTGGCAGGCCACCCAGACCGGCGAGGTCACCAAGTACAGCATCGACTACTACGCCCTGCTGCGCGACATGGCCTGGCTGGAGCGCCAGGTCGGCTCCGCCACGGCGGCGGCCGACGACGACGCGAAGGCCGACGCCATCAAGGCGGCCATCAACGCGCGGCTATGGAACCCACAGCTCGGCGCGTACGGCCAGAGCAGCGACCACCCCGACGTCCTCGTCGAGGACGCCAACGCGCTGGCCCTGCAGTACGACATCGCGCCCGTCGACCGTCGCACCAGCGTACTGGCCACGTTGAAACAGCTCTGGACGCCGTACGGGGCCATCATCGGGCCAGGACTGGCCGATCCCACCGGTCACACCATCGAACCGTTCGGCAACGGCATGGAGACCGCCGGCCGGTTCACCGTCGGCGACACGAGCGGCGCGCTGGACCTCATGCGGCTCATGTGGGGCCAGATGGTCGACCCGAACGACCCGCTCTACACCGGCGGTGTCTGGGAGTTCAAGAACAACAACGGCGGAGTCAACCGCGCGACCGCGAGCCTGGCGCACGGGTGGGCCGCCTCCCCCACCGTACAGCTGACCGAACAGGTGCTCGGCGTGACGCCGGTCGGCCCCGGGTACGCCACCTGGAACATCAAGCCGCACACCGGTGACCTACGTTGGGCGCAGGGTGTCGTCCCGACCAAGTACGGCGACATCACGACGAACTGGTCGGCGGGCGACGACGTGTTCCGGATGCACGTCGACACCCCGCGAGGCACCACCGGGACGATCGCCGTGCCCGCCACCGATGAGGCCGCCGTCGCGGTCAACGGCCACACGGTCTGCAACCACGGCCGATGCGAAGGCTACGGGGCCCACGCGGAGGATGGGTACGTTGTGCTGACCGTACCCGGCGGAAGCTACGACATCACGGTCAACCGCGACTGACCGACGCGGGAGCCAATACCCCTGTCGGGGCGCCCGGAGGCCCATTGCTCAAACGGCCTCCGGGACGCCGGGGATGTCGTCGAGCGGTTGGTAGTCGTACCAGTCGAAGCGGACGGTACCCGCGACGGCGTACATGCCGATCACCCGGTCGGTGAAGCCGCCGGCGACCTCGGTGGACAGGTACCGGCCGTCGAGCGCGGCGAGCGTGGTGAGGGTACCGTCGGGTTCTTCGATGCCGAGGACACCGTGTCCGGCCCGCCGCGGGCGTCGTTCACCGGCTCCACGGCCGTCTCAACCCTCAGCACCAGGGGCCCCGCGGGTACCGGCGCATTCGCCAGCACCGTACACAGTGGACCGATGCGGACCACCGCTCGTACCTGTCCGCCGGCCACCTCGATCTCGTAATGGTGCCGCTCGTCCAGGCGCACGGCCAGACCGCCACACCCGTCCCCGGCGTCGACAAGCGCGCGAACTCGGCAGGACGGGTGCTGCTGACGGCGACCCACGAACGTCACGTCGAGCCCGTCGAGCGATCCCCCGCTGGCGTCGAGGCTCAGCCACCCGGGACGCTCCTTTGTGGAGCAGTCATCTTCGGACCGCCGGCGTGGTGACACCCAGCGGGGGTACAGCCCGCTGTCATCGAAGTCGTCGCGCACCGGCGTCGCCTCCGCCGGGTACAGTGGCCAGGCCGGCGCGGGGATGTCGAGTGCCAGCTCACCGACGACCGGCCAGCCGTCGACCCAGCTGACCGGGGCGAGATAGGTCTCCCGGCCCAGCACATGCCAGCCGGGGTACCGCCGCCCGGCCGCACCCCGAGCAGCACCATCTACCAGGAGCCGTCGGGTGCCTGAACGAGGTCGCCGTGGCCGGTGTTCTGGATCGCCTGGTCGGTGCCGCGTGCGTCAGGATCGGGTTGGTCGGGCAGGGGTTCGAACGGTCCGGTCGGCGTGCGGCCGCGAGCGACCGAGACGGCGTGGGCCCGCTCGGTGCCGCCCTCGGCGATCAGCAGGTACCAGTAGTCGCCGGTCCGGTACAGGTGTGGCGCCTCCGGCGCGTGGGCGCCCGGTGTGCCGGACCAGATCCGGTGCGGCGCGCCGAACGTCTCCCCCGTGTGCGGGTCGACGCGGACCTGCCACACGCCGGCGGTCGTGCACCAACAGGTGCCGTCGTCGTCCCACGCGAGGTCCGGGTCGATGCCGCGCACCCCCGGCAGCCGGATTGGATCGGACCACGGCACGGCCGGATCGGTGGCGGTGTAGAGCAGGTTGCCGTCCTCGACGTTGGTGGTGATGAGTCAGAACCGCCCGTCGTGGTGGCGAAGCGTGGGCGCGTAGACGCCGCCCGAGGAACGGGTACCGGGCGGCAGACACAACTGCTCCGGCCGGTCCAGGGCGTTGCCGAGCTGGGTCCAGGACACCAGGTCGCGGCCGGCTCGCAGGAGGCTCCGCTGGAGAGCATTCCGCCGTCGTTGTAGTCGCTGGCGCCGTCGACCGTGGTGACCTGGCTGCAGTCGGTGCCGTTGTGCATGTCCCACCAGTCGAGGGTGAAGGCGCCGTCTCCATCCAGGTCAGGTACTCGTCCGGGGCGAACAGCCCGTTCGGCGCGGTGTCCTTGTACGCGTTCGCGTTGGCCTCGGTGACCGCGATGCCCACGTTGGCCGCGTTGACGCCGGCGAACTGGTTGATGAGCGAGTGCAGCGTGCTGGCCATGCGGGGGATCTCGGCCTGCGGCTTGGTCAGCAGGTCGGCCTCGCTGGTGCTGTTCGGGTAGTGGTGCACGATGACAAAGTCGATTTTCGAGCCGGCGATGGACATCACCGTGTGGTTCCAGTCCTGGGTGTCACCGGGCCCGACGATGCCGTCCGGCCACGCCCCCGGCGTCTTGAGCACGGCGCCGACCTTGATGCTGGGGTCGACCGCCTTCATGGCCGACACGTACTGCAGCAGATTGGTCGCGTAGGTGGTGGCGCTATGGCTGGAGTGGTTGTCGGTCTCCCACGTCGCGCCGTACTCGCCGTTGCCGTAGACCTCGTTGCCGATCTCCCAGTACTTCGCCCCGTACCCCTTCGTCACGTTGGCGTACCGGACCCACGCGGCCGCGTCGTCCGGCGTACTGGAGCCGTAGTTGACGATGATGATCGGCTGCGCCCCGGCGGCCCGCACGGTACCCATGTACGTGTCAAAGTCGGTGTTCGGTGCCACGAACCCGCCGTCCACGGTGTTGGTCTACCAGTGGTATCCGTCGGCGTACCCGCCGCCCGGATAGCGGATCAGGCCGACGCTCGCGGCGCTGAGCAACCCCGGGATGTTCGGTCCCTTACGAAGAGCAGCCGGCGCAGGTCGGCGAGATAGTCGGATTCAACGACGCCGGCATGGTCAGCGAGTTCAGAGTCGTCAAGATCAACCGCATGCTGACGCCGCCCAATCGACGCGGCCCTGACAACCGCTGGCCGTCCAGGTCCGTGAAACCGGTCGTGTCGACACGGGGTGAGAACCTCAACGTCCACGCGGGGCTGTCCAACGTTTGATGGCGATGTCCATGTACTCGTCGAAAAGCGCGACCAGGTCAACGTCTGGATCGATCAGCCACTGCAGCTCCAGTCCATCCATTGCGGCGATCAGCATGCGGACCTCGGTGGCTATCTCGCGCTCGGTCAGGGCAGCGATCTCGCCTCGATCGCGGGCGATGCGCAGGTGCAAGATCGTCCTTTCGACAGCTTGGTCGTAGCGCTGCCTGATGAATGCACGGGCGGGATGGGTGGGGCTTGAGGATTCAGCTGCCATGGTCAGGAAGAGCTCGATGAAGCCGCGATGGCTCACGTGGAATGTCATGAGGCCGGGAGGAGCGCTGTGGCCGCCAGCCGGTGTTTCCCCAACGACACCGGCCGAGGGCGCGGTACTGGCCGTGGCGTGGGTCGCGTCACATGATCTCGGGGAGTGACTGCACCCGCCGCTCTGCGACATCTGGAAGGTGCTGTGCGGCCACAACAAAGTCTCCGTCATCGTGCAGGATCACGAGTCCGCGAATGGCCGCGCAGGCGCAGACCAACAAGTCCACACAGGACAGTGCTCGATGCGCCCCAGCCCGCAGCGACCGGTACTGAGCCGACTCGACCCACTGCCACGCGGCCTTCGGCACCGGAACGTCGGGATATAGATCACCGAACATCGCGGTCATCTGCTCGTACTCGTCGAGGTTGCGCGCCGAACGACGAAACTCGGTCCGCTGTGGCTGGCACGACCCGACAGCGTGGTCGGAGATCACATCACGCCAGCCGGCCCGTACGCCCGGATCACGCAGCAGACGCCACAGGGCCGACGAGTCGGCCAGGTAGCGCATCACGCAGCCGGCGCCTTGCTGGCCGCGCGCATCTCCTCCCACGCTTCGTAGTCCCAACCCGCAGCGGCGGCCGCGTAATGATCCAGGGCCGCGATGCGGCGGTGACGAGCCGCATACTCCCGCAACGCTAGGTTCACCGTGTCCTTCTTGCTCCTCGCGCCGGACAGTCGCATCGCCTCGCTGAGCGCATCATCATCAAGATCAATCTGAGTCACGGTCATACCAGCTCCTGTGGGTGATGTACATCGTGTTCCAACATCTCCACCATAGCAGGAGAGAGTCTTGCGCATGCCTGGGAACACCGACCCGTGCCAAGCGGTCCAGAGTCCCCTCCGGTTGGCTAGTCTGTTGCGCGGCGCTAGCGGAGTCGCGGAAAGGGGCCGAGAGGTGCCCACGAATGTGCTGCCGGGCCGGTTGCAGGCGACGTTCTGGCCCGGTGGCCGCGTTCCCTCCGAGGGCCACATTGCGTTCTGGGGCACCGACGACCCCGCCCAGGCAGTTGCGGCGCTCGGCCTGCCCAGCGGTGAGCCCGCGCAGCTGCCCACGATCCTGCCGGCAAGCGCACGGGCCCGACAACGGGTGGTGGCTGCTGACGTTGCCGCCAGGGTGGTACCGATACGCTCGGCGGCTCGGGCGCTGGCAGCCCTTCCGCAGGACTGGCCCGGATGGCAGCAACCCGGCGACTCGGTGCTCGCGTGGGGCATGGCCGCCAAGCTCGCGTTCGAGTACGTGGCCGCGGGGCACCTGGTGCCGATGTTGCGAGCGGCGGGGCCTGGTGAGGCCGTCGCCTACTGGCGTCTGGCAACCGTGGACGACGGGCGACTGGCCAAGCTCGCCGCGGCCCTGCCTCCGGCGGCGTACGCACTGCGGCGCGACGAGGACGACCAGACAGTGTGGTCGGGCGCCGAGATGCTGGCGGCCTTCTGCGACGCCGTGGCTGACTGCTGCGCCCGTACGGCGGGTCCTGAGCGTGGCCCGACTGGGGCGGCGAAGGCGCGCAGGACACGTATCACGGACTGGCGGCGGGACTGGGTGGTCGCACTCACCGGCGATCAACCTGTGATTGCGCTGCCTGACGACACCCTGGTGAACGACTTGGCGACGTGGGCGTCTCCGCTGGTCAACAACGGCGGCAACGCCGAGGCACAGCTCTGCCTCCAGTTGCACACGCCCGGTGTGGAGGCGGCCGGCCATGATCCCGAAGCGCCCTGGCCACTGGCCTACCACTTGCACGCGGCCGACGATCCGAGCCTGATGGTGCCCGCCGAGCAGGTCTGGGCGACCGGCACCGCCAGCATGAAGCTGCTGGGACGGCGGCTGGGCGACCCGCAGGAGTCCCTGACACGGGGTCTTGCCGAGGCTGCTCGGCTGTTCCCACCCATCGACGCGAGCCTGTCCGAACAGCGACCGACCGGCCTGAGCCTGACCCCCCGCCAGGCGTCGGACTTCCTGACCCAGGGCGCGGCGACGCTCGCCGCTGCCGGCCTTGGCGTGGTTCTGCCTGCGGAACTAACGGCCAAAGGGGCTCGCCGGCTGCGCGCACGCCTGCGGGTGGGGCAGCCGGTGACCGACCCCGGCGCGGGGATCGCTGACGGCGGCTTGTCCGGGGAGAGTCTCAAGCAGTTCCGGTGGGAGACAGCGATCGGCGAGGACACCCTGTCGGCGGAGGAGTTCGCCGAGATCGTCGCCCTAAAGCAACCGCTGGTGCTGTGGAAGGGCCAGTGGGTCCGAGTGGACGCCGAGGACCTGCCCAAGCTGGCCGAGCTGGTGGACAAGACCGTGTCGCTCTCCGGCGTCGAGGCACTGGCGGTTGCCCTGGCCGGCCGGCACGAGACGCAGCAGTTCGGGGCGGTCGAGGTAGTTGTCGAGGGGGCGCTGCGTGAGTTGGTCGACCGGCTGCGGACCGCAGGCCGGAGTCGGGAGCCGTACCTCAAAGACATCCAGGCCACCCTGCGTGACTACCAACGTCGCGGCGTCGCGTGGCTGCAATCCATGAGTGAGCTCGGGTTGGGCGCGTTGCTGGCCGACGACATGGGCCTGGGCAAGACATTGCAGACGATCTCGCTACTGGCCGGTCGCGACGGCGACCAACCACACCTGGTGGTCTGCCCCACGTCCGTGGTCGGGAACTGGGAGCGGGAACTGGCCAGGTTCGCACCGTACCTGCCGGTGATCCGCCATCACGGGGTGCAGCGCCCGACCATGGTTGAGGACTTCAAACCCGGGTCGGTGGCTATCACCAGCTACGGACTGCTCCGGCGAGACGCCAGCCTGCTGACGGACGTCAGCTGGGACGTGGTCGTGTTGGACGAGGCGCAACAGATCAAGAACCACGCCGCGCAGGCAGCCAGAGCGGCCAAGCGGCTGCCCGCGACGACGAGGGTGGCCTTGACCGGTACCCCGGTGGAAAACCGCCTCTCTGAACTGTGGTCCATCATGGACTTCACCAACCCTGGCCTACTCGGGCCGTTCTCGAGGTTCAAAGATCGTTACGCCGTACCAATCGAACGCTGGCGCGAACCAGACGCCGCCGCAACACTCCGCCGGATCGCGGCTCCGTTCATGCTCAGGCGGGTAAAGACCGACCGCACGGTCGCCGCCGACCTGCCACCCAAGATCGAGTCGACCGTCACCTGCACATTGACTCGCGAGCAGGCCACGCTCTACCAGGCGACAGTCAAGACATTGCTGGACGATGAAGGCCTCGGCGAGGGGTTCACCCGGCAGGGACGGGTACTCAAGCTGCTCACCGCACTCAAGCAGATCTGCAACCACCCCGCTCAGTACCTGGGCGAGCCCGGACCCCTGCGTGGGCGCTCCGGGAAACTGGCCCGCGCCACCGAGATGCTGGCCGAGGTCGTCGCCTCCGACGAGCGGGCCCTGATCTTCACCCAGTACCGGGAAATGGGCGAACTCCTCGCCAAGCATGTCGCC
>Ga0070681_10002708_pt1 | contig 16302 bp, 12 predicted proteins | sample KBSC83BmetaG_FD_65650 | JGI IMG/M metagenome (GOLD analysis project Ga0070681, IMG submission 65650) | Corn rhizosphere microbial communities from Kellogg Biological Station, Michigan, USA - KBS C8-3B metaG | ecosystem: Host-associated > Plants > Roots > Rhizosphere | place: USA: Michigan...
GCCGCGATTGGCGGTCGGACGATCCACACGTATCACACAGAAGGTGCAGGCGGTGGTCATGCGCCCGACATCATTCGTCTGTGTGGAGAGCCCAACGTCCTGCCGTCGTCCACAAACCCGACAATGCCGTTCACGAAGAACACGCTGGACGAGCACCTGGATATGTTGATGGTGTGCCATCACCTCTCCGCGAAAGTTCCGGAAGACGTCGCGTTCGCAGATTCGCGGATTCGTCCCGAAACGATCGCAGCCGAAGATGTCCTGCACGACCTGGGCGCCATCAGCATGATGTCGTCGGATTCGCAGGCCATGGGTCGCATTGGCGAAGTGATTTGCCGAACGTGGCAGACTGCCGACAAGATGAAGCGCCAGCGCGGGCCGCTGCCTGGCGATACGACCCGCGACGACAACGTCCGTGTGCGCCGTTACGTGGCGAAATACACGATTAATCCGGCGATTGCGCATGGCATCTCGCACGAGGTTGGATCGATTGAGGTTGGAAAGCTCGCCGACCTGGTGCTCTGGAAACCGAAGTTTTTCGGGGTGAAGCCGGAGTTGATCATCAAAGGCGGTTTCATAGCCGGCGCGATGATGGGCGATGGGAATGCCTCTATTCCGACGCCGCAACCGGTGATCGCCCGGTCGATGTTCGGCGGGTTCGGTGTGGCGCTGGACACGTGCAGTGTGCATTTTGTCAGCCAGGCTGGACTGGACCGACGAGCGCTCACGGGCCTCCAACGGCGGGCCGTCGCCGTTCGCGACTGCCGCCGCATTGGTAAGCGCGACCTCAAGCTGAACGATGCGCTGCCGGCCATCACGGTGAATGCGGATACGTACGAAGTGAGAGCCGACGGAGAATTGATGACCTGCGAACCGGCTGCGGTGCTGCCGCTTGCGCAGCGATATTTCTTGTTTTAGTGGATCTCTTGTTCAAGTCACTGCCGGTCGCAAAAACCATTTTTCGACTCGATACGTTGGCTGCACCCGCGCGCGGTTATCCGCAAGACGCTGTGACGCTGGGCTGGGAAGAACGGTTGCGAGCGCGGGCGCGCAGGCGATCTGACGGTGGATTTGAATTTGCGACGACGCTTCCGCGCGGCACCGTTCTGCGTAGTGAGGACTGCTTCGTCTTCGAATCGCCGCAGATCGTCGTTCGCGTCGTTGAGCTCGATGAACCCATGCTGGTCGTGCGTCCGTCGACCAATCGCGAGTGGGGCATTTTCGCCTACCACATTGGCAACAGCCATCAGCCGATGATGATCACCGACGACGCGATCGTCTGTCCGGACGCGCTCGGGATGGATCAGATTCTGAAGTACCACGCCATTCCGTTTGCGCGCGAGCGTCGTGCGTTTACGCCGGTCGGTCAGCTGTCGGACCATCAGCATCAGATCGCCCAATGAGCGGCAATCTCGTTGCCTTGCTGCACCTGTGTGACAGTTTGTTTCCGATCGGATCGTTTGCGCATTCCGATGGCCTCGAAGCGGCGACCGCTACCGGCGAGATCCAGACGGTGGGAGATCTTCGGTCCTGGATGGAGGTGACACTGAGCGAGACGCTCCGGCGCATCGAAGGTCCCGCCGTCGCACGTGCGTGGGATGCGGCAAGCCGCTGCGAGCCGGCACTCCTTGCGACGATTGACGACGAAGTATATGCGCTCAGGGCTTCGTCAACAGGACGGGAATCCACGCGCGCGATGGGAACACGGCTGCTGAAGACATGGCAGCAGATCCGCCCTCACGAGGCGGCGGCGATTACCCGACTCGAGCGAACGCATCTGACGCTGCCGGTTGCGTTTGGTGTTGTCGCGGCGGCCTCAGGCATCGCGTCACCTGCGGCAATCGAAGGGTTCATCTACACACGGCTCGCGTCGACCATCTCTGCGGCAATGCGTTTGATACCACTCGGTCAGCGTGACGGGCATGAGCTTCTGGCCCAGACGCTTGCGCGCGTGCCGGCGCTTGCTGAAGCCATTGCCGCGGACGACAGTCCGCTGGGCGCCTTTACGCCGATCCTGGATGTCACGTCGATCAGTCACCAGTACGTGGAATCGCGTTTATTCAAATCATGAACCAGGGCCCCGTGCGTCTCGGCATTGGCGGACCGGTGGGATCCGGTAAAACGGCGCTCGTCGACGTGTTGTGCAAGCGGATGCGCAAGGACTACGAGCTCGGCGTCGTCACCAATGACATCTTCACGCGCGAGGACATGGACTTTCTCGTTCGCAGCGAGGCGCTCGCGGCCGATCGGATCATCGGTGTGCAGACCGGCGGCTGTCCGCATACAGCGATTCGCGAGGATGCGTCGATGAACCTGGATGCGCTCGACGAAATGGTGCGCCGGCACCCCGAGCTCGATCTGGTGCTTCTCGAAAGCGGCGGCGACAACCTGGCAGCGAGCTTCAGCCCCGAGCTCGTCGATGCCTCCATCTACGTCATCGATGTGTCGGGCGGCGACAAGATTCCGCGCAAGGGCGGGCCGGGCGTCACCCGATCGGATCTGTTGGTGATCAACAAAATCGATCTGGCACCGCAGGTCGGAGCCAGCCTCGACGTGATGGCCCGCGACGCGAAGGCCGGGCGTGGCGATCGGCCATTCATCTTTACGAACCTGAAGAGCGGTGAAGGCGTCGAGGACGTCATTCAATGGATTCAGCGCGAACTGCTCTTCGACCGCTAGGGCGGTCCGACGATCGCACGGCCGCCGATGTCGGGCGTCGTGCCCGGCTCGAACTGACGTTTGGGCGCCGCGGCGATCGCACCGTCCTGCTGCACTCGTATGCAGAGCCCCCGTTTCGGATTGGTCGTGCGCTGCAGGACGGCAGTGCTATCCACCTCATTTTGGCGTCCTCGGCTCCGGGGGTGTTCGGGGGTGATGCCCTGCACCAGACCGTCGTGGTGCAGTCGGGTGCGCGGGTGCGGCTCACGTCGCAATCCGCGACGCAGGTTCATGCGACCGATAACGGCGCGGTCGCGAAGCTCGCGTCCACGTACCGGGTCGAGCCCGGCGCCTCTCTGCGGTGCGAATGGGATCCGATGATTCCTTTTCCCAACGCGCAGCTCGAACAACGGATCCTGATCGATCTGGCTCGCGAGGCGACGTTTCTGTGGAGCGACGCGTTGATGGCGGGCAGGGAAGCGAGAGGCGAGCGATGGCGATTCTCACTCTTTCGGCATGAGCTCCGCCTTCTGTGGAACGGAACACTCACCTACATGGAGCGCTATACCATCGCGCCGGGGAGTGGCGATCCGGCTCGGCGATGGATCGGCGATGAGGCGTGTTACTTCGGAACGGGGCTAGCGGTAGGTGCACCCGTGAATCGCGCCCTCGCGGGCGATCTTCACGACATGCTCGAAGGAAGGGCAGGGGTGCGCGGAAGCGCGGATGTGTTAGAGGATCGTCTGCTGGTGCTCAGGATGGCCGCCAACGACGGGCCGTCGTTTCATAAGGCCCGCGTGTGCGCGATCGATCGGCTCAGGACCTGACGCCTGCCGTTCAGGCGGCATTACCTCGCTGACTACGTTCCACTGCAGCAGCCGGACATTTTCAATCTCATGGGCGACCGCCGCAGTGTATCCGGATTCGGCGGGGAGTCCGGCCACACGCCAACGCAGCAGCGCGCCTGGATCGGCGGTGCACGCGGTGAGCGTTTGCGGCGAAACCGCGTCGGCGAGACTCACCTCGAAGCCGCCGAGGGGGAACGCGAGTCCATCGCCGCGCGCTTTGATGAACGCCTCTTTTCTGGTCCAGCAGCGAAGAAAGGCCTGAAGTTGTTCTGCCTCGGGCAGCGCGCGAATCGCCTCGGACTCCGAGGGCGCAAAAAAGCGTTGTGACAATCCCGGCACGTCGATCGCACGTTCGCGCTCGACATCGACGCCGACGTCATGACCCAGGGCCACCGCCAGCAGCGCGCGATCTCCCGCGTGCGACAAGTTGTACCGGAGATCGATCGGGGTGCCGACAAGGTGCGGTTTGCCGTGTGGTCCAGTCGCGAATCTGAGCGAGGCGGGGTCCAGACCGAGATAGCCGGCGAGTGCGATCCGCACCCAGGCGTGAGCGGCGATGAATCGGCTGCGATCCCGCTCGAAGATGAATCGAGCCGCGCGAGCCCGTTCGTTTTCATCGAGGAGACTCAGCGCGCCCTTGACTGGCTGGTCGAGACGGAAGCAGACGACATGAAGGTCCGTCGGGGAAATCATCGTCGTTGGTGAGCTAAAAGCGGAGACCCAGCGCGAGTCGAACGGTCCGGCCGCCAGCCATGCCAGCGAATGGCGCGGGGAAGTCGCGATTCGAGGTGGCCTTTCCGAAGCTTGGAGCCGCGTGGTAAGCCGTCGGCAACCCCAACGCGTCGACCGGCCCGGACTGGTCGGGAACAATGGTCGTATCCCAGGCGATCTGTTTCGTGTTGTTGAGCGCGTTGTAGAGTTCGAGCTTTGCCCACGGACGCAGTCGGGCGACGAAGGGCGCCCGGTAGACGACGGCCAGATCGACTACGCCGTACCCTTTGAACTGCTGCGAGCCAAGGTTGCCGAAGAAGATTGTCTGGCTTGGCGGCTGGTCGGGATAGCCGGCCGTGAGCAGACGTGCGCTCTGGATGGGCGTCAGCCGTTGGTTTGCCGCCTCCAGGCTGTAGGGTGCGCCCGATTCCACCCGCAGGATCGCAGAAAGCGTCACGGTTCCAGCCTGTCCAAGTCGGGCATCATGCGTACCCCACAACCGCAGTCGATGCCGCTGGAAGGTGACCAGATGGCCGACAGGGTCGTGTCGATCTCCTGTGAAAATTTCCGGGTAGTCGCCGAGCGCACTGGTCGCGCCAGGCGCCTCGGCCGCAGCCGAGCCGTGACCGTCGTTGCGCAACTGCAACGTGTAGCTGGCAGCAGCAGTCCCAAACGACCCGGCAATCACTCGCCCCTGAAACTCGAGCGCGTCGTACCGTTGATCGGCGTCGCTGTTCTTGTAGATCACGTTGGTGAATGTGCCGACGTCGAAGCCTTTCCGCACAACATGTGTGGTTCCGTTGGCGATCGACACGTCATCGTCGATGAGGTGGTCCCAATGGCGGGAAACGTAGGCGGCCTCAAGAAAGCCGCGGCTGTCGAGATCCATGCCATACGAAACAGTGAGCTCCCTCGCGATCGGCGGAGAGAGTCCTGGGTCTACGACAACGTTGGCCGTCGGGAATCTGCCGGCGAGCGTCAAATAGTTCGCGGGATCGAGGCCCGCTGTGTAGCTGCGTCCCTGCCCGGCGGGACCGACGTACACGCCCTGCCAGACATCCGGATTTCCGACGCTGCTGTTTCTGCCGAGCAAGATTTCGTCGAGTCGCGCCTCATACCGGCCGTACGTGGCGTGAATCACGCGGCCGCCGCGGTCGTCTACGTTGTAGCCGACAGCGAGTCGTGGCAATGGTGTCCGCGCGTCCACGTGTGTGAAAGCGCCCGCGGCTCCCGTGCGCACGCGTTCGTATCGAAGTCCGGCGTCAACAGCCCACCGCGGTGCGATGACCCAATGGTCTTGAACATAGGCGGACTGCGTATCCACGTTCAGGATGGCGCCACGAGCGGGAAGCCAGGTTTCGAGCAGTGTCTGTCCAGGAACCCAAAGCGGAATGAATCGGTTGGATGCGTCGAGGCGGGGCGACGTTCCGTTCGTGTCGGCGACGTAGTCCGTTTCGAACACGTATCCAGTCGACGACTGAGAGTTGCCCCCGACGTGCTGGGCACGAAAGAACTCGTAGCCGCCCTTGATCCGGTGGCTTCCGGCGCGGGGAGTGGCGAGGAAATACGTCACATTGGCGCCGGCCTGCATGCTGTTGCGTCTCTCGTTGTCGCCGGCGTCGAAGTACGGCGCGTTGTAGAGCGCCGGCGAACCGTCGCTCAAGATGCTCCGTGTGAACATCGGCGAGTCCACGCGGGCAGTGCTGGCTGCGCCCAACTCGCGAATCGCGAGCCGCCGTGTCGCGAACTGCGCGTCGACGAACGCCTTCTTGCCTGCCTGGCCTCGGTAGTTCATCAGGTAGAAGTAGTTAGGCACCGCCTGCTTCCCGACTGCGAAGGGATCAGCAGTCGACGGCAGCGAGCGGTGATTGGTATTCGTCATGAGGTTCGTGGCGGCGACGAACGTCAGCGTCTGACCTTGCGCCAAAGCGCTCGTCATTTTGACCTCGCCCCGCCGATTCGAGCCGGTCTCCGCATTCCTGTCACCGCTGAGCGGCAGCTGTGTGGTGGCTGACGAATGAGCAAGGTCCCCTGCACCGAAGAACCACATTCGATCCCGCAAGAGGTATCCGCCGATCGTCGCTTCATGCCACGTATCAGAGGTCCCTGTCTGAGCGTCTGCCTTCCGACAGGTTCCGAGCGTGATCGCGGGTTCACACTCGTCGAACGGAGTTCGCGCAGTCCAATCCCGACTCGACAAGTTGGCGCGATAGCTTCCGCTGAACCGATTGCCACCACTTTGTGTGACGGTGCTGACGAGGCCGCCGGCCAATCGCCCGTACTCGGCTGGGGCGCCCGACGTGACGACTGCCGTTTCGGAAACGGCTTCCTCGACAAGCAGCGATTGTGGGGCCCCGGTAACGTTGTCGGTGACGTCGACGCCGTCGACGGCGAAGACGTTGTCGCGTGCCGTCGCACCGTTGATCACCAGCAGGTTGCCATCTCCTCTTGAGACCGTGCCAGGGGAGAGCTGTGCGATGCCAGTGAGCGTCCGCGGAACAGCGAGGCGGTCGATCTCCTCGTAAGTAAAGGATGTCGTCACACCTGGCGCGGTGATCTCGGCAGACACCGCAACGCCGTCGCCGCGCTGACGGGCCGATGCTTCGTCTCGCAGTACGATTTCCACTTGCACGGTTGTGGTGTGCTGGACGATGGCGGTCTGCGTCACGGATCTGAAGTGCGGAGCCTCGACGCTGATTTCGTAGGCCCCAGTCGTCAACTGTTCGAAACTGTAAGAGCCGTCGTGACGCGTGGGCGTTGCCCGCACGCCCTGCAGCGCCGGCGATTTGAGGGTCACGATTGCTGTCGCGATGGGTACTCGGTGCTCGTCGACGATCCTGCCTTGAATAGATCCGGTTTGAAGCCCCTGGGCAAGCGGTGTTTCGCCGAGCCAGCCCAGGATGCAGGTGAACGCAGCCACTAATGCGGTTGTGCGTATTCGAGTCGCTGGCGTGGACAGGATCATGTGGCGCATCACACGTGCGAGGTCTGTGTGCCGTCTTCCGAAACGCTTTTGGACATGCACAGGGCCGCGAACTGTCTCAAGGTATGGAAGACGAGATCGCGCGGGCTGATCTGGACCCGAGCCCGTCGCTCGAGCGCGCTGACGACCTGGATGGCCATCAGCGAGTGTCCACCGAGGTCATAAAAGTTGTCGGACGCCTGAATGCCGTCGATGCCGAGCAGTTCCTGCCAAATTCCCGCAACGATCGCTTCCCACTCGGTCAGTCCCTCTTCGTTCTGGGCCAAGGCGGGAGGTGCATCGAGCCACGCGAGCAAACGCGGGCGGTCCGGCTTCCCGTTCGACGTCAAGGGCAGGGCGTCGAGCGCAACGAACGAGGATGGAATCATGTAATCGGGCAGGCCGTGGCGCCTCATGAAATCCCGCAACTCGTTCGCGCCCGGTCGTGACGCCGGTCGGTACACGACAAAGGCCGCCACCCGTGCTCCGTGATTGTCGTGCATGATCACGTGAGCCTGGCTGACGTCCGGATGCTGACGAAGAGCGGCCTCGATTTCGCCCAGCTCCACGCGAAATCCGCGAATCTTCACTTGCGAGTCGAGTCGTCCCAGAAACTCGAGCACGCCGGTTGGCAACACCCGAACCCGATCGCCGGTCCTGTACATCCGTGCGTTCGATCCGTGCCCCCACGGATCATGAAGGAACCGTGCCGCGGTCAGTTCAGCATCGGCAAGGTAACCGCGCGCGACGCCAGCGCCGCCAATATAGAGCTCGCCGACTCCCCACACGGGCACTGGTCGTAAATATCGATCGAGCGCATACACCTGCGCATGATCGAGCGGACCTCCGATGGGCACCGTTGCCGAAGCCACCAGCGATGACGTCTCTGTCACGCGGTACACCGTGGCTCCCACGGTGGTTTCGGTCGGGCCATAGTGGTTGAAGATGGCGCACAAGGGTGCGAGCCTCTGCACGTCTGCGACCAGGTCCCAGGGACACGCTTCCCCGCCGAGTACCAGCCGTTGCCGGGGGAAAACGTTCACGGACTGTGACGATGTCATCAGCGCCTTCAAATGCGACGGCACAATCTTGAGGACGTCGATGGGATGGCGTTTCATGTACTCGCCGAACGCATGGGGATCTGCGGCGACTTCTTCGCTCACGACGTGGAGACATCCACCACTCGTGAGCGCAGGATAGATGCAGGTATTCCCAAGGTCTGCCGCAAAGGTCGTCACCGTTGCGAAGATCGCGCCCGGGGGCATGTCGAGCCGCGGCACGATGGAATCGACATAACTCGAAAGCTGACGGTGCTCGACGGCGACGCCCTTTGGCTTTCCGGTCGAGCCCGACGTGAACATCACGTACGCCAGATGGTCCGGCATGATCGCGCTAACGGGGTTGGTATCAGGCTGGCGGTCGAATGCGTCCCGGTCCCGGTCGAGATGCACCACATGCTGCGTTCCGGTGATCAGGCCCGCCAGCGAAGCGCGGGAAACGACGATGCCTGCGCCGCTTTCCGCAAGAATGAGCGCAAGACGGGCCGCCGGAAGTTGAGGATCGAGCGGAACGTAAGCGCCTCCCGCTTTCAGAATGCCCAGGATGCCAATCGTCATCTCGAGTGACCGATCGATACAGAGACCGACGATCACCTCTGGTCCTACACCGAGCGTCTGCAGGTGATGCGCGAGTTGGTTCGATCGGGCATTCAACTCGCCGTAGGTCAACCGTTCTTCCTTAAAGACGACTGCCGTCTGGTTCGGGAAGCGAGAGGCGTGCTCCTCGAAGCGTCGATGGACGAACTCGACACTGGGCGTCGGACGAACGGCATGACCGAGTGTCTGGAAGATTGGGTCGGCGTCCAGTTGAGTCAGTAACGGCAGGGCGTCCAGTGCGAGCTGAGGTTGGCGCGCGGCGGCCGCAAACAGGGTTTCGAACTCGCCCACCAGCCGCAATATGTCCTGCTCCGCAAACGCGCTGGCGTCATAGTCGATCCGGATCCCACTGACATCGTCTGAACTCCCTTCACAGGAGAGTCTCAGCCGGAAGCGGTCAATCATCGAGCGGGCTTCTTCGATCTCAAATTCCACGCCGGCCGCCAGATAGCGCCCGGGCCGTTCGCGAAATTCGAAGGTAATCGGAATGAACGGCGTCTGTCGCGACGGCTGCGACAGGTTGCGCCAGTCGAAGCATTCACACCACTGCTGGCTCTCGCGGACCATGTGGTTCAGCCGCGTCAGCGCCTCGTCAAATGGCATTTCGCGCGGCAGCTCTCCAGCCAACGGCAGACAACGTGCGAAGAGGCCGACCGCCTGATGTAGTTCGGCGTAGCCGCGCCCACTTGCGACGTATCCGACGACGACCTGGTCGCTGTCGAGAGACCGCTGAATCAGCGTCTGCCAGCAGGTCAGCGAGAAGATGTCGATCGTCGTCCGTGCATGTGCGCACGAACGACGCGCGTCAGCAACCGACGCCGGATCGAGCCGAACCGGCACGTGTTTCGGGTCGAACGGCGCGGCGGCACTCGTCAAGTGCTCGAACGGGAGCCGCGCATGCAGCGCCTCCGTGACGTTCTTTTCCTGCCAGAAATGTTTTCCCGCTTCCGCCTCGGACGATTCCAAGATGTCGTTCAGCCAGATCGCAGCGTCCGCATATTGAATGCCCTCGTACGGGCGTGGCACGGCCCGCACGTGCGAATCGTAGGTGGCAGCGAGGTCGGCGACGAGCGCGTGAAGTCCCTGGGCATCACACAACAGCGCCGGCGCTTCAATCGTCAGCAGGTGGTCGGTCCTCGATGAGGTCGTGAGCGTCAACACAACGCCCGGCACGCGCTCAGATGAGGGCGCGATCACCTGAAGCGGCATGGCGATCTCTTCAGGAGCAAAAAATGTGGTTCGCAGAATCTCATGACGCACAGGCAGCTGATCGAGCGCCGACCTGAGCGCGGAAACATCCACATCGCCGCGGATGCGCACGACGGCCCGGGCGCAGTACGGCGATGCGCTGTCGCTCACGTCGCGCGCGAACGACCAGAGATGCCGTTGTTGAGGAGAAAGCTGGAATCCTTCGACGTTCACGTCCTGCATCCCAAGGCTCCCGATCCGAAGTCTAGATTTCCACGCACACCGACACCTGGCCGTGACGCTCCGCCATCGCGGCCAGGAGTCGCCGCGGACCTGAGAACGGCCGCCGTCCGTGAGCTGTGTTCATGTTGTCGAGCAAGAGCAGATCTCCGGCCCGCCAGTCGAAGACGACCTGTTCCTCCTCGAACGCTCCGCGAATGTCGTCAAGGGCGGAGGGCTCGATGCGCGAGCCATCTCCGTAATACGCGTGGCGCGGCAGCTCGCTTTCTCCAAATCGCTGCAGCACCAACTCACGCGAGGCGTCATCGAGGCTGGTGACGTGAAAGAGGTGCGCCTGGTTGAACCAGAGTGATTCGCCCGTGACCGGATGCGCGGCGACCGCCTGGCAGACGTGTCGCGTCGTCAGACGGTCTCCGCTTTTCCACTCGAATTCCATGCCGACGTTTCGGCAGAGCCGCTCGACGTCGCGTGGTTCAGTCGTCTGGAAGACTTCCTGCCATGGCAGGTCAACGCCGTGGCCGTAGTTCCTCACGTACATCACCTGCAAGCGCTCGAACTTGTCGCGAACCTCCGGCGCGATGCGCCGCAGCACCTTCCGGCTGTCGGCAATCGGCGTCTCACCGCCGGTCGTGGCCGGCGTCACCGCGTGAAACCAGATCTTGAGGGGCCAGGCGCGCGCATAGGACATCTCGTTGTGAAGCGGAATGCTCCTGGTGGCCGGATATTCGGTCGACGTGTACACGGCTCCGGCCACGCGCGTGCGCGGAGTCGACCGGTATTCGTATTCGAGCAGAGAGCCCGACAGCGCCTTCGCGCAGTCCTCGAAGCGATCCGTGCCGGCGACCTCGAATCCACGAAACAGTAGCCCGCCATGCTCGCGCAGCCGGTCATTCACAAGATCGCGGTGCTTGCGAAGCCACGCAGGCAGATCGACATCCGGCACCGTCGGCTGAACAAGCCATGGCAGCGCACCACCGTCGAAAAGCGGGTCGAACCGGCACAGGCTGCCCGGGGTGAGCGTGACCGACTTGCGCTCGGTCCGTTTCGGAATATTCAGCGTCGGCTTGGGAGGATCGGCACTCATGGTTGGTCACTTCTCACTCGGCCGCGCGCGCGCGCGGTCAGCCTGCCGCGCGCGGCCTGCTGAAAAGCGTTCGCTTGCGCCTCGTTTCGCCCTCGCTCGAGCGCATCCAGGGCCGCCGAAAGATGGGAGAGTGGTCGCAAGGCGGCGCCCGGGATCTCTGTCAACAATCGAACGAGCCCATCGGCAATGCCCCGGATCGTGGCAGCCGAAAAACGAGCCGTGTCATAGAGCAGCTGAATGCCGAGTCTCCGCCCCGGCACGCACCGGAGTGTCAGCGGCAGACTGTTCTGGATCAGCGCCCGTGCGTTGGTGATCTCGATATCCCCATGTCGTTCGGAATCGCTGCCATAGCCGGGATTGTTCTCGAAAACGAGAATGCTTTCGAAGAGCGGAAGACGCCTGGGGACGCTGCTCCACTGGCGGATCATCGGCAGCGGTGTGTAGTCGTACTCTCGGCTGGTCGTCTGCCTTGTCTGGATCGTCTTCAGCCAGTCACCCAGCCGGCTCGTTCGGGATAAGACCACGCGGACGGGCAACGTGTTGATGAACAAGCCCATCATGGCTTCAACGCCATCGAGGCTCGCAGGCCGCGCGTTCACCGTCGCGCCGAACACAACGTCGTCACGCCGGTTGGCATGTGCGATCAAAAGTGCCCAGGCGCCAGAGATGACGGTGTTGAGGGTCATCCGGTTAGTTCGCGCAAAGTGGCGCAGGCTCTCCGTGATCGTTACGTCGATGTCGAGGTGATGTTCGTCGTAATCACGAGCGGCCTGTCGATCGGCAGCGGCCGCGGACCACAACGGCGTTGGCTCGGAAAACCCCTGCAACTCGTCTCGCCAGAATGGCTCCGCCGACTCCAGATCCTGCTCGGCAAGCCATTCGATGAATCGCCGATAAGGCTCGGGCTTCGCGAGGTGCCCGCGCTCTTGACCAGGATCCTCGTAGCACGCAAACACCTCGTGGAAGAGCAGTGGTTTGCATGAGCCATCCAGCAGTAAATGATGGTGAGCGACAACGAGCTCATAGATCTCTTCGGCGCAACGTATCAATGTCAAGCGAATCAACGGTGGCGTTGTGACATCAAACCCTTTGAGGTTTTCGGACGACAGCACGGCCGTCAGACGCCGTTGTTGTTCGTCAGGGGAGAGCCCTCGCCAATCGTGTTCGACAGCCGGCAGAGTGACATGGCTGTGCACCGCCTGGAATGGTTCGCTTCGATCTCGCCAGTGAAACGACGTTCTCAGAATCGGATGTCGAGCCAGGACGGCGCGCCATGCGTCGAAAAGCCTTCCGCCATCCAGTCGCCCCTCGATGCGATACGCCACGACGATGCAGTACATGCCGGCACGCGACGACTGGATCGTGTCGTACAGCATGCCTTGCTGCATCGGCGAGAGCTGGTACGCGTCTTCGAACGCCGCTCGCTGTCCGGCGGGAAGGGTGTCGAGCGGGACGGTCATCGGGTCACTGAAACAGGAACACCCGGCCGGCAGTAAGATTCACAGCACACTCACGATGATGCCGAGCATTCTGAACACTGCCTTCACTGAAGAAGCCGTCGTGTTCGGTGCCGATGGCCGCCTGGTTGGCGTGGTGACCGATCCGGCGGCGGACCGTTCCACTGCTGCGCACGTTGCCGTCGTGTTCTTGAATGCCGGCGTCGTGCACCGCGTCGGCCCGAGCCGCTTGTACGTCAACCTGGCGCGCCAGTTGTCCCGTCTGGGTGTGACGTCTTTCCGGTTCGATCACTCCGGGATTGGCGATAGCCAGCCGCGTGCGGACGATCTGGCCTTCGAGCAAAGCTCCGTCAGCGAAGCGATCGAGGCGATCGATTGGCTCGTGCGGGAACGACGATGCCAGGCGTTCATCATCGTGGGTCTCTGTTCCGGTACGCTGACGGCTTTCCGCACGGCCCTGGTCGACGCACGCGTCAAAAGCCTGGTGCTCCTGACTGCGCTGCTCGTGGACCCGTCCACGGTGCCCGAACATATCGTTGCAGAGGCCGCCGAACGTCGGGTCGCAAGGAGCTATCTGGTCGAGAAAATCGTGAACCCGTCCGCCTGGAAAAGGATTCTGGCAAGACGGACCGACTACCGGCGCGTCTGGAGTGCCACGCGCCGCCTCGTCTGGGGTCACGTCCGTCGAGCACCGGCAGCTGCTGGCGAGGACGTCCTCGTTGATCAAATCAGACAGTTGCTCGATCGCGGTGTATCGCTGCAGTTCATCTATGCAGAACCGACGACCGTTCTGGAGTGGTTTCGCATGACTCTGGCCCCCGCGCTCGCGAGCCTGCGCTCGCGCGGCCGCCTCGACTTCATCATCGTCAGGCATGCCGATCACACATTCACCGAGCAACGGCATCAGGCGCATGTCGTCGAGCTCGTTTCCGAGTGGGTTCGGCAATGTATTTGACAGGGCCGCAGTCATCTCACTTCGACGCCGACAAGTTCAGAACGGCGTCGCCGCGAGCCAACCATTTCGACTGGAATCTGTATTACCGGTTCAAGGAACCGCGTGAGCGCTTCTGGCGTGAACAGGTCGATGGCGACCCGGCTTTCCGCAGTCTGATTTCCGATCACTTTGCCGCGTTTCAACGTTCGATTGAAACCACCATCGAGCTGCTGAGGAGCGTCGAGCGGCCACGCGTGCTCGACATTGGGCTGAGCTCCGAACAGCTCGATCGCGCCATTCTGAAGCGAACTCACGGCGAGGTCGCCGTACTCGATGTCCAGCCGGAAGCGGGTCAATCGTACGAGCAGGCGTTTGGCGCGAGAGGTTCGTTCATCCTCGGCGACGTGATTTCGTTTGCGCGAGACAGTGCCGGCCGGCAATTTGATCTCGTTTACAGCGTCGGCTTGCTCGAGCATTTTCCCGACAAGACGGACATCCTCGACGCGCACATCCGGCTGACGAAGCCAGGCGGCCTGCTGCTGGTCTATGTGCCGATTGACACCGCCGCGAACTGCCGACTCACGACGCTGGTTCCCGAGTGGGAAAACTTCGGCCATCGCGAACTGCTGACGCCCGAGGAGCTCGAGGAGATCTGCACCCATCCCGAGTTGGCAATTCTGTCGTCGCAAGCGGTTGGTTTCTTCTCGGCAGTGTGGGCTCGACGAATCGTGCCACGCTCCACTTAGAGCCCGGGCCAGATGGCCTGTCCTGCTTCATAACTCGCCATCGTGCCGATGTCGATCAGAAACTCGGTGATTTCGTAGGCGCTGACGTTCGGAATCATCCTGGGAAAGATGTGATGCCCGAAGTCGAGGACAGCGCCGGCGGCTGGCCGATCCGGAAAGTACGAGAACAGACCAGTGCCGGCGACGTAGATGCCCGCATTTGCCAGATTCGATCGGGGATGTGCCGCCTTTTCTTCGAAGGCCACGACGTGGTGGTCGCGATCGAGCACCACGGTTCCCTTTTCCTTGGGCCTGTCCGTGCGGGTCACGCCGATCGTGATGGGATCGCAACGCTCATCGTGAAACCGAATCATGCGGGTAAGATCGACGTTCGTGAGATTGTCGGCGTAGACGATGAGAAAACGCTGCTCGCCGTCGACGAATTGGCGATTCGCCGCCACCGTGCCGGCGCTGCCGAGGAGTTGCTCCTCGTGTACGAGCGAAACGCGGATCGACGTCCGGTGTGACTGGAGAAAAGCCAATACCCTGTCGCGCGCGTGGTGCAGGTTGACCAGCACGTCCGTGACGCCATGTCGCTCGAGGAGGTCCAGCCAGAGCGCCATGAGCGGCGTGCCGCGAATCGGTATCAGACACTTCGGCGTCGTCTCGGTCAGCGGGCGCAGACGGCGTCCTTCGCCCGCAGCCAGGAGGAATGCCTTCATCGAAGGGCCAGACCTCGACGCCCGGAACGCTTAGGGCGCGATGGTAAGATGCGAACGATGTCAAGCCGGCGTCGCGTGACGCTCGCCCTCGCCATTCTCGTCATGTTCGCGCTCTCGTCGGGGTGTTTTGGCAGCTGCGGCAAGAATCCTTCGAGTCCCGATTCCCCAACGCCTTCAGATACGTCGACGCTTCCACCGCTCGCATGCGCAGTACCGACCACCGGCCAGTCTGGTCCCACGTACTACGTCGCGATCAACGAACCTGGAGCCGACAACAGTCGCTGCGACGGACTCTCGCCGACCGATCGCGGAAACGGCCATTGTCCCTTCAAGGATTTCAGCTCAGCTCGCACGTTTGCGCTGCTCCGGAACGTCTCGGGAGTTCGCGTTGAAGTGCGGGCTGGCGTTTACACATTCGTCGATGAAGGACTGACGATTCAAGGCACCGGCACGAGTGAAGCAGGCCGTATCGTGCTCACCGCGTATCAGAACGAAGGTGTCGTGTTCGATGGACGGAACGCACTGCGCGAGGTGATTCGGATGTCCGGCCGGTTTACCGCGCTCGAGCGCGTCACCATTCGTAACGCCGCGGCCTATAACGTCCAGGTGGGAACGGGCAGCGATCAGCTCATTCAGTGCAACCGGTTCCTCGCCAATCTCGCCAGCGACTCCCTGAAGGGCGTGGATGGCGCGAGTCAGACGATCATCCGCGACAACGATTTCAGCGGGTGGGACTCTCAGGCGATCGACATGACGAACGTTCGCAGCTGGACGATTGCCAACAACGACTTCCACGATCCGAAGAATTCGACCGGCAATGCCATCGGCGCCAAATTTGGATCGCGCGACGTTCGCATTACCGGCAATCGGTTCCGCAACACCCGGGGCTTGTCGTTTGGCGGCACGTCGACTGCGCACAGCGACGACTTCGAAGCCTACAACCTCGTTGCCGAGCGCAATGTGTTCGATACCGGCACCGGGGCCATCGTCAGGTTCTATTCCTGCTCGAACTGCACGTTTCAAAACAACGATGCGAAAGCGGTCGGCGGGGGATTCGTGCTCTTCGGCGAACAAACCGACGGTCCGAGCGGGTGCGCCGGAGGATGCCGACCGACCCA
>Ga0070681_10002709_pt1 | contig 16302 bp, 11 predicted proteins | sample KBSC83BmetaG_FD_65650 | JGI IMG/M metagenome (GOLD analysis project Ga0070681, IMG submission 65650) | Corn rhizosphere microbial communities from Kellogg Biological Station, Michigan, USA - KBS C8-3B metaG | ecosystem: Host-associated > Plants > Roots > Rhizosphere | place: USA: Michigan...
GGTGTGGTCAGCGAGGTTGGCCGCGCGCACCTGCACGGGCACGCCCGGCTTCATCAGCTCGGTGGCCGCGCTCTGCGGCACGTCGACGAACACGCGCATCGGATTCTCCTGGCTCAATTTATAGAGCGAAGTGTTGCCCGAGGTGCTACCCGCAGTGACGAGGTTGCCGATGTCGATGCGGCGCTCGGTGACCGTCCCGTCGATCGGCGCGGTGACTTGCTTGAACCGCGTGAGCGCGGTGAAGCGGTCGACCTTTGCCTGGTCGAGAGCAATCTGCGCTCGCGCCGCGTTGAGCTTGGCAACGGCACTGTCGTAGTCGGCGCGCTTGGCTTCGCGCTCCTGGTCCGAGACGACGCCCTTGGGCGAGTCGCGCCAGCGCTCATTCGTGGTCTTCGCGAACTCGGCCTCCGCCGTCCTGACTCTTTCCTGCGCCAGTGCGGCTGTCAATTCGGCCCGCGCGGCGGTCAGATCCGCATCCAGCTCGGGGGTTTCGATGAGCGCGAGGACCTGGCCCTGATGCACGCGGTCGCCGATATCCACGTACCACTTCGCGACGTAGCCGTTCACGCGCGCGTAGATCGTGCTCTCGTACCACGCCGCGGTCGCGCCCGGCAGAGTGAGCGGTTGGCCCTCGGCGGCGCTGTGCACCGTGATGACGCTGACCGCTGCGCGCTGTGCCGCGCTAGTGCTGGTATCCTCGCGCAGCCGGTTGCGCTCGTTGGCCTTGACGAAGTGAACCACCAGAAACGAGACCGCCAACACGATCGCGACGGCGGCGGCTGCGAACTTGATCCGGCGCCCGGTGCCGGCGGTGAAACCGGTAGAGACTCGCGCGACATCGTGCGAGTGTGGGTCGTGTCCATGCATGGCTTCGGTGTGACGCGATGTGTCGTCTATATCGGGACGATGCTGCAGATGGTCATCCGGTCGCACGGGATTGCCTCGTCGGAATGGATTCGTTCGTTCTTTCGGGCCGGCCGCGCAGCAGCCGATACATCGTGGGCACGAAGATCAGCGTCGCGAAGGTCGCGAACAGCAGCCCGCCGATCACGGCGCGGGCGAGCGGCGCGTTCTGCTCACCACCTTCGCCGACGCCGAGCGCCATCGGGATCATGCCCAGGATCATCGCGCCGGCCGTCATCAACACCGGTCGCAGCCGCGTGTAGCCTGCGGTCACGGCGGCGAGCAGAGCATCGTCGCCGGCCGTCATGCGTTGGTTCGCGAACGTCACCACCAGGATGCTGTTCGCGGTGGTGAGGCCGATGCACATCAGCGTTCCCATCAACGCGGGCACGCTAAGATGCGTCTGCGTCAGAAACAATATCCACAGGATGCCGGCGAGCGCGAACGGCACCGCCATCAGCACGATCAGCGGATCGATCCAGCTCTGAAAATTGATGACCAGAAACAGATACACCAGCACCACGGCGAAGGCGATGCCCGAGAACAGCCCGGCATAGCTCTCGCGCATGGTTTCGACTTGGCCGCTCAGCTTTACCGATATCGCCTTGGCCGGCTCGGGCCGGTTGGCCTCGATGACCTTCTCAATCGCGGCCGCGGCCGAATACAGATCACGTCCCTGCACGTCCGCGTGGACGTCGAACACCGGCCGGATGTTGAGCTGCGAGGTCACCAGCGGCGTTCTTGTGCGGCCGAACTTGGAGATGTTCATCAGCAGCTGGCGCTGCTGGTCGCGGCCGTTGCCCACGCTGACCGGCATGGTCCAGAGGTCCTGCGCGGAATCGATGCGATAGGTCGGCACCTGCACGACCAAGGGATAGCTGACCCCGTTGCGCGGATCGACCCAGAAGTTCGGTGCGGTCTGCGCGCTCGAATTGGTGGCCACCAGGATATTGTTTGCGGTCGTCTGCTGGGTCGTACCGACTTCGGTCGCGAGCGCGCGGTCGACGTCGACGGTGAGGGCCGGTGCGTCGGGAACCTGGAACACGTGCGCATCGACGAGGCCTGGTACCCGGCGCAGGTCGTTCGAAAGCTTCTGCGCCAGTGCGTAAGCCTCGTCGTTGTTCGGTCCAGACACGCGTATATCGATCGGCGCCGGCTGACCGAAGTTCAGCACCTGATCGACGATGTCGGCCGGTTGAAAGAAGAACTGCAGGTCCGAGAACCGAGGCGGCAACTCGCGCCGCAGCCCGGCTACCAGCTCGGCCGTCGGCGTATGCTTCTTCTTGAGGGAAACGAGCACTTCGCCGTCCATCGGTCCGACCGTGGCGGAATCGCTCAATGCGATGTTGATCCCGCTATAAGGCATGCCGATGTTGTCGAGGATCACGTCGATCTGATTGTTACCCACGATGCGGCGGATCGCCGCTTCGACCTGCGCGAAGTATTCCTGCGTCTGCTCGAGCCGAGTGCCCGCCGGCGCGCGTACGTGCAGGCGCATCTGTCCACCGTCCACCTGCGGGAAGAAGTCGCGTCCGAGCATCGGGAACAGGGCCAGCGAGACCAGCATCAACAACCCGAAGAAGGCGATCGTCCATACCGGCTGCGACAGCGCCCACGAGACCGTGTCGCGATAGGTCTCGCGGAACGCGTTGAAGCCGTGCTCGAAGCCGCGATGAATTGCAATGAACGGACGCTTCCAATAGCCGCCGAGCGGAAAGACCACGTGCCACGCTACCATCCGGGCGGTCGACGGGCGCATCAGGTATTTGAACAAGACCGGGACCAACGTGAAAGACAGCGCCAGGCTCGCGACCAGCGAGACGCACACCGACACCGAGAGCGGTGAGAACAGATACTTGGCAGTGCCTTGCAGCAGGAACACCGGCACGAAAACGATGCAGATGCACAGCGTCGACAGGAACGTCGGTATGCCGACCTCCATCGCCCCGGTCACGATCGCGGTCTCAAGCGGCTCGTCCATGCGCAGGTGGCGCTCGATGTTCTCGATCACGACGGTGCCGTTATCCACCAGGATGCCGACGGCGAGCGCGAAGCCGCCGAGCGTCATCGTATTGAGCGTCTGGTTGCCGACGTACATCACCAGCACCGCGGTCACGATCGAGAGCGGAATCGCGGCCAGCACGATCAGCGTCAGGCGCCAGTTGCCGAGGAACAGCAGGATCATCAGCGCGGTCAATCCTGCCGCCATCAAGCCGCCCATCATGACGCTGTTGAGCGCAGCCTTGACGAAGATCGATTGGTCGAAGATCGCCTTGACCGTCACGCCTTTGGGCAGGACGCGCTCGATATCCGGGAGCGCATTGCGCACACCGTCGATCACCGCCAGCGTCGATACGCCGCCGGTCTTGCGGATCGACATCAGCGCGCCCGGTGCACCGTCTACCGCAACCGAGTTGGTCTGCACCTGAAAGCCGTCGTGCACATTGGCCACATCGCGCATGAACACGGTCTTGCCGTCCACGGTCTTGATCGGGAACGAGTTGATCGTGTCGATCAGGCTCGGGCTGTTGTTCATCGACAGCGTGTAGTCCTTGCCGCCGATCTTGACGTCGCCCGACGGCAGGATCACGTTCTGCCGCTCGAGCGCCTGGCTCACGTCCGCTGGCGACAGCCCGCGCGATTGCAGTGCCTGTTGATCGAGGTCTGCCATGACCACGCGCGGCTTGCCGCCGTACGGATACGGCACTTCCGCGCCGTGCACGACGGCCAGGCTCGGCCGAATGATGTTCTGTCCGAGGTCGTTCAGCTTGGTATCCGGCAGCGTGTTGCTGGACAGGCTGAGCTGGATGATCGGAACGTCGGTCGCGCTGTAACGCAGCACCAGTGGCGGCGTGATGTTGCGCGGCATGTACTTGAGGACTACGAGTGCGCTGCTCGCGAGCTGCGAGATCGCGCGCGTTACGTCCGCACCCTCGTGCAGGTAAATCTTCTCGACGCCGACACCGACGTAGCTGGTCGCTTCGATGCGCGAGATGTCGTCGACCAACGAGGCGAGCTGGCGCTCGTGCAGGGTCAGGATGCGGTTCTGGATGTCCTGCGCGCTCATGCCATTGTAGGTCCAGACCACGCTGACGACCGGGATGTCGATTTCCGGAAAGATATCGACCGGCATCCGCAGCGCCGCCCCCGCACCGAGCAGGCACACGAGGATCAGCACCGCGACGACGGTGTAGGGTCGCTTCAGTACGGCTTCGACGAACATGCGTAATGACGATGAAACTCGATAGACATCTGTACAACAGCGTGGCAGCTCACGCAACGCGCGGGCTGGCGCAGTCCAACCGGCAATCGGGAGTGCAAGGTCATTCGCCCGCTCATGACGCCGGCAAAGCGCGGACCGGCTGTTTTATTCGGCTGCGTACCCTCGAGCGCCTTTTGGGCCCAGCTTCTTCTGTTCGGCGCTTGCGCGACGACAGCTCAATGGCGTCCGCTCATCACTTCCCGGTATGGCGGGCCGCCTCGTGTAATAGCACGAGGTATGCCGTCAGAATTAACTGCCTGATTGGACGCTGCTACGGCGTCGGTCGTGGTGCCTTCGAGACGGGCGAATGGTTCATTTGAGCCGTCGCGCCTGTGGCGATGGTGTAAATCAACCAGGCGACGCGAGTTTTTCCGCGATGTATTCACCTGGCGGCGCTCGTACCAAGCGGCGGGGTTTCACTCACGAACACGGAGAGGCAGCTTGCACCTCGCGCCCGCCATTCCGTGCATGGCATGGACTCTGCGATAGCGCAGCGATCCGCTTCCACTCGATCAAAAGCTGGTGGAGCGTGCAGGCGCGGCGGTCGAGCCCTCTGCGGCGCGCCGCAGCGCTGTGGTTTTCAAGCACTTAGCCTAGAATGCTACGAGACCAACCCTCTGATGCGATTCCAATGAAGGCCGTGCTGCTGCGCCCGACGCGGCTGGTGGCAGTTGTCTTTGCACTGGTGCTGCTCATCGCGCTTGGCGCGCTGTCGCTGTTCACGTGGCTGGACTTCAAGCGTGTCGAGTCGATACGCGCGCATGTAAACCGCACGACGCTGCTGCAAGAAAGCCTGGTGGTGCTCAAGGACCTGCAATTGGGGACGGTCACGGGTCGGAGCACTCCGAGCGTCGAGAAGCTCGACTTCGTGCGCGCGGACCTCGCGCAACTGCGAATCAAGGGCGCCCCGATCGGCACGTACATGGCTCCGCGTCTGGACCGCTTGAACGCGCTCCTCACGCAGGCCGAGACGCAGCCGCAGGTGGCGCTGCCGGCAGCGCTGGCCACCGTCAGCGAGATCCTGGAGCGCGAGAGCCGCATTCAGCTCGATCAGCTCGATACGGTGTACGAATACACGCGACTCGAATCGCATCTCGCGCTTGCCGCTCTGGTTGCCTTCCCGGCGCTCGCGCTCCTCGCACTGTGGGCCTTGCGCGAGCGCGTCTTCCGACCGATCGGAGATTTGAGAAACTTTCTCTCGCGCCTGTCGAACGGAGACTTTACGCCCGTCTCGCTGGCCCACATCGATCCGCTGTTGTTGCCCTTGTTCCAGAATTACAACCAGATGGTGATCCGCCTCGAGCAACTCGAGCACGCGAACCGTCAGCGCACGATGTCGCTCGAGCAGGAGGTGAGATCGGCCACCCAGGCGCTGCTCAAACAGCAGCAGAGCCTGGCGCGCGCAGAGCGGCTGGCTGCAGCAGGCGAAGTATCTGCGACGTTGGCCCACGAGCTGCGCAACCCGCTGGCCGGCATGCAGATCACGCTGGCGAATCTGCGGCGCGAGCTCGCTGATCGCGAGCTCGAGGAGCGCGTCGATCTCGTGCTGTCCGAGTTGAATCGCATCACGCGCCTGCTGAATGGTCTGCTGCAGCAGTCGCGCCATGTGCCGGAGCCGCCACGCACGGTGAACGTCAGTCGACTCATGCACGAGCTCGGGACGTTGATCCGTTATCAAGTTCCGCCGCATATTCAGCTCTTGACCGAAGTTCCCGAAGACCTGCGCTGCCGTTTGCCAGAGGACGGCGTTCGGCAGGCGGTGCTCAATCTCGTGCTGAACTCCGTCGCGGTGCTGAGCGACGCACCGGGCGTAGTCACGATCCATGTCGAGCACCACGACCGCACACTCGAGATTCGCGTGACCGACGATGGACCGGGGTTTGCGGAGGTGGTGCTCTCGGGCGGTATCCGGCCCTTCGTCACGTCGCGCGAGTCGGGAACCGGCCTCGGTCTCGCGATCGTCAAGCGCTTCGCACGCGATCTGGGCGGCGAGCTGACCATCGCGAACAGAGCACCGCATGGAGCGTCCGTCACCTTGATCCTGCCTGCAGCAAGAGAAGATGTCCGACACGCTGTTGCTGATTGAGGACGAGGCGCTGCTCAGCACCGAGCTCACGCGTCACTTCAGACGCGAGGGCTTCGAGGTTGTGACCGCGCGCACGCTGGCCGAAGCCAGGCGCCTGCTCGTGCAGGACGCGGTGCAACCACTGGTCGTGGTTTCCGACATGAGCCTGCCCGACGGCAATGCGCTCGATCTGCTCGAGGCGACGCGCTCGGAAGCCAACAGCGGCGAATGGCTGTTCCTGACCGGCTATGGCGGCGTTGCCGATTCGGTGCGCGCGCTGCGACTCGGCGCCTACGACTTCCTCGAGAAGCCGTGTGCGCTCGATCGCCTGGATCTGGTTGTCGCCGGCGCGGTGCGCAGTGCGCGTGCGCAACGGCAGCTGCGGGAGCGCGCCGACGCTGAGAACCGACGCTACACACCGGCCGCCTTCGTTGGCCGAAGCCCGCCCGCACAATCCGTTCGCGATCTACTCGGCAAGTTGTCGCGCGTGCCGTTGAGCACACTACTTCTGACTGGCGAAACCGGCACCGGCAAAGGTCTTGCCGCACGCATCCTGCACTACAGCGGCACTCGGCGCGAAGGTCCGCTGGTCGAAGTGAACTGCGCAGCGCTGCCGCACGATCTACTCGAATCGGAGCTGTTCGGTCACGAGCCGGGCGCGTTCACAGGTGCGAAGGCACGCCGGCGTGGATTGATGGAGCAGGCCCACGGCGGTACGATCTTCCTCGACGAGATCGGCGAGCTGAGCCTGGACCTGCAGGCGAAACTGCTGACAGTGATCGAAGATCGACGGCTGCGGCGGATTGGCGGCAGCAGCCAGGTCGAGATCGATGTACAGGTCATCGTCGCGAGCAACCGCAATCTAGCAGAGCGCGCGGACAGCGGGGCGTTTCGCAGCGATCTGTATCATCGCATCACGGTCTTCACTCTCGAGCTGCCCACTCTGCGCGCACGCAAGGAAGACCTCGACGATCTGGTGCCGCTGTTCATCGCCGAGTTCAACACCAAGGCCGGCAAATCGGTTCGCGTCGTTCCCGAGTTGGTCTGGTCGGCATTGCGGTCTCATGCCTGGCCGGGCAACGTGCGCGAATTACGCAACGTGATCGAGCGCTGCGTGCTGTTGTCCGACACGAATACTCTGGCGGCGCAATGGCTCCAGCTACAGCCCGGCCGCACGGGTACTCATGAGGGTGCGCCATCGATCGAGAACAACGGCGCGTTGCACCTGCCTCTCGATGGCAGCGTTACCCTCGATGACATGGAGAAGACCATCGTCGCCGAAGCGCTCGCGCGTACAGGCCACAACGTGACGGCCGCTGCGCGGCTTCTCGGCACGTCGCGGGAGACCTTGCGTTATCGCGTGAACAAGTACGGGCTGAAGTCGGAGGACTGAGCATCCCCTCTCACCCTCACCCCAACCGTCTCCCGCAAGGTGAGAGGGGGGGTTATGCTTGCCCGTTCGCCCTGAGCGTCGCGCCGTGAGGCGCGGAGTCGAAGGGATACCGTCCGCGGGATGCTTCGACTCTGTGGCTTACGCCACGACGCTCAGCACGAACTGTACAAGTGAGAAAGCTGCCTGTCTCTCTGGTCGCCTAAGCAGCCTGGCGCATAACCAAATAAGCCTTCATTCGTTCCGTTTCCATGACGGTCGCCTTACAGTTCCCCGTCGAGCACAACTTTCGAAGGCCATCCGTGTACAGCGCAAAAGCCGAAGCCATCAACGACGCATTGGAGGTCGTTCCGGAGGAAGTCCTTGGAGCGCTCGCACGGCTCGTGCGTGAGCTCCGTTTCGGCTCCATCGAGATCGTAGTGCACGAAGGTCGCATCACCCAGATCGAAAGGCGCGAGAAGGTGCGCTTCGCCTCGTCCAGCAACGCCAGGAGCGCTTGATTCGTCCAGCGTACTCCGGCCCAACGCCGACCAGTCCGCTGGAGGCGACGAAAACAAGAAAACCCGAAGCGAGCCGACCGCCACTACGGAGGATCTCTTCTGAGCTTCACGGAGATCCCCCATGCGTTCCCTGCGCTCCTGGGCACTCGCCCTCGTGGCGTCCATCAGCCTGTCATTCCACGCGTCGCTGCTGTTCGCTCAATCGACAGACGACGACCTGCGTAATGAAATCCGGCAACTGCGCGAGAAGCTCGAGCAGCTGGAGAAAAAGCTCGAACAGAAAAGCGAACCCGCCTCGCCGCAAGCTGTGGCTCCAACGACTGGCCCGGCCGCTGACGCCGGCGCGCGCGAACAGGCTCTGCAGCAAAAGGTCGACGACCTCGATCAACAGGTGCGCATTCTCGGGCGCAAGCAGGAGCTCGACGCAGAGGAAAAGGCAGCAGAGAAGAAAGAGCGGGTCGCCACGACCTCCAATGAAAGGGGCATCAGCTTAAAATCGGCGGACGGCCGCTACGACATCCGGTTGCGAGGCGTCGTGCAAGCAGACGGACGTTTCTTTCTGGGCGATTCGATCGGCACCGATACCTTCCTGCTGCGCAAGGTGCGCCCCACCATCGAGGGTACCTTTGCCGAGATCTACGATTTCCGCATCATGCCGGACTTCGGCGGCGGCAAAGCCGTCGTGCAGGAAGCCTACGCCGCTGCGCGCCTCAAACCCTGGGCCAAGGTCACCGTCGGCAAGATGAAGCAGCCGATCGGGCTCGAACGCCTGCAGCTCGATGCCGACACGCGTCTTGTCGAGCGCGCGTTCCCCACCGATATCGCGCCCAATCGAGACATCGGTGTCGATCTGCATGGCGACCTCTATGACGGCTTGTTCGAATACGACGCAGGTATTTTCAACGGGTCTCTGGACGGGGGCAGCAGCGAAGCCTTCACGAACGAGCAGGACAACAACAGCGACAAGGAATGGACAGCCCGCATCTTCGCTCGACCGTTCCGCAATACGCCGTCGCTGCTCCAGGGGCTGGGGCTAGGCATTGCAGTGAGCTATGCGGACGCAGGCGGTTCAAGCCCGGCGACGGGTACAGCGACGGCACAGCAGACCAATCTGCCCAGTTACGTGACGCCAGCGCAGTTGACCTTCTTCAGCTACCGGACCGCCGGGCCGTCCGCCACATTCTCCAACGGAGAGCGACTGCGCTGGTCGCCACAGGCTTACTGGTACTATCGGTCATTCGGTTTGATGGCGGAGTACATCGCGGTCGAGCAGGACGTCGCACGTACGATTTCGCCGGCTTCGACGCGCAAGTCCCGTCTGACCAACAGCGCATGGCAAGCACAGCTGAGCTACATGTTGACCGGTGAAGACGAAACCTTCGGAGGCATCCGGCCTTTGCGCGCTTTCGAGCTTGGCAAAGATGGCTGGGGCGCATTCGAGGTGGTCGGCCGCTACAGCGTCCTGAAGATCGACAGCGCGGCATTCGATGGTGGCTCAAACTCCTACGCGGACATCACGACCTCGGCCCGCAGTGCGAAGGAATGGTCGGCAGGCCTGAACTGGTACTTGAACTGGAACGTGAAGCTGCAGTTCGACTACTCGCGCACGCGTTTCGATGGTGGAGGCGGCGGCACGGCGGCTGCACCAATCGACCGACCGGATGAACAATTGATCTTCGGACGTGTACAGCTTGCGTTTTGATCCGTACGGCTCGGCTTCGCTGGCATGACAGCAACGGCAAACGATGGTCGCCTTACGCACGACCCGGATCTGCGGATCGCTTGGGCCGACGCACGAGCGGCTGGGCTCAACAATCGCGCTACCGCGCGCAAGCTCGGCATCAGCGAGCGCGAGCTGATCGCATCCGCGTGCGGCGACTTCGCAACGCGACTGCGACCGGAGTTCAGTGCATTGCTCGCCGCCTTGACGGTGCTCGGCGAGATCAAATGCGTCGTGCGCAACCCGTGGGCGGTGCTGGAGCGCGCCGGCACCATCGAAGCTGTTCAGCCGAGCGGCTCCGACCACATCGTGGTCCGGGCGGATCGCTTCGTGCTGGATTGTGACGTCGGCCTCTGGGATGCCGCTTTCGCGCTCGAAGAAGCCGGCGCACGCGGAGATAAGCTCAGCATGCAGTTCTTTACCGCCGCAGGCGTTTCGGCTGCGAAGTTCTTTCTGCGCGAGATGGACAGGGTCGAGGCCTTTCGCGCTCTGGCGCATGCGTACTCGGCCTCCGAGCAGACTGCAAATGAGCCGGTGACAGCCGCAGCGGCGGCGGCGTACATGCCGCTCGAGCGGCTGGTCGCGGCGCGGCACGATGGCTTGTTCAACTTCCTAAAAGCGGCGAGCAGCAGCGCGGTTCCATTGCAGCTGGTTATGCGCAGCGGTACCGCAACACTCACGACGGTCAAGCGCATCGAGCGCGTCAAGCGATCCGACAAAGGGGCGTGGGTCAACGTGCTCGACGATGGGCTCGACGTGCATCTGCATGAGGAAAGCCTGCGCTACGTGCGCTTGCGCCGCGATCCCGATAAGGATTCCTGCTGGTTCCACTGGTTCTCGGACCGGCGCGGCGTTGCGCTGTCGGTGCACGTGTCCGAACACTGGTCCGAGCTCTCGCGCGCGGCAGCCGCGATCACTCCCTAGCCTTCGCCCTGCTCCCCCGATGAGAAGCGCTACCAGATGACCGTGCCGAACGCTGGCAACGGTTCGGGTGGCACTTCGGCTGCGCGCGCAGCAACCTCTGGCGCCGCTGATGCACCGCGACCGCGCTCGACGAATACCTGCATCCTGTTGGGCCGGATCAATAGTGTTTCGCCTTGGCGCAGCCGCAGATGCCGGGCTCGTTCGGCGGGCAGCTCGGCTTCGATGATTTGCGGCGAATCCTCGCGTTCGAGCTCGAGGCGCGCCGTCGGTCCCACCATCAGTACGCGATTGAGCTGTACGGGGATGCCCGACAACCCGGGCGAGAAGCGCTCGATCTCGATCTCGTGCGGCCTCGAATAGGCCACCGCCGGCACGTCTTCGGCATCCGCATGTTCCGGTGAATCGATGGATACCGGGCCGAGATCCACCTGTCCGCCGCCGGCACGTCCATGGAAGACATTCACGGTGCCGAGGAAGCTGTATACGAACGGAGATGCCGGCCGGTCGTAGACTTCCTCGGGTGTCCCGATCTGCTCGACCCGGCCCTTGTTCATCAGCACGACGCGGTCGGCAACCTCGAGCGCTTCCTCCTGATCGTGCGTGACGAAGATGCTCGTGATGTGGAGATCGTCATGTAGACGCCGCAGCCAGCGGCGCAGCTCCTTGCGTACCTTGGCATCGAGCGCGCCGAAAGGCTCGTCGAGCAACAGGACTTTGGGCTCGACCGCGAGTGCGCGAGCCAGCGCGATCCGCTGGCGCTGACCGCCCGAGAGCTGATGCGGAAAACGGTCCGCGAGCCAGTCGAGCTGAACCAGTCCCAGCAGCTCGTGCACCTTGCGCTTGATCGCCTCCTCGCTCGGCCGCTCGCGTCGCGGCTTCACGCGCAGACCGAACGCGACGTTCTCGAACACGGTCATGTGCCGGAACAGCGCGTAGTGCTGGAACACGAAGCCGACCTGCCGCTCGCGCACATCCTGATAGGACGCATCCTCGCCATGAAACAGCACGCTGCCGGCATCGGGCACTTCGAGCCCCGCGATCACCCGCAGCAGCGTGGTCTTGCCGCAGCCGGACGGCCCGAGCAAAGCCACCAGCTCGCCCGACTCGAAGTCCAGGCTAACGTTGTCCAGCGCCGTGAAGGTGCCAAAGCGTTTGGCGATGTTTCGAACTTCGATGCTCATGTCCGACCTCATGCAAAAAATCACCGCCGATCCGCGCGGCGCGGCTCAGACGAGTTACCTGTTCGGATTCTCGGTCGCCAGCGCGGCCTCGCTCAGCTCGCGCCGCGTCTTCCACTCGACCAGCGATTTCAACACGAGTGTGACGAGCGCGAGCAGAGCCAGGACAGAGGCGACCGCGAACGCCGCTGCAAAGTTGTACTCGTTGTACAGAATCTCGACGTGCAGCGGCATCGTGTTGGTCAAGCCGCGGACATGACCCGACACGACCGATACCGCTCCGAACTCACCCATCGCGCGTGCGTTGCACAGAATCACGCCGTACAGCAATCCCCATTTGATGTTCGGCAGCGTCACGCGCCAGAAGATCTGCCAGCCCGAGGCACCAAGCACACGCGCGGCTTCCTCTTCGTCGTTGCCCTGCGCCTGCATCAGCGGAATCAGCTCGCGGGCCACGAATGGAAACGTGACGAACATCGTGGCCAGGACGAGACCGGGCACTGCAAAGATGATCGTGATGTTGTGATCCTGCAGCCACGGGCCCAGCCAGCCCTGCAGGCCGAACAATAGAACGTAGATCAGACCGGAGATCACCGGTGACACCGCGAACGGCAAGTCGATCAGCGTGATCAGCACACTCTTGCCTTTGAAGTCGAACTTCGCGATTGCCCACGCAGCGGTAACACCGAAGATCAGATTCGCCGGCACCGCGATGACCGCGACCAGCAGTGTGAGCTGAATGGCGGATACGGCATCGGGCTCGAGCAGCGCGGCAAAGTACGCCTGTACGCCCTTGCGCAATCCTTCCGTGAACACGGCCGCGAGCGGAATCAGCAGGAAGACGCCGAGAAAGCCGAGCGCCAGAGCGATCAACAGCCAGCGCACGAGCCATGGCTCGGCCGTAGCCCGATTGCGCGCGGAGGCCGGAGCCGGAAGTGATAGCGTAGCAGTGGTCATCGCTCAGATCCCGGCGGTGCGCTTGCCGCTCCACCACTGGAGCAGATTGATCAGCAGCAGCAAGGCAAACGAGATCACCAGCATCACCACGGCGATTGCGGTAGCGCCCGCGTAGTCGTACTGCTCGAGCTTCGTGATGATCAGCAGCGGCGTGATCTCCGACACCATCGGCATGTTGCCGGCGATGAAGATGACCGAGCCGTACTCGCCGACCGCGCGCGCGAATGCCAAAGTGAATCCGGTCAACAACGCCGGCCCCACCGCTGGAATGATCACGCGCCAGAACGTCTGCCACCGATCGGCGCCGAGAGTCGCCGCGGCTTCCTCCAGCTCAGGCTCGAAGTCTTCCAGCACCGGTTGCACGGTACGTACGACGAACGGCAGGCCGATGAACGTCAGCGCCACCAGCACGCCGAGCGGCGTGAAGGCGACCTTGATGCCGAGCGGCTCGAGGAAGCTGCCGAGCCAGCCGTTCTTGGCGTACACCGCAGTCAACGCGATACCTGCGACGGCCGTCGGCAACGCGAACGGCAGGTCCACGAGCGCGTCGATGACCCGCCGGCCGGGGAAACGATAGCGGACCAGCACCCATGCCACGAGCAAGCCGAACACGGCGTTGATCAGCGCAGCGATGAGCGATGCGCCAAACGACAATCGTAGCGACGCCAGCACGCGCGGCGCGGTCACGGTCGCCCAGAACGCGGGCCATGTCAAGGTGAAGGTCTTGAAGAACGCGGCCGACAGCGGAACCAGGACGATCAGCGACAGGTACAGCAAGGTGTAGCCGAATGCGAGCCCGAAGCCGGGCAGCACACTCGGGCGCTTCCATTGCCATGTCGCTGTCGCGCTCATCGTCCCGCGAGGTAGATCTGATCGAACATCGCGTTGTCGACGAAGTGCGTGGCCTGCGCCTTTTGCCAGCCGCCGAACAGATCGTCGACTGTGAACAGGCTCACTTTCGGGAACTGCTTCGCAAACTTCGTGGCCACGGCATCGAGGCGCGGCCGATAGAAATTGCGGGCGGCGATTTCCTGCCCTTCGGGGCTGTACAAATATTCGAGATAAGCCTGCGCAACTTTGCGCGTACCGTGCCGGTCGACCACCTTGTCGACGATCGCGACCGGCGGCTCCGCGAGAATGCTGACCGACGGAATGACGACCTCGACCTTGTCGGGGCCGAGCTCCTTCACGCCAAGGTACGCCTCGTTCTCCCACGCGATCAGCACATCGCCGATGCCGCGCTCGACGAACGTCGTGGTCGAGCCGCGTGCGCCGGAATCGAGCACCGGCACGTTCTTGTAGATGCGCGCCACGAAGTCCTTCGCCTTGGCTTCGTCGTTACCGTATTTCTTGAGTGCATAGCCCCATGCCGCGAGGTAGTTCCAGCGCGCACCGCCCGAAGTTTTCGGGTTCGGCGTAACAACCGAGATGCCGGGCTTGGCCAGATCGTCCCAATCCTTGATGCCCTTGGGGTTGCCCTTGCGTACCAGGAACACGATCGTCGACGTGTACGGCGCGCTGTTGTGCGGGAGGCGCGCCTGCCAATCCTTGGGAATCAGCTTCGCGCGGTCGGCGAGAGCATCGACGTCGTAGGCCAGAGCCAGCGTCACAACGTCTGCCTGGAGCCCATCGATCACGGCGCGGGCCTGCCTGCCGGAGCCGCCATGGGATTGCTTGATGACGACCGTCTCGCCGGTCTTGGCCTTCCAGAACTTCGCGAACGCCTCGTTGAACGCCTGGTAGAGCTCGCGGGTGGGATCGTACGAGACGTTCAGCAGGGTCACGTCCGCCCGCACGGAGAGGCTGAAAAGTGCCGACAGGGACAGCAAGGCGGCCATAAGCGCGCTGCGCAACTTCATACTTTCTTTCCTAAGTGCCTGTTATTGGGAGCAACCGAGAGATCCGGCAGAGGTCCAGCCGAGAGCCGGGTGGCGGCTAGCATCGGAAGATACCGGCGCGACCAAGAAACCAGAACGAATTTGATCTTTGTTCTTAGTGCACTCCGGTTATTAGCTGAGGCCGCATCCGCGCAGTGATAGACTCGCGGAGCCGATAGCTCTCGAGCCCGTGCGCCTACACCCTCCCCCTTCCATCCGATGGCAGTCATAGCCGGGCTGAATTTCTATCCGGTCAAGGGCTGCAAAGGCATCGGGGTCCAGCAGGCGACTCTCGCCGAGACCGGCCTGCTGTACGACCGTCACTGGATGGTCGTCGATGCCAGCGGGCGGTTCGTCACGCAACGAGAATTACCGCGCATGGCGTTGATCTCCACCGCAATCGACAGCAGCGCGCTGACGCTGACGGCGCCGGGCCTGCCGCAGCTTGGCGTGCCGCTGATGCTGCCGGGCGCTACGCTCGCCGTGACGGTCTGGCGCGACACCTGTTCCGGAATCGATCAGGGACTATCCGCGGCAGCATGGTTCAGCGCCTTTCTCGGACAGGATCTGCGCCTCGTGCGCTTCGACGGCTCGATGCGGCGGCGTAGCGATCCGCAATACACCGGTGAGCACGACACGCATACCGAGTTCGCCGACGGGTTCGCCGTGCTCGTGATTTCGGAGGCGTCGCTCGCGGACCTCAACGGTCGCCTCGAGGTGCCCGTGCCGATGAATCGTTTCCGGCCGAACATCGTGATTGCGGGCGTCGATGCGTATGACGAGGACCATCTGCTCGCACTCGGAAACGACCGAGTCGAACTGAGCATCGTGAAGCCATGCACGCGTTGCCCTGTCACGACCACCAACCAGGACACGGCCGAGGTGGCGATCGAGCCGTTGCGGACATTGCGGACCTATCGACTGCATCCGGTGAAGGGCTCGGCGACGTTCGGCCAGAACGCGATCGTCGTGCGCGGCGCCGGAAGTATCCTTCGCGTCGGCGACATGCTCGAAGAGACGTGGAACTTCTAGACGGAGCCGCCTCGAAGCGGCGGCACGAGATCTGGATCGCGCTGGCCGCGTACATCACGACGACGGCGGTCAATATCCAGGTGCCGCTGTATGCGCAATACGCGCAAACCGCCAATCACGGCATCGGCACGCTGACGCTGGTTTTTGCGTGCTACGTCGCGGGCCTGCTGCCGATCCTGATCCTGCTCGGCGGCATCTCCGATCGGATCGGACGCAGGATTCCGATCGTCACGGGCCTCACGTGTGCCTTCGTCGCAACGGCGATCGTGATCGTCAGTCCGACACTGGTCACACTCGCCGTCGCGCGCGTCGTGCAAGGCATCGGCGTGGGTCTCGGCGTCGCCGCTGGAACAGCGTTTCTGGCCGAAATGCTGGAAGGTGCAAACGCCCCGCAACGCGCGGCGGCTTACATGACTGTTGCAACATCGTTGGGGTTCGACAGTGGTGCGCTGCTCACGTCGATCTGCGTTGCCATTCAGGATCTGAACCATCAT
>Ga0070681_10002710_pt1 | contig 16300 bp, 14 predicted proteins | sample KBSC83BmetaG_FD_65650 | JGI IMG/M metagenome (GOLD analysis project Ga0070681, IMG submission 65650) | Corn rhizosphere microbial communities from Kellogg Biological Station, Michigan, USA - KBS C8-3B metaG | ecosystem: Host-associated > Plants > Roots > Rhizosphere | place: USA: Michigan...
GACCTCTTCTGCTCTGACGCCGCGTGCGGCCATCCGCTCGCGTAAGTCATAGGACCAGCGGGATCTTCGATAAAGGAAATAACCGGAAAGTCCCAAGCCGCCAACGAAGCCGATGACCGTAACTATAAGGCCCAAAAAAAATATCGTCGCGGCTATCGGCGGTGTGGTTCCGAGAAGAATAGTCAAGATCAGCGATAGTACGGCAGGCACGCCTCCAAAAACGAGCGGGGCCGCCGCGGCGCCGATCGCAAGATTGCGTCCGCGGGCCAGATCACGTTTCGAGATGTCGCCAGGCGTTGCTAAGTCGCTCATTTTGACTGATTTACTTTACAAAGCGTGCAAACTCAATTCAAACACGTTGCATCAGAAAGTTTAACAAACAGCCCCAATGTATTATTATTTGGTGAGTTTGCCGCCAAATGCGTATGAGAATTGGTCCGAAAGCCACGCGGTTCCTGATTTTCGCGATCGCGCTGTCTTCAGTTGTTTACAGCCAGAAAACTGTTGATCGAAACAAACAGAACGTCCATACGGTGACGATCCCGATCTCGATATTCACAAAGAAGGAACTCCGAAAGGACCAAGCCGAGGAATTTATTCAGATCGACCGGCTCGTCGTCAAAGAAGACCACGACGACCAAACGATCCTGTCTGTTCGCAGTGTGTCGAACTCCCCTCTCTCGCTGGCCATTCTCATTCAGGAAGACGTTACACAGGAATTTAATCTTCAGCTCCGCGACCTCGCGAGATTCATAAATGCCTTGCCGCGCGGGACCCGCGTCATGGTCGGTTATATCCGCGGCGGCACGCTGAGGGTCAAACAACGTTTCACCGACAATTTGGAAAAAGCGGCCGCGGCCATGCAGATCGTCGCCGGTACCCAATCGGCCAACGGACCATATGACGGCGTTGCGGAGGCCACCAACCTCTTCGATTCCCTTCCAAACGGCAGACGGGCGATATTGCTCGTCTCGGACGGTCTCGAGGGTTCGCGCGGCACCGACACAGCTGACACGCTGAATTCACCTGAACTGGAGCGGGCGATACTCCGGGCCCAACGAAAGAGCATAGCTGTTTACTCGGTCTATTCGCCGACGGGCCTGACGCAAAATGGGTCGTCCTTCCTGGCGAACTCTGGCCAAAGCGCCCTTGCAAAGCTGTCGGATGAGACCGGCGGGCGCACCTTCTATCAGGGAACGATCGCGCCAGTTAGCTTTCTGCCGTTTTTTAAGAGCCTGGATATGCTTTTTGAGCGGCAATTTGTTCTCACCTATCTCTCAACTCATATGAATAAGGGCTATCACCGCATCGAGGTGACGAGCACCAATCCCGAGGTCAAGATCGAGCATCCAAAGGGATATTATTACCGCTAGATCAGCTTAGACGGGCGTGACAAACCGGACAGATCGGAACTTCCTCTTTCATTAGCAGACCGATCCAAAAGAAGACCAAGGTAAACACCAGAAGGACCGAAAAGACTATCCATCCAGCGGTTGAGACCCGACGTTCAAGCACCGGCAAGTAGGAGGTGCCGCAGCGCGGACATCGATAGCTGCCGTCCATTGCGGCAAAACGGTAAGCGGCCGGCGGTGAAGAATAGCCTTGCTGTAACGACAGCGGCGCAGGCGCATTACTGTTACGCGGCTCGGCCTGTGTCTGAAACTCGTCGGTTTTCCACGCATAAGGACGAGGAGGCGAGTAATCGTACTGCGGAGCCGGCTGCATCTGGGCCGCTACGATCTTAGTCCCGCAAAATCGGCAAAAGTTGCAGTCAACAGGATTTGTGTGCCCGCAATTTTGACACTTGATCATAGAAAACTAATACGTCAGGCAAATGTCACACGTTCCCCGGTCCTGATAGAGCGGTAAACCGATTCCACCAGTTCGACCGACTTAAAGCCATCGAAAGCCGTGACTGGCGGCGGAGTCCCGCTTAGGATCGAATCAATAAATGCGCGATCTTCCTGGACATAGCCCCATCGCTCTTCCTTCTCGGTCATATGGAACGACTGAGTCTCGAAATTCGCATCCATACCGCGCGAATCAAGAAGGCGCTCCATTTCCTCGGTCATTATAGTCCGATGATGGCAAAATACCTCGATCCTCTCGAATGGAAAATGCCAGCTTGCGTCCGACGATGACGCGAAAGTGCAGTGAAAACCGTTTTTGAATTTGAAGATGATGGAAAATTCGTCGAGCTCCGGATATTCGTGCTGCGAGCCGTATGCGGCCAGCTCCGCGATCTCGCCGAACTGGAACCGGGCCATGTCAAACAGGTGGATCGTCGTCTCATAAAGAAATCCGCCAGTAACGTTGACGTCACCGGTCCAAACTGGATTCTTTAGCTCGCCACGGTTCATCTTTATATGAGCCGAATGCGGCCTGTCCTCCGCGATCAATTGCTTTAGACCCGCGTAGACCGGAGCGTAGCGTCGATTGTGGCCGACCTGAAACACCTTTTCAGTGCCCTTGGCAACGTCGAGCAGTTTCTGGGCGTCTTCGACACCGATCGAGAACGGCTTTTCGCAAAAGACGTGCTTCCCGGCCTCAACCGCAGCCGTTGCTATTTCCCGGTGCGTTTTATTTGGAGCGCAGACGAGCACGGCATCGCAAATCTCCAATAGTTCTTCCCTCGAAGAACATACCCTGCCGCCGATCGACCGTGTCGTTTTCTCGGCGCGCTCGGGAATGATGTCATAGAGCGCGGCGATCTCAGCGCGATCGTCACGTGAATAGATCCGTCCATGAACGTTGCCGATATAGCCCGTTCCAACAATGCCAATTCTTACTTTGTTCATTAATAAGCGTTAGAGTGCGACCTTTAGCCCGTATTCCCGTCAAGTTGAGGAAGAACGAGCTGAAGCTCGCACTCTAATCTGTTTTACCAACTGCCGCCGGCCGCGTATTGTCCCAGACCCAGAACTTTCTCGGTCGCAGCTTTCGCCTGCTTCGCTACCTCAAACGGGTCCTGATCCCAATATTCCGGGCGGAAGATCTCGATGCTCGCCATCTTGTCGTATCCGATCTTGTCAAAATGCGACTTTAACTCGGCCAATGGCAGAATTCCGGTTCCGGGATAGAGCCTTTGTGCGTCGGTTAACTGCTCTTTCGGCAGATCTTCGGCGTCGTTTATGTGAAAGATAAACAGCTTGCTCGGGTTGAGCTTGTCCACCGCCTCGAAACTGGAGTTGCCGGCATAGAAGTGAAACGAATCGATCACAACCCCAACACTCGGGCGATTTACCTCGCTGACGATCTTTTCAGCAAGGTCGAGCGTCTGGACCGAACAATCCGTCTGGCCCAGGAATTCGAACGCAAGCGAGACGCCGTACGGCTCTGAAATGTCGGCCAGCTCGTTCAAAACACGAACGGATTCGGCAACGATCTCAGCCTCGGTCGCGCCGCTTGGTAACTTGCCGGGTACGACAACAATGTACGGACAAGCGATCTGACCGGCTACGGCCGATAGCTCGCCGCATTCGGCTTTGATCAATTCGTAGTCTTCCTCAGTGCGAAACGTAATGTGCTCGATCGAGTTTATCGAATAGGCTTCAACGTTATTTGATGTCAGTAAAGTCTTTAGCTCCTCGATACTGTGAGTTTGCAGGTATCGACGGAGTTTCGAGGCCCATAACTCGACCAGGTCATAGCCAGCCGCTCCTGCGGCGTTGATGTCCGTTTCAAGATCGGCGTGCATCGTCGTCGCGCCGTTCAATGCCAGTTTCATTGTTCACTCCTAATGGTGCGAAATAAGGGAAAGTTTAACATGTGCAAAGTTCCCCGCAGAAACCGGGCCCGTCAGCAGTCGTGTTGCGACTCTGTCGTCGACAAACGGCGAACAACGAAATTGCCTTCAAAATCGTCTCAGAATCGGCTAAACTGCACATAGTTTTCCGTTCCTGCCAGATGTACAACATAAAAAAAGCCCTTGCCTTAACCCTACTTGCGGTCTTCGCCTGTACGAGTTCTCACACTCAGTCGGTCAATGACGCGCTTTTGCGAAAGATAAAGGACAGCGATGAGCAACAGCGCAACGCCACAGGCGAAGTCGCTGATCTCTCGTTAGCGGAACATCTGCAGCGAGCCGAGACGTACTCCTCAAACAGGTTGTTCCCCGAGGCGCGGGCCCATTGGCAAAAGGTGCTCGACCGCTTTCCAAACGACCCGGCGGTCGCAAAGGCGCTCTTTGGCATCGGCCGCTCGTATATGTGGGAACGGAATTACCCGACGGCGATCACGTATCTTTCCCGCGTCGCAGATGAGTTTCCTCAAACAAAAGATGGCCGCGAAGGATTGGCCTTTACCGCTGCTTGCAATGTCCGCGTCGGCAAAAATCTTGAGGCTGCGACCCTATACGAGAAGTATATTGCGTTGTACCCCGACGGCGAGCGGATCGACTGGGCGCATATCAATGCGATCGACGCTCTTCGCGAGGCTGGTAAATATGACGAGGCGAATCGATGGGTCGACAAGGCCGTGCAGCGATTTACGGGCAAGCCAGCCGAGACGAATGCGCTCCACGCTCGGCTAAGAATGGAGGTTTTCGAGCAGCGTTGGAATGATGCGATCACGACGGCAGACGATCTGCTGACAAAGCGGTTTGCGGGATCGATGACCAGTGCTGACGAAGTAAATTATCTAAAGGCATTCAGTCTTGAAAAGCTCGGGCGGAAGGCCGACAGCACGCGCCTATATTCCTCGATCGCGTCGCACACATCGTCTTACTACAGCGAATTAGCAGGTAATAAACTGAATCCGCGCGGATCGATCCTTCGCACAGTTTCCGCAACTGCTGGAAATTATCAGGATTTTCCCGTCGTCTACCGCGATGAGCTACTTAAGGATGCGAGGATCAGGCGGATCGACCCGCGTTTCGTTCTCGCGGTGATGAAACAGGAAAGCACGTTTCGACCCGGCATCAAATCGCCCGCAGGCGCCCGCGGCCTGTTGCAGCTTGTCTATGACACGGCGGTCAAATACAACATCAAAGCCGGATTTGCGACGCTCGATCCCGACGACCTGTACAAGCCGCCAGTCAATATCGCGATCGGAAGCGTCTATATAAGCGAATTAAAGGACGAATTTGGCGGGCTGTACGAGGCGATCGCAGCCAGCTATAACGGCGGCGAAGATAACGTTGCCCGATGGCTAAATCGCACCGAGCCGAAGGACCCAGGCATCTTTGCCTCCGAGGTCGGATTTGCGGAGTCAAAGGACTATATGTTCAAGGTTATGAACAACTATCGAGCCTATCGCGATCTTTACACCGATAACCTTGAACGACGCTAATTCGTAGTTTACGCTTCCCATTCGCCCTGCCCCTCGCGCTCGACGTGATATCCGACAGATTCGAGATAGGTGACGACCTCACGGCCGTGTTCCTCGTTGCGGACCTCAAGGAGTAGTTGAATACCCACCCGACCCAGAGGTGCCAGCCACATTGCCCGCCGGTGAAAGACCTCGATAACATTCCCGCCGATCTTGGCGACGTGATTCAGCATCTCTGCAAGCCCGCCCGGCCGATCGGGCACCAAAAGTTTCAGGATAATATAGCGGCCCTGTTTTACGAGTCCGTGCTCCAGGACGAGCGCGAGCAAATTCGCGTCGATGTTCCCGCCGGCAAGAACCGCGCACACGGTCTCATCCTCATTGAGCTTTATCTTGCCCGCAAGCAGCGCCGCGACCCCGGCCGCGCCCGCTCCTTCCGTGACGAGATGAACATTTTGGACGCAGTGAAAAATTCCCTGGGTGATCTCGCCCTCGGTAACCTCGACAACCTCGTCGACAAATTCGCGAATGATCGGTAGCGTCACGGTGCCCGGACGTTTCACCGCAATGCCGTCGGCGATGGTCGGCGTGAAACCGACCTCGACGGGATGTCCCACTTTGAGCGATCTGTTGACGGCCGCGACATTTGCAGCCTGAACACCTACGACCCGAGCGCCCGGGATCAGACTCTTGATGGCTATTGCTATTCCGGAAATAATGCCCCCGCCGCCGATCGGAACGACAACGACGCTCGCACCCGGCAGGTCCTCCGCTATCTCGAGCCCGATCGTCCCCTGCCCCGCGATGACGAGTTCGTCGTCAAAGGCATGAACGTATGTGAGTCCACGTTCCTCTCCGATCTTTCGCGAATACGCGACCGCCTCGTCAAAGCTCGCGCCATGTAATATGACCTCGGCACCCTGGGCCTTGGTATTTACTATCTTTGTCAGCGGAGCGCGCTCTGGAAGGACTATGGTCGACTTTATACCGTGGATCCGCGCCGCCAAAGCAACAGCCTGTGCGTGATTTCCTGCCGATCCCGTGACAACGCCGCGCGATTTTTCTTCATCCGTGAGGCGCGAGATCTTGTTATAGGCACCGCGAACCTTAAAGGAACCGCTCCGTTGTAAACATTCGGCTTTCAGGAATGCATTGGCGCCGATAGCATCCGAGAGAATTCGATCGGAAAGTATAGGCGTGGAAACAACGACATTCTGGAGCACGGTCCGCGCGCTTTGGATGTCGGCAAGCTCAACCGTCATATTTTGCGGCAATTATAACAAATGACAGGCGGTTCGTCGGTTACAGAGCGCAAGAAGACCCGGGTTTGGCGATCTAGAAAGGAATAAATGCGGAAACAATTGCGGAAATTTACTGCGGTATATGTAAGTTAACTGCGCCGAACCCGGGTCTCTTTAGTTTTCAATTTGGCCAACACCTGAAAGACGATTTGTCGGCCATTTTTATCCCTACCCTTTACGCGAAAAACTCTTGTAAAAAGTATCTGAAACATTTACGTTCGCGGAACATTTTTTGTTCCGCCAATTATGTTCATAAACTATTGACGCGATTGGCCCTTCTTTTTTGCTTTGCGGAAATAGAGTATATTGGCTGTGCTCATCGCCCTCGGAGGACAACATGGAACCTTTCTTTGGACTTGGTGCCGCTTTCCTTATCTTTCTCGGCATTGCTTTGCTGGTGGTTGCATGGAAGACGATCAAGATCGTCCCGCAATCGACCGTTCTGCTGATCGAGCGGCTCGGCCGATTTAATCGTGTCGGCGCAAGCGGTCTGAACATAATCGTTCCATTTTTTGAATCGCCGCGTGCCGTTTACTGGACGAATACACGGCCCGGCGTGACGTTGATCGATCTTCGTGAGCAATTCATCGATCTACCGCCACAGTCGGTGATCTCGAGAGACAATGTGATGGTAAATGTCGACTCAGTGGTTTATTGGCAAGTGACCGACGCCATCAAAGCGACCTACGAGGTCAATGACCTCGTAGGCAGCCTGGTCCAGCTAACGTTTACGGGTATGCGGTCGGTGATAGGCAAGCTCGACCTTGACCACACTCTCTCGTCGCGCGATCAGATCAACAATGAGCTGCGTGTAATTCTCGATGAGGCAACAGATAAATGGGGCGTTAAAGTAACGCGTGTCGATATCAAGAACATCACGCCGCCTGAGGACGTCCGTATCACGATGGAAAAGCAGATGACCGCCGAGAGAAATCGCCGCGCTCTTGTCTTGCAAGCCGAAGGCGACAAACAAGCCGCGATCGCTCGCGCCGAAGGTGAAAAACAGGCCGCCATAACGCGTGCCGAAGGCGAGAAAACGTCGGCTATCCTTTCCGCCGAAGGCGCCGCACAGGCCCGACTTACGGCCGCTTCAGCCGAGGCACAGGCTATCAACCAGATCGCAGGCATCATAGGCAGTCCGGAACAAACGACTCAGTACCTGATCACTTCGAGGTACATTGATTCCCTCCGTGACATGACTCGAACGCAAAACTCAAAGGTTATCTTTATGCCGACCGAAACCTCCGCAATGCTTTCGAGTATCGGAGCGATCAAGGAGATCTTCAGCGAGACCGGCGAGAAACAGGAACCCAAAGCTCAGACCCCAAAATCGCCGCCGCCGCGGGAACTTAATCAGTAAAAGGCTAATTTAGAAAAGGCCCATTTAACGCCTATCGTAACGATGAAAACACTCTTACCTAGATTGATGTGTGTCTTGTCGGTCGCGACTTGCCTAGTCGCCCTCGCCGAGTCCGGAAAGGCCCAGCATACCGACAACGCTGTAATGACCGACGCCGACCGGGTCGAGCAAATGTTCAAAAATGCCGGGCTGACCTACACCAGAAAGGCCGACATATTTGTGAGCGATCAAAACTCAAGACGTTTTATTTTTGCGTTGAACAAGAACGTTCTTGTTGGATTCTCGGTCATGGCTACGAAGGGGAGCTTTCAGTCTTCGGCGGCCGCGCTCCAGAGCTTTCTCCAGGCAAGCTACAAATTCGACTACGTCAAGATGGTGATCGATGAGGACGGCGATCTCTCAGTGCGGTTTGATTATTCGATTCGTGTCCTCGATCAGAAGGAATTCGAAAATATAGTACACCAGCTCATGAACGCCGAAGGCGACATCAGAAAGGACATTCAGCCCTACCTGATCTCGGCCAAACCATAAGAACCGACTTTACTGTAGATCGGTCCCGACGGTGTCAATGTGCTCTCGTATAAAACGAGACGATCAACGTTGAATGCCATCGGCCGGAATGGGTCGCCTAGGAGAACGTCAACCACTTCGCGAGCAATGTGCTCTCGACGCGACCGACCGATCGTGAGGTGCGGCGAGAACTCGCGGTCGTCTTTTGGAAAGCCCAGCGTCGCCAGACGATCTTCGATTTGAGAGGCAGCACGGGCTAACCGCCCACTTTCGTCTTGTACGCCGAGCCAGAGTACCCTCGCTTTTCGTGCGAAGGGAAAGACACCGATCCCAGCGATTTCCAGAGGAAACTCGTTTATGTCTAACAGAGCAGCCTCTAATGCCCCAAATATGCCAGGCACGAGGTCAAAGTCAACACTTCCCAGAAACTTTAGCGTCAGATGTAGGTTTTCCGTTTTTGTCCAACTAACTTTTGCGCCAGGAACTGCAGAACGCAAATGATCGATGTAACGCCCGATCTGCTCTCGGACATCGCCCGGCATTTCGATAGCAACAAATAATCGCTTCTTCACAGCTCAGTTTGATTATTGCTAGAATCTTGAACGAATATGCGTCGCCTTGCAATAATATCCGCCGCCGTTGTCATCATCTTCACGACCGCAGTTGGCGGTTTTGCATGGTGGATCTATTCGAATGTTCACGCGCCTCACGAACACGCACGGTCTAACGATTTCGTGCGTATTGAGAAAGGTTCATCGCCAAAAGAGATCATCGCGAAGCTCGCCAATGAGGGGATCATTTCCAGTTACACGGCGACGCTAGTTTACTTTCGGCTGTTCGGCAACCCGGCGAAGCTCGAGGCGGGCGAATACCAGTTTCAATCGCCGATCACGCCTTTGCAGGTTCTTAACGAGCTCGAATCCGGTCAGGAACGGACGCTGAAGCTTGTAATTCCCGAAGGCTTCACCCGATTTGATATCGCGAAAAGGATGGCTGAGTGGAGTATTTCACGGCCGGACATGGCAGACTCGCAACCCACGATTGAATCCGAGCAAAAACGCATTTTGGATCTTATGAACGATACGTCGCTCATCAGCGACATTGCTCCGGACGCCCAAAATCTAGAGGGATATATGTACCCGAGCACATATCTGCTCGACTCGACAATGACGCCCGAAAAGGTGATCAAAATGATGGTAGAGCAATTTCGAAAGGTCTGGAAACCGGACCGGAACGACCTCGCCAAACAGCTCGGCCATACGCCGAATGAGATCGTGACTATCGGCTCTCTGATCGAAACCGAATCCGGCGTCGAGGCCGAGCGGCCAACGGTTGCGTCTGTCATTTACAATCGCCTGAATCGCGGCATCCCGCTCGGTATCGATCAAACTGTCGTCTATGTCGCCAAGATGGAAAATCGCTGGGACGGCACGATCAATGTCAGCGATATCAACGCAAGCTCTCCGTACAACACTCGCAAATATCCCGGATTGCCTCCGGGCCCGATCTCATCCGTATCTGAGAGCGCGATCAACGCAGCGTTGCATCCCGCTCAAACGAATTTTCTATATTACGTTCGCAATGTCGATCTGAATGATGGCTCGCATTGGTTTTATGCAACCGATGCTGAGTTTGAAAAAGGAAAAGCCGCTTATCAAAAGTGGCTGGAGCAGGAGCGGGCTGAAAAGCGGGCTGAAAATGCTAATGCAAATCAGTAATGGAATATTACGTAAAGCATTGATCGCGACGGCGGCATTACTATGCTGCGCATATCTTATTCAGTTGATCTTAATGCTGAACAAGTTGCGAAATTGGGCCGAGCCCAAGTCGGGATTTGCTGTAGATGCACCTCATTTGCATACAGTTGAGTTTTATCACGCGCTTTCTCTCATTCTTCTTCTCGCCATCGTTTTGGCAAAAAAATACTATTGGGCATTTGGAATATCGATCGGATATTTCATCCTGGATATCTTCGCAACATATGATCATTTGAGTACTGGTTTCCTGGGGGGTGACATGTGTCCAGAAGGTCATCCATGTCTGCGTGCTATCCGCCGTGCTTCCTGCTTTGATCTCTCTGCTGCGAGCCTCTTACTGATAATCGTCGGCCTTGTAACGTTAATTATTGTCTTGCAGCTCAAGGCTCGGAGTTGGCTAAGTTGATCAAACTCCTTGCGCTCGACCTCGACGGAACACTTCTTAATTCCCGCGGCGAGATACCTGAGAAGAATCGCGACGCGATCCGCTCGGCCGAAAGCCACGGTGTGCTTGTCACCATAGCTACAGGCCGTCGGTTCCGCGATGCAAGGCCGGTAGGGTTAGGGCTTGGCTTGAACGCGCCGCTTATTACACATAACGGCGCGCTCTTAAAATATGCCGACACGCTTGAAACGGTGCATGCCGAGCTGATCTCGACCGAAACTTGTCTCGAGGTATTGAGGGTCGGCAAATCGTATGGCGGTGATCCATTTGTCAGTGCCGATCCGCGCTCGTCCGGCCGGCTTCTTTACGACCGCGTTTCCGAACAAAATGAGCCGCTGCGACGATATCTGGCATGGGCCAGAACCCTGCATGGGAATGAAGCGCACGATGCTGTACTGCACGTGCCGAAACTCGAGAATGAGGTCGCGAAGCACGAGGTCATTCACATCTCGTTTTCCGGGTCATGCGCGGCCATGTTCGATATGGAGCAATATCTTTCCGACGAACTTGGCGATACCGTCACGATCCTCACTACCGTCTACCCGCGTCGGGACTTTACTCTGATCGATATCCTGCCTCCGAATTCCTCAAAGGGCTCCGGCCTGGCAAAGCTCGCCGACATTACCGGCGTCGATCGCGAAGAGGTCATGGCGATCGGCGATAATTTCAATGACATCGAGATGCTCGAGTTCGCCGGGACCTCCGTTGTCATGGGAAACGCCGACGCCCGTTTGATAGAACGTGAGGAATTTTATACAACAGTAAGTAACGATGAATGCGGCGTTGCTGCTGCGATCGAAGACTATATTCTGAACTCAGGAGAAAAACTGCGTGGCCAATAGAACGGCGGTAATAGAAACAAATAAGGGTACCATCAGATTTGAGCTTCTCGAAGACCAAGCCCCCCGCACGACCGAAAATTTCATATTGCTGGCAAACAAGAAATATTACGACGGTGTGATCTTTCACCGTGTCATAAAGAATTTTATGATCCAGGGCGGCGATCCGCTCGGCGAAGGCTACGGCGGTGAATCTGCCTGGGGCGGAAAGTTTGACGACGAGATAAACCGCGAATCGGACCTGTACAAGGGCGGCTACGAGAAGGGCACCGTAGCGATGGCTAACGCCGGTCCCGATACCAACGGCTCGCAGTTCTTCATAATGCACATCGACTATCCGCTGCCCCCGAGCTACACAAAATTTGGCCGCTTGACCGAGGGTCAGGATGTCGTCGACAGCATCGCCGAGGTCCAAACGAACGAGCGCGACAAGCCGCTTGAACCGGTAATTATGGAACGCGTCTATATCGAGGAACCCGCCGCCTGAGATGCGGGCTGTTGTCCAGCGCGTTTCTCGCGCGCGCGTTACCGTCGCGGGTGAGACCACAGGCGAGATCGGGCGCGGACTGTTGGTATTGCTCGGCGTCTCAAACCGCGATTCGGAAAAAGATGCAGATTATCTGGTCGAAAAGACGCTCAATCTCCGCATTTTCTATGACGAAGACGGCAAGATGAATCTTTCGCTGCTAGACGTCGGCGGCGGATTGCTGGTCGTTTCGCAGTTCACCTTATATGGCGACACGCGGCGAGGGCGACGGCCGTCGTTCATCGATGCGGCCGAACCTATTGAAGCCAATCACCTGTATGAATATTTTGTCACCGAGTGCCGCCTGCGGATCAACCACGTCGAAACTGGCCGGTTTCAGGCGATGATGGATGTCGAACTGACCAACGATGGACCTGTGACGATCCTGATCGATAGCGAAAAGATATTTTGAGGCATAGGTAAATGAAAAAGGTAAGAATACCCTTGTTCGTCATGCTGATCGCCGCGTTCATCTTTGGATGTTCGGGTAAGCAACAGGCCACCACGACGGCGCCGATAGCCGACCCCGAGATAGCGGTGATCGAGATGGAAAACCCAAACTACGGCACGATAAAGATCGAGTTTTATTCGAACATTGCGCCGAAAATGGTCCAGCGATTTAAGGACCTCGCGAAAGAGGGCGTTTATGACGGCACCGCCTTTCACAGGATAAACGAAACCGTCGTCCAGGGCGGCGACCCGCTATCCAAGGACAACGATCCGAACAATGACGGGACCGGGGGCTCAGACAAACCAGACGTCCCGGCGGAATTCTCTTCGGTTCCGTTTGATACGGCTATCGTCGGTGCGGCCCGCAGTCAGGACATCAATTCAGCGAACTCTCAGTTTTTCATAATGCTCAAACGCGAGGCTGGCTTTGACAACAAATACAGTGTATTTGGAAAAGTCATCGAAGGGATGGACGAGGTTTTCAAGATTTCCAAGGTGCAGCCGAAACGCGGCGAGCGACCGCTCTGGCCCGTTCGGATAAAGCACGTTTCTATCGTGCCAAGAGACCAGGCGAAATGATATACTCCGATTTCCGGACTAATAAGCTCGCGTAGCTCAGTGGATAGAGCGCTTGCCTCCGGAGCAAGAGGCCGTAGGTTCGACTCCTACCGCGGGTACCATATTAAAGCTAGAGGCCGTCAGAAATGACGGCCTCGTTCACCTTACGTTCGTCTTTTGTGCCACCGTACCAGCGCGTACTAAGGTGTGCCAGAGTTGATCTAATTTCTCGGAAAGATCACTTTACTGTTGCAAAAGGGAGATTCAGCTCGCCTGTATCGGCGTACCGGCGTTTGCCCTAAAAAATTATCTGACCTTCAGCATCGGATCACCGAGTAGCACCCAGGTGAGTCGAACATCTCGTCCTCCCGGAACGACCGTCTTCGCATCCACGATCAGGTCGCCTAGCCTCGGTATGCTTGCATCGGCGACTTTTTGATAAAACCGGGTCGCCATCAGCGTCTGGACGTCAGGCGTGGTCGTTCCGGTCGAGGCCCAGGTGGCGGACGCTCCGCCGGTCGTCGAATTTAGGAGTACCTCAGCGAATGACGGCTGCGAGGTATTCTTCGTTGTTATGAAATAACCATTCAGGCACGTCAGCATCGTGAAGATCGACAAATTGTTGATATTCGTGAGCTGCGGCGCATCGAGAATGCTGTAAAAACTGGTGCTCGCCCAAAGACCGGTCGTGCCGTGGCCGGCAAAATTTACGAGGTACGGCCCGTTATTGATCTCACTGATGATATTTGCGTGGGCGTCAGCGTCGCACGGGAATGTTGGAAAGTTGGGATCGCATCTTCCCTCCATTGACGTCGTTGTTCCGACGGGAAGCTGACTCGCCATTTGTTGGCTGGCGGCCTTGAAGTCAAAGCCGATCGGTGCGTCATAGGCAAAGAGCACGCCGCGCGACAGGTTTTGCGAGGTGCTATTCTGCTCGAACTGCATCGTCTTGTTTAGCACGTTCGTGACCGCGTCGCCAGACCTCGCCGGTATGCGTCCGATCGCCAGCTCAGCGAGCCCGTCATTGTTGAAATCGACAAGCGCATCGTCGCTGGCCGTTTCCTCATTCAACGAGTCAAACATAACCGTGGGCATGTAATTGATGCTGCCTCTACCCTCAAAATCCCGGGGGTCGTACGACGTGTCGCCCAGAAGCAAGACGTATTGCGGTGCGGTCTGCCAATTGGTCTTCGCGTAAAGAAGAAAATCCTTGATCGACTGGGCGCTCAAGATGCCGTAATTAAACTCGTCGAACACGTCCTCGACGTTGACAACCTCGACACTGAATCCCTGACCGCGGCGATAGTCGGCCCACGCATTCGCCTGCGTCAAAAAATCTTTATACGAGATTATGACCAGGTTAGCGTTATGGTTCGGGGTCGACAGCGTTGACACGGTATTGGCCGCGACCGAGAAGGGCTGCAAGATCGCCGAATCTTCGATACCGTACATTAGCCGTTCTCGATAAGCAGGGATCAACGCCTGATAACCGGCACCATCGGGAAGGATCGTTGCGCCGACGATCTGCACCGGCGTCCCATCGTATGAAACGTCGAACATCCGTATATTCGGGGACGAAAATCCCTTGACCGGAGTGCTGTAGTAATTCGGCAGACCAAACAATATCGCATTCTGGTCGGCAACAAAGCCGCGGTTATAAATGACCTCAACGGAATCAAAAAACGTCACATCGCCAGGTGTAACTGCCGTTATCTGGATCGAATTTTGCCCCGAGACGAGAGCCGAGGTCGGGACTGTTGTGTCCAAAGCGAAGGATTGACTGCCATTGTTCGATATCTGGCCTATCGATTGACCATTCAGAGACAGACTCGCGGTATGGGCCAAACTCTTGGTAAACGCCAAAAGCCTAATGATTATGCGTGCGGTCGGCACCGTCGTATCTACCGACGACAGCGTGAAGTTTTCGACCAGCGGGGTCCCGGTTTGGGTCGTGCCGTCGCCGAAAAAGTTTGAGGTCGGGCCATTTAGCAGGGTTTGAATATAATTGTTCCGCTCCTTTAACACTGCATCCTGACCGTAGTTCTTGGCGCTCGCCGTCCGCAGCGCCGGCCGTAAATTGACTGTGGCCATCCGTTTTCCCGGCGTTGCTCCGTCAACCAGAAAGTAGACCCGTGTATCGCTTTCAAGTGTGTCGACGCCGCGGCCGAAGAATTCAACGTAACTCGCGCTCGGGCCGATATTTATCGCCTGCTCTACGCCGTTCGCGTAAAGCTGCCAGTTGGTCGGATCACTATTAATGTCGAAACCAGCTGCCTGGAGCTGGGCGGATGAGACGCGATAAATTCCCGTTTGCTTGACGCCGATCCTGACGCCCGGTTGCGATGCGACCCATTGCTGGGTGACCGGAGATGCCGTCGGTGTGTTCTTGAGGATATCGCTGCGAAGGTCCTTTGAGTACGATATATCCGTGTTCGTAACGATAAATGATGGGTTGGCCGATAATGACTCCCTGATCATCTCGGCGCCCGTTTTGCCGGCGATCGATGACAGACTGTTGACCAGCATCGGGCTGACAACAGATGATTCTGTCGTCACGCCGCTCTGCTCGACGCTCTTTACCAAATATTGATTTGACGCGCGGCCTTTCGGATCGAACGTGCTGTATTCTTCCCCAAAAACGGTCTCTTTACCGAATCGAAGCGCCGAGCCGCCGACCAGGGTGCCGACCTGTGTCCGGCTCTTTCCATCCAGCCGGTAAACATAGAAGCCCAAGTTATTTGTCTCCCGTTCCGTGTGCCATTTGATAAAAACGCCCATGCCGTCGGTATATACCTCGGGAGCGGCGATAATTACATTCGACAGCGGTCGATCAACCTTCTTTATCTTTAGAGGAGTATCCGCCTGCTTGACCCTGGGAAGTACCGACGTTTGAGAAAAGGCAGCGGGCGACAACGTGGAAATTAATGCCGAAAACAAGAGTGCCGTGATGGATTTCTTCATATAAAACTTCGGAAACGCCTATCGCGCACCGATACTCGTCAACTTTACAGGTAGATACTGAAATTTACAGGATTTTTCCACTTTTGCAAAGGATTTTTAAGTCCCGGCAGCCTGAACACTTCCCAAGTGAGGAGGAAAACCCCCAAGCGCCAGCCAAACTGAGGGCCTGGCTCGCTCCCAAATATATTGAATTGGGGTTGGGTAACGCGCCGCGTCCGAACTTTAAAGCTATAACACCTTCAGACTAACGGCTGAGGAGTTGTCTCAATACGTATGGCAGTATTCCGCCGCCCTTATAGTATTCAACCTCTATGGGGGTGTCAAT
>Ga0070681_10002712_pt1 | contig 16300 bp, 13 predicted proteins | sample KBSC83BmetaG_FD_65650 | JGI IMG/M metagenome (GOLD analysis project Ga0070681, IMG submission 65650) | Corn rhizosphere microbial communities from Kellogg Biological Station, Michigan, USA - KBS C8-3B metaG | ecosystem: Host-associated > Plants > Roots > Rhizosphere | place: USA: Michigan...
CGTCGTGCACATCGGCGCCGACGGCCGCACGGCTCAGGGGCGCTGGCGCGAGCTCGCCCTGCTCGGCCAATTCCAGAAATACGCGGCCTGGGGCGACGGAATCTACGAGAACGAATACGCGAAGGAAGGGACCGTCTGGAAGATCAAGAAGCTCCACTACTTCCCCAATTTCGTAGCGCCGTACAAAGGGGGCTGGGCAAGCCTGAAACCTGTGACCGGCGACTGGAAGTCCGAGGTGGGCAAGGAGTTCTCTGCGGATCGTCCTCCGACGGTGAGCTACAAGCCCTTCCCCGAGGTGTACACGCCGCCGTTTCACTACACAGAAGCACAAATTCTCGCCCCCGGAGCGCGCGCGGCGACAGTGAGTGGATCGACGGAAGCCGTCGCGGCCTACGAGCACGAAGTCGCTTTGTTGAAATCTCGGGAAACCCTCGACAACTTGCAGGCCGCCTGGGGCTACTACGTCGACAAGGGGCTGTGGCGTCAGGCGGCGGACCTGTTCACCGCAAATGCGACATTCGAGTTCGCTCAGCGAGGCGTTTACGTCGGTCGCTCGCACCTCGTGAAAGCAATGACGGTGGCCTTCGGAGGTCTCGAAGGACTCCGTCAGGGTCAACTCAACAACTACATGATGTTGCAACCCATCATCGATGTCGCCCCTGACAACCGCACGGCGAAGGCGCGCTGGCGCAGCGACATCGAGGTTGCCGTGGACGGCAAGGGACAGTGGGGTGAAGGCGAGTACGAGAACGAGTACGTCAACGAGAACGGCACGTGGCGTATCGCCAAGCTCCACTTCTACGTCACGTTCATGTGCGACTACGACAAAGGTTGGGTCGAAGGGCCTATCCCGATGGAAGGTCCCAGCAAGGATTCACCGCCGGACCATCCTCCGACGGAGGTGTATGGCTCACTGCCCGACGTCTATCAGCCCGCCTATCACTATAAGAATCCGGTCACGGGTGTAGAGGCAGGTCCCGATCTCCCAGGCGACGTGCCGGACCTGGCAAAGCGGATCGACATGCTGAAGAGCGTCGCGGCCATCGAGAAAGTGCAGCGCGCTTATGGCTACTACGTGGACAAGGCAGGATGGCCCGATGTCGCGGACCTCTATCAGGAGCATGGGACGCTCGAGATCGGCGGGCGCGGTGTATTCCTGGGCAAGAAGCGCGCCCTGGAGTATCTCGTCACGGGCCTGGGGCCGGTGGGCCCTCACAAGGGCCAGGTGATCAACCATCAACAGTTCCAGGGTATCGTGGATGTGGCGCCCGATGGGAAGACGGCGAAGGGCCGCTGGACCGCTTTCGTGATGGGCGGCGCAGGTTGGGGCGATGTCACTTACGAGAACGACTACGTCAGGGACGGCGGCATCTGGAAAATCGCCAAGCTCCACGCCCCTTTCAACATGTACACCTCGTACAAGCAGGGCTGGCAGTTCGCCGCAACGCCCGAGACGCGACCGGACAGCTTCCTGCCGCCGCCGGATCTTCCGCCGACGGTCGTCCTGCTGACCTACCCGAGCTTCTACGTGGCGCCCTATCACTACCCCAATCCGGTGACGGGCAGGCCGATGCCGCCGCCCAATCCGGCGGCGGGAGGCATGGCGCCGATGAAGGACTACGTCAACCGGTAAGTGCCGGCAACCCTCAGGGGCCCGGCCCGTCGCCCCAGCCGGAGTGCAGCTGGCCGTTGCCGCGGAAGAAGGCCTGCACCTGGCGGATCAGGCCGTCCTGCACCTTGAACAGCTCGAAGACCACCGAGCCGTTGTTGTCGGGATATTCCGGCGGCGTCGTGAAGTTGCCGATGGCGAACACCAATCCCCTCTCGACGTCCGCGATATAGAAACGGCGGTTCTTCACGATCCATTTGACCTTGGGATTCTGGAACTCGCCGCCGCAGCTTCCGGGTCCCAAGGACGAGTTGACGGTGAACGTCCCCAGCTCGACCCGCTCGCACTCCGGATGCCACGGTACGTCGTGATAGTCGATCGTGCGCGAGACGACGTCGAAATACTTGTTGGCGATGGCGAACAGCTCCTCGCGGGTTGAGCGCTCGTCGGCCGGTAGTACCGTATCGAACAGCCGCTCGGGCAAATGCAAGGAGGACGCTGCCGTGCCTCCCAGCATGCCGTCGTAGGAGATCTCCTCGACCTCGGCAATCTGGCGCTTCTCCACCTTCAGGCGAACGATGTAGAACCACCATTTTTCCTGATCGCGAGTGGGCGAATTGGTGAGCACACCGTAGAACACCGCAGCGCCCGTGACCGGATCCACCAATGCGTGCCGGAAAGGAATGCGCTTCACAGAGCCCCAGACCTCGCCCTTGCCGAGCTTCGTGAGGGCTCCGTTGCCCGTCACCCGCACGTTCGCTGCGACCTGCAGCCGAGAGGTGTTGTTGTCGGTCAGCGCTTCCGTGTAGGTCGTCAGGATCTCGAGCAGGCAACGGCGATTGCAGGCCGTTGCGTCCGCCGCGAGAGCGTGTGTGCCGATCCAGGCCAGAACGCCCAGTCCGATCGTGGCCAGGACCGCTTTGCGTGAAACGAGTGTCATCATGGCCACACCGAGGGAGTGTTGTAGGGAACTTTCAGGACCAGAGCCTCGACCTGGATCAGCTTGCCGTCTTTCACCTTGAAAAGCTCCGCGATCATCCGGCTCACGCAAAACCGTGCGCTTGGGGTGGAGAGCTCGTTCGTGAGCCGTCGGTTCGACCCGGCCAGCTCCAGGGAATTTCGAACTGCGCATCGACGAGCCGGCCGTCGGTCAAGGTCTCCTTGCGCAGCACGCCCGCATGATCGAAGAGCGCGCCGGCCCAGATCAAGCCACGCTCCTCGTCGGCGAGCACATGAAGCGGCGGTCGCGAATCCGCGTGACATACCGGAAGAATCCGGTTTTGAACTGCTCCGCGCAACCCATGCGCATGATGTTGGCGCCTTCCGAGTAGTCCCGTCGCAGGTCGTTGTGCGTCGTCGCCGTCCCGTCCTCGATCCGGTTGCAGTTCTCGTCGAGACACGCCCGATCGCAGTCGACGGTCGATACGGCACTCGGCTGTTCGACTAAAGGGGGCGGCCCTGGCGCCCGCGGCATCCAGGCCGATTGCGTCGAATACGGAACATCTTCGAGCACGGCCTCGGCTTGGCGGATCTTGCCGTTCCTCACCTTGAACAGCTCGAAGATCACGAAAGAATAGGGCTCGTCGAAAGGCGCGCCGATATCGCGAGTCTTGCCGTTCGACAGCGTCACCTTGCGCAGGGAGCCGGTGTGATCGAAAAACGTAGACACGAGCACGAGCCCCCGCTCGACGTCGACGACAGGAAAGCGGCGATCGCGAATCCGCGTGACAAAGTGAAAGTAGCCGGTCTTGAACTGCGCCTCGCATCCGAGCGCGGGGAAGCCGTTGCCCGACGAGGAAGCACGCTGCGGATTGTTGGTGGTCTGAACTCCGTCCTCCACGCGGTTACAGTCCTTGTCGAACGGCACAAGCACCCGGCCGTCGTTCTGCTGCAGCGTGTTGAAGTACGAGTCCGCGACGGCAATCAGCTGCTCGCGCGTGGCGCGTTGCTGGACTGGTTCTATTTCCGCAAAGACAGGTTTGTCTTTGAGGGCGCCCGGATTGGGGAAGTCCGGACGAGTCTCGCGAGGGCGAGCGACGATCGACTCCGCTTCGGAGATCTTGCCGTCCTCGACTTTCAGTCGCAGACCGAAGACCGAGGTCTTGCTGCCCTCCGCGACGACGCCGTAGAAGCCCACGTGTGCCGCCCATGGCACACGCTGCGGATCGTGGGCGAGCATTCCGGCCACGTATCGGTCAACGAGACCGCTCAGACAGGCCCGGTTGCATTCCTCCGCCCGGGTACCCGAGGATGCGGCCAGAGCCATTACCCATACCACGGACATGAGTGTACTTCGCATTGCTCTCCCCCGACGCTGCCGGCCGGAAGGTGTAACCTACAGACACCGACGTCTTCAAGTACCGCGCGTGGCCCGCACGATTGCAGCGTTGTCGATCGTCATTTCAAGCGCTGCACAGGCGGCGGCCGGTGCTGAGCACATGGATGTAGGACTGAGTGGAAGCGGAGCGTTGATCGAAGCCACGGTCGTCGAAGCCGGCAAACGCTCCGCCCCGACAGTCGTGCTGGTTGGCGGCCTGGACAAGCAGAGCGCCAGTACTTCCAGCGTTCGCGCAGAAGCGAAGGCCTACGAGGCCACGCTCGCTTCACGACGGCCGTTTCGCCTGATCGCCATCCCGCAAGCCAACCCGGACGGCGCTGCGCTGCAGTTTCCTCCGACCGGCGTGGCTTACCGGGAAAACCCGGAGTCGAATGCCTTGTGGCGTTGGCTCGGCGTGCACGGGCCGGATCTCGTCATCGTAGTCGGCAACGACGCCAGCGGCCTCGCCGCGGCACTCTCGAGTCAAGCCGTCGCCGAAGTGGGCCGGATTCCTGCACGGGACGTGACCGCGAAGCCGGGAATTCTGACCGGAGTGATCCAGGCAATCCCCCCCTCCGAGGCACACAGCGAGTTGGATCGGCGTCGCGCTCGATCACCGCACGAGCTGGCAGAGCAGTTGGCTCAGTACTACGGACGCGACTTCGAGCAACCCTGGTACATCCAGGCCATCGCTCTCATCGGTCAACTGCGGTTAGGGCATCTCGAGGAGGTCAAACGCCTGGCAGAACCCTACGTCGATGGGACGAAGGACAGTCTCGCACGACCCAACTCCCTGGTGATGGCCGGGCACATCGTGTTTACGGAGCTTGCCCGCCGCACCGGCGATCCACGCTATATACAGTTGGTTCGACGCGTCGCCGATCTCGGCTTCGATGCAGACGGCCACATGAAGGAGTCGATGCCTTTTCACGATCAGTACAGCGACTCCGTGTTCATGGGCACGACCATCGTGGCTCAAGCGGGTGCTCTGACGGGCGAGCGAAAATATTTCGACATGGCGGCCCGGCACGTGGCCTTCATGCAGCACCTGGTGTTGCGTCCCGATGGCCTCTATCGGCATCAGCCCCTCACGGATGCCGCCTGGGGACGCGGCAACGCATTCCCGGCGATCGGGCTCGCGTTGACGCTGTCGGACTTTCCCAAGGACCACCCGGCCTATCGAGAGCTGCTGCGATCGTATCGACAACACATGGACGTGCTGGCGCGCTTTCAGGATCCGGACGGGCTGTGGCGCAACGTCATCGATCATCCGGGCGCCTATCCGGAGTACTCGGCAACGGCGATGATCGGCTTCTCGATGCTGCGGGGCATCCACGAGGGATGGCTGCCCAAGAAGAAGTACCAACCGATCGTGGATGCCGCCTGGCAAGCCATCCTGACACGCACGGCCGCAAACGGGCACCTCGTGGACGTCTGCGAATCGACCGCCAGGATGAAGTCCCTGGATGAATATCTGAAGCGAGCCGCCCTCCTGGGACCGGATCCGCGCGGAGGTGCCATGGCGCTGCTGTTCGCAACCGAGATGGCGGGCCTGAAGTAACGCATGCGGCAACGAGGGGCTTCTTCGGTCTGGCTTCTGCTGATTTCAGCCGCAGCCGCCGGTTTCATCTGGGTGACGAGTCAGCAACTGCCCCCGCTGGTCGCCTCCCACTTCGGCGTTGGCGGCATCGCCAACGGGTTCGTCCTCCACCAGCGCTATCTATTCGCGGTGCTGTTTTTGTGTATCGCGCCCGCGCTCGCCATCGTCTTGCCGATGAACGCCGCCCTCGGCAATCCGAATGCGGCGATCAACCTGCCGAATCGCGACTACTGGCTCGCGCCCGAACGTCGAGCCGAGACCGTCGAGTTCATACGGACGCAAATGCTTCGTTTCGGCACGGCGCTGATCGTTTTCTTCTGCTACGTGCACTGGCTCGTGGTCAAGGCGAACCAGCAGTCGCCGCCCCGCATTCCGGGTCCGGCCTTCGTGTCCGCCGTCGCGGTGTTCATAGGATTTCTGATCGTCTGGGCCGCCATTTACTACACCCGTTTTCGCAAGGTGCCTTGACCGTGGCCACTGCCCCCTTGCACCGACCCGCATAACTGCCTGACCATGGCAGGCAGCGATCGGGGGACGACGATATGTCACGCGAGCTTCAAGGGCAGGTAGCGCTCGTCACGGGAGCCGGACGCGGCTTTGGCAAGGCCATCGCGAAGCGGCTGGCCGGCGAAGGCGCGGCGGTCGCCGTCACTTCGCGGACTCAATCCGAGCTGGACGCCGTGGTGGCAGAGATCGCTGCGAGCGGTGGCAAGGCACTCGCAGTGGCCGCCGACGTGACCGATCGCGACGCTGTGGCCCACGTGGTCCGTGAGACCCAATCGAAGCTCGGCTCCCTCTCACTGTTCATCAACAACGCGGGAGTGCCGGGTCCCTTCGGCCCGATGTGGGAGATCGATCCCGACGTCTGGTGGAGATCCCAGGGCGTGCACATTCGCGCCCCGCTCCTATTCCTTCGCGAAGTGCTGCCGTCGATGATCCAACGCCAGTCCGGTCGCGTGATCATCGTGTCGGCGATCGCGAGTCGGATGGTCGCTCCGTATCTGTCCGCGTATTGCGTCGGCAAGATCGCACAAACGCGGATTGTGGAGGAGCTCGCAGCCGAGACGAAGGGACAAGGCGTGAGCGCATTTGCGATCGACCCGGGATTCGTGTTCACGGGCATCGCGGAAGAGACCATGAATTCCCCCGACGCGCAGCGCTGGTTACCGCAGATGGTCGGCCGTCTGCGCGCCCGGAAAGAAGACAAAGGCGGAGACACCGATCTCTACCGCTGCGCCCAGCGATGCGTGGATCTCGCCTCCGGCCGATACGACGGCCTCTCGGGCAAGTACATGGAGCTCACCGACGATCTGGACACCATGCTGCGCGCGCGGGAGAAGCGGCCATGACGAGCGATGAGAAGTTCGAGGCGCTGTTGCGGCGAGTCGCCGAGCTCGAGAAGCAGGTGCAGCGGCAGAACGACATTCAGGCCGTGCGCACGCTGCAGTTCAAATACGGCTATTACATGGACAAGTGCCTGTTCGCGGAGATCGTCGACCTGTTCTCGGAGGAGGCCGAGCTGCGCTTCATGGGCGGCATTTTCCGCGGCAAGGCCGGCGCTCGGCGGCTGTACGGCGGCAGCTCGGGTCTGAACGGACCAGCCTACGGAATGCTTTTCGAGCACCTCATCGTGCAGGACATCGTCGATATCTCGGAAGACGGCCGCACGGCGCAGGGCCGCTTCCGCACGTTCATGCAAGGCGGCGTGCACGAGACCAAGAAGGACGCCCCGCCGCAGATCCCGAAGCAGTTCTGGGAAGGCGGCGTCTACGAGAACGAATACATCAAGGAGGACGGGGTCTGGAAGTTCAAGCTGTTCAATTATCGCGTGGTGTACCAGGCGAACTACGAGAGCGGCTGGGCCCACTCACCGGTCACACCGTTGATGGTCAGCAACTTCAACACACCCTACCCCGAGAATCCTCGCGGTCCCGATGAGGTCGGACCGCCGCCACCGCGCTGGCCCGAGCCGGTCGTGATGCCCTTTCACTACCCGCACCCCGTGACCGGAAAGTTCAGGTCTTGAGCGAGAACGGTGTGAAGTTGGTGTGCCGGTCGTAGTAGTCCTCGTGCTCGAGGCGCTTCAGCGAGCCGACGACCCAATACGTGAGCGGGGTCGCCACGATTTCCCATCCTGACTTGAGCACGTACTGCGTCATCGTCACCGCGATCAGCTGGCCGAGCTCCCATCGCCCGAAAAAGGCGATCGTGTAGAACAAAGCGGAGTCCACCAGCTCACCGCACAGAGTCGATCCAACCGTGCGCGTCCACAGCCAGCGCCCGTTGGTCCAGAGCTTCATCTTCGCCAGCACGTAGCTGTTCACGAAAGAGCCAGACCAGAAAGCCGTGATGGAGGCGATCACGATGCGCCAGGTGCTGCCGAATATCGTGTCGACTGCAGCCTGATCGTGCCACCGCGCGGCCGGGGGCAGATGGACGACCACGGTCGCCATGAACGCCGCGAACACCAGCGCACCAAATCCGGCCCATACCACGCGGCGATCGCGCGCGTACCCGTAGACCTCCGTGAGAATGTCTCCGAACAGGTAGGAGATGGGAAAGAACAGCACCCCGGCCAGGAATGTCACCGAGCCGAAGACGGGCAGCTGCACGGTAGTCAGCTTTGCGGGCCCGATGAGGTTGGCGCAGAGCAGGATGCAGACATAGGCCCCGAGAATCAGGTCGTAGTATTTGAAGTTCTTCATGGTCGACATCGTAGCCGGCCGGTCATAGACTGCAAAAGGCTTTCGCAGGGAGGGCTTCGAGATGGCCACACTTGAAGCGAGCGCGGCTGGCCAGGCCAGCACTCTCGGGCAGCTGTCCTGGGCGGTGTTCGATGCGGGGCGCGGGCCCTATAGCATTCTCATCAACACCTTTGTCTTCTCCGCGTATTTCACCACGGTCGTCTTTGCCGACCCGGTCCAGGGACAGACCGTGTGGAGCTATCTCAGCTCCATCGGCGCGTTCCTGGTCGCCCTCGGCGCCCCGATCCTCGGCGCAGTCGCGGATGCAGGGGGGCGGCGAAAGCCATGGCTGCTCGGCTGCGTCATCCTCGGAGCGCCTTGCATGGCGGCCCTGTGGTACGCGACGCCCGGGATGGCGTCGGGGTTCTCGTGGGTATTTCTGGCGCCCATCGGCGCGACGCTGGCCTTCGAGTACTCGGCAATCTTCTGCAACGCCATGCTGCCCAACGTGTCGCCGTCTGGCCGGATCGGGTTCCTGAGCGGGCTCGGTTGGGCGTTGGCCAATTTTGTCGGCATCGTCTTGTTCCTGTTCTTCCTGCTGGCGTGGAGCTGGAACTCCCACCCCCTCTTTGACGTAGATGTCGCCGCTCACGAGCCGGAACGGCTGGTGGGGCTGATGGCGGGCTTGTGTCTGGCCGTGCTCTCGATTCCCCTGTTCCTGTTCACCCCCGACTCGCCCGGCACCTCCCGTACGCTCTCGCAGATGGCCGGCGAGGGCCTGCGCAACCTCGGCCGCACCCTTTCCACATTGGGTCGCTACCGCAACGTGATGACCTTCATCGTCGCGCGAATGATCTTCAATGAAGGGTTCATCCTGATGATCCTGTTCACCGGCGTGTTCGCCGCCGGCATCCTCCACTGGACGCCTGAGAAGCTCATCATTCAGGGATTGTGCAACAGCGTGCTCGCGACGCTCGGAGGGTTGCTCGCGGGGTGGCTCGATACGCGGATCGGTTCGCGGCGCGCCGTGATGGTATTCGTAGCAGGGTGCCTGGTTGCCAACGTGATCCTGTGCTCTCTCACGCCGCACAGTGTCTTGTTCGTGGAGGTTGCGCCGACGGGGCTGGCCGACAGGTGGTTCTTCGTGACACAGCTATGTATCGCCCTATTCGTAACCGGCGGTCTGGTGACCAGCCGCACGCTGATGGCGAAGATCTCACCCCCGGAGATGCTGAATGAGTTCTTCGGGATTTTCGCGATGTCAGGCACCGCCAGCTCGTTCGTAGGCCCGCTGGCCGTGGGAGTGCTGACATCCCTGTTCAATAGCCAGCGCGCCGGTGTCGCAGTGGGATGCGTGTTCCTGCTCGGAGGGCTGCTGGTGATGACACGCGTGCGCGAAACCTAGTCGCCAACGGCAACGTGAAGCGCATGCGCCAGTTTGACGCGCTCGCTCGCCTGAATGTCTTCGCTGGAGCGCCCCAACTCCACGTGGTACTCGCCTGCGTCTGCTTGCCACCGCGACGCCTTCACGTCGTAGTAGGCGAAAGACCGGGCGTTCAAGGTAAGGTCGATGTGCTTCGTCTCCCCCGGGCGCAACTCGACCCGGGCGAATGCCTTGAGCTCCCGCAACGGCCGCGGAACTCGAGGTGACTTGGCCCCTACATAGACCTGCGCCACATCCGCGCCTGCGCGCGTTCCGGTGTTGGCAACGTCGAAAGAGACCGTGTAGAGATCGTGTCCGCCCGCATTCTGAGCGACTTTGAAGCCGGAGTATTTGAAGGACGTGTACGACAGGCCAAAGCCGAAGGGGTAGCGCGGCTTGACGCCTGCGTGCTCGAACCCCCGGTAGCCGACGAACACGCCCTCGCGATAGACGATCCGGTCCGGATGCATCGGGTCGTTGTAGTAGTAGTTGGCGAAAGTCGGATCGTCGCTGACACTGCGCTCCCACGACACAGGCAATCGGCCGGAAGGATTCGCGTCGCCGGTCAGCAGATCCGCCAGGGCGGCGCCGCCTTCCTGGCCGGGATACCAGGCCTGCACGACCGCTTTGACGGAGTCGATCCAGGGAGTCACGTCGACGGCGCCTCCCGAGTTGATCACCACGATCGTATTGGGATTGCTGGCCGCGATCTGCTTGATGAGCTCGTCCTGCCCCGGCGGAAGACCGAACTCGCGATCGCCGCCTTCGCTCTCGATATCGGCATCGAATCCGACGGCCAGCACGACGGCATCCGCATGCGCTGCCAGTTGCTTTGCGCCTGCGTCGACGAGATCTGCGGGCGGCGAGATTCCGACGCGCATGAAGATTCGTCCCACGTCCGGACCCGCCGTCTGCTCGAGAACCACCTTGTGGGACCCCGCGCTCAAATCCCGCTTCGTCTGGCGCATGATCGCCTTCGGAATGTGCGAGGAATCGATGACCACCTCGTCATCGATCAGCAAGCGGTAGCTGCCCGTGTCCTGGACGAAAATGGCGAAAGAGCCCGCTGCGGCGGCGTCATACCACCCGGTCCAGCGATCGAAGGACGGGCCGCCAGCGCCAGGAGGTGGCGCGAGCAGTGCAGCCGCACGCTCGGGGGGGAGCGAGTCGTAGAGCGTCAGAAGATCGGGATCGCCGCCGAACCCGTCGACACCCATTGTGAAGGAGCGCTCGGTGCGCGTTGCCTTTGGCGATCCGGAGAAGGTCGCATCCGGGAATGACTCGACCGTGACTCCGTTGGCACCGGCACCGCGCTGCGTTGTGAACAGTGTGCGCAACGCCAGAACCCTGAATGAGGACACCCCGCGGGCGTACGTCACCGTTTTGGCCCCGCCCAACTTGTCGCTCAAGCCCTGGAGCACACTGACGGGCGCAAAGGGGGTGATGTGTGCGCTTCCGCCCCCACTCACGACGGCCGGATGAGCGTTCGGTCCGATCACGGCAATCGTGCGGACCCTCTGGACATCCAGAGGCAGCAGATTCGCGTCGTTCTTCAGCAGCACCATGCTTTCGAGCGCGCCCCTGCGAGCCACCTCCCTGCCCGGCTGGTTGTAGCGGGAAATCGAGAGATCCGGGGCCTGACTTTCCAGCCATCCCATACGGCTCGCCAGCGTGAACAGTCGACGGACTTTGTCGTCGATGACGGATTCGCTCACTGCGCCGCTGTGCACGGCAGGCACGAGCGTCCGCGCATTCATGAAACGACCGCTCGGCATCTCGAGATCGAGCCCTGCGTTCGCGGCCGCAACACCGTCGTACGTGGCGGACCAATCGGACATGTAGAGGCCGCCGAATCCCCAGTCGCCTTTGAGGATCTTCCGAACGATGTGCGCGTTGGCCGTCGCGTGCTCGCCGTTAATGAGGTTGTAAGAGCTCATCACGGAGCCCACGTGAGCTTCCTTCACTGCGGCTTCGAACGTGGGCAGATACATCTCCCGCAGCGTTCGCTCGTCGATGTTGGAGTCTGAAGTGTGTCGTGCGTACTCGGAGTCGTTGCCGACAAAATGCTTGACCGTCGCACTGACGTTCAAACTCTGGACGCCCTCGATGTAGCTCACGGCGAGCCGCGAAGCGAGCCAGGGGTCCTCGCCCAGATACTCGAAGTTGCGGCCGTTCATCGGCGCGCGATAGAGGTTGGCCCCGGGGCCCAGCACGAACTGCATGCCCCGCGACCGCGCGTCGCGACCGATCTGGGTGCCGATTTCGTTCGCAAGCTCGGTATCCCACGAAGCCGCCAGCGCCACTCCAGCGGCGAATGCTGTCGAGGGTCCGGGCGAGCGCACTCCGACCGGGCCATCGCTCATTTTGAAGGCGGGGATGCCCAGTCGCGGAATCGGGTGTGTACCAAAGCCCGTGCCGCTGATGAGACTGATCTTCTCCTCAAGGGTCAGGGACCGGACAAGCTTCTCGACGCGATCGTCGTCAGCGGCCACGCACGTCGCGTGAACCGCAAGGAGGCCCAGAAGCGCCGCGAATGGAGCACGCATCAGGGCCTCTGCGCAGCAGTCGGGCGAGCGCTGTGCTCCCGGCGATCGCTGGCCGCGGCGGCCAGGTCCAGCCGCGCCTTCCAGGGATCCGGCCCCGCGACAGGGCCGTTGTCGGTGAAGTCCATGATCCGATCGGACTTCGCATCGTAAGCCGGCCACGCCGGCTCCCCCGCAGGCTCGGGCTTGCCCGTCTTGACGAAAGCGACCCAGTACTGGTGCATGGCTTTGGCTGCGGCCTCATCCGCGGGCGTCAGGTCCTTCCCATAACGCGCCGACACGGTGTCAAAAACGTATGGTATCTCCGTCGCATGCAACGCGCCTGGCAGCTTGCTGCGCAGAGATTGAGCAACGTAGGAGAACCGGTACTCGTACACAGGCTGACCGCGCGCTGAGAGTAAGCGCGCGATCTCGCGGGCGGGCTCAATCATGCCTTGGTCGGCGCCGACTTTGCCTCCGACAGCCCTCATATCGGTGCTGTTCTCGGGGTTATAGACCGCCCGGGCATTGGCGGCATCGGGACCGAAGGAGGCGAACAGCTCATCGAGTGTCTTCCCGGGAGCAAAGCCGATATCGGCACTGTTGGCACCGACCATGACGGGTACCCGTGCGCCTTTGCCGGCTGCGTATGCCGTCGTTGCCGCTCCGATGTCGAGCTTGCCATCGACGACCGGGCCGCCGACGTAGCTCGCGTCCCGCATGGTGATCATGTTGAGTTTCAGCTGCTCGGCCGGAATGGCTCGCAGCTTGGCCAGCGCTTCGGCGCCCTGCCCTTCGATGCCGTGTTGCTTCGCCAACGCCAGCCCCACGGACTCGGCCGAATTCGGTCCGCCCAGTGTGCGCGCTGGGAAGCCACCGGGGCGCCCACCACCCGACTCGATCACCGCTTTGTGAAACAGGCCGACACCTTCCGGGGAGGTGAGCAGCATGTTCACCGAGCCGCCGCCGGCCGACTCACCGAAGATCGTCACGTTGTGAGGATCGCCGCCGAAAGCTGCGATATTGCGCTGAACCCACTTGAGCGCGGCGACCTGGTCCATGAGACCGTAGTTCGCCGCCGGAAATCCCGGCTGCTCGGCGCTCAGCGCGGGATGGGCGAAGAAGCCCAGATTGCCTAGGCGATAGTTGAAGCTCACGAAGACGATGCCATCCTTCGCAAACTGACTCCCGTCGTACACGGTCGGCGAACCGCCGCCGTTGACAAAGCCGCCGCCGTAGATCCAGACCATGACCGGCAGTTTCTGCTGCGCCGTTTTTTCCGTCGCGCGGGCGGGCAGCCAGAGGTTGACGTACAGGCAGTCTTCGTCGGGTTTCACCCCGAGCGGCGCGGCATCGCCGGGAAAAGGCTCCTGCATGCAATCCGCGCCGTAGCTTGTGGCCTGACGCACACCTGTCCACTTGGCGACGGGTTGCGGAGGCTTCCAGCGCAGCTGTCCCAGCGGGGGCGTAGCGAAGGGGACGCCCTTGAAGGAGACGACTCCCTCGACCGTGGCGCCTTGCAACGCTCCGGTGTCGATCGTTACGCGATCCCTAATTACCCTGGGGCCTGCGAGCGCCACTAGCGGAGCCAGCAGGCAGAAGGCGGCGATCGATCGTCGCATAGGTTCCCTCATTGGCTGCAATCGGTTGCAGCGCCGGAGAATGCTATGTGCTCGGGCTTGCAGCGTCAACGACCGTGACAGAGTCGTGCACGTTGTCATGCGCCCCCCGCGCAGGAGCTTAGAGGGAGTAGTCGTTGTCGTGCGTCTTCTGAGCCTTCCGCTCGAGTGCCTCTTTGGATGGCTCGGCCGCGGGCGAGCGGTGTCGCTCCCGGTACTGTAGCCAAGCCTGCACGGCCTCCCGCCGAACCTCCTCGAGATTCCTCCCCTTTTGAGGAGGGCGGGCCTCCATCGCACGCGCTGCCCGCGATTCCATTCTTTGGCGGTAGTTCTCTCGAAGCTGATCGCCGATGGTGGTCCTCGTACCTCGACGCTCCATGGCCATGAATCGATGGGGGATGCTGGGTCCAGGCTCACGGTCAATGCCTTGTGCCGCCAGACTTCGATGATCGACACGGGCGTCGATATTGGCTTCCCGCAGCGCCTGGTTGGTCAGATCGGCCCACCGCGCTCGCACGGCTTTGACTTCCTCCGAGGAAGAGAGCAATCCGCGTTGCACTCGCGTGGGGTCGTGCCCGAGCTCGATGCTCGCTTTGGCGCCCAGACCCTCAGGGGTGACTTCCCGAGTCGTTGTGAGTACATGAGCATGGTACGCGCGGGGATCTCCGCCCTCGCGCGGCGCGTGAACAGTCATGTCGACGGCCACGTTGTAACGGTCGGCCAGATCACGCGAGAACGCGCGAGTGAGGTCGAGCCTTTGACGATCCGACAGCTCCGACGGCAGCGACACCTGATATTCGCGGGCGACGCGGGAGTTGCTTCTCTTCTCTGTCGCTTCCGCAAGATTCCATAGTGTCGCCCGGTCGCGAGCCCATGCGGGTTCAGATCCCTCGTACGCCGATGGAAGTACGATCTCCTTGTTCAGAACGTCCGTCCGCCGGGTGTGGTCGTGGGTCCGTCCGGTGCGTTCGTCGCGGATGCGTTCTCCGGATCTGTACGCAGCGGCGTGGGTCGCACTGCGGCCGGCGCTGCGCGACAGCGACTGGATATCGAGGCGATAGATCGCCATTGCGGTGCTCCCGTCAACGGGAGAAGGAGACCTTCACCCACGCGGGTGAGGAGGCGATCTTGAGATAGCCGGCCAGGTCCGGAAGCTGTTCGAGCTCCGACGGCAGTACTGCCGGCTCCGTGACGTAATGGTCGTTCACGTGCGTCGAGCGCCGAGCTCCCGAGGACGAGAACAGTCCCTGAGTGTCCCGACCGCGCGACTTCTGCTTCCGAACCACTTCCCTGTCCCCGATCAGTCTCGAGGCAAACTGCGACGTGCCGCCGTGCTCGCTGCTCGAGCAGCGCAGCAGGAGCGTGTTGCCACAATTCTCAACGACTGTTTGCGCCTCGGCGCCATAGAGGCTCGACACTTGCGAAACCGATTGGAACCCCAGAACGCACCGGCCCCCAAACTTGCGCAGCCGCGCCAGCGCGTCCTTCAATCCCTCGATGACACCCAGCGCATCCAGCTCATCGACGATGAACCAGAGCCGCCGATCCTGCTCCGGCCCGGTCATCGCCTCGAAGATCGCCAGGCGCAGCCAGGTGGCGATGATCGAGTGCAGTGCGGCGATCTGCGTTGCTTGATAAGGCAGGAACAGCGCTCCGTGGCCCTTTCGAACCCACTCGCGCACAGAAAACGCGGTGCCTCGCTGGTCGACTATGTATTCGAGCGCGGTCAACGCGGCCGCAGCCACAGAACGAATGGATCCGAACATTCGGGCGTTCTCCGCTTCGAGGAACGGTTGCGCCGCGGTTCCGGCGACCATGGGATACAGCTCGCCGGCCGGCGCAACGAGCAGCAACCGCCACAGCTCTGCGGTTTCCCGCCGACCCTCCTGAAAACAACGCCGCGCGACGGCAGTGAAGAGAGTCCGCGCATAGCCGCGCCATTCGCGCCCCGAAGAATCCTCTCCGGCCGGAATCAAGCTCGCGGCGAGCATCTCCACGTCATAACTCTGACGAATCTCGGCAAACGGGTCCCACCGCCGGGATGTCGACTCGAAGGGGTTGAGAATCACGTCATTGCGATCGTGGAAGAGCGACAGATAGCCGCCGTTGGGATCCGCGATCACGGCCCGATCGCCTCTCCTGAGCAGGCCGCGCACCAGCTCGCGGATGGCTGTCGATTTTCCCGACCCCGTAGTGCCTATGAGCTTGAAGTGCTTCGTTTCATCCAGCGGAGCCAGTGAAATGCCAGCGAGAGTCAAGGCGTCCGCACCGTGTCGCCTCCTACGCGACCTCGCGTGCTGCCGTGCACGCGCGCCCTCCAGCACCAACGCGCCGCGGCGATAAGCGTGCGGAGTTCGCAATCGCAAAAGCAATGCGACCGCCAGAGCGAGCGGGAGTCCCACCAGGATTGCAGCGGCATCCCATTGCCAGAGGGTCTCGCGGGAGAGCATTCGAAAATCCTTTTTCGTCCGTTTTTGAGGGGAAGCCTCAATCTGAGACGTCGCGCTCGCTCGTAAACGTGTCGCG
>Ga0070681_10002713_pt1 | contig 16297 bp, 13 predicted proteins | sample KBSC83BmetaG_FD_65650 | JGI IMG/M metagenome (GOLD analysis project Ga0070681, IMG submission 65650) | Corn rhizosphere microbial communities from Kellogg Biological Station, Michigan, USA - KBS C8-3B metaG | ecosystem: Host-associated > Plants > Roots > Rhizosphere | place: USA: Michigan...
GAAGCTCGCCAGACCCCAGTTGCCGGCAATGCCACGAAAGCCTGCCAAAACGTAATAAGCGAGCGGCGGATAAAACCGCAATCCGACATCGCCATAGCCCCCATTGGTGGAACTTGTCCAACCTGCGTAATAATCGCTGCCTTTAAGGTTATCGAAAACGGTTTGGGCAAATTGATAGTGTTGCGGCAGGTCGTTGCCGCTCGGGACACCATAAAGCAAGACAGGCAGACATACCAAAATTGAGGCCGTCAGAATCGAACCTACAGATAAATAAGAAGAATTGCAGTTATTCAGGTCAATGTTGGCAGGACCAAGTTTGTTGAACATGCGAAGAGAAGAGCGCAAAAGGATCGTATCAAACTGAAAATTCTTCTTCGGCGAACTGAGGGCGAGGGCGGCTTAACCGCAGCCTGAAATGGGCAAAGCCCACCGCTATTCCACCCAACAATAGAAGCCAGGTTATGGTTGAGATCATTGCGGCAATCTTGAATGCAGAGGTCTCCTCAAATACCAACCGCACGCCGGAACGTTCAGCCGGTACTGGTATCAGGATTGCTCCGTTTTCATCACGCGAAACAGCAACGATCTGACCGTTTACTTCCGCCTGCCACCGGGGGTACCAAAAAGTTGCGACCCGCGCATATCCAGCATTGCCGGCCTCAATTGTGAAATCTCGTTGTTCGGGTTTCCAATTAGTTACAGTTGCTGTTCGGTTTTCTGCAACAATTTTGTCTTTAATTTTCAGGGCGTCAGGTTGTGACCAAATAGACCACCAGAAAATATAGTTTTGTTGTTCTGGCAAATCGCCCATAACAAATTCGAAATCCGACCGGGCAATAGGAATAAATGCGCTTGGATGCCATGTATACACGAGGTTCAAAAAAAGAAACAAAGCCACGAACCCGCTAGACGCATAAATCCAAAGGCGTCGCTTCAAAAAATCGCCTTTTATCAGGTAATGGGCCGCGAATCCCGTTACAATAGCGCCGCACATCGCAACTATAGACATCCACCGCATCGGAAACTGTATCTTTTGCATGGGCGTCAGCAGCACCCAGATCGGCGAGCTGATAGAAGTGGTCATGAAAAACGCAATGAGTCCGAGAGGCAATACCCACCGAAACACTTCCGTTCTGCGATCAGCTTCCACCCCACAATTTCGGCGATAAACGATATAAATGATCGCTGTTAAGAAAAACAGTAAGCACGACGCGACGAGAAGGTCAGAGAGAACAAAATTCCCTCGGTATTCATCGGGAAGACCATGAAAATACATTGGGAAAAAACGGTTTGCATAGTAATAATGGCCGCTTCTGTAATGCTCTTCATTATGGACAAGCCAACCCATTTCTGAAACCATTCGCACCCAATAGTACGAGCTTGCGGCCAGGCCTGCACCAAGGCCCAGTACAGCCTTTGTACATTGCCGCATCCAATTTCCTTTGTTTAGTAGAAACAAGGTATATAATCCGAGGCTCAGCGAACCTGTTATAGTCGTCGGCAAATGGGTCAAAATCAGAGCCGCATAGCTGATGGCAAACCCAAGAATATCCGACCATTTTTCCCGTTTCAGTAATCGTGTTAAGAAAGCAAAACAGAATGGCAGGATCGCGGCGCCGGCATAATCAGCGTAAACGAACGAAAGGTAAAGCTGATGAAGATGATAAGGGATGATTGCGTAGGCGATCGCGGCAATGGCCGACTCGCTTGGAGAGAGCCACCACCGAGACCAATAGTAGACGCCAAATGAGGCAAGAATCGCCCAAAACATGAACGCGAGCCATGCCGCATCATACCAACTTCCAGAAATGATCCGGCCAAATGCCAGAATATAGTAGGCGAGTGGTGGATAGAACCGTATTCCAATGCTGCCGTAGCCAAAATTTTCCCTAGATGACCAGCTTGGAAACCAATTGCCGTTCATGATCGAGTCGTAATACGCCTGTGCAAACTGGAAATGCTGGTTCAAATCATTACCCTTTGGTATGCCCAAAATGGCAATAGGCAACATCACGAGAACGCCCACCAAAAGGACGAGACCGAGGTATTGCCATTCTTTGCTAATTCTTGTCGTTTCTGAATGGAAGATCATTTTAGGATTACTGGCTTATATAAGGGAATAAAGGCGTGTTGTCGTAAGAAAAATCCCGCTCGGCAAACGCTTTGCGGGATTTCTTGTCAATCGAAAGATTGGTTAGCTTAATTACTGAACAACATCCGGGTAGTTCGTAGCGTCGCAATCGCCATCGGCTGCGACGTTGGTTCCAAGGGTAGCTGCAACGTTGCTCGAACGAACAACACCTTCCGTAGCTACGCAGAATTTGCGTGTACCGGTCTGCGAAACACCTGAAGCCATTGACGGCTTGGCACCAACAGTAAATGTAGCTTCGCTGGTTCCGACAACGCGGTCTGTAGCAGTCGCGATATAGTCATAACCGCTCTTTTGGCCTGTTCCCAATGTGCTGTCGATAAGGCCTTGAGTGTTAAGTAAGGTTAAACCGGTAGCTCCACCGGCAAACAAGGTGCTGCCGACGCCGGTGTAGTTACCGTTTCCATAGGTTGAAGCAAACGTAACTTCTGCACTGTGCAGTGTACGGTTGGTTGATTGGGCTGAACCTTCGTTAGCCGCACGGCGGGCTGCGAGTAAGTTCGGGATAGCGATCGCCGCGATGATGCCAATGATGACAACGACGATCAAGAGTTCGATAAGAGAGAAACCTTTTTGATTTTTCATTTCTAATTCACAATCTCCTAGAATTTTGTTGAAGTTTTTGAAGTCTTTACCTTCCCAGGCGAAGAGTCCTAGAACAACAACCGTGCCAAAGCAAGTTTGGAGAGTTGTGAGAGTGGGACATTATTGCAAATAAAGGGTTTAGCGTGGGTACGACAAACTTTGGAACTTTTGAAACGAGGTATTTAGAAGGCCGAAAATAACAGATTTTGGCAATCGGGCGGTGACATTAATTGTCAGCACACTAAAAAGACAAAAACCACTAAATTACACTAAACGGCACGAAAAAAGAAAAAACACGAACGACACAAAAAAAGATGGATTGTTTCGTGTTGGTTCGTGTTTTTTCGTGGTTCCTGCTTTTAATTTGCTATTCGTTTCCATTCAAGATGAGGGCGACTGCCAAAGTTGATCAGTAGTCCAACTCGGAGTTGGGTCATCTTAAGGTAATTGATGAGTTGAGCCCACTCAAGATTTGAAAGATGAGAAATGACTTTTAGCTCCACTATAATTTGGCCATAACAGACCAAATCGGCTCGATATTTCTTGGTCATCAGCGTATCTTTGTAGTAAAGCTCAAGTCTTTCTTGAGGCTCAAATGGAATACATCTTCGGGTCAACTCAATCTGAAGGGCTTCTTGATAAACGGGTTCGAGAAAACCAATACCAAGTTTGTAATAAACTTCCATTGCAGCTCCGACAACCGCATAAACCTCTTCCTTTAATATCAATTCTGCCATGGGAGAAAAACCACGAAATAACGCTAAAAGACACTAAAAAAGCGAAAGCAATTAATCCCCATTCCGCATTTGGGCGGAGAGGCTTCGGATGCTGTGTTTATCGAGCAAGTGCCGCAGGGACCGAACCTGCATTTGCAGCAGGTCGGCGGCTTTTGTCTGGTTGCCGGCCGTTTTGCGGAGGGCTTCGACAACGTAGTTCTTCTCTAGCGCGTCGAGATGGACCTGGAGGTTAAGGCCTTCGTCAGGCAGATCGAATTCGGCCTTGATCCGGTCGGGGTTGTAGCTTGTAACGTGTTCGGGAAGGCGTTCGGGCTGTATCTCGTCGCCGCGTTCGAGCGCGACGGCCCGTTCTATCGTGTGTTCAAGTTCGCGGACATTTCCGTGCCAGGCATAGTTTTCCAGAAGCTCCATCGCTTTCGGCGAAATAGATAACCGGCGGCCGGACTGGTCGCAGAACTTTGTGATGAAATGGTTTGCCAGCTCCGGAATATCTTCTGGGCGATCGCGAAGCGGCGGCAGATTTATGGGTATTACCGAAACGCGGTAAAACAGGTCTTCGCGAAAGGTTCCGTCAACCGACATCTGTTTCAGATCACGGTTTGTCGCGGCGATAACACGCGTATCGATCGGTGATTCCTCGTGTGCGCCGACGGGCCGCACGCGGCGTTCCTGCAGCACGCGCAAGAGCTTGACCTGCATCGCGGGCGACATTTCGCCGATCTCATCAAGAAAAATGGTTCCTTTGTTCGCCGCTTCGAACAGCCCTTTTCGGTTCGCGTTCGCGCCGGTGAACGAGCCCTTTACGTAACCGAACAGTTCGGATTCTAGCAGCGTCTCGGTAAACGCGCCGCAGTTGATCGAAATAAAAGGCCGTTCGGCGCGCGGGCTGAGATCATGGATCGCACGAGCGACAAGCTCTTTTCCCGTTCCGCTTTCACCCGTGATCAGCACGGTTGATTGCACTTCCGAGACGGTCTCGATCATCTGAAAGATCGCGTGCATCTTGTCCGAGTTTCCGATGATGTTTTTGATGCTGCCGCGCTCGCGCTGCGCGCGTTTGAAGGCGCGGTTTTCGTCGATAAGCGCCTGTTTCTCAAGCGTTTTCCTGACAAGCAGCTTTAATTCCTCGACATCGAACGGCTTTTGGATGAAATCGTCGGCACCGAGCTTGAATGCCTCGCGCGCGGTTTCGACCGACGCGAATGCCGTCATAAATATCACACCGAGATCGGGAAGCGTTTCACGCACCGCGCGCAGCATCTCGATGCCGTCCATGTCCGGCATTTTTACGTCCGAGATGATCACGTCGACCGGCTCCGCCTGAAGCACGTCAAGCGCCTCAAGGCCGTTCGACGCCGTGCGAATCACGTGTCCGTCAGGCTCAAAAACCAGGCTCAAAAGCTGTCGATAGCTCTGCTCGTCATCAACAATCAGAATATTTGACATTGTTAAATTTTACTGTCTTGGTAAACAGAAGGGATGCGATCCGGTCCAAATGCAGAATCGTGCCGCATTTCCATTTTCCCAAAAACACCGACGTAAATTCAAGGGGAAATTTCGGAATGTTCGTCCCGGACGGTTAAAAGGTTTTCGAGAGGCGAGTGCTTTGCGCCATTGGCCGCGTCCTGAGCGATCCGCGAATGATCGACACGAGGCAATTCGATAGTTATAGTACTGCCTTCGCCCTCGATGCTTCGGACACTGATCGTCCCGTTATGGTCGCGAATGATCTGGTAAACGATCGATAGCCCGAGGCCTGTTCCGCCGGACGTCGAATTAGAAAACGGCTCGAAAAGACGCTCGACCTGATCGGGCGACATGCCGCGGCCGGTATCGTCAAAGATAATGCGGACGCGATTATTCGGGATCGTTTCAAGCCTGACGCGTAACGTTCCTCCGTTCGGCATCGCCTGCAAAGCGTTTCGCGACAGGTTCCAAAAGACCTGCTTGAGCTGCGCGATATCGGCGGAGATGATCACAGGTGACGGCGGCAGTTCTTCACGAAGCGTATGATCTGGCCGCACGTCCGGACTGTGCCGCAGCAGCGTGAATGTGTCACGGATCGCATCGCAGACATCATTTTCTTCATGATCGCCGATCTTCGGGCGCGAATAACTGAGAAAATTCGTGATGATGTTGCTTAGTCTGTCCGATTCGCGAAGGATAATGTCCATCAGATCGGCCTGGACCGATTCGGCCGGCGTGTTCGACTGCAAAACCTGTATTGCTCCGCGCATCGCTCCAAGCGGGTTGCGTATCTCGTGCGCAAGGCCCGCCCCGATGCGTCCGACGGCCGCCAAGCGGTCCTTTCGACGAGCGCTTTCCTCAATCGAGCGAATTTCGGTGAGGTCCTGAAAGGTGACGATAAGGCCGGTCGGCTCATTCGATTCCGAAAGAAGATGTGAAACGCTGTAACCGATGCGCACGGCAAAACCGTCCGGCGTTTGAAGATCGGCCTCAAAACGCGGATGCTGTTCGCCCTCACCGACCGCCTCGAGCGATAGATCGATCTGGTGTCTAATATCTCCAAAAAGCGAAAAGATCGATGTTCCTACGACCTCCTGTGGGTCGCAACCGGTGATCTCGACACCGGCGGCATTTATCGTGTAAATTTTTCCATCAAGGTCGGCCGTGATCAAGCCCGATTTGATCGATTCGATGATGCGCTCGTGCAAAGCCCGCAGATTTGCAAGCGTTCTTGCGGTTTCCTTCAGCTCGTCACCGGATGAACGGCGTTCAGACAATTTCGACGCGAACAATCCAACGACCAGGAACGCCACAACGTGAAAGCTGACGATCTGGACTATCTTTGACGGTGAATGTTCAATGCCGAACGACTGGATGACGCCGAACGCCGTCAGCATCGACATCGTCAAAAAGAGGGCGACGCAGATCACCGAGACGGCCAGCGTCGGACGCGGCCGCAGGTAAAGGCTCGAAATGCTGATAGATACAATATAAAGTGTTATGTACGGCGAGGTCAGATCGCCTGTTCGCCAGACCATCCACGTTATCAAAACGGTGTCGATCAGTAGCTGCGCCCAGATCTGCGCCGTGTATTTTTTGCTGATGGCCGAAACAAAGAAATAGATCAGCGTTAATCCGATGGCGACGATGAGAACTTGGAACGGGCCGCGCGCGAGGTCTTCGAGCTTTAACTGGTCGCCGCTCGAATACCAAAGCCAGCTCGTCACCAACAGCACAAAGATCACGAAAAGCCGGCCGACTATCAGCCTCTGAACGCGCTGGCTTTGGTTTGAATTTGCCGAAAGCGAATTATCGTTTAAACTGGACATTAGAAAACGTATGGAAGCAACCAAACCAGGCGTCGGCAGATCCGCAACCGAAACGCGCCCGTGGGGCAGCTACACAGTGCTGGACGAAACCGAAAATTTTAAAGTCAAACGAATTGAAGTTCTTCCCGAAAAGCGGCTCAGCTATCAGCAGCATGCCCGCCGCGCGGAGCATTGGTTCGTTGTCCGCGGCACTGCTAAAGTAACATTAAACGGCTCCAATTTTCTAGTCAAAACCGGCGAGGCAGTCGATATTCCGGCGGGTACGGCGCACCGCGTGGAGAATTCTGACACATCTGAAACCCTCGTCTTTATCGAAACGCAGACAGGCGACTATTTTGGCGAGGACGACATCATACGATTTGAAGACGATTTTGGACGCGCCGTTAGCTGATTCTGTGCAGAAGCCCGCGCATGAGCAAGGGCGGTTCTGTCAACGTTCGCACTTCGCCCTTGCTCCTGCGTGGGCTTTCGCAAAAGAAAGGCTCGCACCGAAGTGATGAGCTCAGATGGTAATTATTCTCTCCCTCAGACGCAGTAAGACCGATGCCTAAAACGCGAGAGCAATTTCTTCCTATAATCCTTTCATTCGTATTCCTTCTGTTGAGTGTTATAGGATTTTTCTCATACCGAAGCTCGCTTTCCTATCAGGAGGCGGTGCAGTCGCAAAAAGAATCGCGCGACACCCTGCTAAATCTTGATGAGACGCTAACGCTTGCCGTCGATATGCAAACCGGAATGACCGGTTTTGTAGTAAACGGCAACGAAACGTATCTCGATCCGTATACCAAAGCAAAAACCGAAATAAAGCAGAAACTTGCGACGCTCCGCACGCTTATGGCCGACGACCCGACCGAGCTGGCCGGGCTGGACAGTCTCGAAAGACTGATAAACCAACGCATCGATGCGGCCGCTGCGATCATCGCGATCCGCCGCAGCGAAGGGCATGAAGCGGCTGTTCTGCAGCTCGGAAGCAAGCCTGAAATCGACTTAATGGAGAACATCCGGACGACAATCGACCAGCTTAAGAACCGCGAATCAACTCTTCTGGAACAACACGAGCGCTCCCTTGATGCGGCCCGCAACCGCACGATCGTTATTCTAATTCTCGGCACTGTTGCCGGTCTGGTATCGCTAGCGTTTGCAAATGTCGTGCTGATCTCGGAAACGCGAAAGAGACGAACTGCCGAAGATGCTCTTCGCGAGGCTAACCGGGATCTGGAAAAACGAATAGCCGAAAGAACCGAGGAACTGAAAACTGCTAACGAAGTTTTACAACAAAACAGTATCGAACGCGAGATCCTGCTCTTGAACGAGCAGTCAGCACGAAAAGAAGCCGAGATCGCAAATCGCCTGCGTGACGAGTTTATGGCTACGGTTTCGCATGAGCTGCGGACACCGCTGAATTCGATACTGGGCTGGGCGCGCCTTCTAAAGGACGGCCATCTCGACACCGTACAGGGAAAGAAGGCGATAGAAACGATCGTACGCAATTCCGAAACTCAGAACCGCCTTATCGAAGACCTGCTCGACGTGGCGCGTATCATATCAGGCAAGCTCGAACTTCACCACGCTGACCTGAACGTCGGCGAATTGCTCACGAGTGCGACCGGCACGCTCGAACCTGCCGCGGCCGCAAAGCAGATCCATATCGACGTAAACATTAAGCCCGAGGTGAATACATCACATATTTCAGGCGACAGGGACCGTCTGCGGCAGGTGTTCTGGAACCTGTTTGCGAACGCAGTCAAATTTACGCCGAACGGAGGAAACATCGAGGTTAACGCTGAGGTCAAAGACGGTACGGTCGAGGTGGCGATCGCTGACACAGGAGCCGGAATAACGCCGGAATTTTTGCCGCATGTGTTCGAGCGTTTTCGGCAAGATCGCTCAACAATAAAACGCGGCGGCGGTTTGGGTCTAGGATTAGCGGTAGTGCGAAACTTAGCAGAGATGCACGGCGGTTCGGTCAGGGCATACAGCGAAGGCCATGGGAAAGGTTCGACATTCACGGTGACACTGCCGCTTTCGGAAAACGGAACAAAAGGGAAAGAGTGAAAGCGGGAAAAAGCTGTTGTCGCATCCTACCGCGAAACGAAACGTTATTCGCCTTTTTCACTTTTCCTCTTTTCATTCCTCTCCTTTTCCACAATGGCCCGCGCTGCATCAAGCAGATTCTCAGCCACCAGATCCGGCTGACGCTCTAGCTCGCCTACATGTTTCTTTCCATATCCGGTCATCACCATTACTGTGCCAAGACCAGCGTTAAAACCGGTTTCCACGTCTAACTTCTTATCGCCAACTATCCACGATCTGTTGAAATCGATCCCAAAATCACGACGTGCATCCTCGATCATTCCGAGATTCGGTTTACGGCAGCGGCAGCCTTCGTCCGGCCGGTGCGGGCAGAAATAGAATTCGTCGAGCCTGCCGTCAACGTGCGATTGTATCTCGTCGTGGATCGCGTGCATATCGTCTTCACCGTAGATGGAACGTCCGATGCCCGATTGGTTTGTTACGACGATCACGAGAAAGCCATTGTCCTTCAGCAGCTTTACGGCTTCGAGAGTGAACGGAAAAAAACGCAGGTCCTCGACACGCGAGAGAAAATTAACTTCCTCGATAAGCGTGCCGTCCCGGTCGATAAATACAGCCTTCCGGCCATTTTCAATAGTCATTCTGCGATACAAAATTACCGCAAAATAATTATTAATTAATAATTAGTAATTAATAATTACTTTCGGAAAATCTTCATTAGTTTCGGGTAGCTTTGGCAGCTACACTATCGTTAGCCTCGCTGCTGCCGCTCGAAATACTTCATCCGTCGTTATCCACGTCATGCAGCGGTGGTCTATCGGGCAATCGCGCAGCATGCACGGCGAGCATTCGACACCTTTTCGGATGATATCAGCGTGCGGCGAAAACGGACGCGTCGTTTCGGGATTCGTTGGTCCAAAAATGACAATCGTATCGGTTCCGGTTGCCGGCGCGATATGAGCGAGGCCCATGTCGTTCGAGATCAACAGATCGACTTCGGCAAGTATCGAAACCGCGTCGTCGAGATCGGTTCTGCCGGTCAGGCGAATCGGTTTGAAAACCGATTTTTCCATAACCTTATTCGAGACCTTCGCCTCATCCGGCGATCCGAGCAGAATAACATTTGCGCCAAGTTCACGCTGCAAGCGGTCGTTGAGTTCTGCAAACCGTTCGGGCAGCCAGCGTTTCGCACGCGAATTTGTCGAACCGGCGCCTATCGCAACGGTTTTTCGCGAGAGGTCGGCACCGCTTTCTTTAAGTATTTGCAATGCCCTCGCACGACGGTCCGGCGATACCTCAAGCGTCGAATCCGGTTCACTTTCCAGCACCGTTTGCGTGCCGAGAAACTCCTGTTCAACGGACGCAATGAGATTGAGATAATAATAGACTTCGTGCCGTTTCGCTTTCCACTCCGGAATTTTTATGGGATGCGTCAGGAAAATACGGCGCCCTTCGCGCGAGTAACCGAATCGATGTGGTATTCCGCCAAATCTTGCGGTCAGAGCCGACGCAAATGAATTAGGAAATAAGATAGCGAGATCGAACTGTTTTTCGCGAAGCACGCGAGCCTGCTCCAGCACATCCTTTAGCGTTGATTCCGTTGAATCGAACGTGAGTATTTCGTCAACGAACGAAGCATCGCGAAATAAGCGTTCCGCCCACGAGCGCGTATGAAGTACGATTTCACTGTCCGGGAAAATGCGCCTGAGTTCACGCAAAGCGGGAACAGTCATTACGGCGTCGCCGATCCAGTTTGTACCGCGTACGACAATTCGCATGGCTGAATACGTAAAATGTGAGAGTTAAAACAAACGGCGAAGGCCTTCGTCGAGACTGGTTTTAGGTGACCAGTCGAGCTCCTGGCCGATCAACGTGAGATCGCTTACATAATTCATCGGCACAGGCTGGGTATCGATACCGGCTTCGTCGATAACAGCCTGCAAACCGGAAACATTTTCGAGTTTCGTGATTATATCACGTAAACTTGCCGCATTTTTACTTCCGCCGCCAATATTATAAAGTCCGTGACGTATCGCCGAATCGACAAAACATTGGCAGGCGTCAGAAAGATCGTCTATATAAAGAAGATCGCGCAACGGCCGTCCGTTTGCCGGCAATCTGATCGGCTCGCCGGTGTTTATCGCATCGGCGTAATAACCGACGAAGTTAGGCGAATTGCTGTCGCTAGACGGCGCGTACGGAGTAGACAGACGCAAAATACAGGCCCGGAAATGCCTTTGGTGAGCGTAATATTCGACGTAACGCTCGGCAACAAGCTTTGACCATTCGAGCGCCGACTGTCCGGAGTACAGTGTCGGACAACTTTCCGGCACCTCACGAAAATTATCCGCGAACCGGCCGTAAACATCCTTTGTAGAAATAAATATGAACGCTGCGTCCTCACGCATTTCCCTTAAAAGATTTACGGTGCCTTCGACGTTGGTCAAAAATACCTGCTCCGCAGCGTCGGGAGTTTTGTCGAGGTGCGCTGCCATGTGAATGACAAGATCGTAATTTGCAACAACTTTCGCATCCTGCAGCCGTAGAACATCCAACCCCGACCTGCGCGAAAAATCGTCGGCGGCAAAATACCTTCGAACATGCGTTCCGAGATAGCCGGAACCGCCCGTAACCAAAACTTTCATAAGAGAATTCGCTAGACACAATGCCCGCAAAATGGATAAACTTTTATAGGGCAACGGCTGCAATCGATAATCTCACTAACTCGTTATAAATCCAACCCATAATGCAGGAACGACGCGCGATCAAGACAACAAAATCAAAACTTCCCCCGCGAGGCTGGAAGAAAAACAGAGGACTGACGGTTTATAAACCGCAGCCGCCTTCGCGGTTTCGGCGTTTTTTGCGGCTGATCTTCAACGGTTGGACTCTTTCCCTGTTTGCCATTCTCCTGCTCTTTGCATTCTTAACGCTGACATATTACTGGTTCGATTTTTCGGACAAGATCGACCGGCGGCTGCTGAGCGGCGAGGTTTTTACACCCACAGCCGGAATCTACTCGGCGCCGAAAACGCTGCGAAACGGCGAAGATATTTCATTGCAAGGCCTGATCGATTATCTAAAGAGCGCGGGTTATATCGAGAAAACCGAACGTGCCGACGCTTCACGCAGCCGTTATTCGGTGGCGGGCGATACGCTGACGATCGAACCGGGAGTCACCGGAACGATCGACGGGCAGAAGGTGTTTCCCGCGTTAACCGTTAAATTCAAGAAAGACCTAAAATCGATCGCCGCAATAGCTAACAAAGATTCCGGCGCGACGGAACAGCAGGTCAAACTTGAACCGAAAATGCTTAGCAGTATCGCAGCCGAAGGCGACGGCCGCCGAAAGACCGTCAAATTCGACGATCTGCCCCGCGATCTCGTAAAAGCGATCACGGTCACGGAAGACCGCGCGTTCTTTGAGCATTACGGCGTTAATTTTCGCGGCATCGCGCGCGCCCTGTGGGTTCGTTACGAGGGTGAAGAAAACACGCCTTTGTCCAACCAGGGCGGTTCATCGATAACGCAGCAGCTTGTGAAAAATATGCTGCTTACGAACGATCCGACATATGAACGTAAGCTGACCGAAGCGTATATGTCGGTCATCCTCGAAACGCGTTTGTCCAAACAGGAAATATTTACGCTATATGCAAACCAGATCTATCTCGGCCAGCAGGCGGGCGTTTCGATCTACGGGGTCGGCGAGGCGGCAGACGCGTATTTCGGAAAGGACGTTACGCAGCTAACTTTACCGGAGGCAGCATTTATCGCGGGTATCATCCGCAGCCCGAACCGCTACAACCCATTCAAAAATCCCGAAAAAGTGACCGAGCGGCGCAATCAGGTGCTCGAATCGATGCACGAAGCCGGTGAGATATCGGACGCTCAACTGGCCGATGCCCGCAGCCAACCAATAAATCTTAAGCCGATCTCGAACAGAAAAGATCTGCAGGGGATGCCGTATTTTTCGCAATACGCGATCGAAGAATTACCGAAGATCGTCGCTGACCCTGAAGCGTTACAGCATTTACGGGTTTACACATCTATCGATCCCGACTTGCAGCGGCTGGCATATGAGACGGTCAGCAAGCGGCTCGACGCTCTCGATAAGTTCTTTCCGAAAAAGCCGAAAGGCAGTCTGAATGCGGCGCTCGTTGCCATCAGGCCAAAGACCGGCGAGATCGTTGCTATGGTTGGCGGGCGCGACTATTTTCAGAACCAATTCAACCGCGCAACCGATGCGATGCGGCAGCCCGGATCGGTCTTTAAGCCCTTTGTTTACACCACGGCGATCAACTCGGCATACGACGGAGTGGGCCGGGTGTTCACTCCCGCGACGATCTTTAAGGACGAGAAAAAGGTATTTACGTACGGCACAGAAAGCTATTCGCCCGGTAATTTTGGCGACTTTTTTTCGAACCAGGACATGACGCTGCGCGACGCATTGGTCAAGAGCAAAAATGTTATTACCGTTGATCTTGCGATGCAGTTGAACGTCGGCCGCGTCATGAATCTGGCTGCAAAAGCCGGGATGCCAAAGGTCGACAAAGCCTACCCGTCGATGGCGCTCGGTACTGCCGAGGCCACGCCCTTGCAGGTCGCGACGGCATATACGATGTTTGCGAATCTCGGTGACCGCATTCTGCCAACCCCGATAACACAAGTAACTTACGGCGATGGACGCACTGTCGCAAAGCCGTCGCCGGAGCGAAAGAACGTGATCCGGCCCGACGTCGCCTACATCATGGACGATATGATGAAGGACGTGATCAACCGGGGGACGGCGGCGCACGCTCAACAGTGGGGATTTAAAAACGTCGATGGCAAGACGGGATACGCCGGGAAAACAGGCACTTCGCGTGATGGATGGTTCGCGGGGTTCACGCCGGAACTTGTTTGTGTTGTGTACGTTGGGTTCGATAATGGCGATGACCTGAATATGACGGGCGGCGATTCGGCGCTGCCGATCTGGGCAGATTTTATGCGTGGAGCGCTCGATCAGCATCCCGATTGGAACGGCGATTGGTCAATGCCGGCGGGTGTGAAACGCGCCGAGATCGACATCAGGAGCGGAAAAGTTTTAAAGGAACTCGACCCCGCTGCGTCGCTGAATATCAAAGATCAAGAGAATGCGTTAAATCGGAAACCGGACGACGGCCCGGTGAACGCCGATGACGAACAGCAAAGCCCCGAGGCTGACATTTATGAAAAAGATGTACCTGCCGAATTCAGGCGCATCGAGTTGTTCATCACCGGAACGATCCCGAATAAAAGTCTTGCCGACGATCAGCCAACGGACGAAAATGTCCAGGAAATTTCCCCGGTCGAGGGCGAAGTGCCTTCACCTTCACCGACCGGAACTCCGATCGACGGGACGTGGCAAGACGACGCCGAACCGCCAACAAATGTAGGCTCAAACCGCAAACCGCCCCAGCGTGAGCGTGAGAGAACGGTTTCAGTGATGGTGTGCCCGCTTACAGGAATGCGAGCGACCGCGAACTGTCCTACGAAAGAGCTTAGAACTTATCCGGCCGGCTCCGAGCCAAAAGAATTCTGCACGTTCCATGTGCGGCCTCCAAAATGATGGAAAACGAAAAACGCGCGATGCTCAGACACTTCCTTGCGGCGCTGGCTTACCGGACGCAGAAGGCGATTCGCGGCGCGCCTGACGATTACTGGACGTTCGACGCGGGTAACAAAGTTCGCAGCCCTCACGAGCTGATCTGCCACATGCGCAGCGTGCTTGGGTACGCGCGGACTTTTTTTATCGGTGGAGCTTACCCGCGTCCTGCGCCGGTCGACGTTCAGCAAGACATCGACGCGTTTCACGAGATGCTGGCCGATCTCAGCCGCCATCTCGAACAGGGAACTTCGCTCGCCGACATGACCGAGGAGCAGCTGCTGCAAGGGCCGTTCGCCGATGCGATGACGCACGCCGGACAGCTTGCGATGCTGCGGCGCATGCACGGCTCGCCGGTGCCGCCCGAAAATTTTATCATCGCCGATATTTCGCCCGAGAATTTGACCGCGAACCAGCCCGAACCCGCGAGCGCGGACGAAGTATGGCCGGAGAAGCCCTAGCGGCATTATTTTCCTGCAATTTGATGAACCGCCTTGGAAAACGAAGCCGGGTCGATTGCGGGATACTTGTAAGTTCTGGTTCGATGGCTTCAAACAACGAAATTAGTTTCGCCGGGTCTAAAAGTCCTTTTTGAAACATAGATTTGACGTCCTTCAAGTCCTGGACATGGCCACGCTCAATCTTCGAGAGAGCTTGACTATACAGGTCGTAGTGGTAAAAAGAGACCTTTCCTAAAATAGACGCGCGCGCTTTGCCTTGCGTGCCTGCCCAGCGACCGCATAAACTCCAAAATCTTTTCGTGGTTTGTTAGCTCGCGCACTCGGCTGCTCGTTCAAAACTGACCAGGCGCCTTATCAGCGCGTTGTATTGGGAATGAGATGCGTCCGGGTTTACCGCCCTTAGTCTCAAATATAGCCGGCGTTCGGGTGAGTTGAAAGTTGTTTCAGGAATTGGCAAGCCTAACCGTCGCAGACGAGGCGCCCCGATCGATACCAGAAGTGAAGGAATGGTTTCGCGCCCTGCAACCAGATCATCGATGCCTTCTTTGATAAGCTCTTCGCCCGGTTTCATCATCAGAATTGTACCGGATTTTCTTAGTTAGATATAGGTCTTATAGCTTAATGACCTTTCTCCCTGGTTGGCGGGAGCATTTCGAAAAACTTTGCGTATTCGTAAGCGACTTCTTCGCCGGGTTTTGTGAAGCGGTATGCTTTTTCCTTATGCGACTGTTCGGTTATCTCGCCGGCGGACATTTTGCCGTAGTTTTCCAGCACCCAATCGAGCGTTTCGATCTCGGGTGCGGTCAGTTCGTCGACTGCCGCGTCGGGGCCTGGTTGAATCAGCTGTGCGTCGCCGGGCGAACCGGAAACCCGTATCTTTCCCGACATTACCGAATCCGAGATCATTCGCTCGTAACGATCAGGAACCGGGCCGAACGGCAGATGAACGTAACGCGAACCCGATATCGAGTAGCCGTGCCGGTAAAAGTTGATAAAATCGCTGTAAAACAGCAGCTTGTTCAGCTTGGTCTTGTAAACGCTATGGCCCTTTTGCGCAAGGTACGAGATCATCGCGGCGAGCTTTGCGGCCGAGAAAACACGAAAGCCGGTAAATACGCTTTCTTCGGCGGTTTTTGCGGGCAGCTGCGTTTCGCGAAAAACCTGTGTAAGCATCCTTCCGAACTGCTGAGCTTCTTTGCGAAACGGCGATGTGAGCAGGTCTTCGATGTCCTCGGCGGCCGTCTCGACACGGTCCTCGAACCAACGCCGCAGGGCTTCTTTGATCGTCGCCCGCGAATAGCGCGTGCCGTTCTCAAGGCTGTAAAACCGCTGAAGCTCCTTCGCCGCGTCGTCGACAAACTTTGCCGGTACCTTCAGGATCAGATAGTCGTTCTCGTCGGGTGCTTTCATAC
>Ga0070681_10002715_pt1 | contig 16293 bp, 13 predicted proteins | sample KBSC83BmetaG_FD_65650 | JGI IMG/M metagenome (GOLD analysis project Ga0070681, IMG submission 65650) | Corn rhizosphere microbial communities from Kellogg Biological Station, Michigan, USA - KBS C8-3B metaG | ecosystem: Host-associated > Plants > Roots > Rhizosphere | place: USA: Michigan...
GGCCAGGACGTCCGCAGCTGCTCCCGCCGCCGTCAAAGACATCGAAGAGTCGTTGAATGAACTGGCCGAGCTGGCACTAACTGCGGGAGCGCAGGTGGTGGAGCGCGTCTCGCAATCCCGTGAGACAGCCGAAGCCGCCACACTGGTAGGAGCCGGAAAGGTCCGTGAATTAGCCGCGCTAGTGAGTTCTACGGGCGCTGACGTCGTGGTGTTCGACAATGAGCTCACCCCAACACAACAACGGAATCTTGAAGAGGCTGTGGGCGTCCTGGTACTGGATCGGACGCAACTGATCCTGGATATCTTTGCACGACGTGCACGGACGCGCGAGGGGCGCCTGCAAGTGGAGTTGGCGCAGCTCAGTTATTTGCTGCCGCGGCTCACAGGGCACGGTGCAGCCATGTCGCGGTTGGGCGGCGGAATCGGCACGCGCGGGCCAGGCGAAACTAAACTTGAAACCGACCGCCGGCGGATCGCACGGCGAATCAAGAGCCTCGAAGTCGAACTCGAGTCTGTCCGCGGCACACGCTCGCTTCACAGGCGCCAGCGCAGCGCCGTTCCTCTCGCCACTGCCGCCCTGGTCGGATACACCAATGCCGGAAAGTCGACCCTCTTTAACCGGTTGACGCATGCCGGCGTAACAGCCGATGCCCGTATGTTCGCCACCCTCGACCCCACCGTCCGGAGTCTCGTTCTTCCTTCGCGGCGCCGTATCCTATTGAGCGATACCGTCGGATTTATCCAGCGGCTGCCCACCACGCTCGTGAAAGCCTTTCGCGCCACTCTCGAGGAAGTCACCGAATCAAGTCTCATCCTGCATGTGGTCGATATCTCCTCCCCCGAAGCGCCGGAGCACGCGGCGCACGTTTTTCAGGTGCTCAGCGAGATTGGGGCCGGCCACATTCCGCAACTCCTAGTGCTGAATAAGATCGATCGGACTTCTGGAGACGATGTCGAAGCGCGAAACGTGACGCTGCGCTTCAATGGCGACATAGCCGGCAAGGTGAACGCGCCGTCAGTGGCGATCTCGGCTTTGACCGGAGCGGGAATCGATGCGCTTCTCGCGAAGGTTGACGAAGTCCTGCCATTCGATCCGCTATCGCGGGTGCACTTCCGCTTTCCTATTGACCAGGGAGCTAGCATTTCACTGGTGCATGAGTTGGGGCGCGTTATGGAAATACAGTATTCTGGTGAATTTTGCGAGGTGGATGCGGAAGTTTCTGAGTCGGTGCGGCAACGGCTGGCTGCCTTCTTGACCCGGTAGTCCACAGTTGTCCTATAGCCGTCTGCCAGATTATAGTTGTGGGTGGGCGCCATGAACCTGCCGAATTCTCTCACCATCGCCCGCATCTTTTTCGTACCGTTGCTGGTCGCCGTACTGGTCGCGGAAAGCGTCTCGATCCGGCTGTTCGGCGTGAGCATCACAAACGAATGGCTGGCGTTTGCCATATTCCTGATCGCCGCGGCCACCGATCTGCTGGATGGCTATCTGGCGCGGCGGTGGGGACAAGTGACGACCATCGGTACCCTGCTCGATCCAATTGCCGATAAATTGCTGATCTCGGCCGCGCTCATTTCGCTGGTGCAGGTAAACGCGGTGCCGGCTTGGATGGTAATCCTAATAGTCGGACGCGAATTTGCAATCTCCGGACTGCGGAGTATCGCTGCGGCCGAAGGTTACACCATTAGAGCCAGTGATCTCGGGAAGACCAAAATGGTTGCACAGGTCACCGCCATTTCGTTTTTGCTGCTGAGCATCCGGCATCGCCAAATCGCAACAATCGCTTACTGGATGATGTGGGCCGTGGTGCTATTCGCAGTGCTTTCGGCAGTGGGATACTTCCGCAAGTTTTGGCGCAAGGTTGATGTGCGTATTAAACTGCGGCGGCGCCGTGAGCTGTTACGGATTGAACGACGACGGAACCTGGCGGCGTTACGTCAAGGGCGTTCGGCGGCCGGTGCGGCGGGATCGTCAACCGTGGGCGGCGGGGTTCGCGAAACCACATGAGCGCCTCGCGGCGTTAGTTCGATTAACCTGATTTCGCCGCGCGGCCCAAGCGGCCCCACCGGCTTCCCATTCAAAGAAATCTCGAGCGCGCCGGCATTTCCTGTCAGCACAGTCATCTTCTTGGATGCGCCGAATTCCCTGCTCTGCCGGCCCTCCAAAGTGCCGCTGTACGCGCGCGTGCCGTCAGACCTCACCGAAACCCATACGGGTTCGGTGGCGGTGAATGCCACCTGCATCAATGCCGCATTCGCCGGCTGTCCCGGCTCAATGCGATCAGGCAGGGCAGACTGTTGAACAGATGCGGCCGGTACGTGGATCGCTCCGGATTCTGAAATCTCGGCGGGGCGGAACTCAGGTTTTGCGGCCGGGGGCGGCACGGCGGCATCAGCGGGCACACTGACTCGCGCCGCGGCGTGTGCTGGCGGACGAGCTGCTTTTGCGACCGGTTCGATTTTTACAACAGCTCGCTCGCCATTCTGCCAGTGTGTATAAACGCCGGCGCAAGCAAGCATGGCTACCACGACCCACATAAGGGCGCGCAAGGACGAATCCGAACCAAACCGTTGGCGAAAATCTTCGAGCGGGGGTACCTGGGGAAAATGCAAAGTTGAGTGGCTGGATTCGGGTAGCGGCACAGCAGACGCAGGCGCTTCGAATTGCTTATTAAACTGTCCGACCAGTTCCTCTTCGTCCAATCCCAGAAGGCGGGCATATTGCCGGATAAAACTGCGCGCGAAAACGCCGCCGGGCAAACGATCGAACTGATCGGCTTCGATGGCCTCAATCAGATGCAGACCGATCTTGGTTCGGGTGGCAATCTGTGGGATGTCAAAGCCCTGGCGGATACGTTCACGGCGGAGCGTTTCGCCGATCGAATTCATAACGGGTTCCTGCAGGCCCCTCTATCGTTATAATACAACAGTTGCAATTTCGGCCCCCTCCGTTGATCTCTGTCGTAGTCGTGAACTGGAATAGACGTGAGTTATTGTACGCATGCTTGCAGTCGCTTCAATCGCAGAGCGGTGTCGAGTTTGAAATCATCGTGATTGACAACGGTTCCGATGACGGATCGCCGCAAATGGTTGCAAATGAATTTGTTGCCGGCCGTGGCGCACCGATCCAGCTGATCCGAAACCGGGAAAACCGGGGATTCTGTGCGGCGAACAATCAGGGAATCGCGGCCGCTGACGGGCGTTTTATAGCGCTGTTGAACAATGATGCTGAGGCGGAGCCGGGGTGGTTGAGCGCACTGGTGAGGATTTTCGATGGGCGGCACGACGTGGGAATGGCGGCATCCAAAATTCTGGTTTATGAAGAGCCTGGGCGGATCGATAAGGCGGGGCACCTGATATACCTGGATGGACAAAATCGCGGCCGCGGCATGGGCGCTCCGGACGACGGACGCTACGACCAGATCGAGGAGGCATTGTGGCCGGATGGATGCGCCGCCATGTATCGCAAAGAAATGCTGGACAAGATCGGCGGGTTTGACGAGGACTTCTTCGCTTATGGAGATGATGCGGAGCTGGGTCTTCGCGCGCGGATCGCCGGATGGAAATGTCTGTATGTTCCCGATGCGGTGGTGCGTCATCATCGCGGCTCGACGTTGGGACTCCAGTCTTCGCGCCGTCTGCAACTCATTGAACGGAATCGCGTGCTGCTGGCGGTAAAGCTCTTTCCCGCGGGCCTGCTTTGGCGGAATTGGATGTACTACGCGGCGCGATTGGCGGCCGGCGCCTGGGCTGCTTTTCGTGGCGTGGGGGAAACAGCGCTCTTTCCAGGATGGAGAGGCAAGCTGCGGATGGCGCGCGCGCTCGTCACGGGTGACATGCAGGCGCTTCGTCTTGTGCCGCGGATGTTGCGCAAGCGGCGCGATATTGGAAAAATTCGCAAACTATCTGCGCGACAGGTCCGCCTGTTGCTGAATCGCTATCGTATCCCGCTCGCCGACTTATTGAAATGACCAGCACCGACAAGATCGACACACCGGAGCGGACCACGTCGCGCGGCGGTTGCGTGGCGTGCGGCAGCACGGAATCCCGCGTGAGGTTCTCGACCACCGACCGGCTTTATCGTACCACCGACCAACCGTTCCATATTGTTGCGTGCGGCCAGTGCGGATTATTGCGCCTCGCGCCGCAGCCGGGGCCGGGTGATTTCGATCGATACTATCCCGCCAATTATTGGTTTGATAACAGCCAAAACACGGTGGACAGCCTGGAGCAGCTCTATCGCCGGCTGGTGCTGCGCGATCACTTGCGGTTTGTGACGCATGCACTCCGGCACGCTCGAGAAAGCGGGCCGGTGCTTGATGTCGGCTGCGGTGGAGGGCTGTTTCTTGGCATGATGCGCCAACGCGGATTTCAGGTGCTGGGCCTGGATATATCGAGCGACGCCGCCAGACTGGCCTGGAAGCAGCAAAGCGTCCCAGCCGTTGCGGGAGACCTGTCCGCAAGCCCGATTGCGCCCGGCAGTTGCGCCGCGGTGACCATGTTTCATGTGCTCGAGCACGTTTCAGAGCCGCAGCACTACATGGAGCAAGCGCACAGTTTGCTGCGGCCCAATGGCAGGTTCGTCGTGCAGGTGCCGAATGCGGCCTGCTGGCAGTTCGCCCTGCTTGGCCGCGCCTGGAACGGCGTGGATGCTCCGCGCCATTTGCACTTGTTTCGCGCCGTCGACGTGGAAAAAATGCTGCAGCGTTCCGGATTTGAAGTTGTGCGGCGGAAGTATTTTTCGCTCCGCGACAACCCGGCGGGGCTTGCCACCAGCCTGGCGCCATCGCTCGATCCCATGTCGCGCCGGATTCGACACGTGCGGGAAACGGGATGGATGCGATTGCTAAAAACTTTCGCCTATTTTGCGCTGGTGGTTGCGGCCATTCCATTTACCCTGCTCGAAAGCGCGTTCCGGGCGGGATCAACAGTCATGATTGAAGCACGCAAGCGCCCCGCATGAGCTATACCGCCATTGCCGCGCACTTTCCGCAATTCCTGCGGCGGCACGTTCTGCACTTCGAATGCGTGATTGAGGATGCGGTTACGCGCTTTGCGCAGGAGGCGCGCGCCGGATCCTGGGTACTGGACGCGGGCGCCGGTGAATGCCGCTTTGCTCATTTTTTCCCTAACCAACGCTATTGCGGGGTGGATTTGGCGGTAGGCAACGCCGCCTGGAATTACAACAAGCTCGATGCCGTGGCGGACCTCACGGTTTTGCCATTTCGGTCGAATTGCTTTTCCGCTTGCTTGAACATTGTCACGCTCGAACATGTTCCGGAGCCTGGGTGCGCACTCGCCGAGATCTCGCGGGCGCTGGAACCCGGCGGCGCGCTGTTGCTAATCGCGCCGCATGAATGGGAGGTACACCAGGCCCCCCACGACTATTTCCGGTACACGCGCCATGGTCTTGAATATCTTCTCGAGCGCGCCGGTTTCGAGCACCTCGAGATTCATCCGATCGGGGGGTATTTCCGCTTATTGGCGCGGCGCCTGCTGAACGGTCTACAATTCTTTACAGGAGGCTTGCGCTGGCTGGGTTTCATTCCCGCCGCGGTGCTTTTCTTGCCTCCGGCCCTGGTCCTCCCATTTTTGGACTTCCTCGATCGCGATCGGAATTTCACACTCGGCTACGTATGCACGGCAAGAAAGCAGTCATAATACTCGCTCTGCTGGCAGGCGTTGCTGCACACGCCGGCGATTTCAGTGGCACCGAAGCTTTGGCTTTAACGAGCCACATGGTTGCATTCGGTCCGCGGCCGTCGGGATCGCCGGCCATCAAGAAACTACAGGCGTATATCATCGGCGAGCTGAAGACCCTGGGCTGTCAGGTCATCCAGGATGATTTTATGGGTTCCACACCCCTCGGCCAGACGCCCATGAAAAATATCATGGCGCGTTTCCCCGGCAGCTCAGGGAAAGCGGTGGCCATTACTGGACACTACGATACGAAATCGATACCCGGCACCTCCTTCGTGGGCGCGAACGATGGCGGGGCGTCCGCTGGTTTTTTGCTGGAGATGGCGAAGGTTCTGGCGCGTGATGCCCGAAAAGATGATGTCTACCTGGTTTGGTTCGACGGCGAGGAGGCCATCGCCCAGTGGTCGAATTATGACAGCCTGTACGGCAGCCGCCACCTGGCCGAGAAGTGGGCGGCGGATGGAATGCTCTCGCGCATCAAAGCGCTCATCAACGTCGATATGATTGGCGATCGGGATCTGGGAATTCTGGAAGACATGAACTCCTCGGCGCCATTGAGAGAGCTGGTGTGGCGGACGGCCGATCATCTGGGATATGGCAAATACTTCCTCAGAAACAGCGGAGCCATCGAAGATGACCACGTTCCCTTTCTGCGGCGCGGAGTGAACGCGCTGGATCTGATCGATTTCGACTACGGTCCGAACAATGCGTATTGGCATAACGACAAAGACACCTTGGACAAGCTCAGCGCCCAAAGTTTTCAGATCGTAGGGCGGGTTCTGATGGAGGTCGTGAAAGAGCTCGCAGGCGGAGCCGATGGACGGGATCATCGTCGTTGACAAGCCGGAAGGGTGGACGTCGCACGATGTGGTGAACAAGCTCCGCAAGCTTGTTAACACGCGGCGCGTCGGGCACCTGGGCACACTCGATCCTATGGCCACCGGCGTTCTGCCCCTGGTAATCGGGCGCGCGACGCGGCTTGCCCAGTTTTATGTACGGAACGACAAAGTCTATGACGCGACGGTGCGCTTCGGATACTCGACCGATACGTATGACCGCGAAGGGACGGCCATGTCCATCCCCTCCGAGCCGGTCCTGCAAGGTGAGGTGATCGAGGCACGGCTGGACGCGTTTCGCGGCGAGTTCCTGTTGCGTCCCCCGGCCGTTTCCGCGAAGAAGATACAGGGTGTACCGGCGTACCGGTTAGCGCGTAAACAGATTCCTGTCGAGCTGAAACCCGTCCCGGTGCACGTGTATGAATTGAAATTGCTCGAGGTCGAAGGGTCCCACGCCAGGCTGTGGACGCACTGCTCGGCGGGAACTTACATGCGATCCATCGCGCACGAACTAGGTCAGTCGCTGGGCTGCGGTGCGCATTTAGCGGCACTGCGACGCGTGCGCACCGGCGACTTCTCTATCGAACAATCGCGGACTATACCCGAACTGGAGACCCTGGCCGCTGAAGGAAAGCTGGCGGAAGCGCTCATTCCGGCGTCGTCGCTACTCCCCTCATTTCCCGCCGTGGTGATGGATCCGACAGCCGCCGGAATGGTTCGGCAGGGGCGCGATTTTCCCGTATCGCCATTTGGCGTGGAGGCGGGCACGCGATACGTCAAGGCGGTTTCTACCGAAGGCGAGCTGCTGGCAATTGGCGAGGCCAGGCTGCCGCACATTTATCATCCGGTGGTGGTGCTGTAACGAAGGGCTGCCGCCGCGGTTGCGGAAGACCTGCGGCACTTTCGTGAGGTCACCAAAAATCCGCAGGTCCCCGCACAAACCGTGTGGCTCCGCGCTACAAATCAGCCTCGCCACCAGATCCTATTTTCTTAGAAAGTCGAAATCGCAACCGAGATTGGCCTGCGTGACGTGCTCCAGGAAAAGCCGCCCATACCCGCGCGTGTAGTGTGATGGCGCAGGTTCAAACTGCGAAAGCCTGTGTGCGATTTCCTCAGCAGGCACGAGGAGTTCCAGGCGGCGGTTCTCCACACTCAACTCGATCTCATCGCCGGTCCGAACAATGCTCAACGGCCCGCCAGCGGCGGATTCGGGCGCGACATGCAACACAACGGTTCCGAAGCTCGTTCCGCTCATGCGAGCATCGCTGATGCGAACGATGTCATCGACGTTCCGCTTGAGCAGCGCGCGCGGCATCGGAATATGCCCCCATTCAGGGAATCCGGGCGCTCCTTTTGGGCCGCAATTCTTCATCACAAGTACGTCTGTTTCATCTATGGGCAAGTCTTCCCGATCTATTTCGGCGCGCATCTGAGCGTAATTTTCGAAAACATATGCGCGGCCGCGATGCTCCAGAAGCCGTGCCGACGCCGCTGTCTGCTTCAACACCGCGCCGTCTGGGGCGAGATTGCCATACAGCACTACGGTCCCTCCCTCGGAATAGAGAGGCTCCGCCGCGGTGCGGATCACTTCGCGCCGATGGCACTCGGCGCGCTCGATATTCTCAGCGATGGTTTTGCCGGTTACCGTGAGCGCATCGCCGTGGAGCAGGTGGAGAATCTCCTTCATGGCCGCGGGCAAACCGCCGGCATAGTAAAAATCCTCCATGAGAAATTCACCGGAGGGCTTTACGTTGGCGATGTAGGGAGTGCGGCGCGAAATGCGATCGAAGTCGTTGAGATCGAGCGGAACACCCAGGCGCCCGGCAATGGCCAGCAGATGAACGACTGCATTCGTCGACCCGCCGATCGCCATGTCGACGGTCAAGGCGTTCTCGAAAGCTTGGCGCGTCAGGATTCGCGAAGGCCGCAGGTCCTCCCGGACAATGTCGACGATGCGGCGACCGCTCATCTCTGCAATGGCGAGGCGGCGGGAGTCGGGCGCTGGAATATTCGCGCAACCAGTCAAGGTCATACCCATGGCTTCGGCGAGACTGGTCATGGTGGAGGCTGTGCCCATGACGGTGCAGTGACCGGCGCTGCGCGAAATGCCGCCTTCAATCTCAGACCATTCCTCTTCAGTCAGCCGGCCAGTACGAAATAAATCGAAAAGCTTGCGGCCGTCAGTGCCGGAACCAAGCCGCTTATCCTTCCACTGCCCGCTCAGCATGGGTCCGCCGGGCACCATGATGGCGGGAATATCCGCGCTGGCTGCTCCCATTAACTGGGCGGGCGTGGTTTTGTCGCAGCCGCACAGCAGCACGACGCCGTCGATAGGATTCGCGCGAATGGATTCCTCGACATCCATTGCCATGAGGTTGCGGTAGAGCATGGTCGTGGGCCGCATGAACATCTCACCGAGCGAGATCGTGGGGAATTCGAGAGGCACACCGCCCGACGCCCAGACGCCGCGTTTGACCGCATCGGCTACCGTTCGCAAGTGCGCGTTGCAGTTGTTCAGCTCGCTCCAGGAGTTACAGATCCCGATAACGGGTTTGTTGTCGAAGACATCGGCCGTGAAACCCTCGGCACGCAACCAGGCCCTGCGCGCGTAGTTTTCATACGCCGGGCCGGTCCACCACTCCTGGCTGCGAAGTTTGCTGTTGGTATTTGTGGACATGAGGTTTTATTAGAACGCGGGGCGGGGAGATAAGTCCAGATAGGAACAACGGTCTACCAGCTGGTGTCAAAGTCTTCGAAGGCACGCGCGGTCTTTGAAAAACAATTTGAGATTTATTGGGAGGCAATCATGTTCGATCAAGTGCTCGAAAATACCGCGCGCACACGGCGGCCCGTTGCGGTTGCGTTGTCTTTTGGCGGCCAGATTCTCCTGTTGGGGATGATTATCCTGCTGCCACTACTCCACACTGAGGCCATTACAGCTGGCCGGATGCTCCACATTTTCACGCCGCCACCCACCGCAGATCACACCCAGCGGATCGTTTCTGAGCACAGAGCGGTTCCAGCCAGCGCGAGGTCGGCGCCGGTGGTGCACATATTCACAGATGTCGTCTTTCGCGCCCCAGCACACGTGCCGGAAGTCATTCTCGCTGATGACAGTGCGCCCGCCAACGTTTTCGCTGGAACTGCAGGGCCGGTAATTCCCGGAGCCCTGAACGGCGTTGCGGGCGGCATCGGATATGAGGTGCCGCCGTTACCGAAGCCTGCACCGCCTGTGACTGCGTCGAGGCCGCCCGTGACAGCCAAGCCGGTGGTGGTTGGAGGTGACGTGCAGGCGGCCAAGCTGATTCGCCAGGTGACGCCGATTTATCCGACGCTGGCGAAGCAGGCGCGCGTTTCTGGAACCGTTTACCTGGAAGCGATCATCGGCCGCAACGGCGCGATTGAGAGTCTTCGCGTCAAGAGCGGATCCGGACTTCTGGCGCCGGCGGCGGTCGACGCGGTGCGGCAGTGGCTGTACCGGCCAACATTGTTGAATGGCGTGCCGGTTGAGGTCCTGACCGAAATCGAAGTAAACTTCCGGCTCTCGCAATGATGATTCAAGCAAATTCCGCGTGTTGCAGCGCGGTGTTGATGGCGAAACCGGCTTTCGCGCCTTCTGCGGCGGCCACGATTGCCAGCTGCACGTCTTTGCAGGCATCGCCTGCGACGTAAAGGCCCGGGACATTGGTCTCCTGTAGCAAATTGGTACGCACCGTGCCCTGCGGAGCGAATTTGCATCCGAGCTTGGCGGCGAGGCTGCACGCCTCGTTCTGCCCGGTACTGAAGAAGATTCCGCGCCGCGCAAGCGCCTCGCCTCCGTGGAAGACAATGCGCTCGAGCACGCCGTCGTGTCCTTCCAGACGCTCGATCCGATGCTGCCGAACGGGAATACCGTGCCGCTCCAGACGCTCCCGATCCTGCGCGCGGAGACGCGCTCGCCCGTCCGTACAGAGGACCACGTCGCGGCTCCAGGTCTTGAGTGACAGCGCGAGGCCCGCACCAGATTTCCCCTGGCCATACGCCGCCAGCGGCTGATCGCGCATTTCCCATCCGTCGCAATAAGGACAATGGAAAACGCTCGTTCCATAAAATTGATCCATGCCGTCCAGCTGCGGTACATGATCTACGACGCCGGTTGCAAGCAGCAGCTTTCGCGACTCCAGACAGGAGCCATCCTCTACTTGACTGCGGAACCCGCCGCTGATGGTTTCGACGTGGGTGACCGGCAGGTCTCGAATCTCAACCCCATAAGGCCGAAGCTGTTCGCGCCCGATTCCCCGCAACTCGCGAGGATTGATTCCATCGCGCGTCAGGAACCCGTGCAGGCCGTGTGAGCGCGCATTGCGCGGCTTCCCGGCATCGCAAAGAACTACGCGGCGCCGGCAGCGTCCGAGAATCAGTGCCGCACTCAACCCAGCTGGGCCGCCGCCCACAATCACCACGTCGTACATAACGCAATGTTAATGGCCGGGGTTTACTTTTCGCTTGTCACGGCATATATTGATCAGTGCTCGAAATAACATTTCAAGGAGGAAGTACAAACATGAGAAGGAGCATCCTGACGAGCTTCGCGTTATGCCTGGCCTTCCTGTTGGCCATTGCCGTTGGCCCCGCGGTCGCGAAGGACAAGAAAGCCTCGACAGGCAAAATCAACGGCACGGTCCACATGCTGAATAAAGACACATCCACCATTTCGGTACAGAAGGGTAGCGTTCAGCGGCAGGTAGTTTACAACGCCGACACCAAATGGATGTACGGCACGCAGGGCAGTAACAAGGCCGCCACTCTCGACCAGTTGAAAGAGGGATGGTATATCAACTGCGATGGTACGTTCGACGGCACGAAACTTGTTGCGAAGGCGTGCCGTTTCAGGGAAGCAAAGTAACTTTCGAAACGGGAGTGCGGAGCCGCTTACGGCCGCACTCCAATTTTCCCCAAAATTGCCTCGTCTTTGACAAGATAGTTGTTTGTCCCATCACCCGTTTAAAAAGTGGCTGCCGCCATTAGCTGCACTCCTGCTATTCGGCTGTAAGCCGCCCGAAGAATCAGTCCAGAAAGCCATCATCGGAGCCGTTCTGATCGACGGCACAGGCGGCCCGCCCCTCTCCAATTCCGTGGTTATCGTCGCGGGCTCTCGCATCCGTGCCGTGGGGACTCGCGCCAACCTGCCCATTCCCGCTGGCATCGACAAGATCGACGGGTCCGGTAGGTTTCTGGTGCCTGGCTTGATCGATCTGCACGTACACCCCGGCGCGCGCGGCGGCCCTCGATATAATGCCGCCGACTACACGCGCGAACGTATCGAAGAAAACCTGAATACTTATGTCTACTTCGGTGTGACGTCGGTGCGAAGCATGGGCACAGACCGGCAGGCGGCATTCGACGTCCGCAAAGCCGAACGGGACGGGACCTTGTTGACGGCGCGCCTGTTCACTGCCGGACGCGGCTTTACCGCTCCGGGCGGCCACCCTGCGCAGGAAGTGGGTGATGTGGTGATCCAGACCGACAGCCCCGAAGAAGCGCGACACCAGGTTGATACGCTGGCTACCCAACAGGTCGACGCTATCAAGATTTGGGTCGACGACCTGGGCAGGACAAGCCCCAAGGTCAAACCGGCCGTCATTGACGCCATTATCGACGAGGCGCGAAAGTACAACATACCGGTAACCGCACATATCTACTCCCTCGCGGATACCGAACACCTGGTTCAGGCAGGTGCCGCGGGGTTCCTGCACATGATTCAGGACACAGAGGAGATCGATCCGGCCTTCATTGCCAAATTGCGCGACCTGCGGGTGGTGTTCGCACCCACACTTGTGCGGCAGGAGCTCGACTGGCTTTACGCAGAACACCCGGAGCTACTGGACGATCCGGACGTGACGCGCTCTCTCGACTCCGACGTTATCGCTGCCGACAAGGCGGCTGTCCGCAATCAACACCCGACGGCCGAGGGGCGGCAAGACTACGAACGAGCCAAGCGAAACACGCGCCGACTGGCTGCGGGCGGAGTTCTGATCGGGGTGGGGTCGGACGGAGGATCGGCTCTGGACTTCCCCGGCGCTATGACGCATCGCGAGATTCAGCTACTGGTCGAGAGCGGGCTCTCACCCATGGATGCCATTGTCGCCGCAACCCGAAACGGCGGCACGGCGCTGCGAAAAGCAGACGAACTGGGGACTATTGAACCCGGGCGCCGGGCGGATCTGATGCTGGTGACGGCCAATCCGCTCGAGGACGTCCGAAACCTGCGAAAAATCGACCGCGTGATGCTGAACGGGGAATGGGTCGACCGGGCGTCTCTGAAACTGAAATAACGTAGGGGTCGGGGCACGCCCGGCCCGCGCTGAAGCGTTCTATAATTTCCCGGAACTCCATGCTTTACAATCTCGTATACATGAGAATTGAGGTGATGCATGCGTAAGAGAATTGCCCTGGTATTCGCGGCCCCGGTCGTGCTCTTTCTGGCGGCCTGCGATTTTGAAGATCTCGGCGGCTCGTCTGAGCGCTATCCCGCTGATTTTCATTACAGTTACCCGTTGAAGCCGGGTGGCCGGGTGACGGTCGAAAACTTTAACGGCTCCATCGAGTTGGCAAGCTGGGATCAGGACAATGTCGACATCTCGGGTGTGAAATATGCAGGCACGCCGGAACTGCGCGATGCGATCAAGATAGACATCGTTCAGTCCGGAGATTCGGTCCACATCCGAACCGTGCGGCCCTCCGAACGGCGTGGCAACATGGGAGCCAAGTATGTGATCAAGGTGCCCCGCAAAACGGAACTCGAGCGAATCACGAGCTCGAATGGAAGCATCCGGGTAAATGACGTTGAAGGCGCCGCGCGCCTGCGATCATCCAATGGCAGCATTCACGCAACAGGCCTCAAAGGCAGCCTTGACGTGCAAACCTCAAACGGCGGAATTGAAGTGCAGGACCTCGACGGCCCAGCGGTTTTGAAGACGTCGAACGGTCGCGTGCATGCTGAAGGCGTGCGCGGCACTCTCGAAGCCGAAACATCAAACGGCGGAATCAATGTCCACGTGGCCAAGGCTGAGGCCGGGCGGCCGGTAAAACTGGAAACGTCCAACGGCAGCATCGAGCTTACCGTCGACAATGCCAACCAGAACGATGTGCACGCGTCCACAAGCAACGCCGGCATAACAGTTCACATGCCGGGGTCAATCGCCGCGCGCGTACGCGCTCACACGTCCAACGGGTCAATTTCGTCGGAGTTCGAGGTCCGGGCGCAGGGTCAGATCACCAAGCATAGCCTGGAAGGCACGATCGGCTCGGGCGGACCCGTGCTGGATCTTTCGACCTCGAACGGGAGCATCCGGCTGGAAAAGCTGTAGCGTACTCATTCTGCAAGCTTCAGAAACTGCACAGGCAAGAATGCCTATTCCACTTTTGCCGTGACGCTTTGATGGCTAGAATGTCTATGTGCGTATTACTCTCGACCTTCCGGCCGCTACGTTTCACCAGCTTAAATTGCTCGCCGCAGATCGAGGAATGACTCTCAAGAAAGTGTTGCGCTCTGCTGTTGAACGAGAGATTCTCGCATCCTCCAGGCGTAGAGTCAGGGTGCCCATCTTGAAGTCCAAGGAACCTGGGACGTTGAATCTCACGAATGCCGCGATTGAAGAATTTCTTACTTGATGTGAACCTCCGGCGCAGGGAGCTCACCCGATCACCATCAACAGGTCCTTTGCTTCAACCTGCTGGCCGGTTTGGGTGTGAATGGCGGTCACTTTTCCTGCGATGGGCGCATAGATGGTACTCTGCATCTTCATGGCCTCAATGACCAGCAGCCGGTCGCCTTTTTTAACGGGTTCGTTAACGCCGACGGCAACGGTTGTAATCATTCCCGGCAACGGCGCCCCGACCTGTCCCTGATTGCCTGGGTCCGCCTTCAGCCGTTCGGCCGCACTCGCCTTGAGCGAGCGGTCGCGCACGGTCACTTCGCGCGGCTGGCCGTTCAGCTCAAAAAAGACCGTCCGGCGTCCGTCCGGATACGGCTCTCCGAGCGCCAGAAACTTGACCACCAACCGTTTTCCGGCCTCAATATCGACCGTGATCTCGTCGCCCTTCTGCATACCGAAAAAGAACTGTGGTGAGGGCAGTACCTCGACGTCGTCCCACGACTGCTGCGCCCGCGCAAACTTGAGGAACACTTCCGGGTACATCAAGTAGCTCAGTACTTCGTCATGTTCGGGTTTCCGCCCGATTCGCTTTTCGACAGCGTATGCGGTCTGTTCCAGGCTGACCGCGGGCAGGTGCGCGCTGGGGCGGCCGCGTTCGGACTTCTTACCTTGCAGGATGACCCGCTGTAGCTTCTTCGGCCAGCCGCCGTCCGGCGTTCCCAGCGCTCCAGAGAACATCTCGACCACAGAGTTCGGAATGGACAAGTGATGATCCGGCCCGAGGCGCTCGAACTGCTGGACGGTCAGGCCGTGGCTGACGAGAAAGATCGCCATATCACCCACGACCTTGCTCGATGGCGTGACCTTCACGATGTCGCCAAAGGCCAAGTTCACTTCTGCGTAGGTGCGGGCAATCTCGTGCCAGCGCGCTCCCAATCCCATGGCCTCCGCTTGCGCCTTCAGGTTCGTGTACTGGCCACCCGGCATTTCATGAATGTAAACCTCCGCGCTTCCGCTGGGCGGTCCGGTATCGAAGGGAGCATAGTAGGTGCGCACCGTTTCCCAGTAATCGGCACAGGTATTGAGCGCGTCCAGATCGAGACCCGTAGCTCGGCGTGTGTGTGCGAGGGCCGCCACGATGGAGTTCAAATTCGGCTGGCTGGTCTGTCCGCTCATGGATGCAATCGCGCCGTCGGCCACATGCACTCCGGCGTCGGCAGCTTTCAGAACGGATGCCGCGTTGATGCCGCTGGTATCGTGAGTATGAAAGTGAACTGGGATTTCGACGGTATCGCGCAGTGTCTTTATCAGGCGCTCGGCGGCGTAGGGCTTCAACAGGCCCGCCATATCTTTGATGCCCAGGATATGGGCGCCCATGCGCTCGAGTTCTTTGGCCATCCGCGCGTAATACGCGAGCGAATATTTTTCACGCTTCGGGTCGAGAATATCGCCGGTATAACAGATCGCTGCTTCGCAGACTTTGCCGGTGCGGCGCACTGCCTCCATCGCGACCTTCATATTCGGCAGCCAGTTGAGCGAGTCGAAAATCCGGAAGATGTCGATGCCCTGACGAGCCGCTTCTTCCACAAACGCACGCACCACGTTATCGGGATACGCAGTGTAGCCGACCGCGTTAGAAGCGCGGATCAGCATCTGGAAACAGATGTTCGGAATGGCCTCGCGCAGACGCCGTAGACGCTGCCACGGATCTTCATGCAGGAAGCGCATGGAGACATCGAAGGTCGCGCCGCCCCACATTTCGAGACTATAAAGATTCTCCAGCCGGTGCGCGACGAAATTCGCGATGCCCATCATGTCGTGCGTGCGGACGCGGGTAGCGAGCAGAGACTGGTGCGCGTCACGGAACGTGGTATCGGTCAACAGCAAAGGCTTCTGGCTGCGCGTCCAGCCGGCGAATTTTTGAGGGCCCATCTTATCGAGCAGTTGCCGGGTACCTGGAGGCGGTGGCGACGAATCATGCTCGGGAATCACCGGGTTCAGGAAGCGTTGGGGCCGCGGCTTCCCTGCGACTTCCGGATTTCCGTTGACGATCACTTCGCCGAGATATCGAAGCAGCTTCGTGGCACGGTCCCGGCGCGGCGTGAAGCGGAATAGCTCCG
>Ga0070681_10002721_pt1 | contig 16280 bp, 12 predicted proteins | sample KBSC83BmetaG_FD_65650 | JGI IMG/M metagenome (GOLD analysis project Ga0070681, IMG submission 65650) | Corn rhizosphere microbial communities from Kellogg Biological Station, Michigan, USA - KBS C8-3B metaG | ecosystem: Host-associated > Plants > Roots > Rhizosphere | place: USA: Michigan...
GATGGTGAAGGGCGTGTTGTATACGACGGCCGGCAGCCGCCGATCGGTCGTGGCGATTGATGCCGCAACCGGCGAGCAACTCTGGTCCCATCGCGAAGACGAAGGCGAGCGCGCGGTGTGGGCGCCGCGCCAGTGGTCAGGCCGTGGCGTGGCCTATTGGACCGACGGACGCGAAGAGCGGATTCTCTACACGACCATGGGTTATCGCCTGATCGCGCTCGATGCGAAGACCGGCATGACCATCGCGAGCTTCGGAAAGAACGGCGCGGTCGATCTCAAGACCGAAGACGATCAGAACATCGACCTCGTGAAAGGTGAGATCGGGATTCAATCGGCGCCACTCATCGCCAAGGACACCATCCTGATTGGCGCATCGTTCCGTGAAGGCATGACGCCGCGTTATCAGAAGGCCTACAAGGGCTACGTCCGCGGCTACGACGTGCGCACGGGAAAACGGCTCTGGATCTTCCACACGATCCCGCAAAAAGGTGAGGTTGGCGCGGATACCTGGCTGAATAACTCGGCGGACTACACGGGCAACACCGGCGTCTGGACGCAAATGGCCATCGACGAGGAAGCCGGCCTGGCGTACCTCCCGGTGGAATCGCCGACGCACGATATCTACGGCGGCCACCGTCCTGGCAACAACCTCTTTGCCGAAAGTCTGGTGTGCGTTGATCTGAAGACGGGTCAGCGAAAGTGGCACTTTCAGATGGTGCACCACCCGCTGTGGGATCACGATCTCTCCTCCGGGCCAATCCTCGCCGACATCAATGTGAACGGACGCGCGGTCAAAGCCGTTGCGCTTCCGAGCAAGCAGGCATTCCTCTACGTCTTCGATCGGATTACCGGTCAACCCGTATGGCCCATCGAAGAACGTCCGGTGCCGAAGGGCGACGTCCCCGGTGAGTGGTACTCGCCCACGCAGCCGTATCCAACGAAACCGCCGGCGTACGATCGGCAGGACGTGTCGCTCGCCGAAGCAGCAGACTTCACACCAGAGATCAAAGCTCAGGCCGACAAGATTCTGTCGAAGTACAAGCTTGGCCCGCTCTTCACGCCGCCGAGCGTGAGCGTCAAAGGTGGTCCGCTCGGCACGTTGACACTGGCCGGTGCTCTCGGCGGTACGAACTGGCCGGGTGGTTCCTACGATCCGGAAACGCACACGGTCTACGCGTCGACGTCGACTACGTTGATCTTCATGGGTCTCATTCCGCCGCCAAGCAAAGAATGGTCGGATATGAACTACGTGCTCGGCAACGCGGACGTCGGGACCCGGTACCAGTCGGGCGCGGGTGAGATTCCCGGTCCGCACGCTCCACCACCCGGACCGCCAGGATACGGCGCGGGCGTGGGCATTGGTGGTCCGACGCTGGAGGGTGGTCTGCCGATCATCAAACCGCCATACGGTCAGATTGCGGCGATCAACCTCGACAAGGGCGAGATCACCTGGAAGGTGCCGCACGGCGAGACGCCAGAGAACGTCAAGAACCATCCGGCGCTCAAAGGCCTTAACATTCCTCGAACGGGCAAGAGCGGCAGCGTCGGCACGATGGTCACGAAGAGCCTGGTCGTTGCCGGCGAATCCGGCTTCAGCAACAAGCCGAATGGCGAGCGAGGTGCGTGGTTGTGGGCATACGATAAGGCGACCGGGAAGGACGCGGGCCGCGTGTGGATGCCCGGCCCCCAGAGTGGCTCGCCGATGACCTACATGCTCAACGGCAAGCAGTACATCGTCCTCGCCGTCGCCAGTCCAGCGTCGGAGTTCATCGCGTTCACCTTGCCGGGGCCGGCGAGGCCTCGGACAGCGACAGGGAATCAACAATGAAGAAACGCAAGAACAAGGAGAAGCCCGATCGCCTGACGCGCAGCGAACACGAGCTGTCGCGTCGCGCGTTCATCGAGACGACAGGAGCCGCGATCGCCGTCGCGACCGCGCTTCCGTCGCTGGTTGAGGGGCAGACGCCTGCGGCGCCGCCTCCGGCGCCCGCCGTCACCCCGGACCCGAGCGTGCCGCGAACGACGATTCGCGTCACCGTGAACGGTACGCAGCATCGGGTCGAGGTCGAAGATCGGTGGACACTTGTTGAACTGCTGCGCGACCGTCTGGGGCTCACGGGCACCAAGATCGGTTGTGATCGCGGTGAGTGCGGCGCGTGCACGGTGCTGATGGACGACAAGCCGGTGTACTCGTGCAGTCAGCTTGCGGTGTGGGCCGACGGCAAATCGATCACGACGGTCGAGGGACTGGCGAAGAACGGAACGCTATCGCCGCTGCAGGCCGCGTTCGTCGCGCACGACGCGCCACAGTGCGGCTTCTGCACGTCCGGTCAGCTGATGGCGGCGACGGCCCTCCTCGCGTCGAATCCGCACCCGACGGCGGAGCAGGCACGCGACGCGATGTACGGCAACTTGTGCCGGTGCGCGAATTACAACCGTTATGTCGAGGCGGTCGTCGCGGCCGGTTCGGCTGGAAACCGGGCGACTGCGGGAGGTGCGCGATGAAGCAGCGATCCAATAGCGGCGCACCCGCACCCGCGGCCGGCGGAAATGCCAATGTCGGCGTCAGCCCGCTGAAGGTCGTCGGTCACCCGACGCCGCGCATTGATGCCGAAGAACGCGTCACCGGACGCGCGAAATACACGAACGACGTGCAGCTCCCGGGCATGTTGTACGCCAAGGTCCTGCGCAGTCCGCACCCGCACGCCAACATCAAGTCCATCGATGTCTCCAAGGCGAAGGCGATGCCGGGCGTGAAAGCTGTCCTCACGAACGAAAACTGCAAGGTGGTCTGGGGCGCCGGCTCCGTCGCCGGCGGTCAGCAGTACAGCGACGAGGTGAAAAAGAACACCAAACAGCGTCGCTACGCCTTCAACAACCCGGTGCGATTCGTCGGCGAACCCGTCGTGGCGATCGCAGCCGTCAATCGCCACCTGGCCGAGGAAGCGCTGCAGCAGGTGGTCGTCGATTACGAAATCCTGCCGCACGTCATTGATCAGGAGGACGCGCTCAAACCGGACGCGCCGAAGATCTGGCCGGAAGGCAACCTTTGCCTCAACAACCGCAACGAAGCGGCGCCGCTCGCGCAGAAGCGCGGCAACGTGGAGCAGGCGCTCGCCTCGTCTTCCCACGTGTTCGAGGATCGATTCTCGACATCGTTCGTGCACAACGCGCAGATGGAACCGCGTTCGTGCGTCGCACTGTGGGAAGGCGACAAGCTGACCGTGTACACGCCGACTGGCGGCATCGCGAATTGCCGTCACGACATCGCGCGCGATCTCGGCATGGCCGATGAGAAGGTCCGCGTTATTTGCCAGTACATGGGCGGGAACTTCGGCAACAAAAATCAGAACCAGGATGCCGATCTCATCACCGCCATGCTGGCGAAGGAGGCGGGTGCGCCCGTCAAGCTCGAACTTTCGCGGCGCGACGACTTCCTCGGCGTCCATGGCCGCTGGCCCACCATTCACTATTACAAGGTGGCGGCGAGTGACGACGGCAAGCTGCAGGCGATTCAGCTGCGCGGCTACAGCAGCATGGGCGGCTATCGCAAGAACTCGGGTTCGATGGCGGGGATTGAGCTCTACGACGTCGCCAACGTTGACAGCTCCGTCAGTCCTGTCTACACCAACAAGACGGTGTCGGGAAACTTCCGTGGGCCGGAATATCCGCAGGGTTTTTTTGGCATCCAGTCGATGATGGACGACGTCGCCTACAAGATGAAGATGGATCCCGTGGAATTCGGCATGAAAAACATGATCCGAACCGCGCGGGAGAACGTCCCGTTCTCGAACTACACGCTGGATGAGTGCATCAAGCGCGGCGCCGAGATCTTCGATTGGAAGTCGCGATGGCGCCCGGTGCCCGGTTCCGACAAAGGGCCAATCAAGAAAGGCGCCGGATTCACCTACATGGCCTTCCGCTCCGGTGTGGGATCGAGCAGCGCCGTCGTGCAGGTCGACGCGAAGGGCAAGTACACGTTGTTTGTCGGCGTCACCGACGTCGGCGCGGGCGCAAAAACGACGATGGGGCTGATTGCGGCGGAGGCGCTCGGTGTGCCGCTGTCGCAGGTCGAGGTCGTGTGGGGCGACACCGATAAATGCCCGTACTCAGTCGGCGAGTCCGGCAGCCGCACGACGATCATGACCGGGTATGCAGCCATTCAGGCGGCAGAGGATCTGAAAAAGCAGATCGCCGAGAAGGGCATGCCGACGGGCAGCAATATTCTGGTCGCATCGGCGACACCGCAGCCGCGCGGCGGTGCCGCGCGAAACGCGTTCGGCGCGCACTTCGTGGAAGCGGAAGTGGATGTCGAGCTCGGTCGCGTGCGGATCACCAAGTACGTGGCGGTGCACGACTGCGGCCGCATCATGAACCCGCTGACCGCGGCCAGCCAGATTCACGGCGCGGCCATCCAGGGTATCGGCATGGCGCTGCACGAGCAGTTGCTCTATGACAACCGCAACGGGCAGCCGCTGACCGCCGGCTATTACTACGATCGCATTCCCACGCACCGCGATGCGGTGCCCGTCGAGGTCACGTTCATCGAAAACGACGATGGTCAAGGGCCGTGGGGAGCCAAGAGTATGGGCGAATCGGGGATCATCCTGTCGCCGGGTGCCATTGGTAATGCGATCTTCAACGCGACCGGCAAACGCATGAAGGATCTGCCGATTACCCGCGACAAGATTCTGGGAGCGCTGGCATGAAGACATTTTCCAATGCAAGCCCACGCGACGCTCAGCAGGCAGTCAAGCTTGCCCAGGACGCGCACAAGGGCGGAAAAGCGGTCTCGTTTTCGAGCGGCGGCAGCGATCTTCTGGCCCTCGTGAAGGAACGCATCGTCAAACCGGACGTGATCGTCAGCCTGCGCGGTCTGAGCAATGCCAACCAGATCGCGGCCGCATCGAGCGGGCTGACCATCGGCGGCGAAACCACACTCGACGACATCAGCAGGCACGCCACGATCAAGCAGCAGTATGCGGTGCTCGCTGAAGCGGCGGGCAGCGTGGCGACGCCGCAGATTCGCAACGTTGGTACCATCGCCGGCAATGTGGCTCAGCGGCCGTGGTGCTGGTACTACCGCAACGGATTCAACTGTTTCAAAGCCGGCGGCAATCAGTGCTTCTCCTTTGCCGGAGAAAACGAGTTCCATGCGATCTTCGGCGGCGGGCCGAGCTACATCGTCCATCCGTCGGATACCGCGCCTGCGCTGATGGCCCTCGGCGCCACGTTCCGTGTCGTGGGACCAAGCGGCGAACGCAGGATTCCGGCCGCGGAGTTCTTCGTGCTGCCCCGGGTCAACGCGCAGCAGGAAAACGTGCTTGGCAACGAAGACGTCATCGTGTCGGTGCAGGTGCCCGCGCTGAAGGCGAACACCCGCAGCACCTACACGAAGATTCTCGACCGCGAAGCCTGGACGCATGCGATCGTCAGCGCAGCGGTCGTGCTGGAAATGGATCAGCAAGTGGTGCGTCGGGCGAGCGTCGTGCTCGGCGGCGTGGCGCCAATTCCGTGGCGGCTGCCCGAGGTAGAGAAGATGCTGACGGGCCAGCGCCTTACGGAGGATCTGGCGGCAAAGGCTGGCGAGCAGGCAGTAGTCGGAGCCCGTGCGTTGTCGAAGAACGCGTACAAGATTCCGTTGACGAAGAATATGGTCAAACGGACGCTCGTCGAATTATCAACTCGCGCCTAGGGTTATTCGGTAGGGGCGACCCTTCCGGGTCGCCCGAGCTTGGGACGGCCTAAAGGCCGTCCCGTACCGAAACGACATTACAATTAGAGGATTATGTCAGACGAACTCCTGAAGCGTCTTCAGAGCCGCCGCAGTTTCCTGAAGGGTTCGGCACTTCTCGCCGCGTCCGTCCTTGCTGTACCCGCGGCTCTGTCCGCGCAGTCACAGGATCAACAGCAGGATCAACAAAAGGACAAATCGGCCAACGGACAGAACGGCCAGCCGAACGGCGACGCGCCCTCCGACTCCGCTCAGGGCAAGCAGGATCAGGACAAGTCAAAGGACGCGCCGCAGCAGGAAGCGAAAGAGGGCGACGGCGCGAAGACCTACATCGGCGCCGACGGCCGGCCGTATCGTGTGTGCCCGCAGTGCGGTTCGAACATGTACAAACAGGGCCGCACCTGGACCTGCGAGAACTGCGGCTATAGCTACGACGAATAGCGTCGCTCCAACTCCCCGGCAGCAACCAGGTGTATCTCTCCGCGGTCAAAGCCGAAGTGCCGGTTGTGCAAGCTGGACATCGGTTCGGTGTTCCATCAGCACGAAGAGAGTCCTTCGGGCGATGACCGCGTAACCCAGCAGGGCTATACGGGGCGGGGCCAAACGCCGGCAGCGGCACGATTCAGCTCGAGACCGACGGACGGCGACGTACTCGCTCTGGCTCACGACAGACTTTCCGCTGATCGTCATCGCACAGGCGTTACCGGTTGTTCCCCTCGCCTCTGACAACGTCGTCATCTCCGCTGCGGTCAACGATCGAGAAGAGAAGCACGTTCCAGGAAAATTCCCCGTTACATTGATGTTTCATTCTGTTTACGATCGAGAGCGTCGGCGCGCCGTATCGTCTTGGCTCCGGTAGCGTGCGGTGTCTTTTCGTTTGTTACAATTGCCAGCTTATCGTGATGGCGGTCCCAGCTGAACTGTACGCGTCCCTCCGCAAACGCGTGAACGTCTTCTCCCACCAGTCAAAACGCATCGACGAAGGGAACGCCGATGCGTTACATCGGACCCGGGTGTCGTCGCGACGGTTACGCGAACTGCTGCCGGTGTTGCGGCTCGACGGCCGCATGACGCGCAAGCTCGACAGACGGCTCAGAAGGGTTACCAGGCGACTCGGAACGGTCCGCGACCTGGACGTGCTGATGGATCTGATTGGCGAACTGCAGCGCGATCGCCGGTATTCGAAGAATGCGTTGCGGTCCCTGCAAACTGCCGTCGAGGAAAAACAGCAGGCGGCGCGTGATGCGCTGAACGGAAAGCTTTCATCACAGAAGCTGCAGAAGATCACGCGTGCGCTCAAGCGGGCCGCCAAGCACGTTGACGGCGGCGATGGAGAGACGAATCAGGCGGTGAAGCATCGCTTGCTGAAGACCACCGTCTGGGTGATTGAAGCTCGTGCGGCGCGAAGAGCGACGCGCGTCCAGCAGGCCATCGAAGCCGCAGGCACGGTCTACGTTCCCGCGCCGCTGCATCAGGTTCGCATCGCGCTGAAAAAACTGCGATTCGCCCTGGAACTGAGCGCCGAAGTCAAAAACGCGGGCGCGAGTCGCGAGATCACCGTGCTCAGAAACGCACAGGGGCTGCTTGGGCGTCTGCACGATCTCGAAGTGCTGATCGATCACGCACGCGAAATGCAGGCCTCACGTGTGGACTCGGACCAGGGTGGATGGCGCGATTTCGCATCGCTCATCCGCGTGCTCGAGCGTGATTGTCGGACGCTGCATGCGCGCTACGTGCGCACGTCACCCAGGCTGCTGACCATCGCGGGCAGCGTCTGCGACGTGAACAAGCGCCACGCAGGTCGTGTGATGCGGCGCGCGTCGGGAGAACGATTGCTCGCCTGAATCGGCGCGGACCTCTGGCGTCAGGCGGCCGTCGATGCGGTTCGGCGGAGTTCTCGTTCGGCCTGGAGCCAATCCTGGAGATCGTATCCGTGCTGACCGCCGCGTTCGCAATACAGCTCGAAGGCGCGTCTCGCCACATCATCGCGGCTTGGAGCGGGTAACGGAATTGGTGCGACGGCGTTCGGCATCGCCACGACGTTCTTCGACTTCTTCACAGACCTTGGCATCAGGATTTCCTCCGACAATCGATAACCTCCTCTGACTGTACGCCACGATTGGCCGGCTGTACAAGACCAATCACGCAGCCACAAACTTGTCGCTTGACTCAGCGATGCTTCGTTGTGTGATACGCAATCGCGATCGGTTGTTCACTTCGCAGTCATGGTCGCGTTCATCTGGCAGTCATCTTTGACGACTACAATCCGGTGCAATCGAGTCTGAAGTGTTGCGATCTGTTCCACCCAGTCACCCACAGACGTGAGGTTTTATGATCAAACGGATCGACGTTGCATTCGCGCTGCTCTCGGCGCTCTCACTGGCGGCACCGAGCCCCGCGCACGCGCAGCAGTTTTCCGTCCAGAAATTCGATATCAAGGGTGACGGCGGCACGGACTACGTCGCCGTCGAAGCCGCCACCGGCCGCGTGTTCGTGTCGCGCGCTACGCACATGATGGTGGTCGACGGCGCGACCGGAACAGTCGTTGGCGATATTCCGAACACGCCAGGCGTGCACGGCGCCGGCATCGCGACCAAAGCCGGTCACGGGTTCACGACGAACGGCGGCGACGAAACAGTCACGATGTTCGATCTCAAGACGCTCGCCGAGATCAAACGCATCAAGGTCGGTCCGGGTCTCGATGGCATCATGTACGACGAGTCCGATGACAAGATCATCCTGACCAATCACAGCCGCCCGATTGGCACGCTGACGGCGCTCGATCCGAAGAGCGGCGATATCGTCGCGACCGTCGAGCTCGAAGATACGGCACCGGAAGGCGCCGCCGCCGACGGTAAGGGCCACATCTTCGTCAACAACGAGAGCAAGCACACGATCCAGGTGATCGACGTGAAGACCTGGAAGGCGACGACATCCTGGCCAGTTGCGCCCTGTGAAGGTCCGACCGGCATTGCGTACGACAAGGCCACGAACCGCATTTTCTCCGGGTGCAGCAGGACCTCAGTAGTGCTCGACGCGACGAGCGGAAAAGTCGTCGCGACGATTCCGAATGGCACGCGCGTGGACGCGCTCGGGTGGGACCCTGCCCGGAAACTGATCTACATTCCCAACGGAGGCGAGGGCAACGTCACGGTCGTCCATCAGGATTCCGCTGACAAGTACACGGTGGTGAAGACGGTGGACACGTTTCCCGGCGCGAAAACGATCACGGTCGATCCGAATACGCATAACGCCTATCTCTTCCAGCCCGAGCGTGGTCCTGTTCCGCCGCCAGCGGCTGGCGCTCCCCCACCTGCCGCTGCGCCCGGACGCGGACGTGGTCCGCAGGGGCCGGTTGTCGCGTCCTGGTTCATCGTCATCAAGCAATAACTGCTGCCGCTAGTCCGGTTCTTGGTTCTTTGAGCCAGAACGTAGAAAGAGAACCTGGAACGCAGAAGCAAGAACCCAGAACCGAATCCCGAACCCGGAACGCGCTCTCTCGCGTAGAAGTTCTGTCTGGACAAACGTCGAAATACGGCAAGAATTGTGGGTTAAGGAAGGTGCCTCGTGGTCAAAGTCCGTCGAAACACGCTCACATTTCTTGTCGCGCTCGTTGCAGTCGCCGGGTTCATGGCCGCCGGTCAATGGCACGCGCGCGCGCAGGCGCCCGGATATGGGCAGAACATGCCGCCGCTCAACGATCTACCGAATCCGTATCAGACGATCAATCCGCCAGGTCCGGGCGGAACGCACCCGGAATATTTCAAGATGCCCGCGGGACGAAAGTGGGGATCGACCGCCGGCGTCGACATCGATCGTGACGGGAAGACAGTGTGGATTCTCGATCGATGCGGCGCCAACAGCTGCTACGACCCCGCATCGGGAAAAATGTCGGATCTCGATCCGATCCTGCACTTCGATGAAAACGGAAAGCTGATCAAAAGTTTTGGTGCGGGCATCGTTGTGTTTCCGCACGGCCTGTTCGTCGATCGGGAGGACAACATCTGGGTGACTGACGGGAACGATAACCGCCCGAACCAGGGCCGCGGCGCCGCAGGCGCGAGAGGCGCCGCCGGCGGTGGCCGTGGGGCCGGTGCTGCCGGCGCAGGACAGGCCGCGGCCGGCGCAGCGCGTGGTCCGGCAGGACCAGTGGGGGCCGCCGCAGGTGCGACGAAGGGGCATCAGGTTTTCAAGTTTGATAAAGACGGCAAGTTGCTGATGACGCTCGGCAAGCCGGGCGGCGCCGCCGATCCGGATTACTTCTATCAGCCGAACGACGTGCTCGTGGCTCCGAACGGCGACATTTTCGTTTCGGAAATTCACGGGGCGGGCGGCGGCGTGATCTACAAATTCGACAAGAGCGGCAAATTCCTGACGAAGTGGGGAAGTCCGACCGGCGCGGGATCGACGACCCCTGGCGAACTGAACATTCCGCACTCGCTGGCGATGGATTCGAGAGGGCGCCTCTTCGTGGCGAGTCGCGGCAACAATCGCATCGAGATCTTCGATCAGAACGGCAAGTTCATCGATCAGTGGTTCCAATTCAGCCGGCCGAGCGGCGTGTTCGTGGACAAGGACGACAACATCTACGTCGCCGATTCCGAGTCTGGCGCGAACAACACCACGTCCCATCCCGGCGGCTGGCTGCGAGGCATTCGGATCGGCAGCGCGAAGGACGGCAAGGTGACCGCCTTCATCCCCGATCCCGAACCCGACCACACGGGCACGAGCTCCGCCGAAGGCGTCGCTGTTGATTCGCGCGGCGTCATCTACGGCGCGGAAGTTGGCCAGATGGACGTCAAGAAATACGTGAAGAAGTGATTGGCGCCGTCCTTGGACCTTCGACCTTTGACGTTGAGAAGAACCTGCGTGAGGCGAACGAGCTCAGAACCCTGAGGTCTAAGGACCAGGGTCGAAGGACGCGTAGGGGACGCCCTTTTAGGGCGTCCCGTCCTTACCGCGGCAGCCCTTTCATTCCCGGCTCGAGTTGAACCTGTGCGCTGTTCAGGAACATCGACACCATCGTGTACTGACCGACCACAAACACCAGATCCATCAGCTGTTGCTCGTTATAGTGTTCGGCGAGCGCGCTCCACGTGGCTTCGGTGATGCGCTGATCGCGATGCAGCTCGTCGGTCGCCTGCAGCAATAACGCGTCTGACCGGCTCCATCCAGCTGCTGATGGTCCTTTGCTGATGCGGAGGATTTCCTCATCGCTCAATCCCGCACGCTGAGCGGCGGGCACGTGGTGCGCCCAATCGTAGTCCGCGTTGCAATCCCACGATGTCCGCAGTATCACGAGCTCGCGTTCGCGGCGCGGGACGGAATTCGTTGTTCCCAGCACGTACTGCGTGAACGGCATCCAGTTGCGGCACAACTCCAGGTTTCGCAGACACGTTTTGAACACGTCGATCGTGCGATCGCCTTGCGCCATGGATCCGAGCGCCTGTCTGTGCGCATCGGTCCACTCCGAAACCGGCAGCGGCGAAATGCGCGCCCGGGGCGGCGACTGCGCCTGGGAAACCTGCGTCAGTGCGACGATAGTCAGCAGAACGACGAGGCGGTCTTTGAACACTGATGCCTCCATGATGCCGGAAGATTACTCCGAAGAAGGATGACAAGGACGCCCCTGCAGTGACTAAAATCCGTCTCGAATGCAACGGCCAAATGTCCTGGCGCTGATCTTTGCCGCCGCTGCGGCCACTGTTCCTGCCCTGGCGCAGGAGGCGACCCAGCCGCCGCGCGAACCTGATGTCATCTACTTGCCAACGCCGCGCGAAGCGGTGACGACGATGCTGAAGGCTGTCAACGTCGGGCCCGGTGATGTCGTCTACGATCTCGGCTCGGGCGACGGACGGATCCCGATCGCAGCGGTCAAAGAGTTCGGTGCGGCACGTGGCGTTGGTGTCGACATCGACCCCGCGATGATTCGGGAGGCGAACGACAACGCCGATCGCGCGAAAGTCACGGATCGCGTTCGCTTTCTGAACGAAGATCTGTTCGACACGGATCTTCATGAGGCGACGGTCGTGACGCTGTATCTGTTGCCCTGGCTGAATCGCAAACTGATCCCGAAGCTCAAGGCGGAATTGAAGCCTGGCGCTCGGATCGTTGCGTACCGGTTCGATATGGGCGACTGGAAGCCGGATCAAACGCTCATCGTCAACGGTCAGTCGATCTATGTTTGGAGGGTGCCATGACCCGTTCACTTGCGCTTGCCGCGATAGCGCTGACGATCGCCGCGCTATCTGGGCAGGCGCCCGGCGCGCAGCAGCGGCCGGACCCCAAGACTGTTCGTCTGCGCGGCGATCGCTTCAAGCCGCTCACCTACGACGAGATGACACCGGCGCAACGGACGATGATCGAGCACGTCTTGTCCGGGCCGCGCGGCAGCACTGATGGTCCGTTCAACGTGCAGCTGCGCAGTCCCGAGATGGGCGATCTCGGTCAGCAGTTCGGGGCAGCGACGCGGTTCGCGACCAGCGTACCGCGAAAGCTGTACGAGCTGGCGATCATCATTACTGCGCGGCACTGGACCGCGCAGTTTGAATGGACGGCGCACCACCGCGGCGCCCTGCAGGCCGGCGTCAGTCCCGCGGTCTGCGACGCAATCGCTGCAGGAAGGCGTCCGTCTGCGATGCCGCAGGACGAAGAAGCGGTGTACAACTTCGCCACCGAGCTCCTTGAAAGGAAGCAGGTCAGCGATGCAACCTTCGACGCCGCGAAGAAGCTGCTCGGCGAGCGAGGCGTCGTCGACCTGATCAGCGTGATGGGTTGGTACGGGACCGTGTCGATGTACTTGAACGTCGATCGGTATCCGTTGCCGGAGGGGTCGCAGCCGGAGCTCAAATAACAGACCGTAGTGTCCGCCTTCAGGCGGACCATGACCGACGTAGTGTCCGGCTTCAGCCGGACCGTGAGGAATCAATGCCAATCTCAGTGACCATCAACGGTCATGCTCACACGCTCGACATCGAACCGGACACGCCGCTCTTGTGGGCGCTCCGCGACACACTCGGCTTGACCGGCACAAAGTTCGGGTGCGGAATCTCCGCTTGCGGCGCGTGCACGGTACTGGTGAACGATCGGGCGGTCCGTTCGTGCATGTTTCCCATCTCCCAGGTTGACGGTGCGAACGTCACGACCATCGAGGGTCTCGCGGTTGACGGCACACTCCATCCCGTCCAACAGGCCTGGATCGATCAGCAGGTACCGCAATGCGGGTACTGCCAGTCGGGCATGATCGTGGCCGTCACCGCGCTGTTCAAAGAATTTGCTCGTCCGACCGACGAAGACATCGACGCGACGATTACGAACATCTGCCGCTGTGGCACGTTCGTGCGGGTGCGGCGCGCAATCCACGCGATCGCTGACGCGGGAGGCCGCGAACATGCGTAAGTGGACACGGCGCGCATTCATCGGCACGGGGACACTCGCCGGCGGCGGCTTCGTCCTCGGTGTGGCGGGCGTGGCATTTTCACCGAGCAGACACAGCGTTGTGGCAGACGATGCGGCAACGACGGGACAACTGACGACCTGGCTCCTCGTAACGCCTGACAACCTCGTCACCGTCCTCGTCCCGCACTGCGAGATGGGGCAAGGATCGCAAACCGCGCTGGCCATGATGGCCGCGGAGGAAATGGAAGCGGACTGGAATCTCGTCCGGGTCAAGGAAGCGCCGGCCACTGACGAGTATGCCAACGCCTACATCGCGCGTGCGTTCGGCGGCGAAATTCCGGCCCGGTTCGGTCGCGCATTTGACTACGGCACGTATCGGGTCGCGCGTTGGTATGGTACGCAGGCCACCGGCGGATCGACCGCGGTGCGCGGCACGGGGCGATACGGCATGTCCGTCGCGGGAGCCGCCGCGAAAGAAATGCTCATCGCGGCAGCCGCCGAGCGTTTTGGCGTGAGTGCGGGTGAGTGCAAGGCCGCTAGCTCGCGTATCCTGCACGCCGCGTCAGGCCGATCGGCGACGTTTGGCGAGCTCGCTTCAGCGGCTGCGAAGTTTTCCGTTCCGTCGAATCCCGTGCTGAAGGATCCCGATACCTATACGATCCGCCGCACTGCGCGTCAGCGTTTCGACATCCGCTCGAAGGTCAACGGCAGCGCCGTTTACGGCATCGATTTCACACTACCAGCAATGTTGTACGCCGCGGTAGAGATCGCGCCCGTCTACGGCGGCAAGCTCGTATCGGTCGACAGTACGCCGGCAGAAGCAATGCCCGGCGTCAAACGCGTAGTCAGGCTCGAAAATGCGGTCGCGGTCGTTGCTGACAGCTACTGGCACGCACGAAAGGCCATCGCGTCGTTGAAACCGCAGTTCGACGATGCCGGGCACGGAGGCGTATCGACCGAATCGATCTTCGCGGCATTCGACCAATCGCTTGGCGCAGTTCCTGACACCCCGAAGAATGCTGCGACGCTCGTCACCGCCGACTACCGGGTTCCCTTTCTGGCGCACGCGACCATGGAGCCGATGGTGTGCACGGCGAGAGTGGAAAGCGATCGAGCAGAGATCTGGGCAGGCGTGCAGGATCCACTCAACGCCCGCTCAGCGGCGGCCAAAGCGCTCGGGATGGATGTTGAACGCGTGAAGCTCACGAACCTTCCACTCGGGGGAGGATTCGGACGGCGGCTGCCGTTTACGTACGACTACGTCGAGCTCGGCGCGCGCATCGGGAAGGCGATGTCGCCGGTCCCCGTCAAGCTGGTGTGGAGCCGTGAGAACGATATCCAGCACGATTACTACCGGCCTGCCGGGATGGCGCGATTTGCGGGCGCCCTCGACCAGAATGGGATGCCCGTTGCGGCGCGTTGCCATTACGCGGGTGGCGGCGACGGCGAATCGGTATTTATGCCTTACGCGATCGCCGACAAACGAGCCGACAGCCGTGACGCCTCACATCCGATTCGAACCGGTGCGTGGCGGTCGGTACTGAACTCGCAGCATGGGTTCTTCAAGGAATCGTTCATCGATGAGTTGGCGCACGCCGCGGGGAAAGATCCGTTCCTGTTCCGGCGCGATCTGATGAGCGATCAGCCGCGCTTTCGTGCCGCGCTCGAGAAAGCGGCGGCAATGGCGAACTGGTCGACTCCGTTGCCGGCGGGCGAGGGACGCGGCATCGCTATCACTGAAAGCTTCGGCACGATCGTCGCCGAGGTGGCGCATGTGACCGTCTCTCCGGAAGGCGGCTTACGCATCCGAAATGTCTTTGCTGCTGTCGACTGTGGCGATGTGGTCAACATCGACACGGCGAAGGCGCAGGTCGAGGGCGGCATCATTTTCGGATTATCCGCAGCGCTTCTGAGCGAAATCACCATCGCCCAGGGACGCGTGGTCGAAAAAAACTTCCGTGACTATCGGATGATTCACATCGCCGATGCCCCGCAGATCGAGGTGGACTTCATTCGGTCCGATGCGAAGCTTGGCGGATTGGGTGAGCCGGCTGTTCCACCGATCGCTCCAGCCGTGACGAACGCGATCTTCGCAGCGACTGGCGTGCGAGTACGTGAGCTGCCAATCAAGAACCATCCGCTCGCACGTCGAACAACGTGACGACGACCGTAAACGGAGATCTTAGTTGGTACGGAGTGTCCGGCTTTAGCCGGACCCCGTGACAGACGTGCCGTCCGGCTTTAGCCGGACCGGTGAGCGGCCGGACGAAAGATCCGGACGGAGATGAACACTACGCCGGCGGGAGCCGACCATTTCGCGCCAAGCAGCCCCTCAACTGGACGTGGAAAAAGGAAGAGCAGATAGATAGGCAATGCCATGACGCCGGCGAGAAGCGATCGCCGTTTGCGCAGGCGGATCCCTCCTATGCGCTGAAGGTCGGCGGCGGTGTGTCGCGCGATCAATTGAAACCGCCGGCGGGCACGCCGTGGTGGAAGTGGTGGTCGGCCAATTACGCGAATCCGTATCCGTGGCAGACGCTCTGTCCGGGCGTCGTGGGCGTGACGATCAACGGTGAAGTTCTTCAGTGCTGGTTGAACAACAACCCGCAGGTGCGCTCGCACATCATTTGGGAGGCCCTTTCCTTTACCGGTCAGGACGATCTCGGCACCGAGATGGGAATCGGCGTTCCGCAACCTTACGATCAGTGGTCCTGGTGGCAGAAGGATCAGCTCAATCAGGCCTTCTATCACGCGTATCAGTACCTGAAGGCTGGCGGGCGTGAGCGACAAGCCGGACGATCTCGATCTCCTGTTCAACGGTCACTATCTGGTGAATGTGCAGTACTTCAGGTTCAAGGGTCCGTCAACGCCGGAGCGAAGCTTCACCCGGTACGCGCCGTACGACGACATGGCGGCCGCGGCGCCTCCCGTCGTCGCCTTCCAGTTCATGCTCGATCACGACATCCTTCAGTCCAACCACAAAGCGGTGCTCGGCCAGATGCTCGAATTCACGCGTGCCGACATGATCCACGCCGCGGATGCGCACTCGGCGCTTGACATGATGGACACGTTGTATCACCAGGCTGTTCGTCGTACCGACGGAGCCGAAGTGGAACGGCGCCGGGCATGGAACCGCGGAATTTCACAC
>Ga0070681_10002724_pt1 | contig 16273 bp, 19 predicted proteins | sample KBSC83BmetaG_FD_65650 | JGI IMG/M metagenome (GOLD analysis project Ga0070681, IMG submission 65650) | Corn rhizosphere microbial communities from Kellogg Biological Station, Michigan, USA - KBS C8-3B metaG | ecosystem: Host-associated > Plants > Roots > Rhizosphere | place: USA: Michigan...
GCCGATGTTCCCGCTCGCCAAGCGCGTCGAGCTGGCACGTGCGGTGCTCGCCGACCTCGCCAACGTCGAGGTGCAGGGCTACGCCGGGCTGACGGTGGACTTCGCGCGCCAGCACCACGGCACGGTGATCGTGCGCGGGCTGCGCGCGATTTCGGACTTCGAGTTCGAGTTCCAGCTCGCCAACATGTCGCGCCACCTCGACCGCGACTTCGAGACGGTGTTCCTCACGCCGCAGGAGCAGTTCACCTTCATCTCCTCGACGCTGGTGCGCGAGATCGCGGTGCTGGGGGGCGACATCTCCAAGTTCGTGCACCCGATCGTGGAAGCGGAACTCAAGAAGCAGCGCCGCGCCTAGGCACGGCGCTGCTTCAGCTGGCCCTGCGGGTGCGGCGCCGCGTGCCGGGACGCTGCGCGCGCTTGGGGACAACCGGGCGGCGCGCCGGCGCCCGCCGCAGCTTGCGGCGCGGGACTTGCGTTTTCTTCCTGGCCGCCTTGCGGCGCAGCTTTCTGACGCGCGGCAGGCGGATGCGCTCGGCGGGCATGGGCAGGGTGCCGGCGCGCTTCAGCTCCAGCGCCCGCCACAGGTACCAGGCCGCGGTGCTGCGGTACGGCCGCCAGCGCTCGCCCCAGGCCAGCAGCGCCTTGGGCTTCGGCATGTGCCTGAGGCCATAGGCGGCGCGGAAGCCGGCGCGCACCCCGAAGTCATCCACCGGCAGCACGTCCGGGCGTCCGAGCCTGAACATGAGCAGCATCTCCACCGTCCAGCGGCCGATGCCGCGGACCTGCGTGAGGCGCTCGATGATCGCCTCGTCGGACAGCGCCTCGAGGGCGGCGTGGTGCGGTACCACCGCCTCGAGCGTCTTGGCGGCGAGATCCTTGAGCGCCGCAACCTTGGCGAAGGAGAAGCCGGCGGCGCGCAGACTGGCGGTGGAGGCGTCGACGATCATCTGCGGCGTCGGGAAGCCGCCCTGGCCGCAGTTGTCGACGAGGCGCTTGAGGATGGTGGCGGCGGCGGTGCCGTTCAGCTGCTGGTGCGCGATCGCCTGGGCCAGGGCCTGGAACGGATGGCAGTCGTCGTCGTTCGAGAGCATGCACGGCCCCGCGGCGCGCATCAGCGCGCCGAGCACCGGATCGGCCTTCGACAGGTGGGTGCGGATGTCCTGGCTCATGGGCGCGGCGTCACTTCTGGCAGGACGGGCAATAGTACGTGGAGCGCTGCCCCTGGGAAATTGCCCTGATCGGCGTGCGGCAGCGGCGGCACGGCTTGCCGGCGCGCTCGTACACGTACAGGCGCTGGCGGAAGTAGCCGGGCGAGCCGTCGGCGCCGAGGTAGTCGCGCAGCGTGGTGCCGCCGGCGCGGATCGCCTGGGCGAGCACCGCGCGTACGCTCTTCACCAGCCGCGCGGCCTCGGCGTGCGTCAGGCTGCGCGCCTGGCGCTGCGGGCGCAGCCGCGCCCGGAACAGCGCCTCGCTGGCGTAGATGTTGCCCACCCCCACGACCAGCTGGCTGTTCATGATGAGCTGCTTGAGCGCCACGCGCCGCCGGCGGCTGATGCGCCACAGGTAGTCGGCGTCGAAGGCGCGCGCGAACGGCTCGGGGGCGAGCCGGGCGAGCAGCGGATGGCGCGCCGGATCGCCGGCGGTGTAGAGGAGGCTGCCGAAGCGGCGCGGATCGTTGAAGCGCAGCGCCACCCCCGAGTCGAGCACCACGTCGAAGTGGTCGTGCGCCAGGCGCGGGGTGTCGGCCGGCACCGCGCGCAGGTTGCCGGACATGCCGAGGTGCACGAGCAGCGTCCCCGACTCGAGCTCGAGCAGCAGGTACTTGGCGCGCCGCCCGACGCGGACGATGCGCTGCCCGGCGACCCTGGCCGGCAGGGTGCGCGGCACCGGCCAGCGCAGCCGCGGCTCGTAGACGGCGAGCGCGGCGATGCGGCGCTTGCGCGCGTAGGGGGTGAGCCCGCGCCGCGTGGTTTCGACTTCAGGAAGCTCGGGCAAGCGAGGGCGCCGCCCGCGCGGCTACTTGATCTTCGACTCTTTGTAGGGGACGTGCTTGCGCGCCACCGGGTCGAACTTCTTCACTTCGAGCTTGTCCGGGTGCAGGCGCTTGTTCTTGGTGGTCACGTAGAAGTGGCCGGTTCCGGCCGAGGACAACAGCTTGATCTTCTCGCGCATGATGGCGGCTCCTTCGGCGCGACCCTAGAGCTTGTGGCCCTTGGCGCGCAGCTCGGCGACGACCTTGTCGATGCCCTGCTTCTCCACGGTGCGCATGCCGCTGGTCGTCAGCCGCAGGCTGACCCAGCGCTTCTCGGTCTCGAGCCAGAAGCGCTGCGTGTGCAGATTCGGCAGGAAACGGCGGCGCTTCTTGTTGTTGGCGTGGGAGACGCGGTTACCGACGGCCGGCCTCTTGCCGGTGACTTCGCAGACGCGGGACATACGAACAACCTTGAGAGATTTCAGTGGCTTGGCGCCGGGGAGAGGGGCTCCCTCCACGACCCGGGCCGGGCTTTATACCAGCCCGGCGGCGGGATCTCAAGGACGCGGGCCGCCGGGGGCGGGATCGGGAAACCGCTCCCGCGACCGATAATTGTCGTGCTGCCGCTGGATCAGAGTAGCGTACCCGGCCTGCGAACCGAACGGACGCGCTCCGCCCGTTCGCTACACAACCCCAATAAATCCCAAATCCACTCCCTTTCTAGGAGACTTCATGAAACTCATGGCTCGATATTGCGCCGCCGGCGCATTGCTGGCGCTCGCCTCGATGACGGGCATCGCCTACGCCGACGGCCGCGACTGGAACGACGGACCGGTGGTCAATTCCGCCTACATCCGCACCATGGACGGTCATTTCGACGATTACATGCACTGGCTCGCGACCACCTACAAGAAGCAGCAGGAGGCAGGCAAGTCCGCCGGCCTCATCCTCAGCTACCGCGTGCTGGTGGTCGAAGCGCGCAATCCCCAGGACCCCGACATCATCCTGGTCACCGAGTACAAGAACTGGGCCGCGCTCGATCACCTGGGCGGCAAGTTCGATGCCGTGAGCGCCAAGGTCGAGGGGTCAGTCGAGGCAGCGGCCAAGGCCGAGGCCGACCGCGCCAAGATCCGCACGGTGCTCGGCTCGCGCACCATGCAGGAAGCGCTGCTCAAGTAGACAGCGGACGTCGATGAAACGAAGGCCCCGGGGGCGTACGCTCCCGGGGCTTTTGCGTTTACAGCAGCCCGTGTTCGCAGAAGGAGTAGCACTGCCCGTCGCCGATGATGAAGTGGTCGAGCACGCGCACGTCCATGAGTGCCAGCGCCTCCTTGAGACGCCGCGTGATGAGCTCGTCCGCCTGGCTCGGCTCGAGCACTCCGGACGGATGGTTGTGGGCAAAGATCACGGCGGCGGCGTTGTGCAGCAGCGTCTGGCGCAGCACCTCGCGCGGATGCACGCCGGCGCGGTCGATGGTGCCGCGGAACAGCTCCTCGAAGGCGATCAGCCGGTGGCGGTTGTCGAGGTACAGGCAGCAGAACACCTCGTAGGGGCGGTCGCGCAGCTGCGCCTGCAGGAAGGTGCGCGTCAGCTCGGGGGCGGCGAGCGCCGGACCCAGGCGCAGCGCCTCGCGGAAATGACGCCGCGTCAACTCGAGCGCGGCCTGCATGACGGCGTAGCGCGCCGGTCCGACGCCGCGCCGCGCCAGCGCGCGCGGCCCGTCCGCGGTCAAAAGGCTCCGCAGCGAGCCGAAGTCCGCGATCAGCGTGCGCGCCAGCTCCACCGCGCTGCGCCCGCGCGTGCCCGAGCCCAAAAGCAGCGCCAGCAGCTCCGCGTCCGAGAGCGCGTGCGCGCCGCGCGCCAGCAGCTTCTCGCGCGGGCGCTCGGCGAGCGGCCAGTCTCGGATGGTCATTACCGGCAGTTCTAAGGACGGCGGGCACGAGTCTAAGGACCGCCGGGGCCCCCAGGCAGGGGGAGAAAGCGCCGCGATTAGGGCGATTTCCCACAATTGCCGCGTGCGTTTGCTTGCCAGCGGCGGCGCGGTGCGATAATCAGCGGGAACGGAAGACGCCGATGCAGGGCAAACACATTCTCCTCGGAGTGACCGGCGGGATCGCGGCCTACAAGAGCCCCGATCTCGTGCGGCGCCTGCGCGCGCGCGGCGCGGAAGTGCAGGTCGTGATGACCGCCGCCGCGCGCGAGTTCGTCACCGCCACCACCTTCCAGGCCGTCTCGGGCCGCACCGTGCGCTCGGACCTGTGGGACGCGGCTGCGGAAGCGGCCATGGGACACATCGAGCTGGCGCGCTGGGCCGATGTAGTGCTCATCGCCCCCGCCAGCGCGGATTTCCTGGCGCGGCTCGCCACCGGCCAGGCCGATGACCTGCTCGCCACGCTGTGCCTGGCGACCGCCGCGCCGCTCGCGGTCGCCCCGGCCATGAATCACCTCATGTGGGCCAACGCGGCTTCGCGCGCCAACATGGCGACGCTGGCCGAGCGCGGCGTGCACGTCTTCGGCCCGGCTGCGGGCGACCAGGCCTGCGGCGAGGTCGGCCCGGGCCGCATGCTCGAGCCCAGCGACATTGCCGCCCGGGTCGAGGCGCTGCTGGCGCCGGCCGGCGGAACGCTCGCCGGCCAGCGCGTGCTGATCACCGCAGGTCCCACGCGCGAGCGCATCGATCCGGTGCGCTTCATCAGCAACCGCAGCTCCGGCAAGATGGGCTTCGCCGTGGCGCAGGCGGCGCGCGAGGCGGGCGCCACGGTGGTGCTGGTGGCAGGCCCGGTGAGTCTTCCGACGCCCGCGGGCGTCACGCGTATCGATGTCGAGAGCGCCGCCGACATGCTGGCCGCGGTGCTGCGCGAGCTGCCGGGGACGGACCTGTTCATTTCCACCGCCGCGGTCGCCGACTACCGTCCGGCGCGCGCCGCCGAGCACAAGATAAAGAAGACGTCCGACACGCTGGACATCGCCATGGAGCGCACCGACGACGTGCTCGCCACCGTGGCGGCGCGCCCCAAGCGGCCGTTCGTGGTGGGCTTCGCCGCCGAGACGCAGGCCATCGAGCAGAACGCCCGCGCCAAGCTCATGAAGAAGAATCTCGACATGATCGCGGCCAACGAGGTCGGCCACGACAAGGCCTTCGACTGCGAGGACAACGAGCTGGTGGTCCTGGGCCGCAACGCCCGCCACGACCTGCCGCGGGCAAACAAGCTGACGCTGGCGCGGGGACTCGTGGCGCTGATCGCGCAGGAAATGTCCCAGCGCGGCAGCGGACGCCAGCGCGACACGGCGCTCGCTTGAGCGAGCGGCGCACGCTCAGGGTGCGCGTGCTCGATGCGCGCATCGGCGCGGAGTTTCCGCTGCCGGCCTACGCCACCGGGGGTTCTGCCGGCCTTGACCTGCGCGCCTGCCTGGCGAAGCCCCTCGAGCTCGCCCCCGGCCGCGCCGAGCTCATCCCGACAGGACTTGCGATCCACGTGGAGGATCCGGGGCTGGCCGCGATGATCCTGCCGCGATCGGGTCTGGGGCATAGGCACGGCATCGTGCTCGGCAACCTCGTCGGGCTCATCGACTCGGACTACCAGGGACAGCTCATGGTGTCGTGCTGGAACCGCGGCGCCGAGCCCTTCACCGTGAACCCCGGCGAGCGCATCGCGCAGCTGGTGGTGGTGCCGGTGGTGCAGGTGGAGCTGCAGGTGGTCGGGGAGTTCGCGGCCTCCGAGCGCGGCGCGGGCGGGTTCGGCCACTCCGGCCAGCACTAGGGGTTGCGCCGCCGGCGCGGCGCCTACTGCGAGTGGATGGTGTGCAGCTCGCGGTAGCGTTCGATGTCGGTCTGGAACTGCGCGCGCAGCTCCGATTCCTCGTGGTTCTTGGCGGCGAGCTGGTTGCTCTGCACGTGCATCTCGCTCACCGTGCGCACCAGGTTCTCGGCCAGGTCATCCGGCAGGCGGTGCGCGTCGGCACGCGAGCTGTAGGGCGCGAACAATAGCGCGCGGCTCTGCAGCCCGGCGAGCCGCGTGCGCAGCGTCTCCACGTACTGCTCGGCCGCGGCGCGCTGGCCCTTGAGCTGCTCGAGGCGCAGATCGCGCAGTGCTTCGATGTCCTTGACCGAGGTGTAGGTGGTCACGAGGAAGGCGTCGTGCTGCTTCTGCTTCATGACCTCGGCACGCGCGCGTGCGTCGGCGGCCTGCTGTTCGGGCGTCTTCTGCGCTTCCAGGTGCCCGACCTCGACACCCTGGGAGTTGAGGATGGCGCGGTCCTGGGTCGCGTACTGCGGCGGGATGTGGTCGCCGTAGTGCACCACGCCCTGCTCATCGACCCAGCGGTAGGCGATGCCCTTCTGCGAGTTCGCGGACGAGGGCCTGCTGGGAGCGGCAAGCGCGGCGGCGCAGCCGAGCGATGCCAACACGAGCAGCAGCAGAATTTGTAGGCGCAGGGTGGCGCGCAGCATGCGGCTATATTCCCGCCGCGGGTGGGCCGCTGGCAAGCTCAGCGAGGCCCGTAACGCTGCCGATAGGCGCGCAGCGCTGTGAGCTGTTCGGCAGAAATGCGCACGCGTCCGTCGGTGCGCTGCGACAGAGCCTCGATGAGGTCAGCGAGTGTGATGATGCTCACACACCTGAGGCCGTGCTGCTGCTCGACTTCCTCCACCGCGGTGAGCTCGCCCTGGCCGCGCTCCTGGCGATCAAGCGCCAGCGCCACGCCGACCGCCTGCGCGCCGGCCGCGCGGATGATCTCGAGCGACTCGCGCACCGCGGTGCCCGCGGTGATCACGTCGTCGATGATCAGGACCCGGCCGGCGAGCGCGGCGCCGACGATGCCTCCGCCTTCGCCGTGCGCCTTGGCCTCCTTGCGGTTGAAGGCGTAGGGCACGCTGCGGCCGTGCTCGCGTGCGAGCGCGACGACGGTGGCGGTGGCGAGCGGGATGCCCTTGTAGGCCGGGCCGAACACCATGTCGAAGTCCAGGCCCGCCGCGGTGACCGCCGCGGCGTAGCAGCTGCCGAGCACCGCCGCCGACTCGCCGTCGCTGAAGCGCCCGGCGTTGAAGAAGTAGGGACTCTCGCGGCCGGACTTGAGCGTGAAGCTGCCGAAGCGCAGCGCCTCGCGCTGCAGCGCCAGATCGACGAACGTGAGCTGGTACTGGTGCATGGCCTATGATTGCCTGATGCGCGTCATCACCGTCAATGTCTGCGGCATACGCTCCGCGGCGCAGAAGGGACTGTTCCGCTGGCTGGCGCGACAGCGGGCGGACTTCATCTGCCTGCAGGAGACCAAGAGCCAGGAACACCAGCTCGCCGGGCACGACGTACGGCTCAAGGGCTATCACAGCTTTTTCTGCGACGCCGAGCGCCCGGGCTACGCCGGGGTGGCCCTCTACAGTCGCGACCGGCCAGAGCGGGTGGTGCGCGGCTTCGGGGTCGACGAGTTCGACCGCGAGGGCCGCTACCTCGAGGCCCAGGTGGGCGGCCTGTCGGTGGTGTCCCTGTACCTGCCGTCGGGGTCGGCGGGACCGGAGCGCCAGGCCTCCAAGTTCCGCTTCCTGGAGGCGTTCAGCCCGCACCTCGAGCGGCTGCGCCGCCGCCGCCGGCACTACATCCTCAGCGGCGACTGGAACATTGCGCACCGTGAGATCGATCTCAGGAACTGGCGCGCCAATCGGAAAAACTCCGGTTTCCTGCCCGAGGAACGCGCCTGGATGGACAAGCTGTTCGGACCGGCCGGCTACGCCGACGCCTTCCGTGAGGTGCGCCCGGGGCCGGACCTGTACACGTGGTGGTCGAACCGCGGCCGGGCGCGCGAGCACAATGTCGGCTGGCGCATCGACTACCAGGTGGTGAGCGGCAGCCTCGCCGGCAAGGCGTACCGTGCCGCCATATACAAGGAGCGGCGCTTCTCGGACCACGCCCCGCTCATCATGGATTACGATCTTTGAGCGCCACGGCCGCGCGCGCCGGGCGGCCGCTGTGGCGCGTGCTCGCCAGCCCCAAGATGCTGGCGATCCTGGCACTGGGGGCGTCCTCGGGATTCCCCAACCAGATCACCGAGAGCGCGCTGCAGGCCTGGCTCAAGGACGCGGGCGCTACCAACACCACCATCGGCGTCATGTCGTACGTGGCGATTCCCTATCTCCTCAAGTTCCTGTGGGCCCCCCTCGTCGACCGCTACCCGCTGCCGCTGCTCGGACGGCGCCGCGGCTGGATCCTGGCGATGCAGCTCGCCATTGCCGCCGCCATCGGCATGTTCGCGCTCCAGGATCCGTACCAGTCGCTGCTGCCGATCAGCGTGTGCGCGGTGGCCATCGTGTTCTTCTCGGCCACCCAGGACATCGCCATCGACGCCTGGCGCACGGACGTCTCCCTGCCCGAGGAGCGCGGGCCGGCCGCGGCGGCCAACAATCTCGGCTATCGCTTCGCCGCCTATGTGGCACTGGCGATTGCACTGATCCTCGCCGACCACGTCGGCTGGCGGCCGGCCTTCCTGGTGCTGGCGGTCGCGATGCTGCTGTTCTGCGCGGGCACGATGTTTGCGCCCGCCTCGCACAACAGCTACCAGCCGCGCTCGCTCGCTGAGTCGGTGGTCGAGCCGCTACGGGAGCTGCTCAGCACGCCGAACGCGCTGGCGCTGATTGCGGTGGTGCTGTTGTTCAAGATCGGCGATGCCTTTGCCAACAAGCTGTTCACGCCCTTCATGATGGACGTCGGCTTCTCCAAGACCGAGATCGGCGTCATCATCAAGGCGCTGTTCACGCTTTCCTCGCTGGTGGGCTCGGTGCTCGGCGGCGTCCTCATGGTGCGGCTGGGCCTGCTGCGCTCCATGCTGGCGTTCGGCATCCTGCAGGCCTTCAGCAACCTGCTGTACTGCCTGCTGGCGCTGGCCGGCAAGAGCTACGCCATCATGGCCCTCGCCGTCGTGGTTGAGCACGTGGCCGCCGCGATGGGCAGCATCGCGCTGGTGGCGCTCATCATGGCGCTGTGCGACCAGCGCTACAGCGCCTTCCAGTACGCGCTGCTGTCGGTGCTGGCACTGCTGCCGCGCTACAGTCTCGGTTACCCCGCCGGCTGGATCGCCGACCACGGCGGCTGGTTCTTCTACTTCGTGGCGAGCTTCGTGCTCGGGCTGCCCGGGCTCGCCATGGTGTGGGTCAGCCGCCGCCCCATCCGGCAGCTCGACCAGCCGCGGGGTGCCCCCGCGTGAGCGCGGGCGAGAGCTTCGACCTCGAGCGCGTGGTGTGCCGCCTGAGTGAGCTCACGGCCGGCACCGCGCGCGGCTTCACCATCGGCACGGGCGACTGGCCGCTGCGCGGACTCGTGGTGCGCGTCGGGCACGAGGTGCGCGGCTACGTCAACCGCTGCCCGCATGCCGGGCACCCGCTGAACCTGCTGCCCCACCGCTTCCTGACCCCCGACGGCACGCTCATCGTGTGCGCCTCGCACGGCGCGGTGTTCGAGAAGGGCAACGGTTACTGCGTGGCCGGTCCCTGTGCCGGGCGCTCGCTCACGCCCGTGGCGCTCGCGGTGCGTAGCGGCTGCGTGCTGATCGCGGACGCAGTGGACATAGGCGCGCTGGCGCAGGCCGATGCGGCCGCGGAGACGAGCGGGGGAGCGCCGGCCTAGTCGCCGGCGCGGATCATTCGAACAGGTCGATGCCGTCGAGCGAGCCGCCGGCGCGCAGTTCGCTCTCCTCGGCGAGCGAGTCGCCGCTGCGGCCTTCCTCGACACCGGCTTCGACGTCGACCGAACCGCTCCAGTCCTCGGGAGCCTCGGCGGATTCGAGCGCGCCGTCTTCCCACTGCGCGTCCCAGTCCTCGATGTCCATTTCCTCGACGGTGCCGTCGAAATACTGGATCTCGATGGTGCCATCATCGTCATCGAGGGCCACCACCTCGAACAACGCGCCGCCGTTCAAGCGATACCAGTCGCCGATACCTGGTTGAGGAGTCGCCATCGTCGCCACCTCGCTGCGCGTTCTACAATCGATGTTGCGCCTCGCAGTAGAGGCTTTCAAGAACTATTGACGCTGCGATTGCCTGCAAGTGCCGGGGAGCCATTGCGCATAGCACCATGCTCGAACAACCGCTGAAATTTTTTGTGGTCTTCTTCGTGGTCGTGGAACCAGTCTCGCTGATTCCGCTGTTCAGCGGGCTCACCAGCGGCGCCACCAGCCATTACAAGCGCCGCATGGCGCTGAAGGCCGTGATCGTTGCGGCCGTGATCCTGCTGCTGTTCGCCCTGGGCGGCGCGCCCTTCCTCGCCCTCATGGGCATAAGCCTCGAGGCGTTCCGCATTTTCGGCGGCCTGCTGCTGTTTCTGCTGTCCCTGGAGATGGTGTTCGCGCGCGAATCCGGCACGCGCACCTCCAGCAGCGAGGCGGCCGAGAGCAAGCGACGCGCCGACATCTCGGTGTTTCCGCTCGCTTTCCCGTTCATAGCCGGACCGGGCGCCCTGGCCACGCTCCTGCTGTGGTTTGGCCCGCTGCAGCTGCCGGCGCAGGGAGCGCTGTTCGGCGCCTACCTGGTGGCTGCGGCGCTGGTGCTCATGATCTCGCTGGTGCTGATGCTGCTCGCGGAGCCGCTCATGCGCATCATCGGCGTGACCGGCGCCAACGTCGCCAGCCGGCTCCTGGGCGTGGTGCTGGGTGCGCTCGCGGTGCAGTTCGTGCTCGACGGCCTGAGCCAGACCTTCGGCTCCTAGCCCGCCCTCAGGCGCGGCGGAACGCCAGGTCCCACACCGCGTGCCCCAGCCGCTTACCGCGGCGCTCGAAGCGCGTCGGGGCGCGCTCGCGGGGCCGCACCATGAAGCCGCCGTACTCGGACAGGTTCTCGAGGCCCGCGGTGCGCGTCAGCACCTCGAGCATCTCGAGCGCGTACGGCTCCCAGTCGGTGGCGAGGCGCAGCACGCCGCCGTGCACCAGGCGCGCGGCGGCGAGCGCGGTGAACGGCGACTGGATGAGGCGGCGCTTGTGATGGCGCTTCTTGGGCCAGGGATCGGGGAACAGGATCAGCAGCTCATCGAGAAAGCCGCGCGGGATCTGCTGCTCGAGGACCTCGACCGCGTCGTGGCAGACGAGGCGCACGTTGCCGAGCGCCGCCTTCTCCAGCCCGAGCAGCACCCGGCCGACGCCCGGACGGTGCACCTCGACGCCGAGGAAATCCCGCTCCGGGTGTGCCGCGGCTAGCGAGAGCAGGTGCTCGCCGTTGCCGAAGCCGATCTCGAGGGTGCGCGGCGCCTCGCGGCCGAAGAGGCCGTGGCCGCTGAGTGGCTGCGGCGCAAACTCCACCCCGTATTTCGGCCACAGTTCCCCGAGGGCGCGTTCCTGGGCAGCGGTGATGCGCCCGGCCCGGGTCACGAAGGAGCGGATGGCGCGTGGGTGCTCGGGCTCGGTCATGCCCGGGTGATCTTAGCGCGACTGGCCGCGCCGACCGCACCGCCGGCCGAGTGGTGCGAGCGTGGCGAACCGTGATCTGGTATAAGCGCGCGCTAACTTGCGCCCGCTCGGGCGCACACAAGCGGAGCACGAAACAATGTCGAAGTGGCTGTCACTGGGAGTGATCGCGCTGGCAGGTGTGAGCACGGGGTGGGCGGCGGACGAGCCGGCGCATGCGGACGGCCATGCCGGCGAGCCGGCACCCTCGCCGGCGCAGGTGTCGCAGCTGTGCCGGATCGACGTCAAGGGCGATAAGAAGGACCAGTGGATCCGCCTGCCCAAGGCGGAGAGCTCGGTCACGCAGCACCGCATCAACGTGCGTGGCAGGAGCCTCGACTACACCGCCACCGCCGGCACGCTCATCATCCGCGACGACGAGGACAAGCCCACCGCCAGCATCGGCTACGTGGCCTACACGCTGCGTGGCGACAAGGGCGGCAGTCGCCCGATCACCTTCGCCTTCAACGGCGGCCCCGGCTCCTCCTCGCTGTGGCTGCACATGGGTGTGCTCGGACCGAAGCGCGTCGTGGTCTCCGACCCCGACCCGACCCCGCCGGCGCCGTACCGCACCGTGGACAACGAGTACGGCGTACTCGACAAGAGCGACCTGGTGATGATCGACCCGGTGGGCACGGGGCTCAGCCGCGCGGTGTGCGACCACAAGGACGACGAGTTCTGGGCCGTCGATCCGGACATCGACTCGATCAGCCGCTTCATCGCCCAGTACGTGAGCGACAACAACCGCTGGACCTCGCCCAAGTATCTGCTCGGCGAGAGCTACGGCACCACGCGCGGCGCCGCCATCGTCAACTACTTGCGCGAGCGCCGCTCGCTCAACTTCAACGGCCTGATCCTGGTCTCGGTCGCCACCGACATCGAGGGGATCTTCGCCGAGCTGCCCGGCAACGACCGTCCCTACCCGGTGTACCTGCCGGGCTACGCCGCGGTCGCCTGGTACCACAAGGTGCTGCCCAACCAGCCGCCGGCGCTCGAGCCGTTCCTGGCCGAGGTGCGCACCTATGCCATGGGGCCGTTCACGACCGCCCTGCTCAAGGGTGATGCGCTGCCGGACGCCGAGCGCGACGCGGTGGCCGAGAAGATGCACGAGTACACCGGGCTCCCGGTCGAGTACCTGAAGGACGCCAACCTGCGCGTCTCGGAGATCGCCTTCGCGCACGAGCTGCTCAAGCCGCGCCACCTGACCATCGGCCGGCTCGACGGCCGCTTCACCGGCCCCACGCCCGACCTGCTCGCCAAGGAGACCGACTACGACCCGCAGTCCTCGGCGATCAGCGCCGCCTATGCCGCGACCTTCCTCGACTACTACCACGGCGATCTCAAGTTCGGGCAGGGCGCGAGCTACCGCACCACCAACTTCGCGATCGGCGAGAAGTGGAAGTGGACCCACAAGACCAGCCAGGGCGAGCAGCCGATCGTCAACTCCGACGTCGACCTCGCCGAGGCGCTCATGAAGGACGCGGGCCTGAAGGTCCTGGTGCTGAACGGCTACTACGACCTGGCGACGCCGTTCTCGGCCACCGAGTACTTCATGTCGCACCTGGGCGTGCCGCGCTCGGTGGGCGCACGCATCCACCTGACCTACTACCCGGCCGGGCACATGATGTACGTCAACCCCGAGTCGATCGCGAAGGTGAAGCGCGACCTGGATCAGTTCATCGACTCGACCGCGCGGCAGTAATCGGCAGCACCATCTGGGCCAGCAGGCCCGGATGGTTGTCGAGCAGCTGCAGCACGCCGCCGTGCAGCTTGGCCACGGCGTCGACGATCGACAACCCGAGGCCCACCCCGGGGCTGCCGCGGCTGGCGTCGCCGCGGAAGAAGCGCTCGGTGGCCTTCGGTCGGTCGGCCGCGGCGATGCCCGGGCCGTTGTCGGCGACCGCGATCTCGACCGCGCCGTCGGCGCGGCGCGCCACGCGCACGCTGATGGCACCGGCCGCCGGTACGCTCTTCAGCGAGTTGTCGATCAGGTTGCTGACCGCCTGCGCGAGCAGCACCGGGTCGCCGGCCACCGCCGCGACGCCTTCGCTGTGGAACGAGAACAGCACACCCTTCTGCTCGGCGGCCGGCTCGTAGAACTCCACCACCTCGGCCGCCACCGCCGCGGCATCCACCCGCACGAAGCCGGAGCGGCGCGCGCCCGAGTCGATCTCCGCCAGGCGCAGCAGCGCCGAGAAGATGCGCATCACCCGATCGACGTCCGCCACCGCGGCGTCGATCTCGGCGAAGGTCTCCCCCGGCGGCGGCCGCGTGGTGGCGAGTTCCTCCAGGCGCGAGCGCAGCTCGGCGAGCGGGGTGCGCAGGTCGTGCGCGATGGAGTTGGAGACGTTGCTGATGCCGGCGATCAGGTACTCGATGTGGTCGAGCATGCCGTTCAGGGTCTGCGCCAGGGTGTCGAACTCGTCGCCCGACTTCACCGTCGGCAGACGCTGGCGCAGGTCGCCCTGCATGATGGCCGAGACCGTGCGGCGGATGCCCTGCACGCGCGCCAGCATCTTGCGGCGCAGGAGGATCGCCCCGCCCACGCCGACCACGAACAGGAAGCTCACCGCGGCGAACAGGCCCCAGGTGAAGCGCCGCTCGAGCGGCAGGAAGCGCGACAAGTCGCGCCCCACCAGCAGGTGATAGCCGCCGGGGAGCGTGGTCTGCACCAGCAGCGTGTGGGTCGGTTGTCCGGCCAGGTCGGCCATGACCGCGTGCATGCCGGAGGCGGCGGGGATCCCCTGCGGCCACAGCGCCAGATTGCCCGCCAGCGGCCGGTAGGCGGCATCGGTGAGCAGCAGCGTGCGCTCGCCGGCTATCTGCATGCCGACGCGCTGGCTGATGTGGGCGGTGAGGGCGGCGACGCCGTCGTGCGCGAACACGTCGGCGAGGCGCTGCGCGTCGTCGCGCAGGATCTCCTCGCGGCCGGCGAAGATGGTGACGTTCCAGGCGTACCACAGCGGCACCGCGAACGCCGCCAGGGCCGCGATGCCGAGCAGCACGTAGCCGAAGGCCCAGGTGAGGGTGGAGGAGCGCATCAGCCTAGTCATGTTCGCTCAGCATGTAGCCGGCATTGCGCACCGTGCGCACCAGCGCCGTCTCGCCCTCGAGCTCGATCTTCTGGCGCAGCTTGCTGATGTGCACGTCGACCACGTTGGTCTGCGGGTCGAAATTGTAGTCCCACACCGCCTCCAGCATCATGGTGCGCGTCACCACCTGGTTGGCGTGGCGCATCAGGTACTCGAGCAGCTTGAACTCGCGCGGCTGCAGGCTGATGCCGCGGCTGCCGCGCGTCACGCGGCGCGACAGCAGGTCCATGCGCAGGTCGCCGACCTGCAGGGTGCGCTCCGCGCCGGCATCGACACCGCGCCGGCCGAGCGCATCGACCCGCGCCAGCAGCTCGCCGAAGGCGAACGGTTTGGTCAGGTAGTCATCACCCCCCGAGCGCAGGCCGCGGATGCGCTCGTCGACGTCGTTGAGCGCCGACAGGATCAGGATCGGGGTGCGGTTGCCGGACCTGCGCAGCGCCTCGATGATCGCCAGGCCGTCGACGTTGCCGGGCAGCATGCGGTCCATGACGATGACGTCGTGCGGCTCGCTGGCGGCGAGGAACAGGCCGTCGCGGCCGTTGTCGGCGTGCTCGACCGTGTGGCCCGCCTCGCGCAGGCCCTTGGTGACGAAGCGCGCCACGCGTTCGTTGTCTTCGACGATCAGGATCTTCACAGCCCGGTCCGTGCGCCGCCGGGTGCCGGCAGCGTCTGCTCGTGATGGCCGGCTTCGGGGTGCTGGCGCGCCCAGCGCACCACCAGCCGGTCGAGATACAGGTAGATCACGGGCGTCGTGAACAAGGTCAGCATCTGACTCAACACCAGGCCGCCGACCATTGTATAGCCGAGCGGCTGGCGCAGCTCCGAGCCGGTGCCGCGACCGAGCATCAGCGGCAGCGCGCCGAGGATGGCCGCCATGGTGGTCATCATGATGGGGCGGAAGCGCAGCAGGCAGGCCTTGCGGATCGCCGCCTCGGGGGCGAGGTGCTCGGTGCGTTCGGCGTGGATGGCGAAGTCCACCATCATGATGCCGTTCTTCTTGACGATGCCGATGAGCAGGATGATGCCGATCAGTCCGACCACCGACAGGTCGAAGTGGAACACCATGAGCATCAGCAGTGCGCCGACGCCCGCCGAGGGCAGCGTGGAGAGGATGGTGAGCGGGTGGATGTAGCTCTCGTACAGCACACCCAGGATGATGTAGACCACCAGCAGTGCCGCCAGGATGAGGAACGGCGCGGTCTTGAGTGAGGCCTGGAAGGCCTGTGCGGTGCCCTGGAAGGTGCCGGAGATCGAGTCCGGCATGCGGATCGAGGCCGCCACGCGCTCGATGCCCTTGACCGCATCGCCGAGCGCCACGCCCGGGGCCAGGTTGAAGGACAGGGTGACGGCCGGGAACTGGGCCTGGTGGTTGATCGACAGGTAGCTGGAGTGCCCCGTGTCGTAGTGCGTGAACGCCGACAGCGGCACCGGCTGCCCGGTGGTCGGTGACTTGATGTAGATCTTGTCGAGCGTGTGCGGGTCGCCCAGCAGCGCGGGCATCACCTCGAGCACCACGTGGTAGCTCGCCAGCTGGGTGAAGTACTGCGCCACCTGGCGCTGGCCGAAGGCGTCGTAGAGCGTGTTGTCGATGAGCGCGGGCTGGATGCCGAAGCGCGCCGCCTGGTCGCGGTCGATCGCCAGCGACAGCTTGGTGCTGCTGTTCTGCTGGTCGGAGGCCACGTCGCGCAGCTGCGGCAGCTTCTTCAGTTCCTCGAGCAAACGCGGCGCCCACACGTTCAGCTCCTCGATGCTGGCGTCCTGCAGCGTGTACTGGTACTGGGTGCGCGAG
>Ga0070681_10002726_pt1 | contig 16270 bp, 10 predicted proteins | sample KBSC83BmetaG_FD_65650 | JGI IMG/M metagenome (GOLD analysis project Ga0070681, IMG submission 65650) | Corn rhizosphere microbial communities from Kellogg Biological Station, Michigan, USA - KBS C8-3B metaG | ecosystem: Host-associated > Plants > Roots > Rhizosphere | place: USA: Michigan...
GCGCTTCATCCTTTCGGCCAGATTCCGACCTACGAGGAAGGCGACCTCGGCCTGTTCGAGACGGGAGCGATCGTGTTCCATATCGCCGAGCGCCATGGCGGCCTGTTGCCGGACGATGCCGGCGCCCGGGCGCGCGCGATCACCTGGATGTTCGCCGCGCTCAGCACGGTGGAGCCGCCGATCCTCGAACTCGGAACCGCCAGGCTCTTCGAGGGTGACAAGCCGTGGTCCGCAGAGCGCATGCCTCTCGTCGAGGATCGCGTCCGCAGCCGGCTGGGCCCCCTTTCCCGTCGCCTAGGCGATGCCGACTGGCTCGATGGCGCGTTCAGCGCGGCCGACCTGATGATGGTGTCGGTGCTGCTGAGGTTGAGAGCGTCGGGCCTGCTGGACGAATATCCGAACCTTTCCGCCTATGTCGCCCGCGGCGAAGCACGCCCCGCCTACAAACGCGCCTTCGACGCCCAATTGGCGGTCAACAGGCCCCTGGCCGGCTGATCGAGACGCCCAGCCGCACCTGGGATGTACTGACGGATGGGCTACTGACTATCCGCGTGAAGGTCCGGTGAGGAGAGCTTGCCGGTCATCCGCGCGACGTAACGGCGACTGCCGGTGTCGAGGCGGATCGTGGTGTCGGTGGTGCCGTCGGCCATGCGGTTGCTGCCGTTGATCACTGCGATCGTGCCTCCGCCCTGCACCGTCACATCCTTCAAGGTGACCGTACCGCCGCCCAGGGTCACGCCGCCCGTCACCGTGTTCTCGCGATTGACGAAGGCGCTCAGCACCGCGGAATCGAAGGCGAGCGTGTTGCTGAAGATGCTGCCGATACCGGTGGCGAACTGGGCGAACGATTGGGCGCCGTTCGCCATGGCGGCGCGCACGGTGCCGCCGAAGCTGGTGGCGGTGGCGATGCTCTCGCGCAACTCGGTGGCAGATGCGCCCTTGGCCGTGAATTTTATGTCGTGCGCATCGATCTTGCCGTCGACCGCAACGCTGTAGGACGACGACTTGCCGAAGATATTGTCGCCGACGGTGCCGCGCAGGAGTTCGTCGACATGCATGCCGAGCAGACTGCCGTTCGCCTCGATGGCGAGCGCCTGCCCCGAGGCGTCGATGGTTCCGGTGAAGTCGACGGCGGCCTTGTAGAACTGGCCGGTGAGCTTGTTGATCCTGAACACGCCGTTGACGAGCGTGGCGTCGAGATCGGCGTAGTCGACCGTCAGCGCCGCCATCGACATCGCCTTGGCCGAGACGACCAGGGTCGCGTCGAACGAGCGCAGCGCGCCGAGGTTGATCGGCTTCGGGGTGGCCCTGCGTGCCGGCCCCTTATGGCGCGTTTCCACCGGCACCTCGTCGGGCGATTTTGGCGCGGGCGCGGAGTCGTCCTCGATGCCGAGCAGCGAATCGATGTCGAGGGTCCGGGGCACGTTGAGCCTCGCGGCGAGCTTCGGCCGCTTGCCCAGGGTGGCGTCGAGCGTGCCGTTCATCTCGCTGCCGCGCACCACCAGATCGCCGGTGTAGAGCACGCGCTCCGAAGAGCCCTTCAGCGCGCCCGTGGCCGTGAGCGGGCCGAGCGCGCTCATCCTCTGCCCGCTCGCCACCGCGACGAACCTGGCTGCCTCGGGAGTCTGCAGGTTGAAGGTGCCGAAGTCGAAGGTCGGCGGATCGGTGAAGGCGAGCGCGCCCGCCACCTGGGCGTCGGTGTCGAGCAGATGAATGGCGACGCCGCGCAACGAGACGGCGTCGCGCGTACCCGCGGCCGAGCCGCTGGCGGTGCCGGCACCGATCTTTCCGTTCATGAACTTCGGCAGGCCGGCATAGTCGAGCAGCCGGTCGGTGTCGGGGGCGGCGACGGTGAAGGCCAGGTCGAAGCGCGGCACGCTGCCGAAGTTGCCGACCAGACCCTTGAGGGCAAGCCTGGCGCCCACGACATCGGCCACCTTGATGTCGTCGAGCTTCAGCACGTCGGATTGCCAGGTGGCGCCGCCGGTGACGCCCGCCAGCGTCTCGCCGCGATAGGCCAGTTTCCTGATGTCGAGCTTCAGCGCCAGGCTGGGCGCGGCGGCGGAGACCTTGGGAAGGGCCGCCGGCGCACCGGGCGCAGCCGGCGACGAGGCGTCGGCAACCGGCGCGGCCGCGGACTTCGGCAGGTAGGAATCGAGGTCGAGATGCTCCATGCCGACGTTGAATTTCGCCGCGGCCGGCGCCTTCAGCGAGACGGTGCCGGCGATCGTGCCCGGCATGCCGTCGAGGCTGAACGTGCCGTCGCCGAGCTCGAGCACCCCGGCCTTGGCGGCCAGCCTGCTCTCGATCGACAGGCTTTCGAGCCGGCCGCGCGGAATGCCGCCCATGTCGACGTCGAGCCAGCGCAAGGTGTCGCGCAGATGGCCGGTCGAGGCCTTGAGGGTGCCCCTGTCCGCATCGAGGTCGATGGCGAGGTCGCCCGGCATCGAGGCCTTCAGACGCGGGATCGTGACCACGCCCTTGTTCATCTGGAAGCTGGCGGACAGGCCGCGGATGGCATCGGCGTTGTAGACTGCCTCGGCGATCTCCAGGCTGACGTCGGCATCGACCTTCGCCCACGGCGAGGGGCCGACCACCGCCGTCGTCATCTTGGCCGCCGCCGCCTCGGCCGTCGGCGCGGTGGCCGCGGCCTTCACGGGATTGGCGGCCGTGCCGGACGCCAGCTCGGCCGGCTTGGAGAAGATCTTGATCCACTTGCCGATGTCGAGGCGCGACAGGGAAACGTGCCCGCCCAGCACCGGCGACGGCTTGAGCGCGAGCGACAGCGATCCCTTGGCCTCGTCCTTGCCCATGCCGATCTCGAAATCGCTGACGGCCAGCCGTTCCGGTCCGATCTCGATGTCGCCGTCGAAGGCGAAGCGACCGGCGCCCGACATGTCGAAATTCGCCCTGGTGCCACCCAGGGCCCCCAGGACGGCATTGACGAAGTCGCTCAGCACGCCGGTCTTCACCGTGAGGTGACCCGAGAGCTTGCTGTCGAGCGAGAGCTGCGCGGCGCCACCCTTGAAGTCGAGCTCGCCGCTCGAGACCTTGAGGTTGAGCCGCGCCGTGTGTCCGGTGGGCGTCGGCGCGCCGAACGCCATGTCGAGCTTCAGCGGCACGCCATTCACGGTGGCGCTCCCGTCGATCTCGAACGGGCCGTCGAACGACCGCACCGTAGCGCCGGCATCGACGTTCTCCGCCGCATAGTGCGTCTTGGTGCCGGGGTCGGTGTAGCTGATGGTGCCTCTCACGATCTCCAGCCGGCCGACCGCGAGATGAAAACCCGCGCTCGGCGCATCGGCGGCCTGGCTGGCGTTGCCGCCCGGCTTGAACTCCCAGTTGGGCACGCCCTTGGCGTCGGTCTCCAGCACGATGGTCGGCTGATAGAGCGTGAGGGTGCCGACCGCGATCCTGCCGTGCAGCAGGGCGCCCCAGTCCGGACGGACGGAGACCCAGCGCACGTCGATCATCTGGGCACCCTTGCCGCCCACGGCATTGGCGAAGCGCACCGTGCCGGCGCCGATGCCGGGCACCGGGAACATGCGCAGCCGCATGGGGCCGTCGATCACCAGCTCGCGGCCGGTGGCCTCGCGCACCGCCTGGATCAGGCCGGGCTTGTAGGCCTCGACATTGACGAGACCGGGCACGCTGGAAAGTGCGGCAACGACGGCTCCGACCGCGGCAATGGCGATCAACCCGTATCTGATCCAGTGCACGCGCATGGTATCGCCAATTCAGGAAAGCTCGTAGCGACGCACCAGCCTGTAGAGAAGCGCGATCGGCAGCAGGCTGACCACGATGAGGAACGAGGCGGCTGCCGTGGCGATCCCGGCGCCGCCGCTCTCGAGCGCCTGGAACATCACGACCGTGAGGGTACTCCACGGCCCACTATAAAGCACGATGGTGGCCGAAAGTTCCGAGGCCACGGTGACCCAGCTCAGCACCATGCCGCTCAGGATGCCGCCCAGCATCAGCGGCACGACGATGCGCAGGAAGGTCTGCAGCGGCGAGCGGCCGAGGCTGACCGAGGCCTCCTCGAGCGACACGTCGATCTGGTGGACGATGGCGCTGGCCGAGCGCACGGCGAACGGCACCTTGCGCACGGTATAGGCCAGCACGAGGATCAGCGGTCCGCCGGTCAGGACCAGGACGCCGGCGTTGAAGGAGACGATGAAGCCGATGGCCAGCACGGTGCCGGCGACGGCGAACGGCAGGGTGGCCAGGACGTCGAGCAGGCTGGCCACGCCGCTGCGATAGCGCGTCACGACATAGCCGACCGGCACGCCGATCAGGGTCACGCCCAGCGCCGCGGCGGTGGCGAACATCAGCGTGTTGGCCAGCGGCCTGAGCGCGCGGTCGAACAGGAAGGCGAAATTGTCGAGGCTGAAGTGCGGGTGCAGCACGGGACCGCGGAATTCCATGAACGACAGCACGACGATCGAGAAGAACGGCACCAGGGCCAGGATCACGATCGCCCAGCAGTAGGCCGTCGCGACGGCCTGCACGCCCCGCCCGACCTTCAGAAGCGGCGTCGCCTGGCGGGCGCTGGTGGCGAAGCGGCGGCGGGCGAGGAAGCGGCGCTGGACCAGCAGCACCGCCGTCGTCGTCAGGATCAGCAGCACGCCCAGGACGCCGGCCTGCGAGGGGTTGGGCGCGGTCTCGCCGATGAAGAGCTTGAAGGCCTCGACGGCGAAGATCGGCATGTCCTCGGCCAGCACGAAGGGCACGCCGAAATTCTCCAGGGTCTCGATGAGGACCAGCAGCCCGCCGGCCAGGATCGCCGGCAGCACGATGGGCAGGGTCACGGTCCACACGGTGCGGCCGGGCGAGGAGCCGAGGCTTTGGGCGGCCTCCTCCATCGACACGTCGACCGCCTTGAAGGCCGCGATCGTCGGCAGCAGCACGTAGGGATAGAGCGTCAGCGTGTAGACCGCGACGATGCCGCCCCTGCCGTAGATCGACCCGAAGCCGACGCCGTGCGCCTGCAGCCACTGCGTGACGATGCCCGACCGGCCGAGCAGCAGCACGAGCGCGTAGGCGCTGACGAAGGACGGCAGGATCAGCGGCAGCGACGCCATGGCCAGGATCGCCGCCTTGCCGGGGATCGGCAGGCGGGCCAGCGCAAAGGCGAAGGGCACGGCCAGCACCGTGGTGATCAGCGTGGCGGCGACGCCGATCTCGAGCGTGTTGGCGATGGCGGCGCGATAGAACGGCCGGCCCAGCATCCGAGTGTAGTTGGCGAAGGTGAAGGCCGTGCCCTCGGCGTCGAGGAAGCTGGCGCCGAAGACGTTGAGCAGCGGATAGACCAGGAACAGGCCGAGGAAGACGAAGGCCAGTACTGCGATACCGAGCGGCAGGCGCTGGCCGTGCGGAATAGCGAGGATCACCGGACGGCCTTCAGGAGACGACCGTGAGGCGCGCGGTGTCGTAGGCCAGGGTCACGCGCTGGCCCTCGCGCACGACGTGGCCCGGCGCGTCGAGCACCACCATCTTCAGGATCGTGCCGTTCTCCAGCCGGACGTCGAGGCGGGTGATCGGCCCCAGCATCTCGATCGCGGCGACCGCGCCCGGCAGGTGCGGCCAGCCGGCGGGCGCCTCCTCGGCGAAGCGCAGCGCCTCGGGCCGCAGCGACACCCAGACCGGCGCGGCGAGGCCGAGCGCGCGCGCCTCCACGAGGTTGGTGGTGCCCATGAACTCCGCGGCGAAGCGCGTGGCGGGCTTGCGGTAGATGTCGACCGGGATGCCGACCTGCTCGAGCCGGCCGTGGTTCATGAGGGCGATGCGGTCGGACACCGACATCGCCTCCTCCTGGTCGTGCGTCACGTAGATGGCGGTGATGCCCAGCGACTTCTGCAGCGCGCGGATCTCGGCCCGCATGCTGACCCGCAGGCGGGCGTCGAGGTTGCTGAGCGGCTCGTCGAACAGCAGCACGTGCGGGCGGATGACCAGGGCGCGGGCGATCGCCACCCTCTGGAGCTGGCCGCCCGACAGCTCGTGCGGTTGGCGGTCGCCGTAGCCGCCAAGCTGGACCATCGCCAGCGCCTCGTCGACCCGCGAAGCGATCTCGGCGGCCGGCACGGCGCGCGCCTTGAGGCCGTAGGCCACGTTGCCGGCGACCGACAGGGTCGGGAACACGGCGTAGTTCTGGAACACCATGCCGATGTCGCGCACGTGCGCGGGCAGCCGGTCGATGCGCCGCTCGCCGAAGCGGATCTCGCCGGTGTCGAGCGGCGTGAAGCCTGCGATCATGCGCAGCAGGGTGGTCTTGCCGCAGCCCGACGGCCCGAGCAGGGTGAAGAACTCGCCCTGCTCAACCGTGAGATCGACGGAGTCGACCGCGCGGACGGTCCCGAAGGTCCGGCTCGCGCCTGCGATGACGATGCCGCTCACCTCAGCGCGAGTCCTGAAGCACGTCCTTGATCTGCTCCATGGTCTTGGTGCGCTTGGCGGTCCAGCCTTCCTCGTCGTACTTCACCAGCTTGACCGCCGACAAGGGCGGCAGGCCGCCCGGCAGCTTGGCGAGGTCGAGGTCGCCGCGGGTCGGCCGGCGGAAGGTCGCCTTCAGGATCATCTCGCGCACGTCCTTGCGGTTGATGTAGTCGACGAAGGCCTTGGCGGAATCGGTGTTGGGACCGCCCTTGACGATGCCGACACCTTCCATCGAAGCGGTCGTGCCGTCCGACGGATAGACCACCTTCACCGGCGCGCCGTTGGAGGCCCAAAGCGGGCCCGCATACTCGAGCGAGATGCCGAGCGGATACTCGCCGTTGCCGACGCCCTGGAACACCAGCGACGAACGGTTCAGCACCTTCATGTTCTTGAACAGCTGGCCCACCTTCTTCCAGCCGGCGTCGCCGCCGCCCCACAGGTCGACCAGCATGGTCACCGTGGCATAGGCCGAGCCCGAGTTGGCCGGATCGGTGAAGGCGATCTTGCCCTTCCATTTCGGGTCGAGCAGGTCGGCCCAGCTCTTCGGGCCCTGGTCGGCGGGCACCAGCTTGGTGTTCTGCAGGATGACCAGCAGATGGAGGTTGTTGCCGATCCACAGGTCGCCGGGATCGCGATACTCCGCCGGCGTCGCGTCCTTGTTCCTGGACGCGTAGGCCTCGAACAGCGCCTTGTTGGTCTGCAGCAGCGAGCGGCTCACGCCCCAGACGATGTCGCCCTGCGGCCGCGCCTTCTCGGCCTGCAGACGGCGCATCAGCACGCCCGATCCCGCGGCCACCGGATCGACCTGGATGCCGGTCTCCTTGGCGAAGGCGCCGAAGACGAGGTCGTTCAGCGTGCTTTCGTTGGCCGTGTAGACCACCAGCTTCTTCTGCGCCTCGGCCGTGCCCGCCGTTCCCAGCGCGCAAACGAGTGACGCCAGCGTCAGGAGCCGGCGCAACCTCGATATCGTCATGCAATTCCCCCCGTTTGCGGTGCGGACCCGATTTGAGCCTGTCGCGCGTCGAGCGGCAATGTAGAATATGCGGGCAACGACGTCGCGGCCCCCTTTCGAGCGGGAGACACGCGGCGCGCACGGGAGAGAAAACAATGATGAGGCCAGCGATCCTGCTGGGCGTCCTGGCGGCGTCCTTTGTCTGCATCACCGGCGGCGCGTTCGCGCAAAAGTCCGGCGGCATCCTGCGCATATACCATCGCGACAACCCGCCCAGTCTGTCGATCCACGAGGAGGCGACCAACTCGACGGTCATCCCGATGATGTCGGTGATGAACAACCTGGTGATCTTCGACCAGCACAAGCCGCAGAACAGCCCCGACGACATCGTGCCCGACCTCGCCAAGTCGTGGAGCTGGAGCGCCGACGGAAAGGACCTCACCTTCAAGCTCGAAGAGGGCGTGAAGTGGCACGACGGCAAGCCGTTCACCGCCAAGGACGTCGTCTGCACCTTCGACATGCTGATGGGCAAGGGCGAGAACAAGCTGCGCCGGAACCCGCGCCAGTCGTGGTACGGCAACGTCGACCACGTGACCGCCGACAGCGACACCCAGGCGACGGTGCATCTCAAGCATCCGCAGCCCTCGATGCTGTCGCTGCTCGCCTCCGGCTACTCGCCGATCTATGCCTGCCACGTCTCGGCGGCGCAGATGCGCACCCATCCGATCGGCACCGGCCCGTTCAAGTTCGTCGAGTTCAAGCAGAAGGAAAGCATCAAGCTCGCGCGCAACCCGGACTACTGGAAGAAGGGCCGGCCCTATCTCGACGGCATCGAGTTCACCATCGTGCCCAACCGGGCCACCGCGATCCTGAGCTTCGTGTCGGGCCGCTTCGACATCACCTTCCCCTGGGAGGTGACGATCCCGCTGCTCAAGGACCTGAAGAAGCAGAAGCCCGATGCGATGTGCACCGTCACGTCGATGAACAACAGCACCAACCTGATCCTGAACCGCGACGCGCCGCCGTTCAACGACGCCGACCTGCGCAAGGCGCTGTCGCTCGCCATCGACCGCAAGGCGTTCATCGACATCATCAACCAGGGCGAGGCACAGGAAGGCGGCACCATGCAGCCGCCCAAGGACGGCGTGTGGGGCCTGCCCGACGAGGTCTATGCCGCCGTCCCGGGCTACGGCCACGACGTGGCGAAGAACCGCGCCGAGGCCCGCGAGCTGATGAAGAAGGCGGGTTACGGGCCCGACAAGCACCTCAAGCTCAAGATCTCGACCCGCTCGATCTCGCTCTACAAGGACCCGGCCGTCATTCTCGCCGGCCAGCTCAAGGAGATCTGGATCGACGCCGACGTCGACATCATCGAGACCGCGCAGTGGTATCCCAAGATCGCACGCAAGGACTACACGGTCGGCCTCAACACCACCGGCAACGGCGTCGACGATCCCGATCAGAATTTCTACGAGAACTTCTCCTGCAAGTCGGAGCGCAACTACACCGGCTACTGCAATCCGGAGATCGAGAAGCTGTTCGACGTGCAGAGCCAGGAGACCGACCGCGAGAAGCGCAAGAAGATCGTGTGGGAGATCGACAAGAAGCTGCTCGAGGACGGTGCCCGCCCGATCATCATGTGGAACCGCGCCGCGACCTGCACGCAGCCCACCGTCAAGGGCTACGTCCCGCAGGTGAACAGCGTCTACAACGGCTTCCGCTTCGAGGACGTCTGGCTCGACAAGTAGGAGGCGCCATCAGCCGGATCGGCTTCGCGCTCGCAAGAAGACTACGTCTCGACCGAGGAGCGCGGCGACAAACGGAGAACCTCTTCTCCGTGACCGGGCGGATCGCTCATCTGAAGTGCCAACGACTTCCCTGCTGCGGGATGATGAAGCGCAGGCCGAGATCGTTTCCGGCGATCAGCTCGTCCTGGATCTTCTTCTGCGGCTGCTCGCGTGACAGCGAATACTTGATGTGGGTCACGATCACTGGCAGCCCGGCGAGCGCGCCGCCGCCCGCCTCCCGGTCCAGTTCGCGCAGAGACGCCAGCAGCCATTTCGGTGTGAGATGGCCGAACAGCTGGGCGTCGGGCCGGTCGCTGGCGTAGGACGCCTCGATCAGGATCGCCTTCAGCCGGCGCTGCTTCACCTTCTCCGCAACCGCCACCCAGACGTCGTGCAGGCGCGTCGTCTTCTCGACGGCATCTGGCCCGGTGTCGCCGAAGCACAGCACGGCGTCGCCGTCGCTTTCGATCAGGAACGCCGTGGACTCGATCCCGCCGTGGCTGAGTGGATAGGCCGTCACGCTCATCTTCGTGTCCCGGAGCGGCATCGTCACGCCAGGCACAAGATCGACCAGCGCGTACTTCTTGAGCTGCGGAGCCTTGCCGCGATCGGTGAAGTTCGGCCAGGCCTGCCAATTGAAATAGTTGTCGACAAGGGCGGCGTTGACCGACGGCAGGGCATAGATCGGCTTCTTGCTGTCGTCGGGCGACGCCACGATCAGGCCGGCGACATGGTCGAGATGAGCATGGCTGATGAGATAACCCTTGATGCGCTGCGTGAGCACGTTCCCGACCCGGCTCTCGGACGTCCCCGGCGTGAGGCGGACGTCGCCCAACGCGCCGCGCTCCTCGGCCACGCGCAGGCCGTTCACGAGCGTTCCCGCGTCGCACGTCACTGCACGATCGTCGTCGTGTGGCCGGATCAGATTGGCGCTGAGGTTGCCGTCCTGGATGCCGCCCAGGGCGCCGAGGCCGACGATGTCGAAGCCGTCGGCCGCGCGTGCGGCCCCCGCGGCCGGCACGATCGCCACCGCCGCGAATAGGGACGTCCAGAGTCTCATCGTCATCTCTCCCGCGTCATTACCGGGCATGATCGTAGTCGATCGGCTTCATGCCGGCGACGTCCGGGGGCGTGCCTATTTTTGGCCGCGCCGCAGCCGCTGGATCGTTTCGTCGAGCGCCGACAGGAAGCGCGAGCGGTCGCGCTGGGTCATGGGCTTGGGCCCACCCGTCACCTCGCCCATGGCGCGCAGGTTGGACAGCAGCTCGCGGTTGGCCATCGCCATGCCGATCGACTGGGTGGTGAACGGCACGCCGGTGTTGCCGATGACCGCGGCGCCCGCCTTGAGGCTGCGGTCGGCCAGCGGGATGTCGGCAGTGACGACGATGTCGCCCGACCCCGCCCGCTCGGCGATCCAGTTGTCGGCCGCATCGAAGCTGTCGCTCACCACTACCTGCTCGATCCACGGCTGGCGCGGCACGTTCATCCACGAATTGCTGACGACGAAGACCTTGAGTCCGTAGCGCTCGGCGACGCGATAGATCTCGCCCTTCACCGGACAGGCGTCGGCATCGATGTAGATCGCGTTGGATACACTCATGCGCTCATTTCAGCACGGCGATCTTCTTGCGCTCGATCAGCTCGAAATCGATCTCGGCGCCGAGGCCCGGGCCGTTCGGCACATGCACCATGCCGTCGCGTCCGACCACGATGTCGTGCACGAGCCCGTATTTCTGCGCCGCATCCGGCAGCAGCACCTCGAAGAAGGTCGTGTTCCTGATCGCGGCGATCACGTGCAGGTTGGCGATGTTGTTCAGCGAATTGCCGCCGTGATGGACCTCATAGCTCATGCGGAACGCCTCGGCGAGATGCGCGGTCTTCACCAGGGTCGTGATGCCGCCCTTCACCGCCACATCGCCGCGCAGGTAGTCCGTCGCCTGGTTCATGATCCACGGCTGGTAGGATTCGAGCCCGCTGATCGGATACTCGGTCGCCAGGATCGGGATCGCCAGATGCTGCTTCAGCTTCACGTAGTTGTAGATGTCCTGGTCGTGCAGCGGGTCCTCGTACCAGAAGAAGCCCAGCTCCTCGACCGCCTTGCCGACCCTGAGTGCCGCCGGAAAATCGTAGGCCCAGGTCGAGTCGAGCATGATCGTGTAGTCGCCGACCGCACGCCGCACGGCCTCGCAGACCTTGATGTCCTTCCGCCATTCCGTGGGCGGATGGATCTTGTAGGCAGCCCAGCCGTACTCCTTGTATTCGAGCGCCTCCTCGGCGTACTCCTCCGGGCTCTTCAGCACCGCCGAACTCGCGTAGGCGGGCACGGACTCGCGATACGTACCGAGCAGCCGATGGATGGGCTGGCCCATCACCTTGCCCACGAGATCCCACAGCGCCACGTCGGCCGCGCCGATCGCGCGCACGCCGGCATGGCGCTGCTTGCGCCACAGGTCGGCGACGATCGCCTCGCGCATCATCGGATCGCGGCCCACGAGATATTGCTTGAGATGCGTGATCAGCCCCTGCCCATCGGTCGTCGCCGAATTCGACGCCGAGCCCAGGAAGGCGTGACCCTCGAGCCCCTGGTCGGTGATCAGCCGCAGCAGGCCGAGCGCGCTCGAGCCCGCGAACTTGGCATGGAAGCCGTACTGCGTGGGCGGAATGTCGTCCCACGCAAAGAGCGTCAGGGTGACGTCGGTGATCTTCATGGCTTGGCCTCCCACACCTTGCGTTCCGCGCCGCACGGGTCGTTCTCGACCCGCGAGGCGCGGTCGAACACCATCGTGGCGCGCTCGGCCGTCGAGTAGACGGGCCAGCCGGGATTACCGTCGCGCGCGAAGGCGATCCAGGCGCGGCCCATGGTCTTGCCGAGCGCCAGGCGCTCGGGGTCGTCGCCGGTCAGCACCGCCGTCTCGAGGTTGTCGAACACGAACGGAATCTCAAGCGTGTGGCACGACCGCAGGCGGCCGCCCAGCACCGGCGTTTCCCAGGCGAAAAGATAGACGAATACCGGGGCTGCCTTCTGCGCCATCTTGCGCTCGGCGATCTGCAGCGACAGCCCGCGCACGCCGAGATCGCCCACGATGGTGAGGCCGATGCGCGCCGCGTCCGCCCCCGGCTGTGCCTTGCGGTAGGCCGCGATCACCTCGGCCGTGCGCTGGCCGAGGTACGGTGTCATCGCCTCGGGCAGGTTGTCGAAGGTGGCGCCGGTGACCCATGGCTGGTGGCCGAGGAACAGGGTCATCTCGTCCTTGTTGGAACCGATCATCAGCGGTACGCCAGCCGACACGTCGGGCGCCATGGGCGCGAACGGGCCGCCGGGAAAGAACGTACCGTCGATCACCGGATTGAAGCCGAAGCGGCGGCGGTCGGCGAACGCCGTGCGCGCGACCGTCGCCTGAACGGCGTCCTGGGCCTCGAGGATCTTCGGCACCGGCAGCTTGCGCAATTGGGCAGCGCTCGCCGCGGCGAGCCCGGCTGCCTTCAGGAACTGCGTCGCGGTCTTGGTGCCGTCAGCGCGATTGGCCATCTGCACCGCGGGCCCGCTCTGGATGACGGCCTTGTGGAAGAGGCCTTTGGCCGAGGGCAGCGCCATCAACACGCTCACCTTCGCGCCGCCGCCTGACTCGCCGAAGATCGTGACGTTGCCGGGATCGCCGCCGAATCGGGCGATATTGGTCTTCACCCACTCGAGCGCCGCCACGATGTCGCGCATGCCCGCGGTGCCCGCGCCGTCGAAGTCGGCAGCGATGTCCTCGAGATGAAGATAGCCCAGCGCACCCAGGCGGTGGTTGAACGAGACGACAACGACATCGTCGAGGCGGCACAGGTTGGCGCCGTCCGACCACGGCGAGGAGCCCGAGCCGGTGATGAACGCGCCGCCGTGGCACCAGAACAGGACAGGACGCTTCTTGCCGTCCAATCCCGAGGTCCAGACGTTGAGGTAGAGGCAGTCCTCGCTCGTCTTCTCGCAACCACCCAGGGTGAAAAGCTCGAGGAGATCGGGCGGCAAGGCGAAGACGTTTTCCGCCTGGATGGCCATGTTGCCGTAGCTCCGGGCCTCGCGAACGCCGGACCAGGGCTCGACCTTGTGTGGCGGGCGAAATCGCCTTTCGCCGAGCGGAGGCGCGGCATAGGGGATACCCTTGAAAATGCTGACGCCGCGCTCGGTGATGCCCTGCACTCGCCCGTCCGCCGTCTCGACGACAATGCCGTCCATCATCTGCGTTTTCTCCTGTCGGCGGGCAGTATAGACTTGGGTCATGAACGACAAAGCAAAAGCCGAACTGGCCCCCACAGGCGTTCTGCGGGCCGGTATCAACCTTTCCAATTTCCTGCTCGTGACCGGTCGCGCCGCCAACGGCAATCCCGAAGGCGTGTCGCCCGACATGGCGCACGCCATCGCCGACAAGCTCGGCGTGCCGGTGCAGTACGTGCCCTTCAAGACTCCGGGCGAGTTGGCCGACCAGGTCGACAACAACGTCTGGGACATCGGCAACATCGGCGCCGAACCGCAGCGCGCGCAGAAGATCTCCTTCACCGCCGCCTACTGCGAGATCGAGGCGACCTACATGGTACCGACGGGCTCGACCATCAAATCGATCGCCGACGTCGACAGGAAGGGTGTGCGCATCGCCGTCTCGGCGCGCTCGGCCTACTGCCTGTGGCTCGAGAACAACATCAAGAACGCGACCCTGGTCCAGGTGAGCGGCCTCGATGCCGCCTACGACAAATTCGTCGCCGACAAATTCGAGGTCCTGGCGGGGCTGCGGCCGGGCCTGCTCAAGGACATGACGAAGGCGCCCGGCATGAAGATCCTCGACGGCAAGTTCTCGGCCGTGCAACAGGCGGTGGGCACGCGAAAGGCCAATTCGGCCGGTGCCGACTTCCTGTCGGCCTTCGTCGAGGACGCCAAGAAGTCGGGCCTGGTGGCCGGGTTCATCGAGAAACACAAGGTAAAGGGGCTGTCGGTGGCACCCCCCGCCTAGGGGCTGTGGCTCCCGCACCACAATTTAAACACGCAACCTTTTGGCATCCCCGGGCGTTTCATCGGCGTCCGCGGGGGAGTTTTGCCATGGCTGCCGATACTGCTGCGTCCGTTGCCCACGGTTCGATCGTTGGCGCGCCGACGCCGCCTGCCCCGCGCAACGGCACGACCCATAACCCCGAACTCTACGATTTGTTGCACGCCCTGGAGGCAATGCGGGCGGGTGACTTCTCCGTCCGGCTGTCGAGCGAGCCCGAAGGCACGCTGGGCAAGATCGCCGTGGTCTTCAACGAGATCGTCGCGGCCAACCAGAACATGGCCCAGCAACTCGAGCGCATCGGCAAGTCGGTCGGCGAGCAGGGGCGCACCCGCCAGAGGGTGAAATTCGGCATCTCGACCGCCGCCTGGGGCGAGATGGAGACTTCGGTCAACGGCCTGATCGACGATCTGGTGTGGCCCACCACCGAGGTGACGCGCGTGATCTCGGCCGTCGCCCAGGGCGACCTGCTGCAGACCGTACGGCTCGACGTCGACGGCCGCCCCCTGAAGGGCGAGTTCCTGCGCTCGGCCAATATCGTCAACACCATGATCAAGCAGCTCTCGGTGTTCACCTCGGAAGTGACGCGCGTGGCGCGCGAGGTCGGCACCGAGGGCAAGCTGGGCGGCCAGGCCAAGGTGAGCGAAGTGACCGGCGTGTGGCGCGAGCTGACCGAGAGCGTCAACTCGATGGCCAACAACCTGACCGCACAGGTCCGCAACATCTCCGACGTGACCATCGCCGTGGCCAACGGCGACCTGTCGCGCAAGATCACCGTCGACGTGCGCGGCGAGATCCTGCAGCTCAAGGAAGCCATCAACACCATGGTGGACCAGCTGCGCTCCTTCGCGTCGGAAGTGACGCGCGTGGCGCGCGAGGTCGGCACCGAGGGCAAGCTGGGCGGCCAGGCGATCGTGCCAGGCGTCGCCGGCACCTGGAAGGACCTCACCGACTCGGTGAACGCCATGTGCGGCAACCTCACCGACCAGGTGCGCAACATCGCCGACGTGACGACCGCCGTGGCGCGCGGCGACCTGTCGAAGAAGATCACCGTGAACGTCTCGGGCGAAATCCTTCAGCTCAAGGAGACCATCAACACGATGGTCGATCAGCTGAACGGCTTCGCCGGCGAAGTGACGCGCGTGGCGCGCGAGGTCGGCACCGAGGGCAAGCTGGGCGGCCAGGCCCAGGTGCCGGGCGTCGCCGGCACCTGGAAGGACCTCACCGACAACGTCAACTCGATGGCGACGAACCTCACCGGCCAGGTGCGCAACATCGCCGAGGTGACCACCGCCGTGGCGACCGGCGACCTGTCAAAGAAGATCACCGTCGACGTGCGCGGCGAGATCCTGCAGCTCAAGGAAACCATCAACGTGATGGTCGATCAGCTCAACGGCTTCGCCGGCGAAGTGACCCGCGTGGCGCGCGAAGTGGGTACCGAAGGAAAACTCGGCGGCCAGGCCCAGGTGCCGGGCGTCGCCGGCGTCTGGAAGGACCTGACCGACAACGTCAACCTGCTGGCCGCCAACCTCACCACCCAGGTCCGCAACATCGCCGATGTGACGACCGCCGTCGCCGGCGGCGACTTGTCCAAGAAGATCACCGTCGATGCCTCGGGCGAGATCCTGCGGCTGAAGGAGACCATCAACACGATGGTCGATCAGCTGAACGGCTTCGCGTCGGAAGTGACGCGCGTGGCGCGCGAGGTCGGCACCGAAGGCAAGCTGGGCGGCCAGGCGGAGGTGCCCGGCGTCGCCGGCACCTGGAAGGACCTCACCGACAATGTGAATTCGATGGCCACCAACCTCACCGGCCAGGTGCGCAACATCGCCGAAGTGACCACCGCCGTGGCCAACGGCGATCTGTCCAAGAAGATCACCGTCGACGTGCGCGGCGAGATCCTGCAGCTCAAGGAAACCATCAACGTGATGGTCGATCAGCTGAACGGCTTCGCCGGCGAGGTGACCCGCGTGGCGCGCGAAGTGGGTACCGAAGGAAAACTCGGCGGCCAGGCCCAGGTGCCGGGCGTCGCCGGCGTCTGGAAGGACCTGACCGACAACGTCAACCTGCTGGCC
>Ga0070681_10002727_pt1 | contig 16267 bp, 13 predicted proteins | sample KBSC83BmetaG_FD_65650 | JGI IMG/M metagenome (GOLD analysis project Ga0070681, IMG submission 65650) | Corn rhizosphere microbial communities from Kellogg Biological Station, Michigan, USA - KBS C8-3B metaG | ecosystem: Host-associated > Plants > Roots > Rhizosphere | place: USA: Michigan...
GAGGAGGGCGACATCGTCACGGGAGACCGAGCGTGACCTTGGGAACGTACGTCAGCTGCAGCCGCGGTCGCAAATCCGCCGGCGCTTCGCTGGAGAAGAACGCCGCGATCGCCGGATTGATGCCTTCCTCGCCGATCGCGAGGACCAGCGCCCGCTGCGTCTGCTCCGGCTTCGTGTTTTTCCAGATCCGAACGAGATTCACGAGCTCTAATCGCCGCGTGCCCGAGTCGGCGGGGACGACGCGCAGCGAGTCGGCCGCGTTCAGCGTGTTGACCGTCACGAGGCGCAGGAGACGCGGAACGTCGGTCACGACAGTTCCCGCGGTCACGGCGAACGGATAGATGCCGAGCGAATCAGTGGCGTTCGGGCTGGCGCGCATCGGCACCTGCGTGAGCGTCAGCGTCGCCCGCACGACCGTCGACGAATCGACGATGTGCGAGGGCAGATCGAAGCGCAGGAAGGTGCGGCTCGACGGGTATCCGCCGACACTGATCGTGTTCGCCGGGGCTGGCACGAGACTCTTCGCGGTGATCACGTAGTCGCCAAGGTCGTTCCTGAGCGTCGTGAGCGTCGTGTCCGAGGGCGTCTTCGAGAGCAGCCCTATGCTCACCGCCGTGTCGGCGGCCGGCTTGAATCGCAGCATCGCGGGCGCGGTCGACGATTGGATCCGCAGTTGCGTCGAGGTTGGCGAGACCAGCCGGAGCCCAATTCGGAGCCTGGTGCCGTGAAGGATCCGATCGAGCACCGTCGCCGGAGGTACGGGCAGAAAGAGCGTATCCTTGGCAAGCGATTCCGGCGCGAACGTCTTGGATCCGAGGAGCCGGCTCGGGCTGAAGAGCGGCAGGAGATCCGCGGCGACGGTATCGGCCGGCGAATCGACGTCATACAGCTCGATCGTCACCGGCTGCGTCGGAATACTGGGTACCCCGACGATCGTCGACGTATCGAGGATGACACGCACCATCGCGCTGTCGACGTGCGTGACGATCGTGTCGGCGGGCGCGCTCGGGTGCGCGAAGGTCTTGCCGATCGAATCGAAGCGGAAGATCACCCGCGTCTCGAGCGTGTCGCCACGCGCCGCCAGCAGGAGCGGCTGCTCCTCGCCGATCACCGGAAACCCGGCGACGCTCGTGTCCACGGCAATCGCGTCTACCGTCGTGTCCTTGAGGTCGACGTCCTTCGTCGCGGGACACAATATCGGACAGGCCGCGCCAGCCTCCAGCTTCTCGCCGCACGCGCTCAGCGCCGCGACACCGAAGAGACCGAGCGCGATGAGCAATCTCGAAACTGCGGGTACTGACGGACGAAAATCGAATCTCCGGTTCATCGCCGGTCCAGGGACTTTGGGGTAAAGGCGCGCGGCAGGAGCTCCTCGAGCGACCAGCGCGCCTCGCGACCGCCGGTCGTGACGCTCACGACAACGAGTCGCGGTGAGAACTCCTCCAGCACCTGGCGACAGATGCCGCACGGCGGCGTCGGCTCTTCCGCCTCGGTCGCGATCAGAATCGAATCGAAATCGCGATTCCCGCGCGCGACTGCCGCCGCGACCGCGCTCCGCTCGGCGCACATCCCCGCGGGAAAGGAAGCGTTCTCGACGTTGCACCCCTCGGTGACGCTGCCATCGGCGGCGAGGAGCGCGGCACCGACGCGAAATCCCGAGTAGGGCGCATAGGCCCGCGCCATCGCGCCGAGCGCGCGCTCGCGAAGCATCGTCATGACGCGGTCGCCCGCGCTCCGCGCTTCGACGGTCGGGAGCTGATCGTTTGTCATTGCTAGTGCGCGAGCAGCGTCGGAAGGAACGACCGCCCCGCACCGGCGAACGGTACCGCGAACCAGTCCGAGATGGTGGCGCCGAGGTCGGAGAACGTCTCGCGCCGCCCGACTCCTACGCCGGCAACGCGGCGACCCAGCGCGAGCAGGGGCACGCACTCACGCGCGTGATCGGTGGACGGCGTTGTCGGATCGTTACCGTGGTCGGCGGTGATGAACAGCAGGTCGTCCTCGTGCAGTGCAGCCAGGAATGATGGAAGGGCGGCATCGAACTCACGCAGCGCCTGGTAGAACCCCGGAACGTCGTTTCGGTGCCCGAATTGCTGGTCGAAATCTACAAGGTTGGCGAAAAGCAACCCACTCTCGGCGCTCCGGAGCCATTCACCAATGGCCGCGATCCCATCGGCGTTGCTCGCCGTGTGCCGGGAAGTGATTCCCCGCCCCGCGAAAAGATCGTCCACCTTACCAACGCCAGCGCGCGGAACGCCGGCGGTCGCCAGGGCGTCGAGAAGGGTCTCGCGTGGCGGCGCGATCGAGAAGTCACGCCGATTCCTCGTGCGCTCGTACTTCCCCGCGGTGCCGATGAACGGCCGCGCGATGACGCGCGACACGTCATTGGGAGGAACCAACATCTCCCGCGCAGCGCCGCAGGCAGCGTATAGCTCTTCGAGCGGGATGACACCCTCGTTCGCTGCCACCTGAAAGACCGAATCGGCGGACGTGTAGAGGATCCAGCTTCCGGTCCGCTCCTGCTCCGCGCCGAATCGATCGATGATGTCGGTGCCGCTGCCGGCGATGTTGCCGATGACGGACCGTGCGGTGCGTTTCGCGAATTCGTCCACCAGCGCCGCCGGAAAGCCTTTCGGGTAGGTGGGAAAGGGGCGAGCGAGATGGACGCCGGCGATCTCCCAGTGCCCCGTCGTGCTGTCCTTCCCGGCCGATGCCGGCACGAGCAGCCCCCATGCCCCCTCGGGTACATCGAGCATGGCGACACCCGCCAACGGCGCGATGTTGCCAAGGCCCGTGCGCTCGAGGTTCGGCAGACGCATGCCACCGACGGCCCGCGCCACATTGCCGAGGGTGTTGCTCCCGACGTCGCCGTAAGCGGCCGCATCCGGCGCGGCACCGATGCCCACCCCGTCGAGCACGATGATGATTGCGCGTTTACTCATCGCTCGACGCCGCTCTCTCCGTGGACGTAGCGACGCGGCAGACGTGATCGCAGTCCGGTGAGCAGCTCGTAGGGAGAGATGCCACCTGCCTCGGCGACGCGCTCGAGCGTGAGCAGCTCCTCGCCATCGCGGCCGATGAGCGTCGCCGTGTCACCCACCTCGCACTCGATGTCGGTGACGTCGCACATCGTCATGTCCATCGTGACGTTGCCGGCAACGCGTGCCTTGCGGCCGCGGATGAGCACAGTTCCAATGTTGCTCAACGCGCGACGATAGCCGTCGGCGTAGCCGACCGCGAGTGTTGCGATGCGGGTTGGCCGTTCGGCGCGAAAGGTCGCGCCGTAGCTCACCGTATCGCCGGGCTCGATGGTGCGGAGATCGACGACGCGGGCCCGCACCGTGACGACGGGCTCGGGCACGATCTCGGCGCCGTCGCCGAAGCCGACGCCGTAGAGAAAGACGCCGGGTCGCGCGAAGGTCCATCGCGCGCCACTGCCGGCGCGACGCGTAGCCGCCGGGCTGTTCTCGGCGTGCACCATCTCGGGCCGCACGGGCAAGGCGGCGAGCACCGCCGCGAAGCGCTGCTCCTGCTCGCGCCGAGAGCCATCGTTCCGCTCGGCCGAATGGAAATGAGTAAACACTCCTTGCGGTGGCGCGGCGGCGATGAGCTCATGGAGTACGCCAACCGCGCGCCACGAGACGCCGGCGCGATTCATTCCCGTGTCGACGGCGAGGTGCCACGGCAGCCGGCAGCGCTGCCAGGCGCGGATGGACGCGGCATCGCCAAGGGCTGGCGTTAGGCGCGCGCGCCGCGCGGCGTCGAAGTCGTCGGGGAGGAGCGGCGTGAAGACGATGATCGGCCGTTCGATTCCGGCGCGACGCAGCTCCTCGCCCTCGAGCACGGTGGCGACACCGAATCCCCACGGATCGAGCTCCTGCAGCGCGCATGCGACGCGCACGGCGCCGAGTCCGTAGGCGTCGGCTTTGACCATGGGGAGCAGCCGTGAACCGGTGTGCGCCGCGACACGCGCTCCATTCTGCAGCAACGCGCCCAGGTCGATCTCGACCCAGGCGCGTGTCAGTTGACTCTGCATGCGCTAAGATTCGCGAGTCGCGAAGTATAGAAGCGCCGAGGAGGCCATGCAAGCGAAACCGACACTTGAAGATACGCTGTCATTGATGCGCGATCTGCGACGACGCTGCGAGTGGGACGCCGCGCAGACACACGAATCGCTGCGGCCGTATCTCATCGAGGAAGCATATGAGGTCGACGATGCGATTCGCTGTAGCAACGACCAGATGCTGCGCGAAGAGCTGGGTGATCTCCTGCTTCAGATCCTGTTCCATTCCGTTGTCGCCGAAGAGCGCGGCGCGTTCGATTTCCACGACGTCGCGGAAACATTCATCACGAAGATGAAAGGGCGGCATCCGCATCTCTACGGCGATGGCGTCCGTCAGCCGTGGGAACGGATGAAGGCAAAGAAGCGGCAAAGCATTGCTGATGGGTTGCCGACAGATCTTCCCTCGCTGCATCGCGCGTTTCGTCTGCAGGATCGCGCCGCAGGCGTGGGCTTCGACTGGCCAGATGTCGAGGGGCCGATCGCGAAGGTAAACGAGGAGCTCGATGAGGTCCGCGCCGAGATTGCCGCGCATCCGGATCTCGCGACGCGTGCCTCGACGCCGCGGTACGACGAGCACCACGAGAAGCTCGAGGACGAGCTGGGTGACCTGCTGTTCGCGGTCGTGAATCTCTGCCGCAAGGCCGGCGCGCATCCCGCGCTGGCGCTGGATAGAGCAAACGTGAAATTCGCGCGCCGCTTCCGCCAGGTCGAGCAAATCGCCGGCGAACGCGGCGTCGCCGTCGGCAGCGCGACGCTCGAGGAGCTCGACAAGATCTGGGACGAAGTGAAACTGGCAGAGCGCAGAGGGCTGTGAGCTGACTGGGCAGAGGGCTGTGGGCAGAGTGCAGAGGGTGGGAGAAGCGAAGACGTGTGCGGCTTACCCTCTGCCCTCCGCCCTCTACCCACAGCCCTCTGCCCACAGCCCTCTGCCCTCGAGCCCTCTGCCCACAGCCCTCTGCCCTCGACCCACAGCCCTAAGGCTTGAGCCGATGCATCATCCTCGGAAACGCGATGACCTCGCGGATGTGCTGTAGCCCGCAGATCCAGGCGACGGTGCGCTCGAGGCCGAGGCCGAAGCCGGAGTGGACGAACGTCCCGTAGCGGCGGAGATCGAGGTACCAGTCGTAGGCGTCGAGAGGGAGGCCTTCCTCCTTGATGCGCCTAACGAGCTTGTCGTAGTCGTCCTCGCGCTGCGAGCCGCCGATGATCTCGCCGTAGCCCTCGGGCGCCAGACAATCGTCGCAGAGCACCGTCCGCGGATCGGCGGGATTTTCCTTCATGTAGAAGGCCTTCGCCTCCTTCGGATAATTCATCACGAAGACCGGCTTGTCGTAGTCCGCGACGATGAGCGCCTCGTCCTCGGCACCGAGGTCGTCCCCCCACTTGGCCGTGCTCCCCTTCCGCTGCACGAGGGCGACTGCGTCCGAGTAGTCGAGGCGGACGAACGGCGGCTTCACTGTTTCCAGCTTGCTCACGTCTCGTTCCAGAACTTGCAACGAGTCGCCGCACCGCTCGAGCGCGCGCTGAACGAGATACGAAACGAAGTCCTCCTGCAGCCGCATGTTCGCGGCGGAATCGTACCATGCGACCTCGGGCTCGATCATCCAGAATTCGGTCAGATGGCGGCGCGTCTTCGACTTCTCGGCGCGGAACGTCGGACCGAAGGTGTAGATCTTCCCGAATGCCGCGGCCGCGGCTTCGCCATACAGCTGACCGGTCTGGGCGAGATAGGCCTTCCCCTCCTCGAAGTATTCCGTCTCGAAGAGACCGCTCCGCTCCCCGATCGCGGCGGTGAGGATCGGCGTGTCGACGCGGAGGAATCCACGCTCGTAGAAGAAATCGTGGATCGCCTGCTCCACCTCGTTACGAACCGCGAAGATCGCCCGCTGCCGATTGCTCCGAAGCCAGAAGTGACGGTGATCGAGAAGGAAATCGATTCCGTGCTCCTTCGGCTGAATCGGATAGTCGAGTGGGCTCGGCCCGACGACGTCGAGCTCCGCCACCGAGATCTCGTAACCGCCGGGAGAGCGCGCGTCGGCGCGGACCTCGCCGCGAAGGCGCACCGAGGTCTCGAGCGTGAGCGACGAGAAGCGCTCCCATACCTCCGGCGGGAGCGCGGTCTTGACGAAGACCGCCTGCGCGATGCCCGTTCCGTCGCGCACGACGGCGAACGCGACCTTCCCTGACGATCGCAGATGCGTAATCCAACCGTGCAGCGTCACCGTCGAGCCGACGTGCTGCCGCAGCTCGGCGATGCGAAGAATCGAGTCGTGCATGGGGTGGTCGGAGGCCAGTGGTCGGTGGACGGTGAACAGTAATCGGTAAAGCCACGTAGATCACCGCTCATGGATGATCCACGCCGCTAATCGGCCGCCGTTTGCCGATCAGCGCTCACGGATTACCGTTCACTGTCCTCACGGCGTCGTACTTGCAACACCATGTAGTAACTCTGGCAAACCAAAAGCGCCGCGGAAATGACCTTGCGATCGAGGCTCATTGTGGGCCTCCTCACCATCGCGGTGATTCTCGTCATACCGCTGTTGATCGCGGTACAGGCGATGGATCGACTGCATCGAGACGCCCGTGCCCTCCGCGATCGGGAGTTCGCCGCCTCGCTGCTGCTCGGCCGGCTCCGCGAGGGCTTGAACGACCTGAGGCGACAGGAGACGGCGCTCCTCTTCGTCCATGACGCGCGGACGCGCGATCTCATGGACAAGCAGCTCACGGTCGTCGCCAGCACCGTCGACTCCCTGAAGTACTTCGATCTCGACCGGTCGGCGGACAGTGTGAAGAAGAGCATCGCCGACATCGAAGCCTGGGCCCCGCACGAGTACACGGCCGCTCTCGCCGACCGGCGCGACGAGGCCGAGCAGATCTCGGCCACCCACCTCGTGCCCGCCCTGGCGGCGGCCGATAGGAGCGTGCTCGAGGCGGAACGGTCGTTGAGGCAACGGACGGTAGCGCGCGTCGCGTCGGCAGCGACGGCGATCTCGCGGGCGAAGAACGTCTCGGCGATGGCCGAGGTGGCGGCACTCGTCCTCGCGGCCCTGATCGGCGTTTGGCTCACGCGATACATCTCTCGCCCGGTTCGAGCACTCGAGCGCGGAATGGATGCGGTCGCCAACGGAAACCTGGACTACAAGCTCCAGCTCTCCACCGCGCGCGGCGACGAGTTCGGCCGCCTGGCATCGAGCTTCGAGGAGATGACGAAGCAGCTGATCGAGCTCGACAAGCTCAAAGCCGAGTTCGTTTCTGTGGCTTCACACGAGCTCAAGACCCCGATCAATGTCGTTCAGGGGTACGTGCAGCTGCTCGACCAGGGGGTGTACGGCACGCTGAGCGAGCCGCAGCGCGGCGTGCTGCAAACGCTGGAGACGCAAACCCAATCGCTTTCGCGCCTCGTGAAGCAGCTGCTCGACGTGAGCCGGTTCGAGGCTGGTGGAAGCAAGCTCGACCTGCGGCGGCTGGAGCTGGGGCCTTTCCTCGATCAGCTGGAGCGGGCGTTCCAGGTGCTGGCGCTCCAGCGCGAGGTCCGCTTTGTCGTTAGGCGCGGCGACCACATCCCCGGCGAGGTGACGTGGGATGCCGACCGAATGAATGAGGTCCTCGGGAATCTGCTCTCGAACGCGTTCAAGTTCACGCCGCGCGGGGGCGAGGTCGAGCTGAGCGTCGAGGCGCTCGACGGCTCGATCCAGATCGACGTACGGGATACCGGCGCCGGGATCCCTCCCGACCAGGTGCTGCACGTGTTCGAGAAATTCTTCCAGGCGGACAATCAGGACGCGGCCGCGTCGAAGGGATCCGGACTCGGTCTCGCGATCTCGAAGAGCATCGTCGAGGCGCACGGGGGCACCATTCAGTGCGACAGCACGCCCGGAGTCGGAACGACATTCAGCATCGTGATGCCGTCGCGAGCCAGCCGACGCACCTCGGTGGCTCGACCCGTCCCCGCGGAGGCGGTCTGAGATCGCGTACCATGCTCTCGAAAATCGTTAGGCGCACGACGGTGGCCGCGCTCCTCGTCTCGACGGGCTGCGTCACCGGCCGCTCCCTCATTGGATCGAACGGTCAGGACTGGGACAATACGCTCGCCCAGGCGGAGACGGCGGCGGCCGACCATCGTTATGCGGACGCCGATCGGCTCCTCGCCGACTTTGCCGCGCGCTATCCCGGAACCCAGGGGGCCGTCGAGAGCGCGTATTGGCGCGGGGTCATCGCCATGGAGCCGGCGAATCGCGATGGGTCGCCGCAGATCGCCGCCGCGCTCTTCGAGACCTACAGCCGTGCCGGCGGAAAGCTCCCGCACCAGTTGGAAGCCGGCATTCTGCACGACATCGCGGTGCGTCTCCAGGCGACCGGTCCCTCCGCGGTCGTCGTCGCGACGCCAACGACCGGCTCTTCCACCGCCACGCCCTCCGGCGCCGCCGACCTGAAAGCAAAGGACACGGAAATCCAGCGGCTCAAGGACGAGCTGGCGAAGGCGAACGATGAGCTGGAGCGCATCAAGCGTCGCCTAACGGCGCCGACGAAACCGTAGCGCGGGGCGCGGGGCGCGCAACACGAATGTCATCCCGAGGAGTTGAGCGCAAGCGAGACGACGAGGGATCTGCACTTCGCTGGCACCAAGTGCAGATCCCTCGCTGCGCTCGGGATGACAACCGAGCGTTCCCGCGTCACGCATCCCTCGCCCGTCAACCCACCCTGAACAGCTCCAGCGACCGCCGATAGCGTTCGCCGAGGACGCGGCGGAGGCCGGCGTGCGGGGCGTCGGCGAGGTCGGGGTCGGTTTCGAGCAGGCGCTCGGCGGCGGCGCGGGCGCGCTCGCCTAACGCTTCGTCGCGCAGCGGGTCGGCGATGCGGAAGGTCGGGACGCCGCTCTGGCGCTCGCCGAAGAGGTCGCCCATACCGCGAAGGCGGAGATCGGCGCGCGCGATCTCGAAGCCGTCGTCGGTCGCGGAGAAGATGCGGAGGCGGTCTGCCGCTTCAGGGCTCACGTCGCCCAATAGGATGCAGAACGACTCCTCGGCGCCGCGGCCCACGCGGCCGCGAAGCTGGTGGAGCTGCGATAGCCCGAAGCGTTCCGGATGCTCGATCAGCATCACTGTCGCGTTAGGCACGTCGATGCCAACCTCGATCACCGTCGTCGCGACGAGCACGTCGATCTCGCGGTCGCGGAAGCGACGCATGGTCGTGTCCCGCTCCTCGGCGTCGATCCGTCCGTGCAGCAACGCGACGCGGCGATGCGCGAAGGGACCGGCCTTCAGCGCCTCGTACATCGTCGTCGCCGCTTTGAGGTCGGTCTTCTCCGACTCCTCGATCACCGGATAGACGATGTATGCCTGGCGGCCCTGCTCCAGCTGCCGATCGATGAACGAAAGCACGCGCGCACGCCCCGACTCTGCGCGCATCGCCGTCAGAATGGGCTGGCGGCCCGGTGGTCGTTCGTCGAGCACGCTCAGATCGAGCTCGCCGTAAGCCGTAAGCGCCAGCGACCGCGGAATCGGCGTCGCGGTCATGAGCAACACGTCGGGCGCTTCGCCCTTGGCGGCGAGCGCCTTCCGCTGCTCGACGCCGAAGCGATGCTGCTCGTCGACTGCGACGAACCCGAGCTTCGCGAACAGTGTCGCGTCCTGCACGAGTGCATGCGTCCCGACGACGAGCACCGGCTCGTCGGTCGCGATCCGCTGCGCCACCGCTTTGCGGTCCCGCGCGGGAAGACTTCCGGTGAGAAGGAGCGGAGCGACGCCGAGCGGTTCGAGGAGAGCCGTCATCGTGCGCCAGTGCTGCTCGGCGAGCAGCTCGGTGGGCACCATGATCGCGGCCTGATAGCCATTCTCGACCGCGAGGAGCGCCGCAAAGAGCGCGACGATTGTCTTGCCGCTGCCGACGTCGCCCTGGAGGAGCCGCTGCATCCGGCGTGGGCTGCACATGTCGGCGACGATCTCGCGTGTGGCGCGGGTCTGCGCGCCGGTGAGCTGGAACGGGAGCGTCTCCTTGAGTCGCGTCGTGAGCTGGCGCTTGTTCTCGAACCGAATGCCGCGCCGCTCCTCGCGCGCGAGCGACTTGGCGCGCAGGTGGAGGAGGTTGACGAAGAAGAGCTCTTCGAAGGCGAGCCGTTCCCGACCCTGCATCGCCTCGGCGAGCGAGGTCGGACGATGCACCATACGCAGTGCGTCGCGAATGGGAGGCACCGCCGCCGCCGAGAGAATCTCGTTAGGCAGGTACTCGGTGACGAGCGGCAGCAGCGCGTCGAGGTGGGCGTCGATGATCGACCGGATGACCTTGAACGACAGGCCCTCCGTCGCCGGGTACACGGAGAGCACTCGGCCCTCGGTCGTCGCGCTCTCGTCGTCGCCGAGGTTGATGAACTCGCGCGGCTGGAGCTGACGTCCGTGGAAGAAACGAACGCTCCCCGTGACGAGGAGCGTGTCGCCCTTCGAGATCGTGCGATCGAGGAACGGCTGGCCGGGCCAGGAGACCTCGATCATTCCCGTGTCGTCGCGGAGCACCGCTTGAAAGATTCGCAGACCGCGACGCGTGGGGATGATCCCCTTCGAGATGACGCGCCCGATGACGGTGCCCTGCATCCCGGGCTCGAGTGACGCGATCGGCGCGACGGTGCTTGCGTCCTCGTACCGATGCGGAATGTGGTAGAGCAGATCGCCGGCGGTGATGACGCCAAGCCGTCGGAAGGCGTCGGCGCGCGCGGGCCCGACGCCTTTGAGATACGAGATGCTCGTATCCAGGTAGAGGCGCTGGCCGGACCGAGGTTGCGGCGGCGCCATTCGCGGTGCGCTCACTCCTCGCTGAGAAGATCCTCGGAGAACGCCGCGGCGTCAAACGAGACGAGGTCCTCCGCGCTCTCTCCGACGGAGAGGAACTTTACCGGCACATCGATCGCTTCGTGCACGGCGACGACGATGCCGCCACGCGCGGTGCCGTCGAGCTTCGTGACGACGAGCCCCGTCACTGGCACCGCGGCGGAGAAGATCTTCGCTTGTTGTACCGCGTTCTGGCCAATGGTGCCGTCGAGCACGAGCAGCGTTTCGTGCGGCGCGCCGGGCAGCCGCTTGGCGATCACCCGAGCGACTTTCTTCAGCTCGTCCATCAGGTTCTCGCTTGTGTGCAACCGGCCGGCGGTGTCGACGATGACGATGTCCACCTGCCGAGCGACGGCCGCGTCGATGGCGTCGAAGGCGACGGACGCGGGGTCGCTACCAGCCCGCGCGCCGATGAACTCCGCCCCCGTTCGCTCCGCCCAGAGACGCAACTGATCGATCGCCCCCGCGCGAAAGGTGTCGCCGGCGGCGACGAGAACGCGCTTGCCCTCGTGGCGAAAGCGCTCGCTCAGCTTGCCGATGAAGGTCGTCTTCCCGGCGCCGTTGACGCCGACGATGAGGATGACGGTGGGCGCGGCGGGCGCAGTCGTTAGGCGCGGATCACTCCGGCCGGCGCGCAGCGCCTCCTCGACGCCACTCCGCAGCGCCTCGTGGAATTGCTCGCGCGTCTTCACGTCGCCGCGCTTCGCGATCCGCTCGACGTCCTCGACGAGCCGCAGGGTGACTGGCACGCCGAAATCCGCCTCGAGCAGCAACTCCTCGAGGCGTTCGAGCGATCCGACTTCGACGCCGCGCACAGCGACGCCGACATCCATCAACGCGACTTCCTTGATGCGCTGCCAGAGGGAGCGCTTGGGAAGCTCGTCTTTTTTTCGGAGTAGCCTCAAGGCTTGTGGCTGGTGACTGGTGACTGGTGACTGGTGACTGGCGGGGGTGCTAGGCGTTAGGAGGTGGTTCCCCGAGCCCCGCGCCCCGCGGCCCGCCTAGCGCATTCCGAGTCGTCGTCGCACGACCCATTCCGCGCAGAGCAGAATCAGAAGCAACGCGTACGCCCAGCCCGCGCTCCGGAGACGCGGCGCGGCGTCGACGGGGACGCCGCCGCCGACCGCGCCGGCCTTCACGCGCGGCGAACGCGGCAGCCATTCGCGCGCGTTGTTCACCGCGAGCATCGTCGTTCCACCGCGGACGGTCGCCGTGTAAAGCCCCGGCCGGAGCGCCCGACTCTCGGCGATTGTCGCATCACCGTGGAACCGCAGCGTCATCGAATCTACGCGCGTGGAATCATTGCGAGCCACACGCTTCAGAACCACGAGCACCGCGGAGTCCGCTGCACTGCCGCGATGCCAGCGGACCGGCTCGCCCGCACGCACTACAATCCCGGTGGGAACTGCCGCCCTGCGGTCGGCACGTTCGGCGGCGAGCCAATCGAAGAGACTGCCCCAGAGGGCGGTGAACGCGTCCGCCGACGCCCCGCCGCGGAAGCGCCAACGATAGAGTCCCGAGGCGGCGACGATCACGAGCCGGCGCGGCGTATCGCTCCCCGCGATGATCACGCGTCGATCCTCCTCGCGCCCGCGGCGCACCTCGAGCGCCCGCCACTGCCCCGAGGGCGGCGCCGCACCGACGGTGATCGGCGGCAGGCTGTCCCAGGGAAGACCGCTCAACGCCGAAGCGAGGGGCGATGGGGGCGCATCGGCGGCGTACCACTCGCCGTCGCTCGCAGCGGCTGGAACGACGAGCGCGAGCGGGCCACTCGTTGCATTGCGTGGCGGCCCGAACGCAGCGGTGTCGCCGTGGAGGATAGCGACAGGGGCGTCTCGGAACGCGGCGCGGACGTCTGCCTCGGAGATCGGCGCCAGTGAGCCATCGACGCGCCAGGCTCCCGGCGCAACGCGAAAGTAGCCGCGCGTCGGCACGGCAAGGGCCCCGCGCAGTACGGCCAGCGCATAACGAGCGTCGAAATCCGGCGACGTCGAGACGAATACCGCGCTCGCCGCACGCGACAGGTCCACCGCCATCGCGAGCGTATCGTTATGCGCCTCGGTGTCACCAGGACTGCGCACGATTGCGCGCACGACCGTGGGCCCTTCGCGTCCCTCCATCCGCGCGTACACCGTGAGCCCACGCTCGGCGTATGGCGCCAGCGCGTCGACCGGCAAGGTGAGCACGGACGCATCACCGACCACGATCGCGAGCGTTCCCGGCTGCGAGCCGCTGGCACCCGCGACGAGACCGACGCGCAGCTCCACCGTGTCGCCGCTGACGACGGCCCGCGGCAGCTCGAGCGACGACACCGCGAGGTCGGACCCCGCACGATGTGGTTCGACGATCACGCGCGAGCCCGCGGGCAGCTCGTTCAGTGCCTCCGGGTCGGACAGCTCACCGTCAGTGACTACGACCAGCGGATGACCGCGCCCGAGCGCGCGCTCCACGGCGGGCCGCGCGACGGACGCGAGATCGGTGGGCGTCGTTAGGCTGTCGGCGCCGCGCAGCGCGCGCAGCGAGTCTCCGAAGAGGAAGAGCGATTCGGGTCGCGCCGCGCGCACCTCGCGCCAGGCGCGCTGCCAAGCGCTCGTGTCGGCCCCGCGTCGCCAGCTCGCCGAGGCATCCAGCGCGACCCACGTCGCCAACGGCTTCCGCCTCCCAGCCGGAGCGTCGAGCAGGAGCGCGGTGAGCAGGGCGACCGCCACCGCGCGCAACACCGCCGGCAGAATCGCGCGCGCGCCAAGGCGGAGGTCGCGTCCCGCATACTGCAGGAACGCGAACACGACGCCGGCAAGCACGGCGACAATCCAAGGGGACATGGGGGAAAAGTGCTAGGTGCTGGGTGCTGGGTGCTAGGTGCTAGAAAAAATGAAGCCGGCGAGCTAGCTCGCCGGCAATCCGATTTCACCGTTCACCGCTCACCGTCAACCGTCCACGGCCATCACCGCGATGCGAGTCCGGCGGGCGAAGGCGAGGCCTCGGTCTGCAGAGCGGCCATCATTTGTGCGCGCAGCCGCTCGAAATCGGGACGGTCCCCGGCTGGCACCGGATCGCCACTGCGATCGCGGAAGGCGGTGCGCGGATCACGCTGCACGCCGTCGACGAGCACCTCGAAGTGCAGGTGCGGCCCCGTAGCGAGCCCGGTCGACCCGACGTACGCCACCGTCTGACCGATCGTCACCCGCGTACCGACGTGGATGCCCGACGCGAAGCCGTGGAGATGTCCGTAGCGTGTGACGAAGCCGTTGCGGTGGCGGATCTCCAGCACGTTGCCGTACCCGCTGCCCCAGCCTGCGCGCACGACGACTCCGTCGCCGATGGCGCGAACGGGCGTGCCCGCGGACGCGGCGTAGTCGGTCCCCTTGTGCTGCTTCCAGACACCGAGGATCGGATGGTACCGGCCCCCGAACGACGACGAGATGCGCCGAAACTCCAGCGGGGCGCGCAGGAACGCAGCGCGGAGTGATTTGCCGTTCGCGTCGAAGAAGTCGCCGCGAACGGTGTTGCTCGCATAACGAATCGCCTGCAGCTCAGTGCCGGACAGCGTGAACGTCGCCGCGAGGATCTTGCCCATCCGCACCGCGCCGCTCGTCGACGACGAGCGCTCGGCCATCACGCGAAACGCGTCGCCGGGCTGGAGGTCGCGGCTCATGTCGATCTTGTAGTCGAAGACGTCGGCGAGCGACCAGGTGAGCTGCTGCCGCGCGGACGCGGGCAGAATCGCCTTGGCACTCGAGTCCATCGCCTCATAGAGCGTCGATGCGATTGTACCACTCACCACGATGGTGTCCGTCTTCCACGGGAGCCGCTCTTCGGACTCCGTCCATTCGCTTCCGTCGCGCCGCAGGTGCAGCAGGCGATCGATGCCGAGTTGCAGGACGATCTCGTTCGGCGCGGAATCGGGGGCGGAGCGGAAGACGACCGGCATGCCGGCGCGAACGCGGCCGGGATCGATCAATGTGAGCGCCTTCACCGCCTCGTTGGCGAGTACTTCGCTCACACCGCCGCGCGCGAAGACGCTGCGCAGCGATTCACCGCTCGCGAGCGTGTCGACGCGCTCGCGGAGCATCGCTACCGGAAGGGCAGCGATGCTCTGTTGCTGTGGGCCGAGGATTTCCTCGGCGGGTCGTCGGTCAGGAAGTCGCGGCGTGGCGTAGAGAGCGCCGGCGACGATGATCGCCGCCACCACGTAGGTGGCGGCGCGTGTGATTACAGCCTTCAATCCATCTGTCTCCGAATGAACGTCGGGATCTCCATGTCGCTGAGATCCTGCGTGCCCTTGTCGAGCGGTGCCGATCGCGGCGCGCGGGGCGCATCAACGGTACCCGACGTGCGTCCATTGGTCGTGCCGCTCACTCGAGCAGGACGATTGGCGGGGAACGGAATCACGGGCGAGCCCTTCGCCACGGGACCGGGAGTCGCGGCGAGCGACTGCACGGGCGTGATCAGCGTCGGCTGCATCGCCTTGTCGAAGCCCGTGGCGATCACAGTGACGCGAATCTCTCCCTGCATCGCCGGCTCGTGCACGGCGCCGAAGATGATCTCGGCGTCGTCTCCGACGGCGTCGTGGATGATCTCGTTGATCTGGTGGACCTCGCCTAACGTGAGGTCCGCGCCGCCGGTGATGTTGACGAGGACGCCGGTGGCGCCGGAGATACTCACGTTGTCGAGCAACGGGGAGCTGATTGCTTGCTGGGCAGCCTCGATGGCGCGGTTCTCACCGCGACCGACGCCAGTGCCCATCAATGCCGAGCCACCCGCCTGCATAACGGTGCGCACGTCGGCGAAGTCGACGTTGACCAGACCGGTGACGCTGATGAGCGATGAAATGCCCTGTGTCGCGTGCAGCAGCACTTCGTCGGCCTTCTTCAGCGCGTCCTGGAACGGAATCCCCTTGCCGACTACAGCGAGCAACCGCTCGTTGGGCACGACGATCATCGTGTCGACGTTCTTCCGCATGTCGGCGATGCCCTGCTCCGCCTGACGCATGCGCTTCCGCCCCTCGAAGAGGAACGGCTTCGTCACGATGCCGACCGTGAGCGCACCCGCTTCCTTCGCCAGCTCGGCGACGACGGGCGCGGCGCCGGTGCCAGTGCCACCGCCCATGCCGCACGTGATGAAGACGAGATCGGAGCTCGTGAGGGTCCGCGACACCTCGTCGCGATTTTCCTCGATCGCCTGGCGCCCGATCTCGGGGCGAGCGCCCGCGCCGAGTCCACGAGTGAGTTTCTTCCCAATCTGGATCTTGACGTCCGATTTCGACGCGAGCAGTGCCTGCGCGTCCGTGTTCACCGAAATGAACTCGACGCCTTCCAGATGCTCGTCGATCATGCGATTGACGGCATTACCGCCACCGCCGCCGACGCCCACGACCTTCATG
>Ga0070681_10002728_pt1 | contig 16266 bp, 8 predicted proteins | sample KBSC83BmetaG_FD_65650 | JGI IMG/M metagenome (GOLD analysis project Ga0070681, IMG submission 65650) | Corn rhizosphere microbial communities from Kellogg Biological Station, Michigan, USA - KBS C8-3B metaG | ecosystem: Host-associated > Plants > Roots > Rhizosphere | place: USA: Michigan...
GCTCGATTGCAGCGGCGGGGGCGTGGTTACACCTCCCTCGGGAACGTGTTCGCTCAGCGCAAGTACCACGACACAGACGATCAACCAGAACGTCGTGTTGACGGTGACGTGCAGCGGTACGTCGGGCACGGTCAGCTATGGCTTTACTGCAAAGAACGGGGCCAATCAGTCGGTCGGCAACCCTTGCAACGAATCCATCGGGAAGAATTGCACTTTTACGCTGACTTCGCCTGATACCTATACGGTCACTGCCACGGCAGCGGATAGCACCGGCAACTTGCAGGTTTCGCCGTCATCCAAGTCCATCACGTTCCAGGACGTGGCGAGCGGCGGTGGCGGCGGCACGATCCCGACGACGTGTGACAACGGCAAGGCGTCGGTCGTGGCCAAGACATCAAACGTCTTCAACGGCGCTCCGCTCTCCGTCGCGATCACCGACTCGCAAGTCGCGGTGTTCCCGATCGTCGCTCCGGCGGCGGGCAAGGCGGCACAGCTCGTGTTCTTCGAAACTGGCGATCCGTTTTCCGACAAGGTGCCACGCAACATGTGGGCGTCGAAGACGCCGTGCTACACGCCGGCGGCGAGCCGTCGCTTCGCATTCCCGGGTCCGAGTGCGCAGGTCGCTTACCAGGTCGGTGGTGGCGGCACGATCAACATGAGCACGGTCGGCGGCTCCCTCGTCTCGTTCCCCAGCGGTTTCCCGATGATCAACGCGGCGCCGGGCGAGACCTGGTACGTGATGGTCGAGAACGCGGTGGCCGGCCAATGCAAGCAGGCGAACTCGAAGGGCGCCTGCAACATCTCGCTGACGCCGAATCCCGCGAACTAGCGACCGGCAAACCGATCCAACCGCAGTCCACGCACATCGGGCCCATTCGGGCCCGATGTGCTTTTTTGCGCAACGCTTCTTGAGGAAGTCCCGCATGCCACGCCCCCGCTTCTCATGCCTGACCCCGTCGTCCGCCGCCGTCGGCCTGGCGATGCTCATCGCTGCCGCCGGCGCGGTCGCGCAGATCAAGTCGTCGACGCCGCTGCCCGCGGCGCCGGCACCCGCAGTCGCCGACCCGTCCACCGAGCTGCTGCACAGCTCGCGTGCCAAGCTCACGCGCGGCGACTACGACACGCAGCTCGAGCGCCTGCCGGAGGATGCGCGCGCGGGCTTCGGCACCAACATCGATCGCATCAACACGCTGCTGCGCGTCATCCTCGTCGACAAGACGCTGGCCGCCGATGCGCGCGCCGCGGGCGTCGATCGCGATCCCGACATCCAGCGCAAGATCGAAGCCGAGACCGATCGCGTGCTGGCGCAGGCGATGATCCAGCGCGCCCGCGACCAGTGGGAGGCGGAGTTCAACGCGCGGCCCAACCTCGACGTCGCGGCTCGCGAGCGCTGGCTCGCAATGCCGGACCGCTATCGCGAGCCCGAGCAATACCAGGCGACGGTCATCCGCTATTCATTCGACAAGTACGGCGGCTCCGAGGGTGCCAGGGAGAAGGCCGCCGACGCGCGCCGGCGCATCGTCGCCGGCGGCGACATGGCGGCGATCGCCAAGGCGGAATCCGACGATCCTGCCGCCGCGCAGACCGGCGGCAAGCTCGACTGGCGCACGCAGCGCGGCTTCGACGATGCGCGCGTGGGTCGCGCGGTCGGCAGCATGCGCAAGCCCGGCGACGTGACGCGGCCGATCGAGGGCGACGATGCGTTCTACGTCATCCGTCTCGATGGCAAGCGTGCCGGCGACAAGAAGTCGTTCGACGAGGTGAAGGCAGGCATCATCGCCGACCTGCGCAAGGAGTACGTGCAGACCAAGATGGCCGACAAGATGGCCGCGATCCGCAACGACCCCACCATCGTCGTCAACACGCCGGCGGTGAATGCGCTCGTCACGCGCGTCGATCCGTCGATGCTGAAGCCCGAGGCCGCGCCGGCGGATGCCGACGACCAGGCGCCTCGCGCGCGCCGCGGCCGCGGCAAGATGCCCCCGCAATAGGGCGCGCCGGCCCGCCGGCACGCGCCGCGCGCTCGGGCACAATGACGGGCTGATGTCGGCAGCGCCGCCGCGACGCGGCCTGCCGCCGGCCCGATGATCGACACACCCGCCAACGATCGCCACGCGAAGGGGCGCGACGCCGCGAGCGTCTCGCGCGCCCGCGACCGCGCGCTGTTCGCGAACTTCTTCCATCGCGAGCTCTTCACGCGCTACCTCGGCAGCGTGACGGGGCTCGCGTGGGCGCTCGTCAGCCCGATCGCGCTGCTCGCCGTCTACCACTTCGTGTTCACGGCGATCTTCCCGGCGCGCGGCTTCGGGCAATCGAGCTTTCTCGCGTTCCTCGCGGTCGCGCTGTGGCCGTGGTTCGCGACGCAGGAGGCGATCCAGCGCGGCACGACCTCGCTCGGCGGCTACGCGGGGCTCATCCGCAAGGTCGCTTTCCCGCATGAGCTCGTCGTCTATGCGTCGGTCGGCGCCACGTTCGTGCTGCAGCTCGCGGGCTACGTCGCGATCCTCGTGATCCTCGTGCTGATGGGCGAGCCACTGCACCTTGCCGGGCTCGTCGTCGCGATCCCGCTGTGGGCGATCCTGATGATCGGCGTCATAGGCCTCGTGCTCGCGCTCGCCGCGCTGCAGGTGTTCGTCCGCGACGTCGAGCACGTGCTCAATCCGATCCTGATGATGTTCATGTACCTGACGCCGATCCTCTACCCGATCACGGCGGTGCCGGAGCGCGTGCGACCGTGGCTCGCGGCGAACCCGTTCGGCTGGCTGGTCGCGCGGATGCGCGAGGCGCTGATCGACGGTCGTCTCGCCTTCACCGCCGGCGACGCGCTCGCGCTCGCGATCGCCCTCGTGCTGTTCGTCGCCGGGCGATGGGTGTTCCGGCGCCTCTCGCCGCATTTCGAGGACTTCGTGTGAACCACGCATCGGCGCAGGCGTCGACACTGCATGAACCGGCGCGCGACGCCTCCGCGCAGCGCAGCCTGCACCTGTCGCTCGCGCACGTCGGCAAGGACTACGCGAAAGTCGAAAGCAGGGCGGGGCGCCTGCGACTGGTCTATGACCTGCTGCGCGGGCGCGGTGCCGCGAGCGTGTTCCGCGCGCTCGACGACGTCTCGTTCGACCTCGCGCCCGGCGCGTCGCTCGGCATCATCGGCGAGAACGGCGCCGGCAAGTCGACGCTGCTCAAGATCGTCGCCGGCGTCATCAAGCCCACGCGCGGCAGCGTCGTCGTCAACGGGCGCGTCGGCGCGCTGCTCGAGCTCGGCTCCGGCTTCCATCCCGAGTACTCGGGCCTCGCCAACATCGATCTCGCGGCCGCGCTGCTTGGGTTGGCGCCTGCCGAGATCGCGCAAAAGCGCGAAGCGATCATCGCCTTCGCCGACCTGGGCGACCACATCCGCGATCCGATCAAGAACTATTCGTCGGGCATGGTCGTGCGGCTCGGCTTCGCGGTCGCCACGGCGCTCGAGCCCGACGTGCTCATCACCGACGAGGTGCTCGCCGTCGGCGACGAATCGTTCCAGAAGAAGTGCATCGCCTGGATGGAAGGCTTCCTCGCCGGCGGCGGCACGCTGCTCCTGTGCTCGCACAGCATGTACCACATACAGAAGCTCTGCCGCGACGCGCTGTGGCTCAAGGGCGGCGAGGTGGTGCGCTACGGCGACGCGCCGTCGGTGACACAGGCGTACCTCGCGTGGCACGAGGAGAAATCGGCGCAGCAGAAGGCGCCGATCCCGCGCAAGGCGGCGTCGGCGGCCGGCGTCTACGCGGTGCAGTCGCTCGACCTCGAACCCGGCGAATCGATCGCGCAGGGCGCGCCGCTGGTCGTGCGCGGCGACGTCTATTCGCCCGACGGACGCGCGCCGGTGGTGCTGGTCGGCATCGTGCGCGCCGACGGCACACCGGTTTACGGCGTGTCGACCGACATGGACCGAGTCGCGCCGCAGAAGTCCGGGCCGAACGCGTTCCGCTTCGCGCTCGAATTCCCGCGGCTCGACCTCCTGCCCGGCAAGTACACGCTACGCGCGCACGCGCTCGATCCCGAGGGCGTGCGCCTGTTCGACCATGTCGAGCGGACGTTCGTCGTGACGGGTGACGCGCGCGAGTTCGGGATGGTGCGACTGCCGCATGCGTGGAGGATGTAAGCGTCTCCCCGGCCGGCGGCGCGCGGCAGGGTGCGTGCGGCGCGACCTGTCCGCGTGCCGCAACTGGGCACGGTGAGGACGCCGGACCGCGTCGGTCCCACTGCCGGGGCTTGGTAAAATCGACGGTCCGGCGGCGTCGACGGCCGGCATTCCATGTCCGAATCCCTCGAATTCACCGGCGAGCGCTTCGTGCCCGGCGTGGCCGGCGAGATCGAGCTCGAGCACGTCCATCGCTACGCGTTCGCGTCGCGCTTCATCGCGGGACGGCGCGTGCTCGACGCCGCCTGTGGCGAGGGCTACGGCAGCGTGCTGCTCGCGCGCACTGCGGCCCAAGTCGCCGGCGTCGACATCGATGCCGCCACGCTCGCGCACGCCGGCGAGCGCTATCGCGGCGTCGCCAACCTCGCATTTCACCGGGCGTCGGTCACGGCGTTGCCGTTCGCCGATGCGAGCTTCGGCGCGATCGTGTCGTTCGAGACGATCGAGCACCTCGAGGCCGCCGACCAGCCGGCGATGCTCGCCGAATTCGCGCGCGTGCTGGCGCCGGATGGGCTGCTGATCCTGTCCGCACCCAATCGCGTCGAGTATTCCGACAAGCGCGGCTACGCCAATCCGTTCCATCGGCATGAGCACGATCGCGCGGAGCTCGACGCGCTCATCGCGCGCCATTTCGCCGCGCGGCGATTCCACGGCCAGCGCATCTGGCTCGGCTCGACGCTGTGGCGCGAGGCCGGGGGAAGCGACGCGTTCGTCACCGAGGCGGGCGGGGCCGATGGCGTCGTCGTGGCCGCGCCGCCGCCGCCGATGTATTACCTCGTGCTGGCTGCGCGTTCCGCCGCCGACCTTCCGCCCGACCCGATCGGCCTCTCGCTGTTCTCCGACCGCGACCTTCACACGCTCGAGCGTCTCAACGCGTTGCTCGACGAGCGGATGCGCGCCCTCGACGCGGGGACCGCGCATGTGAAGCATCTCGAGAGCCTCGTCGCATATCGCGACGGCATCGTCGCCGAGCGCGACGCCGAGCTTGCGGCGCAGGCCGCGCGCCTCGCGCAGTTCGAGCGCCAGGACGCCAGTTACCAGGCGCGGATCGCGGAGCTCGACCGCGCCGGTGCGGGGATGCGCGACGAAATGGCGGAGTCGCGCGCGGCGCTCGGCGAGGCGCAGGCGGCGCTGGCCGCGCAGGAGCGGATCATCGACTACCGGCAGTCGCTGCGCTGGTGGGCGCAGTTGCCGTGGCTGTGGCTGCGCAGCGGCTGGCGGCGGTTGCGATCCGGCGCATGACGGGCAGCATTGACATCATCGTGCCGGTCTACAACGCGCCGGACGACGTTCGCACGTGTGTCGACAGCGTGCTCGCGCACACCGATCGCCGCCATCGCGTGACGCTGATCGACGACGCATCGCCCGATCCGCGAATCGCCCAGTACTTCGACGAGCTGCGCGCGCAGGCGCTGCCCCACGTGACGCTGCTCGTGAACCCGGTGAACCTCGGCTTCACCGGCACCGCAAACCGCGGCTTCGCGCTGTCGCGACGCGACGTCGTACTGCTCAATTCGGACACGATCGTGTCGCGCGGCTGGCTCGATGCGCTCATGCGCTGTGCCGCGTCCGATCCCGCGATCGGCACGATCACGCCGTTCTCGAACAACGCCGAGATCCTGTCGTATCCGCGGTTCTGCGTGAACAATGCGTGGCCCGACGGCGCCGATCCCTCGCCGCGGGCGGACGCATTCGCACGCGCCGCGGTGCCGACGTATCCCGACCTGCCGACCGGCGTCGGCTTCTGCTTCTACGTGCGCCGCGCGCTGCTCGACGACATCGGCGGCTTCGACCCGGGGTACGGCGCGGGCTACGGCGAGGAAAACGATTTCTGCCTGCGCGCGGCCGCGCACGGCTGGCGCAACGTGCTCGCCGACGACGCATTCGTCGCGCATACCGGCGGCCGCTCGTTCCGGGACCTCAAGGCGGCGCTGGTGCCGAAGAATTCGGCGACGTTGCTGGCGCGGCACCCGGGCTACGACGCGCTGGTGCAGGGCTTCATCGCAGCCGACCCGCTACGCGCGCTGCGCGAGGCGGCGGCGACGATGGAAGGCGTGCTCGCATCGCCGCACGGCGGCGTGCTGCATGTGATTCACCACCACGGCGGCGGCACCGAGTCGCACGTGCGGATGCTGATCGAGGCGTCGCGCGCCGAGCGCCGCCATTTCCTCGCCGTCGCGGTCGGCGACCGCTGGCAGGTCGAGGAGCATCGCGCGGACGGCAGCGTCGCCGGCTACACGCTGGAGCGCGCCCCGGCCGAGCGCTGGCCGGATTTCGTCGGCGGCCTGTGCGCGAGCTTCGGCATCGGCGTCGTGCACCTCCACAACATCTCGGCGTGCCGCAACGGCCTCGTCGAGGCGATGACGACGCTCGACATCCCCTTCGGCTACACGGCGCACGACCTCAACTTCGCATGCCCGACCATCACGCTGCAGGATGCATCGGGCTGGTATTGCGGCGGCGTGACCGACATCGCCCGATGCACGGCGTGCCTTGCGGCGCAGCCCGCATTCGCAAGCGTCGACATCGCCGCCTGGCGCGAGCGGCATCGCGCGCTGGTCGCGCGCGCGGCGTTCGTCGTCGCGCCGTCGCAATGGGCGGCGGACATGGTCGAGCGGTATTTCGGGCGGCGCCCCCACGTGATCGCGCACGGCCTGGCGGCGGCCGCGCGTGTCGCCGATGCCGGGCTCGACCGCCCGCCGTTGACGTTGCCCGACGATGGCGCAGCCGTCGTTGCCGTGCTCGGCGCCGTCGGTCCCGACAAGGGTGCGCGCCGGCTCGATCGGCTGGTCGCGCTGGCGCGTGCGCAACGCGCGCGCCTCCGCTTCGTGCTGATCGGCTACCAGGATCGAGAGCCGGGGCCGTGGCAGAGCGAGGACGGCGTCTTCACCGTGCACGGGCGCTATCGGCCCGCCGCGCTCCCGGGCCTGCTCGATGCGTATCGTGTCGATCTCGTGCTGTTCCCGTCGATGGGACCGGAGACGTTCAGCTACACGCTCTCCGAGGCTTGGGCGGCGGGCATGCCGGTGCTCGTGCCGCCGATCGGCGCGCTCGCCGAGCGCGTCAACGAGAGCGGTGCCGGATTCGTCATGACCGATGCCGAGTGGCGCGATGACGAGGCGCTGCTTGCGCGGGTGCGAGTGCTGCTGGCCACCGATCATTCGCCGGCGATGACGGCCGCGGCGGCGCGAGGGTCGGCGATGGTGCCACGCACGGCGCAGGCGATGGCGGCGGATACGCTCGCGCTGTATGCGCGCGCCGCGGCGCAATCGCGCGAAGCGCGCCCGCCTTTGTCGCGCGCGCGATTGCGCGAAGCGCTCGGCTACATGCCGTGGCATCCGCCCGCGCCATCGGCGGCGGTGCTCGCCGCGCGCCGTTCGCTACGCACGCAGGTCGCGCGGATCGCAATGCGCATGCGTCGCACGCGTGTCGGCACCAGCCTCTACGGCCGCCTGCCCCCGCGCCTTCTCGATGCCTTGAAGTCGCGGCTGCGCTGATGGCCGCCACCTACGACGACTGGAAGGATCGCGCGCGCGAGCATCTCGCGCAGGGAATGCCGCTCGACGCCCTGACATGCTTTCGCCACGCGGCGCGCCTGCGTCCCCGCGCGCCGGCGCCGCTCGCCGGTATTGCCGACGCGCTCTGGCGCCTCGGCCGGCCGCACGATGCGATCGCGGCCTGGCGCGAGCTCGTGGCGCGGAGGCCCGACCACGCGGCGGGATGGCTCGCGATCGCCGAGGCGGCCGCGTTCGTCGGCGACGACGCAGGGGTGCGCGATGCCGCGTCGCACGTCGCGGCGGCGATGCCGGACGATCCGCGCGCGGCATTCATCGTGGCGTGCGCGCGCCTCGCCGATGCGAGCACGCGTGACGATGCGTGCGCATCGCTCGTCGAGCTCGTGCGTGCCAATCCCGCAATCGTGCGCCCGCCACATTTCGCCGGCCTGGTGGCGCGGGCGCTTGCCGCCGATGCAACGGCGTGCATCCCGCTGCGCGAGACGCTCGCGGCGAACGCCGCCAACCTGCCGCTCGCGCTCTTCGCCGAAGTCGTCCCCTTCGTCTCGCCCGGCGCGGCGCGTGCCGCGGTCGCGCGCAACGACGTCGATGCCGATCCCGACGCGTTGCGGGTGATCGCGCTCCGCATCGCCGAGCGCGCACGGGCCGGCGACGGCGACGCGTGGCCGGCGATCGCGCGACAGGCGGCCGCGCGCCACGCGGAGCGCGGTGCGCGGCTCGTGCCGGACGTGCCGCTCGCCTGGCCGCGACGTGCGGCCGGTCATCGCGGGCGCGTCGTCGTGCTGGTGGACACCGATCACCTCGATGCCGACGCCGGCGCCTGGTCGAGCCTCGTCGGTGCGCTGGCGGCGCTTGGCGATCGCATCGACCTCGGCTTCGCGGCGTTCGGCGATGCCGCGCGACTGCAGGCGCGGCTGCAGGATGCGGCGCTCGACCATGCGCGCGTGACGCAGATGCCCGCGGCGCCCGATCTCGAGTCCGCACGCAGCCTCGCGGCATCCGAGCCCGACGTCCTCGTCGATGCCGTCGGCTTGCGGCGGCCGCTCGCGACATTGCTGGCGGCGCGGCCCGCGCGATGCCAGCTGGCCATCGACGGCCCGCTGGCGGTCGCGACGCCGCTCGTCGACGCCATCGTCGACGCGACACCGGGCAAGCTCGCACGGGCATTGATCGAGGCGATCGACGCGTCGATGAGCGCTCCGCAGGGCGCGCTCGCGCCCGCCGCGCGCCAAGCCGCGCTGGCGGGTGCGATCGACGCGCACCGCAACGGCCGGCATGACGAGGCGCGCGCCGGCTATGACGCGCTGCTCGCTGACGCACCGGGCTACGCGCCGGTGCTCCATCTGCGTGGCGCGCTGCGGCGCGAGCGCGGCGACGCCGGCGCCGTCGACGACTTCGAGGCCGCGCTCGCCGTGGCACCGCGCGACACCCGGTCGCGCGTGGCCGTCGTGCAGCTGATGCTCGCGCGCCACCGCCTCGACGATGCGCGCCGTATCGCTGCCGCGGGTCTCGACGGCGCGCCCGTGGCGTCACCCGCGCTATGGCGCGCGCTCGGGCACGTCACGCTCGTGCAGCAGGACGGCGTCGCCGCAGTCAACGCTTTCGCCGCAGCGATCGCGCAGGCGCCCCTCGACGCCGAGACGCACTTCAACCACGGCGTGGCGCTGCAGATGCTGCGCCAGCTCGGCCATGCGGCACGCGCCTACCAGCGAGCGCTCGAGCTCGAGCCGGCGCTCATCGACGCGCATTTCAACCTCGGCGTCGTGTTCGACGAGATGGGCGAGGTCGATCCGTCGGTCGCCGCGCTCGAGTACGTGATCGAGCGTGCGCCCACGCGCGCCGACGCGCACCGGGCGCTTCTCAACGTGCTCGCGCGCCATTCGCGCGGCGCGCAGTGGATGCGCGCGTTCGAGCGCTTCGAGAAGGCCTGTCCCGACGCCCTCGGCCTCGTCGCCAACGCGCTCGAGTACTACCAGTACCTGGGCGACTATGCGCGCGTGCATCGCTACGTCGATCGGCTCGCGCAGGGCGAATTCAAGCCGGTGAACGACGTCGATCTCGTCGATTCGCTGGAGCAGCTCCTGTACCTGATGCTGTTCTTCGACATCGCGCCCGGCACGCAGGCGTCGCTGTACACGACGTACGACAAGGCGGCGCGGTACGTGTACGGCCCGCCGCTCGTGCGCGACGCCGTGCGCCGGCCGGGGCGCATCCGCATCGGCTACCTGTCGGCCGATTTCCGCGAACACGTGATGGGGCGGATGATGCAGGACGTCGTCCGCCACCACGACCGCGGACGCTTCGAGGTGCGGCTCTACTCGACGTCGCCGGCCGAGGACGGCGTGACCGCCGATTTCCGCAGCGCGGCGGACGCCTTCGTCGAGCTCGCGGCGCTCGGCGACGACGCTGCCGTGAAGCGGATCGCCGAGGACGATCTCGACCTCCTCGTCGACCTGTCGACGCACACCCGCGGGGCGCGCCCGGCGATCATGGCGCGCAAGCCCGCGCGCGTGGCCATCACGCACATCGCGAGCGCCGGCGCGCTCGGGTTGTCGGCGGTCGACTTCAAGCTGACCGACGCGCGCGCCGACCTGCCCGACAACGACCGTCACTACGTCGAGACGTTGCTGCCGATGGAGGGCTGCGCGTATCCGGTGCGACGGATGACCGCTGCCACCGTGCATCCGTACCACCGCGACGCGCTCGGCATCGCCGGCGACGACGTCGTCATCGGCGCGTTCGTGACGCCGCTCAAGCTGTCGCGACGGACGACGGCACTGTGGCGCGAGATCCTCGAGCGCATCCCGCGCGCGAGGCTCGCGTTCTCGCCCAATGCCGACTGGTTGCGCGACACCTATCCCGCGATCCTCGCGGCCGCAGGGATTGATCCTGCGCGGTCGATCGTGCTGCCGCAAGGCGCCGACGAGGCGGCCAACCTCGCGCGCTACGCGCTCGTCGACTTCGTGCTCGACCCGATGCCCTTCGGCAACGTCAACGGCACGATCGAGCCGCTCAACATGGGCGTGCCGGTGGTGACGCTGGTCGGCCAGACGCACGGCGAGCGCACCGGCTACAGCATCCTGTCGCACGTCGGCGAGACGCGGACCGTCGCGACGAGCGGCAAGGAGTATGTCGACATTGCCGTACGCCTCGCCACCGATCGAGACTTCGCGCGAGAAGTGCGCGCGTCGTTGCGCGCGCGGATGTCGGACCCGGCGGTGGTCGATCCGCGGGTCTACGTGCGCAACCTCGAGAACGCTTACGACGCGGCGCTCGCCGCGCGTGGCGGCGAGGCACCGGGTGATGGCGACGGGCACGCCCGCTGACGCGCTCGCCGGCGCGGCGGCGCGGCTTCAGCAGGGCGATGCCGGCGCGGCGCGATCGATGCTGAGCACGCTGCTCGCGGACGCGGGTCTCGCCTCGATGACGCAGGTCGCGGCATTGCGCTTGCGCTCGCGCGCGGCCGAGGCGCAGGGCGACCTCGTATCGGCGCTCGACGATCTCGAGTGCGTCGCGGCGCTCGTGCCCACCGATGCGAAAGCCTGGTCGGAGCTCGGCGTCGTCCGCGGCATCGCCGGCGATCGCGTGCGCGCCGTCGATGCGCTACGCCGCGCACTGGTGCTGGACGCGAACGACGCGCGCACCTGGAACAACCTCGGCAGCACGCTGTGGGAGGCGGGCTCGCAGGCCGAGGCGATCGACGCGTTCGTGCACGCAACGCGACTCGCGCCCGACTATGCGCATGCGTTCGGGAACCTGGGCTCGGCGCTGTCGGACGCCGGGCGCGCGAGCGAGGCGGCCGACGCGCTCGAGCGGGCGATCGCGCTCGATCCGGCGAACGTCACGGCGCTGGCGAAGCTCGCGTCGCTGCGCCGCAATGGGGATCGCCTGCCCGAGGCGATCGATCTCTACATGCGCGCGGTGCGACAGTCGCCCGCGAACGCGGATTTGTGCGTCCAGCTCGGCCGCGCGATGGCCGATGCCGACGACCTCGACGGCGCGCGGCGCGTATTCGCCGAGGCGGTGCGCCGCGATGCCACGCTGCTGAGGGCGCGCATCGGTGCGCAGCTGATGCTGCCCAACGTCGGCGCCGATGCGGCCGACATCTCACGCTCGCGTGCGCGCTATGCGGAGGGGCTTGCCGCGCTCGCGCGCGAGCTCCCGCAGGCATCGGCGCCGCTCGACGCCGATGCGCGCCTCGATGCGCTGCGCTGGAGCAATTTCCTGCTCGCGTACCAGGGCGAGGACGACCGCACGCTGCAGGTCGCGTACGGGACATTGGTCGCCTCGCTGGTCGACGCGGCGCGCGTGCCCGCGCGGCCGCGCGGCACGCGCGGGACTCGCATTCGCATCGGCTTCGTGTCGTCGTTCTTTCGCGACGGCACAGTGGGCCGCTATTTCGCGAGCTGGATCACCGGTCTCGATCGTGCGCGCTTCGAGATCGTGCTCTACGACCTGCGTCCCTCCGCCGATCCGCTCGCGACCGCGTTGCGCGCGGCGGTGGACGTGACGCGCGCGCTGCCGGCGCGGATGCCGAGCGCGGTGGCCCGCGCGATCGCCGCCGATGCGCCCGACGTGCTCGTGTACCCGGAGCTCGGCATGGACGCGACGACCTTCGCGCTGGCCTCGCAACGCCTTGCGCCGCTGCAATGCGCCGGCTGGGGTCATCCGGTGACGACCGGCCATGCCGCGATCGACGTTTTCTTCTCGAGCGACGCGATGGAGCCGCCGGATGGCGCCTCGCATTACTCCGAAGCGCTCGTGCGCCTGCCGGGCATCGGCACGAGCTACCGGATGCCGCAAGCGACCATTACGGCGACCCGCGCCGAGCTCGGCCTGCCCGCCGACCGCACGCTTTTCCTGTGCCCGCAGTCGGTATTCAAGATCCATCCCGACGACGACGCGCTATTTGCCGCGGTGCTCGCCGAGAACCCGAATGCGATGCTGGTGCAGTTCGCGGAGCCCAATCCATTCACGTCGGCGCGCTACCGCGCGCGTCTTTCACGGGCCCTCGAGGTCGCCCGCGTCGACTTCGGCGCCCGCGTGATCTACCTGCCGCCGATGAGGCACGACCGCTACCTTGCCGTCAATGCGGTGTGCGATGCGATGCTCGATACCTCGCGCTGGTCGGGCGGCAACACGTCGCTCGATGCGATCGCGGCGGGGCTGCCGATCGTCGCGCGGCCCGGGCGCTTCATGCGCGCGCGGCAGAGCGCCGGGATGTTGCGCCTCATGGGTATCGACGAACTCGTCGCCGGTGACGACGCCGGCTATCGCGCGATCGCCGCGCGCATCGCGCGGGACCGCGCGTGGCGCGATGCGCAGTCGGCCGCGATCACGGCCCATCGCGCGCGGCTCTTCGACGACGCGACGCCGGTGGTCGCGTTCGCGGAGGCTATCACCGCACGTCTTCCCGAGGCGCGGTCTCGCTTCGACTGAGCACGCGGCCGGGCAGGTCGCGCCGCGCCAGCGCGGACGCGACCGCCGCGACCGGCGACTGCCAGTCGCCTGCGGCAGGCTGCCGGTAGAGGCGCGCGCATGGATACCATGCCGTCGTCGCCGCGCGCGTGCCCCACCGCCAATCGGCGGCGTACGGCAGCAGCAGGCACAGCGGCACGTCGAGCGCACCGGCGAGGTGGGCGTTGCTGGTGTCGACGCTGACGACGACATCGAGCGCGCTGACGAGCGCCGCCTTGTCGTCGAAGTCGTGGCGGGCGTCGAGCTCGATCAGGCGCGACGCCTCGGGCACGCGCGCCACCTCGTCCTCGCCGTCGACGTGCTGCAGCGAATACCAGGCGACGCCGTCGAGCGCGAGCAGCGGCGCGAGGCGCGCGAGCGCGATCGAGCGACGCCGGTCGTTGGCGTGGTGGCGATTGCCGGCCCATGACAGCCCGGCGTGCAAGCGCGCCGGCCGCGTGCGCACGATCGACCGCCAATGCGCGATGCGCACGGGATCTGCAACGAGATAGGGCGACGCGCGCGCGACCGACGCCGCGTCGAGTCCGAGCGCTGCCCCGACCGACAACAGCGGCAGCTCGAAATCGGCCGCGGGCACGGGCGCGCTCATGGCGACGCTCGCGGCGACGCCCGGCGCGCTTGCGCACAGCGCGACGAGCGGATCGGGCACCTGCACGATCACGCGCGCGCCGCGCGCGGCGAAGTCCTGCGCGTAGCGGATGAACTGCAGCGCGTCGCCGAGCCCCTGCTCGGCGCGCAGGAGCAGGGTGCGGCCTTCGAGCGGCTGACCGGCGTAGCGCGGATGGACCGCGCGCCAGGGCGCGCCGCCGAGCGCCGCGAGCTCGAGGCGCGCGTCGTACTCGCGCCAGCCTTCCGTGTAGTCGCCGCGCGCGAGCAGCGCGATGGCGAGATTCCAGCGCGCTTCGGCGAAATCGGGCTTTACCGCGAGCGCGCGCCGGTAGGCATCGAGCGCCGCGTCGAGGTCGTTGCGCTGCGCGAGCGCGAGCCCGAGGTTGTTGAGCGCGGTCACGTGATCGGGGCGGCGCGCGAGCGCGTCGCGAAACGCGCCGACCGCGTCGTCGATGCGGTCGAGCGCCGTGTACAGGAGTCCGGCGTTGTTGTGGAACTCGGCCTCCTGCGGCATGCGCGCGCGCGAGCGCTCGATGAGCGACAGCGCGTCGGCGAAGCGCCCGCGCTGGTAATGCGCGACGCCAAGAAAGTGCATCGCGGTCGGCGCGTCGGGGTCGATGGCGAGCGCAGCGCGGTAGTCGCGGATCGCCTCGTCGAGCGCGCCGCGCCGATGCGCGGCGAGCGCGCGTGCGGTGAGGGCATCGACCGTCGCAGGCGCTTCGACGGACCGCGCCGCGTCGACGGGTGTCGCGCCAGCTGTGGACCGCGCACCCGCTGACGCGGTGGGATCGCCTTTTTCAGGCCTCGGAGCGGCGCTCGCAGCGGTCGTGGCGGCGCGCGCGCCGGTCGAAGGGACGTTCGCGGCGATCGATGCGGCATCGCTGGCGGCCGGCGAGACGCGTGGGGTCACGGGAGCGACGTTTCCGGCGTTCACAGCGGTGTTCGTGCCCGGGCCGCCATCGCCGCGCCCATGGCAATGCTTGAACCGCTTGCCGCTGCCACACGGGCATGGATCGTTGCGCCCGACGCCGGCGTAAGGAGTGTCGCGCTGCGCCGCCTCGGCAAGCGCGGCCGTCGCTTCCGCATTCCCGGGAATCGCCGCGAGCATTCGCTGCGCCAGCGCGGTCACGGCGGGCCATTGGCGCAGCGCACGCGCATTGCGCAAGAGCTGCCCACATTGCGGCGAGCGCGCGACGTCGTCGGAGAACTGCGCCGCGAGCGCCGCGACTTCGGCGGCGGGCAGCACGCGCGCGAAGTTGTAGAGGCCGTGGAACCCGAACGTATTCGGCGCGGCGTGCGCGACCTCGAAGGAAAAGCGGTCGGCGAGCGCCGCGGTGCCGAAGCGGATGCCGTGGTCGCGCTCGAGGAGCGGGCGGAACGTGCGCGCGAGGAGCTCGTCCTCGGCGGCCTCGCCCTCGATCCGCGGATCGGCGAGCGCCTCGATCAGTCGCCGCGAGCGCAGCGAGAATCCACCGTTGCCGACGTCCATGCCGTCGGTATGCCAGTACCAGCGCGCGCCGAGGTAGTCGCAATCGAGGAACGCCGGATCCCAGGCGTCGGCGTGCAGCACGAAGCCGTCCCATTGCGCGACGAGGACGTGCGACGTCGTCACGTACGGTGCGAGTCCCTTCAGCATCAACCGCGAGTAGGCGTGCCGCGAGGCGATCGGCGCAATCGCGACGACATCGACGCCGCCGGGGACCTCGACGCCGGACGGCACCGCATCGGTGAGCCACAGCGCGCGCGCGAAGCGGATACCCTCGATCGAGTGCGCGAGCGCGCGTGCGGCGAGCGCGTGGTTTGCCGTGTCGGCGACGAGCAGCGTGACCTCGGGTAATGCGAGCACGGCGGTCGCCGTCACGTCATCGCGGGCCGGGTCGCCGCATCGAGGCGTGCGGCGCCCGCGCGGAACACGAGCATCGCCCAGACGACGACCAGCGGCGCGAGGTGCAGGATCGCGCGGTTGACCGTCGTCTGCGTATCGACCCACGCGCGCGCGTTGGTGAACGCGAACACGAAGAACAGGAACAGCACACCGGCGGCGACCAGCATCGTCAGCGGCGCGATGCGCGGCGCGGTCCAGTCGCGCACGCCGATCGCCGCGGCGGCGACGACGCCGTACCAGAGGATGTTCCATGTGCCGAGCAGGAACAGGCTGTCCGCGAGGCCGCTCCACGGCGGCGCGAAATCGAGATGAAGCCGGTAGCCGAGCACCGACGCCGACGTCTGGGCGAGCACCAGCAGCACTGCGAGCGCGACGGCGAATCCCGCGAGCACCAGCTTGACGCCGAAGCGCGGAATCAGCGCGACGACGAGCGGAACGGCGAGCGTCGCCAGCCAGGCGATCCCCGGCTGCTTGATCGTCGGGCACGCGGCGGCGAAGAGGAGCGCCACCAGCGCATCGCCGCGGTCGCGCCGCTCGAGCGCGAACAGCAGCGCGAGTGCTGCGAGCGTGAAATAGGCGGCCATCGGCAGGTCGGCATA
>Ga0070681_10002730_pt1 | contig 16264 bp, 16 predicted proteins | sample KBSC83BmetaG_FD_65650 | JGI IMG/M metagenome (GOLD analysis project Ga0070681, IMG submission 65650) | Corn rhizosphere microbial communities from Kellogg Biological Station, Michigan, USA - KBS C8-3B metaG | ecosystem: Host-associated > Plants > Roots > Rhizosphere | place: USA: Michigan...
GAGGAATCGAGCATGCGCAACAGAACGCAGAATCTTCTCACGTCGGCGATCGCGATCGCTTCTCTGGTCCCGTCGATCACGGTCGCACAAGTGCGTCCGACCACGACTGCCGCGCGCGCGCCGGGATCCGGCCAGCCGTGGCAATGCATGCCCTCCGACTCGCTCCGCGCGTTCAACAGGGCGTTGCGCGCCGACAGTCTGGCGAGACAGCGCGCCTCGGGCGGAGCGGTGCAGGGTGCGAATGTCACCGGCGGTACCGGGCGATCCCACGAATTCCCAGAGTACGACGTGGTCCTGGACATCCCGAATCTCTGCGTCAATCGAATCTTTCTCAAAGTCGATAGCGTCACCGCGAAGCTGAATCTGCACGCGCAGGTTGCCAACCTCGTTCGCGTCGATGCCGGCGCCGACGTGCTGATCGGCAATGTCGATCTGACGATTCAGGGCGTGCGCGCGCAGGCGCTGCTGCTCGTCGATCTGGACGATGTGGTCTACATCGTCGACCAGACCCTGACTTTCGTCGACAATCATCCGGAAATCGTGCAGCAGCTGGGAAGCACACTGCAGAATACCGTCGGCGCGGTCGGCGGACTGGTCAATCGACTGCTGCTGGGTACAGTGAACGGCGTGCAGCGGCTGATCGACACCAGCACCGGCAACATCATCGAGAAAGCAGTTGCCGCCGCGGGCCAGAACGCGGCCGAGAAAGTGGTCGGCAACATTACCCAGCTGCCGGTAATCAGCCAGGCAACCGATGCGGCTGGAAACATCGTCAAGCGCGCGAGAGACGCCGCCACCAACGCGATCGTGCAATACACGCTCAGCAAGGCCGGTAAGCTGCTCACCTCGAGCATCGTGCAGGCCGCGACTCGTTAGCCCACAGGAGATTATGAAGATGCGTGCACTACTTTTGATCGCCGGACTGGGGCTGACCGTCGCAGCAGCGAGCGCTTCCGCCCAGAACCCGACCCCGCCGACCAGCGGGCAGCGTTTCACCGGCACGACGTCGGTGACTCCGAACCGCGACGTGATTCTCGAGATTCCGGAGCTATCGGTCGATTCGATCGGCCTGACGGTGTCCGACGTGAAAGCCCACGTCGCGCTCGACGCCAACGCGATGAACCTCGTCCAGCTCACCGCCGGCGTCGATGTTGGTATCAAGAAAGTCCAGCTCGGCGTCGTCGGCGTGCTTGCCGAGGCCTACCTGTACGTCGATCTCGACAACGTGGCGAAAATCGTGAACCGGGTGGTGCAGACGCTGGATCGGAATCCGCAGATTCTGATTCAGGTGCTCAAGACGGTCGATACCGCCGTCAACTCGATTACGGGGCAGCCGGGGCAGAATCCGCCCCGATAGAGCGGAACTACAAAAGAAGACTACTGGCGGGCGGCTGTGGGCGGGGCGGCTTGAGGCCGCGGGCTAAAACGAAACGCTTTAGCTCGCGGCCTCTGGCTGTGTGGCCCACGGCCTCCCGCCGGTAGTCTTCCGTTGCAGTTAAGCTCCATCCTCGAGGATGGCATCCTCCACGAAGTACCCGCCCCCATCCCGCACCGACGCGGCTACCGATCGTCGAAGATCGTCGACGTCCTCTTCCTTCGAGTCGAGGGTGTTCCGGTTACGGCGGAATCTCTTGCCCGCTTCTACGCAGAACAAATCGCATAGCGCGATCTCGCGATCGCAAAGCTCGACCCCGCGCTCGTCGATCAGGCTCTGAGTTCGGGCAATTACGCACGCGGTCGCGAAGAGATCGATCGCCATGTTGGCCAATCGCTCCAGCACCAGCTGCCGGTCCACGATCTTCTGGCGGTGGCGGATGATCGCTCGGTCGGTGCCAGCGCCGAGCTCGGCGACGTGCTTCTCGAAGTACTCCTTGTGCTTTTTGAGACGATCGTGGACCTGGATGTCGAGCGTCGATGTCTGGCCGAGCCTGAGTCGCACCCGCGACGTAGCATAACCGCCGAGCAGTCCGAGATTGCGCAGCGGGCGGCGCAGCGCGGAACCGACTTCCTTGAGCGCCTGCGCGGGTGCCTGGACCCCGTTGAGCGCGATGAAGAGTCGCAGCACTTCATTCGCGCCCTCGAAGATCCTGTTGATGCGGGCGTCGCGCAGGTTTCGCTCGTAGGGATACGGCTTGACGTAGCCGCGTCCACCGGCGAGCTGGACCATGTCGTCGGCCGCGCGCCACACCATCTCGCTCGCGAATACTTTCGCGCACGCGGCCTCGAGTGAGAAATCGTTGTCGCCGCGATCGACGAGCGACGCCAGAATGCCGAGCATCGAATCCGAGGCGTAGATCTCGCTCGCCACTCGCGACAGCTTGCGCTGGGTGATCTCGAAGTAGTCGAGTGGATGCCCGAACTGCACCCGCTGCGCGCCGTACTCGGTCATCTCCTGGAGCGTCCGCTTGGTCCCGCCGGTGCAGCCCGCCGCAAGCGTCAGCCTACCGGCGTTGAGCACGTGCACGGCAACGCCAAACCCGCGGCCCACAGCGCCGAGCAGATGATCGGCCGGCACCACCAGGCCTTCGTAGCTCAGCTCCGCCTGGGTCGAGCCGCGAATCCCAAGCTTGTGGACTGTGCCCACGACATTGAAGCCGGGCATGTCGGGTCGGATCAGGAACGCCGTCATGCGGTGGACGGTTTCCCCGCGGCGCTGCACCGCCGCCTGCGCAAAAGTCGCGATGACGCCGGCGCGATGGCCGTTGCCGATCCAGATCTTGCGGCCGTTCAACCGCCAATGACTGGCGTCCTTGCTCAAGGTCGCCGTCGTCTTGATGTTCTGCGCGTCCGATCCAACGTCGGGCTCGGTGAGCGCGTACGCGGCGAGAAAATCACCGCGCGCCAGCGGCGGCAGGTAGCGCTCCTTCTGCTCGTCGTTGCCGTGGAGCACGATCGCCTTGGACCCGAGGCCGCAGTGCACGCCGACGAGAACGGCGAGCGACGCGTCGATGCCGGAGAGCGTCTCGAATACTCGCGCGTACGCCGAAGACGACAGCTCGAGCCCGCCGTACTTCTTCGGGATGGTGAGCCCGAGCATCCCCAGCTCGGCGAAGGCGCGGATCACGTCTTCGGGGATGGTCTCCTCTTCGTCGAACTTCGCCGAGTCGATCAGGGTGCCCTTCATGTCGGTGAGACCGCGAATGAGACGCCGGACGGTACGCGCCTCGTCGGCGTCGCGCTCCTCGAGCGGACGCGGATAAGGGAACAGCAGCGAGTCGAGGACGACACCCGCGAAGATCCCGCGGGTGAAGGAAGATTGTTGTTCAGCCACTTAGGTCTGGCGCTCCGATTTCCGAGTTATTGGTCAACCCGTGACGGGCAATGCGTCGCGCTGCCGGAGCCAGCGCCAGTGGATGCCGAACAGTACGACGGCGAGCGCGATCAGAAACAAGCTGCCGATCAAAGTTCGAATGCTCCGAAAGCGCGCGTTGCCGATCGCGGTCTCACGCTCGGCGTCGTACAGTCGTCGAAGATCAGCGTCGGACATCGCGGCACTGTCCGAGGCGGCGGCTCCCTTGACTGGCGCAACCGCGGGCGCGATCGGCGTCGGCCTCACTCCCTGATTGCGCGCCTCGATCTTGTAGACCTCGAAATTCGTGAGCGTCCGGCCGGAGCGCGATCCTTCGGCACGAAGGGGATCGCTGAGATCGATTGCGGCATCGACAACGGATTTGATCGAGAACAGCATCATGATCACGGTAATGAAGCAGACCGCGTAACCGTACGCCTGCGCGATGCGATTGTTGATCCGGTCCATCGTGACCTCCGGCGTCAGACGGTGGTGGTTGTCGCTGTTCTCGCCGCGCTCTCCAATTGGTCCGACAACTCGGCCGGCTGGGTGACCGGCTTGTCGCAGGTGTAGCCACGACAGACGTAGGCCGTCGCCTTGCCGTCGATCAGCGGTCGGTCATCGAGCAATCTGACCGCTGATTCACCGCGCTGTTTTCCACCGGCGAGCACGAGCGCTGGAACGTAGCGTCCGGCCACCGCGCGCTCCAGTCCCTTGAAGCCCGCGCCTGCCGGGTCGCCGGCCAGGGCGACCTCGATCGCGCCGTTCACTTCCATGTCGGCGCAGCCGAGGAGATGACCGAAGGCGGTCGGAAATTTCGACATCGGCTCGGCGAGAGTCTCGAGCGCGAACACCGCACGACGGCGGTAGTCGCTGTCGTGCTGGAGCTCGGCGAGGTAGAGAAGCAGCTCGATCGCGAGTGAGGTGCCCGATGGCATGGCGTTGTCGGTGGCTTCACGCGGCCGGGTGATGAGCTGCTCCGAATCGGAGGCGGTGTCGAAGAAGGCGCCGAAATCGTCGGACCAGAAAGCCTCGATCATTGCGTCAGCGATCTCTCTCGCGCGAACGACCCATCGCTCGTCGAAGGTGAGCTCGTACACCGAGAGGAACGCGAGGCCGACGGCGGCCTGGTCCTCGAGGAATCCGGCGATTCGCGTAACACCGTCCTTGTGGGTGCGCATGACGCGACCGTCGTGGACCAGTGCGGTGGCGAGGAATTCCGCGTTCCGGATCGCCAGCTCGCGGAAGTCGTCGCGATCGAATGCGCGGGCGGCGGCGGCGATTCCGCGCAGCATCAGGCCATTCCACGATGCGAGGATCTTGTCGTCGCGGCCTGGCCACACTCGCCTGGACCGCACGTCGTAGAGAATCCGTCTGCCGCGCGCGAGTAGCGCGTCGAGCTCTGCGACGGTGGTACCGAGGGAGCCCGCAACCGTCGCCGGATCGCGCGGAACGTGGAGAATGTTCCTCCCCTCGAAGTTCCCGCCGCCGCTCACGCCATAGTAGGTCTTGAAAGCGCGCGAATCGTCGCCGAGCAGCGAATCGAGCTCGTCTTCGTCCCAGACGTAGAATTTGCCTTCGTGACCCTCGCTGTCGGCGTCGAGGGAAGAGTAGAATCCGCCCGCGGGCGAGATCATCTCACGCGCGACCCACTCGACGGTCTCGACGGTTATTCGCTCGATCTCTTCATCGGCGGTCGCCTGCCACAGGTGCGCGCCGAGCCGGGCGAGGAGGGCGTTGTCGTAGAGCATCTTCTCGAAGTGCGGGACAAGCCAGTGCGCGTCGACCGAGTAGCGCGCGAATCCACCGCCGACCTGATCGTAGATTCCGCCGCGCGCCATCTTCCGGAACGAATCGACGGCGATGTCGAGCGCGTCGGTGGTGCCGGTGCGCCTCGAGTACCGGAGCAGGAAGTCCAGCACCATCGTCGACGGGAACTTGGGCGCGTTGCCGAAGCCGCCGTTCTCCTCGTCGTAGCGATCGACGAGCGATGCGTAGGCAGACTCGAACATGTCGCGACTCAATGGGCCCGGACTCCGCGCGGGCGTGACGTTACTCTCGTAAATTCCGCGCAGCTGCTCGGCCGTCTGGGCGACGCCGTCGCGGCGCTGGTTGTAGGCATCTCGCACCGCCTGCAGGACTTTTCTGAACGAGGGCAGGCCATGGCGGTCGTCGGGCGGAAAGTAAGTGCCGCCGTAGAATGGCCGGCCGTCGGGGAGCAGGAACATCGTCATCGGCCAGCCGCCGTGGCCGGTCATCGCCTGGACGGCCTGCATGTAGATGCCGTCGATGTCGGGGCGTTCCTCACGATCGACTTTGATGTTGACGAAGTTCTCGTTCATGATGCGAGCGGTCGCTTCGTCCTCGAAGGACTCGTGGGCCATGACGTGGCACCAGTGGCAGGCGGCGTAGCCGATGCTCAACAGAATCGGCTTGTTCTCGGCGGTGGCTTTGGCGAGAGCTTCGGGACCCCACGGGTACCAGGCGACCGGATTATCGGCGTGCTGCTTCAGGTACGGGCTGGTCTCGTCCTTTAAGTGGTTAGGCATGGTGCGGGTCTACGGCGTTGAGTGTACTGCAACTGAACGGGTGCGAGATGTCAGTAGCGTAGTTGCCGGTTGAGAGTTCACGACGTCGGGACGTCACTGGGTGCCGATCACGGCAACTGCGCTACTGTGTGGCGGTTTCGGCATGAGACACATTCTGGTTACGTCCCTCGTTGGTCTCGTGGGGACGGTAGGTGATGACGTTCACCTTCTCGAGGGTGATCAAGCCGCCGGTGACCATTTGGTCGAGCTCGGGGAGGATCTCGTCGATCTTTTCCTGGGTTTCGACGCACTCGACGACGATCGGGAGATCGAGGGAGAGCTCGAGAAACTTTGCGGCGTGGATGCGGCTGCTGGCGCCAAAGCTCATGATGCCGCGCGTCACCGTCGCGCCGGCGTAGTGTCTTTTGCGGAGGAGCTGGACGATCGCCCAGTACAGCGGCTCGCCCTCGAACTTGTCGCGCTCGCCGATATGGATCCGCATCAGTACCCGCTCGCCCTTCAGGCCATGCATCTTTCCTCCTCGACGCAACTATAATCAAGCTAAATGATCTACCTCCTGATCGCAGTTGGCGGGGCAGCAGGCTCGGTGCTTCGGTATGTCGTCGGGCGCGCGGTGCAGGGATCGAGCGCCAGCGGTTTCCCGATCGGCACCATGGTGGTAAACATCACCGGCTGCTTTCTGATCGGCGTGCTCGTCCGGCAGTTGATGAACGTGCAGACGTCACCGGAGATGCGCGCGCTGCTCGTGGTCGGGTTTTGCGGCGGGTTCACGACCTTCTCGACCTTCAGCGCCGAAACGATCGGCCTCATCGAAGGCGGCGAGTACGGCCGAGCCGCGACGTATGTTATCCTGAGTGTAGCGCTGTGTCTGGGCGCGACATTCGCCGGAATGGCAACGATGCAACTTATGGGGAGCACGAAGCATGGGTGATCCGCCGTGCTGGGCGCATCTGTTCGAGGATGAAGAAAACGCCAACGAGCCGAAGACCATGACCAATACCGCAATCGAACCCACCACCGCCGCCGGCGCGATCCCGGCCGATCTGGAGAAGTTTTTCTCCGACAACAACGAGCGCATCCATCAGGAGCTGTTCGAGTTTCTGCGCATTCCGAGTGTGAGCGCCAAGTCCGATCACAACGCCGATACCAAGCGCGCGGCGGAATGGGTGAAGAGCTCGCTCGACAAGATCGGTGTGGCGGCGAAGATCTATCCGACCAAGGGGCATCCGGTGGTGGTCGGCGAATGGCGTAAGGCCGCTGGCGCCCCGACCGTTCTCATCTACGGCCACTACGATGTCCAGCCGCCGGAGCCGCTCGATCTGTGGACTTCGCCCGCGTTCGAGCCGACGGTGCGCGACGGAAAGATCTTCGCGCGCGGCTCCGTCGACGACAAAGGTCAGCTCTTCCTCCACATCAAGGCGCTCGAGGCGCACCTCGCGACGCGGAAGAAGCTGCCCGTCAACATCGTGGTGATCGCCGAAGGCGAAGAAGAGATCGGCAGCGAGCACCTCGCCCAGTTCGTCGAGGAGCAGAAGCAGCTCCTCAAGGCCGACGCAGTAGTCATCTCCGACTCGGCGATGTTCGCGCCCGGATTGCCGTCGATTCTGTCGTCGCTTCGCGGACTCGCGTACTTCGAGATCAACGTTCAGGGACCGCAGGGCGATTTGCACTCCGGCAGCTACGGGGGGGCGATCGTCAATCCGGCGATGGCGCTGGCGCGCATCCTGGCGACCTTCCACGACGCGAAGGGCCACATCGCGATTTCCGGGTTCTACGACAAGGTCCGCGAATGGGATCCAAAGATTCGTGAGCAGATGCGCGGCTTACCGTTCGAGAACGTGGGCTTCATGGAGGAAACCGGGGTCGACGCACTCGGCGGTGAGGAAGGATTCACCACACTCGAGAAACTGTGGATTCGTCCGACGTGCGACGTCAATGGACTACTGAGCGGCTACACCGGCGAGGGCGCCAAGACAGTTCTGCCGGCCAAAGCGATGGCGAAGGTGAGCTGCCGCCTCGTTCCCGACCAGGATCCCGCGGACATCGAGAAGCTGCTCAAGGCGCACGTCGCCAAGGTGGCACCGAAGGGAGTGAAGGTCGATGTTCGCGCATTGCACGGCGGACGTCCGTGGCGCGCCGAGCTGAATGGCGCGATCTACGATGCCGCGCGTCGCGCGCTCAAGGCGGCGTTCGCAAAGGAGCCGGTGATCACCGGCGAGGGCGGCTCCATCCCCGTCGTCGGAGATTTCGAGCGCATCCTCGGCGCACCCGTGCTGCTGGTCGGCTTCGGATTGCCGGGCGAGAACGCGCACGCGCCCGACGAGTGGATGAGCGACGAGAATTTCCGGCTCGGGATGCGAGCGATGGCGGTACTCTGGGACGAGTACGCGGAGAAAGCGAAGCATTGAACGCGGCGTAGACTCGGGCGCTTCGGCTCGCCACCACATGAAAGAAAGCACGGAGCCGATAGCGGGACAGCAGCTACGCTGAGAGCTCTCGGGAAGCATCGCGTCTCGTAGTCGTAATCCGCAGTTGGAACGGCGAAAGGACTCCGACGAGTCGTGCTCCCGGCGTAGCCGCTCAGCAGCTAACGGCTCCGTGCTTCAGTACTGTTAGATGCAGAGGAGCCAGCCGAGTACGAAAATCCGCGACTACCTCTCAGGTAAGGAATCACCTCTCTGGAGTAGTAGGGCTGCTCGGTGCACCAGAAGATGTAGTCGACTTTGAGGTTGTCCGTCGCAAAGGCGACGAGCTGTTCGACCGACGCATGCTTTCCGGTTTTCTTGTCGACTTCGGCGTAATTCCCATCCTGAACCGCGATGCCGGTCGGTACCGCACCCGCGATCGCCGAGATCAGTGGGTAGGAGCCTTTGAGCTGGCCAGGTCTGAATGGAAGAAGGTCTGGTCCGCCCACGCCAACGCCGGCACTTCTCGCCGCGTCATAAACCGAGCGCAGATACCCTCTGTCGTCGGTTGGTCGCCACTCGCCGGGCATGAAGTTGGCGTACTGCATCGCGACCGATTTTGGAAAGGCCTGCTTCAGCGCTTTCATGTTGGTGATGATCGCGTCGCGGTAAGTCTCGAACGAGAAGCCGGCGGGAAAAAGCACGCCGCTCTCGCCAAATTCCGCGGCAGACTCGGCGAGATTGATTCCTTCGATACGGCCGTCGAATTCCTCACCGAGCGCGCGAAACAACGCGTGCAATCGCTCCTGCACCGCCGGATCCCAGCGGCGCGCCATCCATCCCTCGTGGACAGCATGCTGCTCGTCACCGCCATCGATGCGGTACTGCTTCGCCGCGCCCCCGTGATAGCGCGGATCAATAGTGAGATATCTGGGGACGAAGATGTTGGTGGGGAGGAAGCTTACGTCCTGGAGCTGGACGAAGAGCTTCTTGTGGTGCGATGTGAGGAACGCGAGATCCTCGCGGATGGAACTGAAATCGTATTCACCCTTTCCGGGCTCCAGCCGGCGCCAGCTGTACGCGATCTGCGCTCCCTCTATCGCGGGCGTGTTCAGGAACAGCGAGTCCCGGACCAGGCTCTCCCGGTCCTGACCGAAGAAGATGTAGTGGTGCAACGGCTTCGGCGCGGGTTGCGTAAAGAACGCGCCGATGATCGCAGCAGTGGCAAGCCTGGTCGTGCCGAGCAGAGAGGTCATGGTTAGAAGATATCCGGCGAGCAGAAGTTGGGAACGCCAACTTTTTTCGCGTCAGCTGTGGATCCAGGTCCAGACCACCAGGCTCCCGCAATCGACCCGCGGGTTGGCGAACTCTGCCGGGGTCATCACTCGGCGAGCGTAGTACTCGAAGCCGGCGATCTGGTCGACGGTGATGTCGCGCAGTGAGCGCGGCATTCCGTCGATGTAGATCACGGTGCAGCCTTTAATGATTGGCCGGAAAAGGGAGAGCACGTCGAATGGATGGGTTCGCGCGATCTCGGCGGCATCCATGAACTTTCCAAAGCCTTCCTTGCGGCGGTGCAGGAAGCCGACCTCGTCGAGGTGCTGCTGGAGTCTGGTGCTGGCGATGACCTCCACCGGCGCCAGCTCGACGCGAACTGGCTCGAGCCTCAATTGAACGCGGTGGGTGCCCGGCGTCAGCTCGATCAGAGTCTCAAGCGGCGCGAATCCAATGCGACGCGCCGATAGAACGTAGGTCCCGGGTAACACTCCCGGAAAAACGAATCCGCCATCGCTCGTGGTCGAGATCATCAAGTGGAGCTGACGCTCGGGCGGCACCTGCTCGACGACTCCGTTCCGGCCGATCGGCGGCGCAAACTCGAGCGTCACCACCGCTGCTTCGATGGAAGCGGCGGTCGAGCCTTCGTGAACGCTTCCCTCGAGCACCGCATTCTGGGCCCGTAAGACCGCGGGAGTGACCGCGGCGCAGAGGGCGAGAGCGAATGACACCGAGCGCATGCCCCGGAAATTATCGCGCGGTACGGCCTTGCGGCGGATCGTGCTATTGTCGAATGCTGTGATATGTTCTACAATATGGTACATGGCGACCATTTCCGGTCTGGAGCTCGCTGCGCTTCTCACTGTCGCGCGCCTGGGTGCTGACGCATACGGGGCAGCGGTGCGTCGGGAGCTGAGCGAGATCGAAGGCCGCGACTACTCGGTAGGTGCCGTTTATACGACGCTGCAGCGGCTCGAGAACAAGGGATTGCTGATGTCGCGGGCCTCCGAGCCGCGCAGCGAGCGCGGCGGCCGGTCGAGGCGCTACTTCGCCCTGACTCGGGATGGCGCGGCGGCGTGCCGGGCGGCGCGTGCCCGGCACGAGCGCATGTGGACTGGTGTGACCCTTCGCGGGAGAACGGCATGATTCCGAAAGGCGTCAATCGAATCGTCTCGGCAATTGCGCCGACTCCTGAGATGCGTGAAGCGATGCTGGGCGATCTCGACGAGGAATACCAGATTCGGGCCGAGCGCGAAGGAATTGCCGCCGCAAACCGGTGGTGTTGGCGAGAGGCGATTCGATCGCTATTCGGTGCACTACGTCACACGGTGCCGAATCTATCAGCGACTTTCACCAGCGTGATCCCGGCGATGTTATGGGGCTCAGTCGTTGCATTTCTTGCCAGCGTTGCGGTGGTGTCGGTGACTTATCCGCTGACGCTGTTCGCGCCCTTCGACAAGGCTGCGGTGGTGACCGGGCTTTCTATTTTCGCACGGCTCGGGACGTCAGTCATGGGCGGCTACGAAGCGGCGCGGGTGGGGACGAAGGCCCCACTCTGGTCTGCTCTCGCGTTCGCGCTTCTGCCGACCGTCGTGCTTTGCACGATTGCCGCGCTGACAATTGTCCCGGCGCTAGTTGGGACCGATGTCATTGTCTCAGCGGTCGCGAATCTTCTGCTCATCCCCGGCGGACTGCTGGGCGGCATACTTCAGCAGGCCCAGCAGCGCACACCGGTAAGCCCGGTCAGCTAACGGCTTTTCGTCGTCACCAGGATGACGCCGTTTTTGCCAGACTGTCCGTAACGGGTCGACGCACTCTCGCCTTTGACAACCTCGACGGATGCTATGCGATCCGCGGACAGCTTGCCGAGCTCCACTGTCGTCGAAGGCACGCCGTCGATGATAACGAGCGGCTCTGCTCCCGCTTGTTTTGGAATCAGCCTCACGCCGCTGCTCACGACAGGCTGAGCGGAGGCATCACCAACGCGCTTGGGCAACACCGCGTCAGCATTTGCGTTCTGGCCGCGCCTCGTAAGCATACGGATTTCGCCGCGTCCGTTCGCTTTGGTGACTTGTACCGACACGATGCTGTCGGCAGGAATCCGTTTCGCCACAGCCGAGGTGGAAGCGACGCCGTCCACCACCCATGCGACCGACGAGTCCCGGGTCAGCCCGATCGTCGGCGCGGCGCGCTCCGCCGCCGCGGCGTCCATCCTGGCGATATCGACGGCTGTCGGCATGCGGCTCTCGCAGGCGGCGAGAAAGCTGACCAGTCCGACGAGCGCCGCGGCTGCGCCGCGCATGATGGGATGATTGAACCGGCGGGACTGCATGGCGAGAATCCTCGAGCGAAGGTGAGATGAACGAGCGGCGAGACCCATCGTCCCCAACAAAAGCGGCGACGAGCTCTCGGCGACATCGACAAGCAATGATCCGTAGGAGCGCGGGGACACTCCACTGCGTAGTACACGGGCGTCACAATCGATCTCGATGGCGAGGCGGAGTCGCGCCAACATGATCCAGCAGGCGGGATTCCACGGCATTAGCGCCGCGGCCAGGCACCCGACCGCGAGCAGATTCTGATCCCCCGCGTTCAGGTGCTCGACTTCGTGGGAGACAATCACGCTCTGCTCGTCGGGCGGTCGAGCGAGCACCCAGCGCGGCAGCACGATCTCGGGACGAAGGAGACCCAGCACGAGTGGTCCGGTGGACGGCGCGACGCGAACGCGATGTCCATGGAGATCGGTCATCGGCCAGCCGCGGCTGGAGCGGCGCAAGCGCCAGCTGGTGGCCGCGAACGAGAATCCGACGAGCAGAGTTGCGAGCACCCACAAGCCGGCGATGTAACCGATGGGAACTGGCGGTACTCGTTGCTGCGCGGTAAGCACGCTCGTTTGGAAAATCTCGAGCGACGGTAAGCCGACGGACTGCACCGGCGCCGGGGCTGCGGGAGAAACCAGCGCTGCTCTCACTGCCAGTCCGGTCGAAAAGATGGCGGCGCCGAGCCAGATGAAGCGCCGCGGGCGGGCGAGCAACCGCGCCACCACCTCGGCGGACCACGCCAGGGCGGAGACGCAGAGCCCGACCTGCACCGCATACACGATCCAGCCGATCATCGCCGTTCTCCGAGGCGCTCGGCGATCAGCTCGCGCATGCGCTGCAGCTCTTTCCGGCTCAACTTCTTGTCGGCGACCATCTGCGCGAACATCCGCTCGGCGGAGCCGTGAAAGATCGCGTCGCGCACCCGGGCAAGCGCGGTTCCACCGGCGCGGTCCGCCTCGACGGTGGGGAAGTAGCGATACGCGCGCCCCTTGGCCTCGTGTCGAACGACGCCTTTCTCTTCCAGGATCTGGAGAGCCGAGAGGACCGAGGTGTAGGCGAGATCTTCATCGAGGGCGTCGCGGACTTCGGAAACGGTGCCCGATCCGAGGCGCCACAAGACGCTCATCACCGACAGCTCGCGTGGAGGAAAGTAGAGATCGGCCAATATCGCTCCCGGGTTAAGCTACTGAACTTTCCGTAGGTTAGCATCGGGGGCGGAGGGTGTCAACTGGTTTTTCAGTAGCTACCCTGGTAACTCGGATTCTGGGATCTGACCGCTTCGACCGGCCACCACATGAACGGAAGCGGGGAGCCGATAGCTTGACAGCTGCTACGCTGAGAGCTCTCGGGACGCATTGCGTCTCGTCGTCTGGCATCTTGTCGTTTGGGGTCGGCGCAATGAAGCGACACCAGCTCGCTTCGGGCTTAGCTGCTCAGCAGCTAACGGCTCCGCGCTTCAGTACTGTTAGATGCCGACGAAGCGGCCGAGTCTATCCGCCGAGAAAAGCCCTACTCCCATCGAAAGACGCGCGCCGTCAGCCCAACGCAGACCACGAACACTACCGTTAGCACGGCGATGTCCGACAGATGCGCCGACCAGGGATCCCCGATCCAGATTCCCTGCAGCAGCGACGCCGCGCGGGTGAGGGGCAACGCGCGCGAAACGGTCTGCCACGCCGGAGGGAGTGCTTCGATCGGCACGAACAGGCCCGAGAGTCCGACCATCGGATAAAAAATCACCGCGCCGATCGGCTGCGCGAAGCGCGCGGTCGGAACAATGCTCGCGACGATGAATCCAACCGATAGGATGCTCAGGGTGCTGATCAGAAGCGCGATGGTGAATTTGAACAACGGAACGTCGGGCCCGATCGAGAAGTACCGCTTTCCGGCGACCACCATCAGCCCCATCGTCACCGCGGTCAGCAGCAGCTTCACCACGACGTGAGCGGAGAGGATGGTCCACGGCCGGAGCGGGGTCGCGCGCAGGCGCTTGAGGATGCCGCCCTCGCGATAGATCGAGATGATCGCCACCAGCGACAGCACCGCGCTGATGATGACGAGCAGCGACACCAGAGTTGCGATTCCGCCGGGAGTCAGGAGATCGCTCAGCTTCGGAGTCGCCGGTACCGGCCGGCCCGCCGTCGCTTTGCCGAGCATCACGAACAGCACCACCGGGATCACGATCGACCCGATCGCGCCCAGTGGCTCCCGAATGAAGATCTTGATCTCAGCCCAGGTAAGCTGGCCGAGTCCGCGCAACGAGCCCGTCATCGCCAACAATCTGCGATAACCCGGCGCTCGGCGCTTCTTGTAATGAGTATGTAAGCGTCGGCCAGGAGTCTTGACGCGCCCAAAAACGGAGCTTAAGGTGGCGAGCCCTTCATGGTGCTGGGCGCCTTTGTCCGGAGGTTCAGCAATGCGCAGTCGTTCTCTCCTCGTGGTTGCCGCGACCCTTGCCATCGCGGCGTGCACGGATTCACCCACCTCGCCGACGCATCCGCAGCTGACGTCTGGCGTGAAGCAGTCGGTACTGGCTGCCCCGCTCACGCTCGCCAGTCCAACGGTGATCCGGCCGCTGCCCGTCGGCGGCGGGTCGATTGCCGCCGGTGGCGCGGCCGCCGAGTCGTCGCAGCCCGACATTCAGTATTGGGGTGGAAGTCTGATCCTGAATCAGCGGCTCGTAGCAGTCTACTACTCTCCGACTACGATCTTCAAGAACGGACCAGCACCGGGTGAAGTCGGGCCGGCCGGCAACGATCACTCGTTGGTCGGCTACTTTCTCAACCACATCGGTGGAACGTCGTACTGGAACATCAACACGCTGTACTACCAGATCGCGGGTGGCCAAAAGCAGTTTGTCCAGAACTCGATGTCGTATGACGGATATTGGGCTGCCAACACCCCGGGAGCGCCGAAGCCCGGGCAGGTCGTGAAATCGAACGAGATGGTCAACCTGATCGAAAACGGCTTCTCGAGCGGCGCGCTGAAGTACGACCCGAGCACCCTCTACATGATTTTCACGGGACCTGGAGTGAACCTCGGTGGCGGATTTGATCCCGACCACCTGCAGTACTGTGCGTGGCACTCGGCGTACGTGCGCAAGAATGGCCAGATCGTCCAGATCTCGGCGATGCCGTACGACGCTGACTTCACACCGAACCATCCGTCGAACGACGGATTCCTCTGCGTCCTGCAGGATACCGGGCCCAACGGCGATTTCGGCGCTGACGCCGCGGTGAGTGCGGTCGCGCACGAGACTGAGGAGACATCCACCGATCCGTACATCAACGGCTTCCTCGGCTGGTTCGACCAGTTCGGCGAGGAGAACGCCGACAAGTGCGCCTACACTTACGGCAAGACCTACAACAACGGGCTCGGCTTCTGGAACATCACGGTTGGGACGAAGCCATTCCTGGTCCAGCAGAACTGGGCGCCGCTGCAAAAGCAACGCTGCCTGAAGAGTTATCCGCCCAGCGCTTAACGTTTGACGTTTTACCAGCTCTGACCCCTGAGCGCACAGTCCGTTGCACCGTCATGGAGAGGGGCGTCTTCAACTTGGACCTCCATGAAGGGGACAGCGCTGTCTGCCAGCCCGGTAATCGAAACCATTAATCCTTCCGTCAGGCGCTACCTTCGGCTCGCGTTGGTAGCGCTGCTGGCGCTTTTTGCCGTCCGCGCCTTCCGCGATCCCCTCGGCGTGGTGCCGCTCCTGAGCGACATCGATCTCGCCATCCATGAGTTCGGCCACATGCTGTTCATGCCGTTCGGAATCCCCATCCTCGGCACGACGATGGTGATCCTCGGCGGCTCACTTACGCAGGTCGCGTTTCCACTGATCTTCGTCGGCTACTTCCTGAAGAGGGGCAACGACGGCCGGCACCGCGACGTCTTCGCGGCGATGGTTTGCGTGTGGTGGTCGGCGATCAACCTGCTGAGCGTCGCGATCTACTGCGCCGACTCTCGCGCTGGCCAGCTGATGTTGATCGACGGCTCAACCGGGCAGGAAAGCGATGGCCACGACTGGTTCAATCTTCTATCGCACTGGCGGCTGCTGCAGCACGACACCCAGATCGCGTACTGGATGAAAGGAATCGCCGGACTGATGTGCATTGCGGCGCTCGCGATCGCATTGCTGTCGTTGCGGACTGCGGACCGAGTCCAGATCGAGGGCTGACGGCCAGATTGAGGCCGAGCCAACCGCATTGGTCACGCCAAGCGAGGGGTCGTGTTTCCTCTATTGTAGTTTCGGAGCCAGTACACCAGCGCCAACGCACTCGCTCCGGCGACCAATAGAGATCCCGGCGTCGCGCCGAGTCTTTCGAACCACTGGGTGTAGAAGTGGATCGCGCCGAACACTGCGGCGGCGTTCACGACCCAGCGCCGGTTGACATAAATGCCCCAGATGCCGACGCCGAGCAGCAGGAC
>Ga0070681_10002731_pt1 | contig 16262 bp, 12 predicted proteins | sample KBSC83BmetaG_FD_65650 | JGI IMG/M metagenome (GOLD analysis project Ga0070681, IMG submission 65650) | Corn rhizosphere microbial communities from Kellogg Biological Station, Michigan, USA - KBS C8-3B metaG | ecosystem: Host-associated > Plants > Roots > Rhizosphere | place: USA: Michigan...
CAACTCGGCGCCCACCTGCTCTTCCTTGCTGCGCCAGGCATCGTGCGCGACCTTCTCGATGCGCTCGCGCAACGCGGAGTCATCGAGGTCAGGCTCGGCCTTCAGCCACTCGCCGACCGGCACCGCGAGCTGATAGTCGCTCGTCAGCGCCGTTTCGAGACCCGGCACATCCCATTGCTCCTCGACCGAGTCCGGCGGAATGTAGCGCTTGACGGTCGTGTCGATCTCGCCGCGCACCATGTTGCTGACAGTTTCCGCAACGTCGTCGCCTTCGAGCAGCTCGTTGCGCTGCTGATAGATGACGCGGCGCTGGTCGTTGGCGACGTCGTCGTATTCGAGAAGCTGCTTGCGGATGTCGAAGTTGCGCGACTCGACACGGTTCTGCGCCTTGGCGATCGAGCGGTTGACGATCGTGTGCTCGATCGGCTCGCCCTCGGGCATCTTGAGGCGAGTCATGATCGCCGACAGGCGCTCGCCGCCGAAGATGCGCAGGAGCGGATCCTCGAGCGACAGGTAGAAGCGCGAGCTGCCCGAGTCGCCTTGCCGCCCCGAGCGGCCACGCAGCTGGTTGTCGATGCGGCGCGACTCGTGGCGCTCGGTGCCGATGATGTGAAGGCCGCCGGCCGCCTTGACCTTGTCGTGCTGCACCTGCCAGTCGGCCATCAGCGCTTCGATCTTGGCCTTGCGCGCGGCCTCGTCGAGCTCGGGATCCTCGCGCACCTCGAGCACCTGGCGCTCGAACGCGCCGCCCAGCACGATGTCGGTGCCGCGGCCGGCCATGTTGGTGGCGATCGTGATCGCGCCGAGCCGCCCCGCCTGCGCGACGATCTCGGCCTCGCGCGCATGCTGCTTGGCGTTCAGCACCTCGTGCGGCAGCTTCTCCTTGGCGAGCACGCTCGACAGGAGCTCGGAGTTCTCGATCGACGTCGTGCCCACCAGCACCGGCTGGCCCCGCGCGAAGCAGTCGCGCACGTCGGCGATGATCGCGTCGACCTTCTCCTTGAACGTACGGAACACGAGGTCGTTCTCGTCCTTGCGCACCATGGGCCGGTGCGTCGGCACGATCATCGTCTCGAGGTGGTAGATCTGCTGGAACTCGAACGCCTCGGTGTCCGCGGTGCCCGTCATGCCGGCGAGCTTCTCGTACATCCGGAAGTAGTTCTGGAAGGTGATCGACGCGAGCGTCTGGTTCTCGTGCTGGATCTTGACGCCTTCCTTGGCCTCGACCGCCTGGTGCAGGCCGTCGGACCAGCGCCGCCCGGGCATCAGGCGGCCGGTGAACTCGTCGACGATCACGACGTCGCCGTCCTGGACGACATACTGCTGGTCGCGGTGGTACAGCGAGTGCGCGCGCAACGCCGCGTACAGGTGGTGCATCAGCGAGATGTTGTGGGCGTCGTAGAGGCTGCTCCCCGCGGGCAGGAGGCCCGCCTGCGCCAGCACCTGCTCGGCGTGCTCGTGGCCCTCTTCCGACAAGAGCACCTGGTGCTGCTTCTCGTCGACCCAGTAGTCGCCCGGCCCCTTCTCCTCGGCCTGGCGCGTGAGCTTCGGGGCGAGCTCGTTGAGGCGGTAGTACATCTCGATGTTGTCATCCGCCTGGCCCGAGATGATGAGCGGCGTGCGTGCCTCGTCGATCAGGATCGAGTCGACCTCGTCGACGATCGCGTAGGAAAGCCCGCGCTGCACGCGCTCGTCGGCGGCGAACACCATGTTGTCGCGCAGGTAGTCGAAGCCGAACTCGTTGTTCGTGCCGTACGTGATGTCGGCCGCGTAGGCGGCCTGCTTCGCCGGCTTTTCCATCTGCGACAGATTGACGCCGACGGTGAGCCCGAGGAAGCGGTAGATCCGCCCCATCCAGTCGGCGTCGCGCTGCGCGAGGTAGTCGTTGACGGTGACGACGTGCACGCCCTTGCCGGAGAGCGCGTTGAGGTACGCGGGCAGCGTGGCGACGAGCGTCTTGCCCTCGCCGGTGCGCATTTCCGCGATCTTGCCGTGGTGCAGCGCCATGCCGCCGATCAGTTGCACGTCGAAGTGGCGCATGTTGAGGGTGCGCCGGCCGGCCTCGCGGACGACGGCGAACGCCTCGGGCAGCACGTCGTCGAGCGACGCGCCGCCTTTCACCCGCGCCTTGAGCTCGTCGGTCTTGCCGCGGAGCTCGTCGTCCGTCAGCTTCTCGATCGCGGGCTCGAGGCGGTTGACCTCGCGAACCTGTTGGCTGAACTGCTTCAGCATCCGCTCGTTGCGGCTGCCGAAGACGCGGGTGAGGAGGTCGGTGATCATTTAGTCAATGCCTAGAACGGCGAAGGGCGTAAAGCAGAACGGCGAAGGCGCAAACGCGAAGGGCGGACGGCACAGCGGCGCTGCAACGGCGAAGGTCGAGAGCCTTGGGACAAAAAACAAGGGGTGAGGACTCCCTCACCCCTTTGCCGATGCCGTCGTCGCCGCCCAAGTCTCAGCCTGGCTTGAAGAATCGCGCAGGGTTCTGCGGCGTGCCGTTCAATCGGACCTCGTAGTGCAGGTGCGCCCCGGTGGAGCGGCCGGTGGTGCCGACGCGCGCGATCGGCTGGCCCCGCAGCACGAGATCGCCGGCCTTGACGAGGAGCTTCGATGCATGCGCGTAGCGCGTGACGAGGCCGTTGCCATGGTCGACCTCGACCATTTTACCATAGTCGCTGTGCACGCCCGCGAAGATCACCTTGCCGCTCGCGGCGGCGGTGATCGTCGTGCCGACCGGCGACGGGAAGTCGATGCCCTCGTGGAACGTGCGCAGGCCGTTGAACGGATCGATCCGGTAGCCGAAGTTCGACGAGAACCAGTGGTCCGGAATCGGCTCGTGCGTCGGCAGGAACTTGCGGCTCGCCGAATCTTCCACGAGGAGCGCCTCGAGCACGGCGTACTGGTCGGTGCGCGTGTCGACTTCCTCGGTGAGATTGGCGAGCATCGTCTCGAACTCACGCTCGGTGAAGCTGCGCGACGGCAGCGACGACACCGGCCCGCCACGCCCGGGCGCCGGGTCGGCATCGCGTCCACGGGTCGCGCCCTTTCCGGTGCTGTCCATCGGCGCATCGCCCTTGCCGGCCTTGCCGTCGTCGGGCGCCGCGCCCGACGGAAGCTCGTCGGGATTGAGGCCCGCGCTCTTGGCGAGCCGCTCGCCGAGGCTGTCGAGCCGCAGCACGCGCGCCTGCAATTCGCCGAGCCGCAGCGCCATCGCGTTGATGTGCCCTTGCGTCTTCTCGAGGTTGCGCTGCGCCTCCTCGCGCTGGCCGGCCAAAACGATCGCCTGCAGCCACGGATGCCGGACCGCTGCCGCCCATTCGAGCGTCAGGAAATTGAAGAGCAGCGTGAACGCGATGAACAGCACAAGGAGCGTCACACTCCCGGCGAGCCAATGACGCCAGTCGAGGGTGATCGTCCGCGCCCGCGCGCTCGCGCCGCTCACCAGTATGATGTTCACGTGTCGCCTTCCTTTACGATCTCGCCGGTGCCACGACCTTCGCCATCCAGATCCCTCGCCGGGGTGCTCGCCGCGCATCCGCAAACGGCGGAGTGGCAACGGCGCGTCGCCCGAAACGAGGCGATCATGAAGGTGCTGCGTCGGGTCCTGCCTCGAGCGCTCGGTGCCGAATTGACCGTCGATGCCGGTGAATCGGGCGAATTGAGGCTCGTTGCAGCCAGCGGTGCGGTCGCCGCCCTGCTGCGCCAGCGCGGGTCCGATCTCATGTCGGCGCTCGCGCGGGAGGGGTTGGAGTGTACGGCGATCAGGGTCGTCGTGCAACCTCGGCCGACTGCCGGCGTCGAGCGCAAAACCCATGCGATTCAATGGGATGAGTCGGCATCCCAAGCGCTGTCGAAGCTTTGCGGCACGTTGCCGGACGGGCCGCTCAAGGCCGCGGTCGGGCGGCTCCTGCGTCGCCACTGACCTGCCGGCGGCGTCTCTCCACACCCTCGCCACGTCGTCCGACGACTTCCGATGGCGGCCCTACCCACATTGACGTTGCGACCGGGCGCGGTGACGCTCGCCGACCTGCGGCGCATCCAGGGCGGCGGCGTCCTGCTTGCGCTGGACCCTGCGGCGTGCGACGACATCGACGCCGCGCGCGCGGTTGTCGACGACATCGTCGCGCGTGATACGGTCGTCTACGGGGTCAACACGGGCTTCGGCAAGCTCGCGCAGACGAAGATCGCCGCCGGACGCGCCGCCGAGCTCCAGCGCAATCTCGTGCGGTCGCACGCGACCGGCGTCGGCGCGCCGCTCACCGATGCCGTGGTGCGGCTCGTGCTCGCTGCGAAGGCGGTCAGCCTGGCGCGCGGCCATTCGGGCGTGCGCGGCGGGCTCGTCGACGCACTCCTCGCACTCGCCAATGCGCGCGTGCTGCCGCGGATCCCGTCGCAAGGCTCGGTTGGCGCGTCCGGCGACCTTGCACCGCTCGCGCATCTCGCGGCGGTATTGATCGGCGAAGGCGAAGCGATGGTTGGCGGTACGACCGTCAGCGGCGCCGACGGTTTGCGCAGGGCCGGCCTCGCGCCGTTCGTGCTCGGTCCCAAGGAGGGGCTCGCGCTTCTCAACGGCACGCAGGTGTCGACCGCGCTCGCGCTCGCCGCGCTGTTCGACGCCGAGAAGGTGTTCGCCGCGGCGCTGGTCGCCGGCGCGCTGTCGCTCGAGGCGATTCGCGGCTCGGTCAAGCCGCTCGACGCGCGCATCCACGCGGCGCGCGGCCAGCGCGGCCAGGTCGCTGTTGCGGCGGGCCTGCGCGACATCCTCGCCGGCAGCGGCATCGTCGAATCGCATGCGCAATGCGGCCGCGTGCAGGACCCCTACTCGATCCGCTGCATCCCGCAGGTGATGGGCGCCTGCCTCGACAACCTCGCGCACGCGGCGCGCGTGCTCGAGATCGAGGCCAATGCGGCGTCCGACAACCCGCTCGTGTTCGCGTCGAGCGGCGAGGTGCTGTCGGGCGGCAACTTCCACGCCGAGCCGGTTGCGTTCGCCGCCGACGCGCTCGCACTGGCGATCGCCGAGATCGGCGCGATCAGCGAGCGGCGGATCGCGCTTTTGATCGACGCGTCGCTGTCGGGATTGCCGCCGTTCCTCGTCGCCGATGGTGGCATCAACTCCGGGTTCATGATCGCCCACGTGACCGCGGCGTCGCTCGCATCCGAGAACAAGTCGCTCGCCCACCCGGCGAGCGTCGACAGCCTGCCGACGTCGGCCAACCAGGAGGATCACGTGTCGATGGCGACGTTCGCGGCGCGCCGCCTTGCCGCGATGATCGACAACACCGCGACGATCGTCGGCATCGAGGCGATGGCGGCCGCGCAGGGCATCGACTTCCTGCGCCCGCTCGCGAGCTCGCCGGCGATCGAGCGCGAGCACGCGGCGGTGCGCGCGCGTGTCGCGTTCCTCGCCGAGGACCGCTTCCTCGCGCACGACATCGAGGCGATGCGCGCGTGGGCGCTCGGCGACGACTGGCCGGCGCCGATCGCGGCGATGCTGCCGTCGCGCGGCGATGACGCGCGGCTGCGCTCTTGAAAGGAGCCACGCGATGAATGCAAACGACCGGATTCTCCACGGCGCCGCCGACGATGCTACACATGGCGCGCGCCCGGTGCGCGCGCCGCGCGGCACCGCCCTCTCCTGCCGCAACTGGCAGATCGAGGCCGCGTACCGGATGATCCAGAACAACCTCGATCCCGAGGTCGCCGAGCGGCCGGACGACCTCGTCGTCTACGGCGGCATCGGCAAGGCGGCGCGCACCTGGGCGGCGTTCGACGCGATCCTCGCCGCGCTGCGCGCGCTGCGCGAGGACGAGACGCTGCTCGTGCAATCGGGCAAGCCGGTCGGCGTGCTGCGCACGCACGCCGACGCGCCGCGCGTCTTGATCGCCAACTCGAACCTCGTGCCGCACTGGGCGACGTGGGAGACGTTCCACGAGCTGGACCGCAAGGGCCTGATGATGTTCGGGCAGATGACCGCCGGCTCGTGGATCTACATCGGCAGCCAGGGGATCGTGCAGGGCACGTACGAGACGTTCGTCGAGGCCGGCCGCCAGCACTACGGCGGCTCGCTCGCGGGCCGCTGGATCCTGACCGCGGGCCTGGGCGGCATGGGCGGCGCGCAGCCGCTCGCGGGCGTGCTCGCCGGTGCGTCGGTGCTCGCCGTCGAATGCCAGGCGTCGCGGATCGACGCGCGGCTGCGCACGCGCTACCTCGACCGGCGCGCGGACACGCTCGACGAGGCGCTCTCGATCATCGCCGATGCCATCGCGCGCAAGGCCGCGGTCTCCGTCGGGTTGCTCGGCAATGCCGCCGACGTCGTGCCCGAGCTCGCGCGCCGCGCCGCTGCCGGCGGCATTCGTCCCGACATCGTCACTGACCAGACGTCGGCGCACGACCTTGTCAACGGCTATTTGCCGCAAGGCTGGAGCGTCGCGCGCTGGGAGGAGGAACGCCGCGCGAACCCCGGCGCGGTCGAGCGCGCCGCGCGCGCGTCGATCGCCACCCACGTCGAGGCGATGCTCGCGTTCCACGCGATGGGCGTGCCCACCGTCGACTACGGCAACAACATCCGCCAGGTCGCGAAGGACGAAGGCGTCGCGAACGCGTTCGATTTCCCCGGCTTCGTGCCGGCGTACATCCGGCCGCTGTTCTGCCGCGGCAAGGGCCCGTTCCGATGGGTCGCGCTGTCGGGCGACCCCGAGGACATCCATCGCACCGACGCGGCGATGAAGAAGCTCTTTCCCGCGGATGCGGCGCTGCATCGCTGGCTCGACATGGCGCGCGAGCGGATCGCGTTCCAGGGCCTGCCCGCGCGCATCTGCTGGATCGGCTTGGGCGAGCGACATCGCGCGGGCCTCGCGTTCAATGAAATGGTGAAGCGCGGCGAGCTCAAGGCGCCGATCGTCATCGGCCGCGATCACCTCGACGCGGGATCGGTCGCCTCGCCCAATCGCGAGACCGAGGCGATGAAGGACGGCTCGGATGCCGTCTCCGACTGGCCGATGCTGAACGCGCTCGTCAACACCGCGAGCGGCGCTACTTGGGTGAGCCTGCACCACGGCGGCGGCGTCGGCATGGGCTTCTCGCAGCACGCCGGCACGGTCATCGTCTGCGACGGCAGCGATGCCGCGGCGAGGCGGATCGAGCGCGTGCTGTGGAACGATCCGGCGCTCGGCGTGCTGCGCCATGCCGACGCGGGCTACGACCTCGCGATCGACAGCGCGCGCGAGCACGGTCTCGTCGTGCCGATGCAAGGCCGCGGCGCTTGATCGCGCGTCATGACCTTCGCACGTTGCCGTCGAGCCCATGGAAGAACGGCGGCGGCGTCACGCAGGCGATCGCCGTCGTGCCGCGCGATGCGGGCCTCGCGGATTTCGACTGGCGGGCGAGCGTCGCGGCGATCGATTCCAGCGGCCCCTTCTCCATGTTTCCGGGTGTGACGCGCACGATCGTGCTGCTCGACGGCGCCGGTGTCGAGCTTGAATCGCCGGCGTTTCGCCATCGCCTCGACACGCCGCTCGCGCCGTTCCGCCTTGACGGCGCGGCGGCCGTGAACGCGACGCTGCTCGGCGGGCGCAGTCGTGACTTCAACGTGATGACGCGCGATGGACGCTGCCGTGCCGTGGTGCGCGTCGTGCGCAACGCGTCGACGCTGGATGCCGCGCGCGCGGGTGTCGTGCATGTCGCGGCCGGGCGCTGGTCGTTTGGCGGCGACGCTTACGACGATACTTGCGAGGCGGGGCAAGGCTTCGCGTGGGACGACGACGCCGGCCCACGGATGGCAACGCCGGGCGGTCCCGACGCTGCGCTCATCGTGGTGGCGATCGAGGCGATCGGCGCGCGATGACGGCGAGCGCCCTATCGGCCGACGGCCTGTGGCACGCGCTGCGCGTCGAGGCGACGCTCTGCGAGGGCGTGACCGGCGACGTCGATGCGATCGGCGTGCGCGATGGACGGATCGCGTGGCTTGGGGCGCTCGCGGGCGCGCCGGCGCAATGGCGCACGGCGCCGCGCCGCGACGGCCGCGGCGCCTACGTGACGCCGGGCCTCGTCGACTGCCATACGCACCTCGTCTACGCGGGCGACCGCGCCGTCGAATTCGCGCAACGCCTCGCCGGCGCGAGCTACGCCGACATCGCACGGGCCGGCGGCGGCATCCTGTCGACGGTGCGCGCCACGCGCGAAGCGAGCGAGGATGCGCTCTTCGCCGCGGCATCGGAGCGGCTCGCCGGCTTCCTCGCCGAAGGCGTGTGCGCGATCGAGATCAAGTCCGGTTACGGACTCGACCTCGCGAGCGAGCGCAAGCTGCTGCGCGTCGCGCGGCGGCTCGGCACCGAGCATGGTGTCGACGTGCGCACGACGTTCCTCGGCGCGCATGCGCTGCCGCCGGAGTTCGCCGGCCGCGCCGACGACTATATCGACGCCATCTGCAACGAAATGCTGCCGGCGCTCGCCAACGAGGGGCTCGTCGACGCGGTCGATGTGTTCTGCGAGACGATCGCGTTCAGCGTTGCGCAATGCGAGCGCGTCTTTGCCGCGGCCGCGGCGCTCGGGCTCGATGTGAAGATGCACGCGGGCCAGCTGAGCGACATGGGCGGCGTGGAGCTCGCCGCGCGCTTTCGCGCGCGCTCCGCCGACCATCTCGAGCACGTTTCCACACGCGGGATCGATGCGATGCGCGCCGCCGGCATGGTGGCGGTGCTGCTGCCCGCCGCGTACTACGCGCTGCGCGACACGCAACCGCCGCCGGTCGGCGCGCTGCGCGCCGCCGGCGTGCCCATCGCCGTCGCCAGCGACCACAACCCGGGCACCGCGCCGGTGCGCTCGCTGCTCGTGGCGATGAACATGGCGGCGACCCTGTTCCGCCTGACGGTCGGCGAGATCCTCGATGGCGTCACCCGTCACGCCGCGCGCGCGCTCGGCCTCGAGGCGACGCACGGCATGCTCGGCATCGGCCGTCCCGCCCACTTCCTGCTGTGGGACGCGCCGTCGGCCGATGCGTTCGCCTACTGGATCGGCGCGCCGCGGCCGCGCGTCGTCGTGCGCGGCGGGCGCGTCGCGCGTGACGCCATGCGCGCGGATTGACGATGCCCCTCTTCGCAACCGACGCGTTGCTGCCCGATGGATGGGCATCCGACGTCGTGCTCGACTGGGACGCGGCCGGCATGCTGCGCAGCGTCGCGCGCGACATGGCGCAGCCGCGCGGCATGCCCGCGGCGCCGGGGCCGGTGATCCCCGGCATGCCGAATCTCCACTCGCACGCATTCCAGCGCGCGTTCGCCGGATTGACGGAGGTGCGCGGCCCGATCGACGCCGGCGAGCGCGAGGACAGCTTCTGGACGTGGCGCGAGCGCATGTACGCCTACGCGCTCGCGGTCACGCCGCCGATGCTCGAGGCGATCGCGACGCACCTCTACGTCCGCATGCTGCAGGGCGGCTACACGTCGGTGTGCGAGTTCCATTACGTGCACAACAACGTCGACGGCCGGCGTTACGCCGACGACGCTACGATGTCGCGAGCGCTGCTGGTCGCGGCGCGGCGCGCCGGTATCGGCCTCACGCTGCTGCCGGTGCTCTACCAGCACAACGGCTTTGGCGGCGTGGCGCCGCGCGCCGAGCAGCGCCGCTTCGTGCGCGACGTCGACGGCGTGCTGGCGCTGGTCGAGGCGATGCGCTACGCCGTCGCCGGGCCGCGCGAGCGCGTCGGCTTCGCCGCGCATTCGCTGCGCGCCGTCGCGCCCGAGGCGTTGGCGCGCGCGCTGGACGCGCTGCGCGCGATCGACGCAACGATGCCGATCCACGTCCACATCGCCGAGCAGCGCCGCGAGGTCGACGAGTGCGTCGCAGCACTGGGCCAGCGCCCCGTCGCGTGGCTCGTCGATCACGTCGCCGTCGACGCGCATTGGTGCCTCGTGCACGCGACGCACATGGACGACGCCGAGTGCGCGGCCGCGGCGAAGACCGGCGCCGTCGCCGGCCTCTGTCCGACGACCGAGGCGAACCTCGGCGACGGCACGTTCGACCTCGCGCGCTGGCGTGGCGCGGGCGGCGCCTGGGGCCTGGGCTCCGACAGTCACGTCTGCGTCGACGCGGCGCTCGAGATCGCGATGCTCGAATACGGCCAGCGTCTCGCCAGCGGCCGCCGCAACGTCGGTGCCGACCGGCGCGAGCCGTGGGTCGCGACGGCGATGACGACCGCGGCCGTCGCTGGGGGCGCGCGCGCGAGCGGGCGCGACGTCGGCGGTCTTGCGGTGGGCGCGTCGGCCGACTTCGCGGTGCTCGACGATCGTCATCCGGCGCTCGCAGGGCTCGAGGCGCCCGCGATCCACTCGGCGGCGGTGTTCGCGAGCGATCGCGCCAATGCGATCCGTGACGTCTACGTCGGCGGCGAGCGCCGCATCCACGACGGCCGGCATTCGATGCAGGACGCGGCGGATGCGGCGTTCATCGGCGCGCGCCGGGCGCTCGCCACGGCCGCCGAACGGCAATGACGCCGCCGCCCTTCACGCTGCATCGAGGCTCGCGACCGCTGCTGGTGTCGGTGCCTCACGCCGGCACCTACGTCCCCGCCGCGCTCACCGCGAGGCTGACCGACGCCGCACGGGCACTACCCGACACCGACTGGCATGTCGACCGCCTCTACGCGTTCGCGCGCGACATCGGCGCGTCGATGCTCGTCGCCACGCACTCGCGCTACGTGATCGATCTCAATCGCCCGCCGGACGATCACAACCTCTATCCCGGCCGCGACACGACGGGACTCTGCCCGGTCGACACGTTCGATCGCGCGCCGGTCTACCGCAATGCGCCGCCGTCGCCCGCGGAAATCGCCGCGCGCATCGACACCGTGCACCGACCGTACCACGACGCGCTCGCCGCCGAGCTCGCGCGATTGCACGAGCGCCACGGCACGGTCGCTTTGTGGGACGCGCACTCGATCCGCTCGGTGGTGCCGCGCTTTTTCGACGGCGTGCTGCCCGACTTCAACATCGGCACCGTGGGCGCCACGAGCGCGGCGGCCGGGCTCGTCGCACAAGTCTCGGCGGTCGCAGCACAGGCGGATGGCTTCACCACGGTCGTCGATGGCCGGTTCAAGGGCGGTCACATCACGCGCCGCTACGGCGACCCGTCGCGCGGCATCCACGCGATCCAGCTCGAGCTCGCACAGCGCACCTACATGGACGAATCGCCGCCGTATGCCTGGCGCGCGGAGCGCGCTGCGCGCGTCGCGCCGCCCATCGCCGCGATGCTCGACGCGGCGCTCGTCTTCGCCGGAGGCTCACATGGCTGAGCGCATCGTCGTCGGGATCAGCGGCGCCTCCGGCGCCGACTACGGCGTCGCCGCGCTGGAAGCGCTGAAAAGGCTAGGCGTCGAGACGCACCTCGTGATGTCGCGCGGGGCGCGCCTGACCCTCGCCAGCGAGACCTCGCGCAAGGTCGCCGACGTCGAGGCGTTGGCACACCGCAACTACAAGCCCGACGACATCGCCGCGCCGATCGCGAGCGGCTCCTTCCGCGCGCTCGGCATGCTGGTGGCGCCCTGCTCGATCCGCTCGCTGTCCGAGATCGCCACCGGCGTGACGTCGACGCTTCTGACGCGCGCCGCCGACGTGACGCTGAAGGAGCGCCGCCGCCTCGTGCTGATGGTGCGCGAGACCCCGCTGCACCTCGGCCACCTGCGCAGCATGGTGGCGGTCACCGAGATGGGCGCGGTGGTGATGCCGCCGGTGCCGGCGTTCTACGCGAAGCCCGCGAGCCTCGACGACATCGTCGCGCAAACGGTCGGTCGCGCGCTCGACCTCTTCGGCATCGACAGCGGCCTGGTGCGCCGCTGGCGCGACGACGGCTAGCGCCCCCAGCGCAACGCCAGCGGATCGACCTCCCGCGCGAGCTCGAGCAATCCCGCGCGTGTCGCCGGATGCAGCGCCTCGAGCGGATGGCGCACCGCGTCGCTGCGGATCACGCCGCCTTCCATCATCACCGCTTTCGTCGCACGGAGCCCGCACTGGCGGTTCTCGTAGTTGATCAGCGGCAGGATGCGCGCGTAGGCGGAAGCGGCTTCGCGCCGGCGACCCTCGCGGTGATGCACGACCACCGGCTTGATGAGGTCGGGAAGCAGCGCGCTCGACATCGTGCCGGTCGCGCCGGCATCGAGGTCGGCCATCAGCGTGATCGATTCCTCGCCGTCGAACGGCCCCTCGATCGCGGCGCCGCCGGTCTCGATGAGCGCGCGCAGCTTGGTGGCGGTGCCGGGCATCTCGATCTTGAAGTAACGCACCGCCGGCACCTCGCGCGCGAGCTTCGCGAGGAACGCGACCGACAGCTGCACGCCCGACAGCGGCGCGTCCTGCACCATGATCGGCATGTCGCCGGCGGCGTCGGCAACGCGCGCGAAATGTGCGAGGATCCCGGCTTCGTCCGCGCGCAATCCCGTGCCGTGATACGGCGGCATCAGCATCGCCATCGCCGCGCCCGCGGCGCGCGCCTTGGCGACGCGCGCTGCGGCAACCGCGGTGCTGAAGTGGCTGCAGGTGACGGTCACCGGCACGCGGCCGCGTACATGCGCGAGGCACAGGTCGACGAGCGTGTCGCGCTCGGCGTCGGTCAGCAGGAACTGCTCCGAGTAATTGGCGAGGATCGCGATGCCGTCGACGCCCTGGTCGACCATGCAGTCGAGCACGCGGCGCTGGCCGTCGAGGTCGAGCGCGCCATCGTCGGTGAACGGCGTCGGCGCGACAGGATGAACGCCAGTGTAGCGCCGGGAAGGTCGGGTCATCGTCGGATTCCGCGCATCTAGTGGTTGTCGCGCGGCACGCGCGAGCCGCTGCCGCCGACCAGGAAATCGAGGTCGGCGCCGCGGTCGGCCTGCAGCACGTGGTCGATGTAGAGCTTCACGTAGCCGCGGTCGGCATGCGGCGCGGGCGGCTGCCACGCGGCGCGGCGGCGCGCGAGCGTCGCATCGTCGACGTCGAGATGGAGCTTGCGCGCCGGCACGTCGAGCACGATGGTGTCGCCGTTCTCGACGAGCGCCAGCGTGCCGCCAGCGGCCGCCTCGGGCGCGGCGTGCAGCACCACGGTGCCGTAGGCCGTCCCGGACATGCGCGCATCCGAGATCCGCACGATGTCGGTGATGCCGCGCTTCAGGAGCTTCGGCGGCAGCGGCATGTTGCCCACCTCGGCCATGCCGGGATAGCCCTTCGGTCCGCAGTACTTCAGCACCATCACCGAATGCTCGTCGATGTCGAGCGCGTCGTCGTTGATGCGCGCATGCAGGTCCTCGATCGACTCGAAGACCACGGCGCGCCCGGTGTGCTGCAGGAGGTCGGGCGACGCCGCCGACGGCTTGATGATCGCGCCGTCGGGGGCGAGGTTGCCGCGCAGCACCGCGATGCCCGCGTCGCGCTTGAACGGCTTGTCGACCGTGCCGATGACGTCGGGCTTCCAGCATTTCGCGCCGGCGTTGTTCTCACCGAGGCTCTTGCCGTTGACGGTGAGCGCGTCGCCGTGCAGCAGGCCCTGCTCGGCGAGCTCGCGGATCACCACCGGCAACCCGCCCGCCTCGAAGAAATCCTCCATCAGGTAGCGTCCCGATGGCATCAGGTTGACGAGGCATGACAGGCCCTGGCCGAGCCGGTCCCAGTCGTCGAGCGAGAGGTCGACGCCGAGGCGGCGCGCGATCGCGATCAGGTGCACGACGGCGTTGGTCGAGCCGCCGATGCCGGCGTTGACGCGAATCGCGTTCTCGAACGCCTCGCGCTTGAGGATGCGCGACAGCGGCACGTCGTCGCGGACGAGGTCGACGATGCGTCGCCCGGCCTCGCGCGCGAGCAGGTTGCGCCGCGCGTCGACGGCAGGGATCGCGGCGTTGCCGGGCAGGCCGACGCCGAGCGCCTCCACCATGCAGGCCATCGTCGACGCGGTGCCCATCGTCATGCAGTGGCCGTGCGAGCGGTGCATGTCGGCTTCGGCCTCGTGGAACTCGGCGAGCGTGATCTGCCCCGAGCGCAATTGCTCGCTCATCGAGATCGTGTTGGTGCCGGAGCCGATCGGGTTGCCGCAGTGGATGCCGCGCAGCATCGGGCCGCCCGACACGCCGATCGTCGGCAGGTCGACGCTGGCGGCGCCCATCAAGAGCGACGGCGTGGTCTTGTCGCAGCCCATCAGCAGCACGACGCCGTCGAGCGGGTTGGCGCGGATCGCCTCCTCGACGTCCATCGACGCGAGGTTGCGGAACAGCATCGCGGTCGGCCGCATCATGGTCTCGCCGAGCGAGAGCACCGGGAACTCGAGCGGGAAGCCGCCGGCGTCGAGCACGCCGTAGCGCACGTGCTCGGCGATCGTGCGGAAATGCGAATTGCAGGGCGTGAGCTCCGACCACGTGTTGCAGATGCCGATGACCGGCCGCCCCTCGAACTGGTCCTGCGGGAAGCCGCGGTTCTTGAGCCACGAGCGGTAGTAGAACCCCATCTTGTCCTGGCGCGCGAACCAGGCTTCGCTGCGCAGCTTGCGTCGTGTCATCGTTGCGGATCTTCCATTGCGTGTCATTCCTCCAACAGGTCGGCGGACGCGGCGGGCCCGCGGCGTGCCGTGCGCACGCGCTGCCACCCGGCGCCCAACAGCGGCCACGCCAGCAGCGTGAGCGCGATCGCGCACAGCGTCGCCACCAGCGGATTGGCCCAGAAGATCGAGATCGTACCGCGTGACATGATCATCGACTGGCGGAACGCGTCCTCGGCCTTGTCGCCGAGCACCATCGCCAGCACCAGCGGCGCGATCGGGTAGTCGGTCTTCTTGAACAGCCATCCGGCGACGCCGAAGGCCGCGGCGAGCCACAGGTCGAACGTGGCGTTGGCGACGGTGTACGCGCCGATGAAGCAGACGACGACGATCAGCGGGCCGATGATCGCGAACGGAACGCGCAGGATCGCCGCGAACATCGGCACCGTGCAAAGCACCAGCGTGACGGCGACGATGTTGCCGAGGTACATCGACGCGATCAACCCCCAGACGAAGTCGGGACGCTCGGTGAAAAGCGTGGGACCGGGATTGAGCCCCCAGATCATCAGGCCGCCGAGCAGCACCGCCGACGTCGCCGACCCGGGCACGCCGAGCGCCAGCATCGGCAGCATCGCGCTGGTACCCGCGGCGTGGTCGGCGGTCTCCGGAGACACGATGCCCTCGGGCTCGCCCTTGCCGAATCGATCGCGGCGCGACGAGAAGCGTCGCGCGATGCCGTAGCTCATGAACGATGCCGCGGTCGGGCCGCCCGGCGTGATGCCCATCCAGCAGCCGATCGCGCTGCTGCGCGCCAGCGCGAGCCAGTAGCGCGGCAGCGTGCGCGCCGCCTCGAGCACGGCGCGCGGGCGGATGCGCGCCTTGACGCCGTCGAAGCGCAGCCCCTCCTCCATCGTCACCAGCAATTCGCCGATGCCGAACAGGCCGATCACCGCGACGAGGAAGCTCACGCCGCCGACCAGCACGTTGAACCCGTAGGTGAGCCGCAGCGCGCCCGAGATCGTGTCCATGCCGACGGTCGCGAACGCGAGGCCGAGCCCGAGCGACACGATCGTCTTGAACGGCGACGCGCCGGACAGGCCGACGAAGCTCGCGAACGCGAGGAAGTACACGGCGAAGTACTCGGGCGAGCCGAAGCGCAGCGCGAAGCGCGCGACATAGGAGGACAAGAGCGTGATCAGGATCACGCCGATCAGCGCGCCGGTGGCCGCCGACAGGAACGCGAGCGTCAGCGCCTGGGTTGCCTGGCCGGATTTCGCCATCGGGTAGCCGTCGAACGTGGTCGCGACCGACGACGGCTCGCCCGGGATGTTGAACAGTATCGACGTCGTCGAGCCGCCGAACAGCGCGCCCCAGTACATGCTGGTGAGCAGGATGATCGCCGCGACCGGATCCATCGCGAAGGTCAGCGGCAGCAGCAGCGACACGCCGTTCGGCGCGCCGAGTCCCGGCAGCACGCCGACGAGGATGCCGAGCATCACGCCCGCCACCATCAGCATCAGGTGCTGCGCCGTCAGGACGACGGCGAATCCGTGCAGCAGCAGCGCGATGTTGTCCATCGTCGGCGCCGCGTCAGTGGATGCCGAGCATCGCTTCGAGCGGCCCCTTGAGCAACGGGACCTTGAACCAGACCTCGAGCACGACGTAGAAGAATGCCGCAGTGCCGAAGGAGACGGCGAGCGCCATCCACAACGGGTATTTCCCCTGCACGCGCATCACGGCGGCGAGGTACAGGATCGTCGCCACGTAGA
>Ga0070681_10002732_pt1 | contig 16260 bp, 12 predicted proteins | sample KBSC83BmetaG_FD_65650 | JGI IMG/M metagenome (GOLD analysis project Ga0070681, IMG submission 65650) | Corn rhizosphere microbial communities from Kellogg Biological Station, Michigan, USA - KBS C8-3B metaG | ecosystem: Host-associated > Plants > Roots > Rhizosphere | place: USA: Michigan...
TTTCCGTCGACGGCATGCACGCGGTCGCACGCAACTCCGCGATACTCGACGCCACCGCTCAACGCCTCGGAAGTGGTATCGAATTGCCTCCCGCGAATTTCGAAAATGCGCCGCTCAGCTGGGATATTCAGGAAACGGACCGGCAACGCGCTCGTCAGATCCTTGCGAAAAACGGCGTCACGGGGCGCTTCGTCGTCATTCACCCGGGCACCGGTGCGCGAGTCAAACTCTGGCCCGCTGAACGATGGGCGCACGTTGCCGAACGCATCAACGACGCCGGATATGCGGTCGTGCTCACCGGCAGCGAGTCCGAACTACCGTTGCTGCGGCACATCGCGTCATTTGCCCGTTCGGTACATTCGCTTGGCGGCCAGACGACGATTCACGAACTCGCGGCGGTGTTCGAGCAGTCAGTGACTGTCATTGGAGTCGACAGCGGTCCGCTGCACCTCGCGGTGGCCGTGGGCGTCCCGACGATACACCTGTACGGGCCAAGTGACGTCGCAACATACGGACCGTGGGGTGATCCACTGCAACACCGCATCGTCAAGGTAGCAATGACCTGCCCCGATTGCGGAAATCTGGATCCGAGTCGCCCCGAAGGCAGCGGTTGCATGCTCGCGATCGGCAAAGATCAGGTGGCTGACGCGTTCTGCCGGTTGGTGGCGCGGTGAGCGCGAGGACAGGTCCGCTCACGATCGGAATCGATGCAAGCCGTGCATCGATCGACCACCAGACCGGCACCGAGCGCTATTCACGCCGGATCATTGAAGAATTGCTCGCGCAAGGTGTCGATCAGCGGTTCCGGCTATATGTCAATGGACACAATCCGATTGATCTGCCGCAACGCGCCGGCGACGAGCAGCGGCTGATCCCATTCCCACGCCTCTGGACACACCTTCGGCTCTCAGCCGAACTCGCGCGACATCCGGTCGATGTGCTGTTCATTCCGGCGCACGTTGTGCCGCCGGTTCACCCGCGTGCGACCGTGGTCACAATTCACGACCTCGGCTATCTGCATGAGCCGGAGGCGCACACCGACTGGTCGCGCCGCTATCTCGACTGGTCAACGCGCTGGTCTGTTCGAGCCGCCTGCCATGTCATCGCGATTTCCGAAACGACAAGGATCGACCTGATCGAGCGATATCGCGTGTCAGCGGAACGCATCTCGGTCGTGTACCACGGAATTGACGAGCGATTTCGGCCGGCAGGCGACGCCGAAATGGCGCGCGTACGCAGCGATCTCGGGGTCACCGAGGATGCGCGGTTCATCCTCTTTGTCGGTACGCTTCAACCGCGAAAGAATCTGATCCGTCTGGTCGAAGCCTTTGAGGCGATCGCCGACGACGAACCGGACCTCAAGCTCGTGCTCGCCGGTCGTCGCGGCTGGAAGATCGAGCAGATCGATCAGGCGATCGCGAGCTCGCGACATCGAGCGCGCATTTTGGTGCCGGGACACGTTCCAGATGCCGATCTTCCGGCGGTCTATTCAAGTGCGTCGGTCGTCGCACTCATCTCACTCTACGAAGGATTCGGCCTCCCGGCGCTCGAAGCGATGGCCTGTGGTGCGCCGGTGCTCGTCTCAGATCGCGGTTCGTTGCCGGAGGTTACCGGCGATGCCGCGATCATCGTCGATCCGCTTGACGCCGGAGCGATCGTTGCCGGTTTGCGTCAACTGTTGGGCCCCGCAGAGCGACTCAAATGGATCGAACGCGGTAAGAAGCGTGCGGCCCGCTTTACCTGGCATCAGTCCGGACGCGGTACACTCGAGATCTTGATCAACGCGTATTCACCGCGCAAAGGCTGAACAGGGTGTCCGCCAAACCGCAGCCGATCGAAGGACTCAACCGCATCCTCGTGGTCAAGCTCGCCGATCTCGGCGATGCAATACTTGCGACCTCGGCCATCGCGGGGCTCAGAACCACCTATCCCCGTGCGCGCATCGATGTGCTCACCACCTCGAACGGAGCCACTGCGTTCCGGCTTTGCCCCGCAATCGATCAGATCATTGAACTCGACAAGTACGCCTTCGATGATCCTCGCGGACTGCTCAACCCGCTCAACGCTGCGAGGCTGGCCCGTGTCATTGCGCGCCTCCGCTTCGCGCGCTACGGCGCCGTCGTCCTGCTGCAACATCTCACCACGAGCTATGGCGCGCGTAAGTATCGCTGGCTCTGCCAGGCAATCGGGGCGCCGATTCGCGCGGGACTCGACAACGGCCAGGGCACGTTCCTGACGCATCGCGCGGTCGACTATGGCTTCGGCACCAAATCGGTCCACGACTACAACCTGGACGTGGTCGCGCAACTCGGCGCGCTGATCGACGACGCACGACCGCTCATCGTCATCCCAGAGCACGCTCAGCAGCGTGCTGAACGGATACTCAAAGAACATGGGGTGACTAAGCCATACATCGTCATCCATCCCAGCGTCGGCGGCTACAGCAGCGCCCGCAACTGGCCAGCTGAGCGCTTTGCAGCGGTTGCGCATTCGATTCGCTCGAAGACCGGCTACCAGGTGCTCCTGGTCGGGTCGAACGACGCAGAAACCGCCATGCAGACGATTTGCGCGTCCAGTGAGGTTATCAATCTCGTCGGTCGAACTGACTTCGCTGAGCTTGGATCGATTATCGACCACGCTCGACTCGTGATTGGTGCAGATAGTTCTGTTACGCATCTGGCGGCAGCTGCTGCAACACCGACGCTTGCGATATTCGGTCCATCCAACCAACACGCATGGAAGCCCTTCGGCGCCGTGATTCTCAGCAAACAGACGACGAAATTACCAGAATCGACCGCGTTCGTCGTCCGTTCAGACATCCCCTGTTCCCCCTGCTTCTACAGCGGATATTCACTTGGGCGGCGCAATGGCTGCCCGCTTCGGACGTGCCTCGACCAGGTAACGGTCGAACGAGTTACGCAAATTGCGCTTCAAATTCTCGTCAGAAACATGCCAATGGAATCCGCAATCGACTTTTGGGGTCAATAACACGCTCCGTGTCGATTCAAAGCAATTGACGGCGAAAACAGGACTGGCGTAGAATCAGCTGGTATACGCACTGCGTAGATCGCGGCGAGGTTCGTCGCGTGGCGAGATGTCCGCTACATGTTCGGGGAGCGCGGGCATCGCCGGCATCGACATGGAGTGGAGGTATCCGCAATCGTGAGTGACAAGATCCGCGTCGCCATCATTGGCGTTGGTAATTGCGCCTCATCGCTGGTGCAGGGCGTCGAATACTACAAGAACGCCGATCCGTCTGAATTTGTCCCGGGTTTGATGCACGTCGAGCTCGGCGGCTATCACATTCGCGACATCGAATTCAGCGCCGCCTTCGACATCGATATCAATAAGGTCGGCAAAGATCTTTCGGAGGCGATCTATGCCGAGCCGAACAACACGTATCGCTTTGCCGACGTGCCCAAACTCGGTGTCACCGTTCAGCGCGGCATGACCCACGACGGCCTCGGCAAGTACCTCTCCGAAATCATCACCAAGGCTCCCGGCCCAACGGCCGATATCGTCGGAATCCTGCGCGACACCAAGACCGATGTCGTCATCAACTACCTGCCGGTCGGCAGCGAGATGGCGACCAAGTGGTATGTCGAACAGATCCTCGAAGCGGGCTGCGCCCTCGTTAACTGCATCCCGGTCTTCATCGCGCGCGAAGAGTACTGGCAGAAGCGCTTCCGCGATCGCGGGCTGCCGATCGTCGGCGATGACATCAAGAGCCAGGTCGGCGCGACGATCACGCACCGTATGCTCACCCGACTCTTTGCCGATCGCGGCGTCCGCATCGATCGCACCTACCAGCTCAACTTTGGCGGCAACACCGACTTCCTGAACATGCTCGAGCGCGAGCGCCTCGAATCGAAGAAGATCTCGAAGACCAATTCGGTCCTCAGCCAGATGGACTACCCGATGGAGCCGGACAACATTCATGTCGGCCCGAGTGACTATGTGCCGTGGCTTAAGGACCGCAAGTGGGCGAATATTCGCGTCGAAGGCACGACGTTCGGCGACGTGCCGCTCAACGTCGAACTCAAACTCGAGGTCTGGGACTCGCCGAACTCAGCGGGTGTCGTCATCGATGCGTTGCGCTGTGCCAAGCTGGCCCTCGACAACAACATCGGCGGCGCGCTGCTCGCGCCCTCGGCCTACTTCATGAAGTCGCCCGCGATCCAGTATCATGACGATGAAGCGCGCGAGATGGTCGAAACGTTCATCCGCGAGACTGCCGCGCAACATTCAGCCGCCCCGGTGCCGAGCGACGACTAGCGCGCCGCAACTATCTCGCAGATCGAACGGCGGCTGGGTTTTACCAGCCGCCGTTTCTCGCTTTGCGGGGTCTGGGCGATTCTTGGTCATAAACGATGAGACGTCGCGAATGCATCCCCTCGCGCGTCTGTCCCGCCGGTCGCTCTGAACCTCGCGTTCAACATCGTTCGAGCGATCCGGCGCGAAGAGGGCTAAAGATGGGTAGCCAGCAACACGCGCAGGCCGCGCTCAACTTCTCGTACGTGCTCCATGAACGATCAGATTCCGACACCGTTCGGACGTACGTCCGAGCGCGTGATGCTGAGCGACGAAAATGCTCGCAGGCGATTCGCGAACTCACCCGGCTACCGGACGCGGAACTGCAGCGTCGACTGATCGTTCTCGATCAAACCGGAACGTCCGCGTCGCCGGAGCCGAACGGCGTTCAGATCGTGTCAGTGGACCTCGGAACGGGTGAACTCTTTCCACGACTGCTTCACGTCGCTGACATCATCCGGCCAGGCACGCTGACGTTTGGGAGCCTGCTCGACGGTTCCAGCGCGGATCACGATCGACCGCTCACTTTTTTCGGCGCACCTGCACGATTGAGCAGGCCGATCGCTCCGAGCGATATCCGCGACCGGATCCTGTTCGCCTCTGCCGTTCTGCGGCCGGGCTACAAATCGATCCTTTTGCGCGTCACGTCGCTTGCCGCTGACTCCGAAACGGGCGCTCCGGATTGGCAGCACGCGACCCAGCTGGCCGAAGCGGTTATCCGCGAGTTTCCGCTTCAGTGGTGGTGCGAGCGAGCCCTCTGGTCGCGGCCCGCCGAGGAGACATTGCCGGAGTTTCGCTCAACGGGAAACGGAACAACCGCATGTGGACACTGAGGGCGTTGCGAATCGCCTCGGTCTTAACTCCGATAACACCCGCGCCCATTGGCTACTTGCTCTGTCGCATTGCTGCGCTGATCTTCTTTCTGGTCAATGGTTGGAATCGGCGGCAGGTGATCGACAATCTGCGGCACGTCGAACCTCAGATGGGGAGACTCGGCTATCGCCTTGCCGCCTTTAAAGTGTTCGAGACCGTCTTCGCGAACTATTACGATCTCCTCCGGTTCCGCACCGTGGACCGTGACCACTTTTCGGAACTGATGGAGGTTCAGGGGCGCGAAAATCTCGACCCGGCCTTGCAGTGCGGCAAAGGAGCGATCATCCTCACCGCGCATCTCGGCAATTACAGCGTCGTCGGTCAGTATCCGGCGACGATCGGCATTCGCTCGGCCATCATTGCCGAACGGGTGCAACCGCCAGGTCTGTTTAACTACATGATGCGCCTGCGCAGCGCGACGGGCATCGATGTGCTGCCGCCCGGGCGCGAAGCGATCCCGCCGATATTGCGACTCCTGCGCAGCAACGGCATGCTCATGGTTGCGGGAGATCGTGATATCTCCGGACAGGGGGTAACGGTCGATTTCTTCGGCGAACCGGCCACGTTACCGGCGGGGCCGGTGCTCCTGGCGATGCGCACCGGTGCCGCGCTCATCCCGGCCTATACGATTCGCACGTCGACTCGGCATTCGATCGGCATCATCGAGCCACCGCTGCAACTGGTGCGCTCGCACGATCGCGAAGCTGATCTCCGTCAGAACGTGCAATTGGTCGCGCACGCGCTGGAACGGATGATCCGTGCCGATCCAACGCAGTGGGCGGTCTTGCAACGCGTCTGGGGCGTGCCGCCAACACGCGTCCAGCAGCGCGGAGAAGGACTCGGATCGGTGCCTTCCGGTATTCCGGATCGCCACGAGCCTGTCGGAGCGATTCACGACGAGGATCGTCAAAGTGAATCGGCTGCGACCACTCGGTAGCGATACCCTTGATCGATGAGGAAACGCTGGCGGCGCGCCGCGAATTCGACTTCACGCGATCCCGCGGTCACGAGCGTATAGAACGTGGCGCGTGACTGACCCGGCTTCGGTCGCAGGACGCGACCGACTCGCTGCGCTTCTTCCTGGCGCGAGCCAAACGCACCGGAAATCTGAATCAGGACCGAGGCATCAGGCAGATCGACGCCGACGTTCGCGACACGCGAAAGCACAAGGCAATCAAGCTCGCCATCCCTGAAATTTCGGTAGAGAGTCTCTCGTTCTTCCAGCGATGACTCGCCGGTGATCGTTTCGGCGCCGGTGATGCGCGCGGCGGCCGCCACTTCCTTGAGATGGTGCGCCACGATAAGCGTTTGTTCGTGCGTATGTTGTCGCAAGATTCGCTTGAGCACCTTCAGTTTGGCGGCCAGTGCGCGGTCGGGTGTCAATTCCTGCCGGCCATGCTGTTCGATGCGCACCTCGATGCAATCGACCGGCGCGATCCAGCCACGCCGCTCCAGATCGCGCCAGGGAGTCGAGTAAACCGTTGGTCCGACGAGCGAAAAGACCTCGCGCTCGCGGCCATCTTCTCGGACGAGCGTGGCGGTCAAGCCGAGCCGACGGATCGACTGCACCGAGGCGCTCTGGCGGAAGACATCGGCCGGGAGGCTATGCACCTCGTCGTAGATGATCAATCCCCACGGATGGTCGAGCACCTCCGCCAGCCCGCTGCTTGCCCCGTTACGCGCGGTGAGCGCCTGATATGTGGCGATCATCACCTGCGTTGGTGCGATCCCTTTGCGGTAGATCGACACGCTCTCAGGCTCGATCGTGGTCAGCCGGAGGAAATGCTGCCGCCACTGGTCGCCAATTGTGCGGCTCGGCGTAATCACCAGCGTGCGCGCGCGCATCTGCGCGGCTGCCGCCACGCCGATCATCGTCTTGCCCGATCCACAGGGGAGCAAAATCACGCCCCCGGTGAGCCCGCTCTGCATGAAGCGACGTACGGCTTCGTCCTGGTAGGGGCGAAGCCGTACATCCGATTTCAGTTCCATGTCGACTTGCGGCGAAAGCGATAGCGCCGCCTCGTCGACGACGGGGTAGCCAATTTCCGCCAGCCGCGCCTTGATCACGCCGCGTTGTTCCGCCGAAATAACGACACCATCAGGTTCAAGTTCCAACCTCAGGTCGTTCGCCAGGCGCGCCAGGAGTGCCCGATCGCCAGAAACAAGTCGGAGCGCCCCGGTGCTGCCAGTGAGCCGTAAGAAACCGTAGCGGCCGACAATCTGTTGGATGTGGGCTATCAACGACGGCGGTGGTGAATGCTGGCCGTAGCGCCGCATCAGATCGATCATCTCAACGGCCGTCATACCGGACGCTGCCGCCGACCAGAGCGCGATGTCGGTGATCTGATAGACGTGATAGGCGCCGGCTGCCTGGCGCAACTCAGCAAATCGGCGCAGCCCCTCGCGCGCCGCGTCAAAGCCAGACGATTCTCTTGTGATTAGAATCGAGTGATCGTTGCGAAAGAGAAGGCAGCGCTCGCCAGCCAAGCAGATCCCCTTGTCGTCCTCAAAAACCGGCACCTCGAACAGTGGATCATACACCGGAAACACCAACGAGGCAGGCATTGTTGCCTGCCTCTTCCGACATTACTTCGGACCTTATTCGTAGCGCAGCGCCTCAGCGATCGGGACGGTCGACGCCTTGCGCGCCGGAATCCAGGTGAGCAGTCCGGCCGCCGCGATTCCTGCCACGACGACCAGCACGATCGTCGTCCACGGAATGACGAACGTCGTGAAGTCCTGTTCGCCGATCATGCCGCCGGTGATCAGGTTGCGCGAGAGCACCAGCGCCAGCACGACCCCGCTCACGATTCCGAGCGTCGCGATAACGATCGACTCCAGCAGGAACGACGCCGCAATCATGCTCCGCTGGTAGCCGATGGCACGCAGCATTCCGATCTGCTGGCGTCGTTCCACCACCGACCGGAATGAGACAACTCCGAGCGAGGCGATGCCGACGAGTAGCCCAAGCCCCATAAAGCCCTGCAGTAGCGCGAAAAACCCGTTCGAGAAGGCGTCCTCAGCCTCAATCTGGTCCATGATCGAGATCGCCTGGACACCGGTCGATTGCAACGACGCTTCGACGTTCTTCGCCATCGCCGTCGCGTCCTGCGATGATCCTTCACTCAATCTCAGATAGAAGAGGCTGGAATCCGGCGCGTTGTAGATCGAATCGAAGGTCGCCTGCGACAGGTAGAGCCCGGTCAGCGTGCTCACCTTCGTGTCGATCACGCCGATGACCGTCACCGTGTGCGTTTCACCGCTCTGGGCGTCCCGCAATTCGACGTCGAACGGCTGGAACGGCTCGGTACCGGTACCGGCCGAACCGGGCGCGCGGTAGGCGTCACCACTGCCCGCGCCGAAGCCGCCACCACCGAACGCAACGGTATCGACGACCGCGACCGGCTTGCCGGACGCAATCGCCTGCCAGACGGCCTGATCTGAGCCATAGCCGCTGGCTCGCGCCTGCAGCGGGATCTTGGAGTCGGTGATGAACATCGCATCCATGCCGTTTATCGTGTCGTGCGACCATTTCGGAGCGCCTGGATTACGAATCAACGACTTCGCTTCACTGATCGTCTCGACCTTGCCGAAGGCATCGATATTCGCCAGGTCGACATTCGTTCCGGTGAGTCGTGTCTGCAGATCGTCGATCGGGTTGGCCGAGTTCGCCGTTACCTTGACATCCCAGCCGGCCGTCGCTTCGTTCGAGAGCAAGAGCTGCAGGAAGTTGACATTGATCGTCTTCACCATGACCAGCGAGAAGACGACGATCGAGAACATTGAGATGGTCTTGCCGGTCCGTCCGCGCGACGCCAGCGGATAGGCAACCGCCGTCTTGACGGCCGGCAACCAGCGTGACGAAAGACGGCCAAAGAGGCCGACGACCCAGAGAATCAGGTCGGTATTCCACATGATGATAAGCGTCATGTAGAGCACCATGAAGATGCCGGAGATAAAGAACATCGCGGGACCGCCGTCGCCGACGTTTGGCAAAACCCGGTTTGAGACGCTAGCCGGGAGCAGCCAGTAGGCAAGCATCAGCCCGGCGCCGACGGTGAACACCGGGCGCGAGGGCAAATAGCGGCGGAGGAAGAGCGAAAGCCCCAACGTGAGCAACGACAGGCCGCTCGCAAACGCGTAGACGTTCTTGGCCGCGACCCCGAGAGTAACGAGTGCTATTCCGATGATGGCGACCGAGGGGCCCCAACCGAACTTCTGAGCCACCCGACGCATCGTCCAGACGACAAATTTCAGTTCGATGAGAGCGATGTTCCAAACAACTTCGATCGATAGCCCGACGATCCCGCTGATCACGCGACCGATCGGCGACCCAGCGCGCGGTAGCCGGCTCCACCAGTTCCAGTGGATCGGTTCGTCGTCATCCGCATGGGTTTGATCCGGCAGGTCGCGAATAGCGGCGACAATGTTGACTCGGCTCGCCCGAACCGCGGCAAAGACGATAGTCAAGAAGGTAACCGAGACGCCAAGCGCATAGGCGACGAAGAGCGAGCGGAGCGTGACGTGCGCCGTGATTGCAAGCGTTCCGCCGACGAGTGAGCCGAGCACCTGTACCATGCCGAATGCGACGACAACGCCGGCTGCCGCGCCGATCAGGGCGGAGCCCAGCGCATATCCGGTTCCTTCGGTAATGAAGCCCTGGATCAACTGTCCTCGCGTCATGCCGACGGCGCGAGCCATCCCCATCTCGGAACGGCGCTCCGATGCCAGCATCGTGAAGATCAGGAGGATCAGCAGAATACCCGACGCGATCGAGAAGAGACCCATTATCAGGTAGAACGTCGTGAAGAGACTCGAAATCGATTCGGCCGTCGAAAGCGAATCGTGCTTGATCGTATTGACACCAAGCTGATTGCCGCCGTCGATCTGCGCGAGCGCTGCACGCAGGCTCGCAGACGCCGCATCACTCGACTTCGCTCCGGATTCAACGCCGCCCGTGTTCGACACGGCGATGAAGCGCGCTTGACCCGACATGCCGGTCAATTCCTGCAGGCGATCGATCGGCATCGCCACGCCGAGCAATATCGGCGAAATACTTCCCGTCCCGCCGAAGCCGCCGGTGCTGGACTCTCGATCGTAGCCGGTGAGGATCGATCCCTGAGCTATCGCTCCGATCGTCATGGTATGCGGCTGGTTTCGATAATAGAGCGTCAACGTGTCGCCGACACCGGCGTCGAGGCTGTCCGCCAGATCCGTCGAGATCACGACAGAATCGGCGGGCACTTTTGCGAAGTCGATGCTCGTACCGTCGCTACTTGTCAATCCGCCGAAGTCATCCAACTTGGACGGGTCAAGGCCGGTAATGACGACGTCCGGCTCATTCAGGCGAGTCGTGGTGTCTGCAACCGGTGCGCCAATCGTCAGAACCGGCATCACACCATCGATGTTCGGGTCATTCTTCAGTCTGGACGCTAACTCCGTTGCGACTGAGGCAGGAATCGGCTCGTTGTCGACCGAAACTCGGCTCTTGTTCGATGGATTGCCGGCGAAGGCGATCGTTTCATCGACCTGCCCAAGGCTATCGTAAGTCGATTTCGTCACGGAATAGCTAAGCGTGTCGCCGGTCGTCAGCGACGCAGCCACGATCAACGTTGAGAGCATCAGTCCGGCGGCGATCAGCACAGTTTGCGCTTTCCGACGCGGGATGTTGCGAAGCGCCATCTTGAAGATGATCCGATTGCGCAGGCCGATCAGCGCGGTCAATCCGAGCGCCGCGCCCATCAGCACGCCGACGACGAGCGCCACCGACGACATTGGCAGGCCAAAGATGTTATCCACGGTATCTCCCTTCGCAGTGCGTAGCTCGCGCTTACGAGCCGACCACACGGCCGTCGTGCATGTTGACGATTCGGTGCGTCATCGCGCCGATGCGCGGATCGTGCGTGACGATGACAAAGGTTTGGCGATGGATGCGATTGAGATCGACCATCAGCTGCATGATGCTGTCGGCGGTCGCGGAATCGAGATCGCCGGTCGGTTCGTCCGCCCAGACGATCGCCGGGCTATTGACCAGCGCGCGTGCAATCGTGACGCGCTGTCGCTGCCCCCCCGAAAGCTCTGCCGGGCGATGGCTGGCCCATTTCCTTAACCCGACACGCTCCAGCTCTTCGAGTGCCCTCGTTCGTGCCGCTTTTGGTGGTTCACCACTGACGAGGAGGGGCAGTTCGACGTTTTCGACTGCCGAAAGCACCGGAAGTAGGTTGTAGAACTGGAAGACGAACCCCATATTGCGCGCGCGATAACGTGTACGGACCTTATCCGAGAGCGCCGACAAGTCGGTGCCGTCGATCAGGATCTGTCCCTCATCGATCGTATCGAGGCCTGAGAGGCAGTTGAGGAGGGTCGTCTTGCCGCAACCCGACGGCCCCATGATCGCGACCATCTCGCCGCGCTCGACGGTCAGATCGACGCCACGCAACGCTTGAACCTGCATCTTGCCGGCGCGATAGCTCTTGGCGACTCCGCGCATTTCGATGATGTGGTCGTCGGTCGTTTGACTGCGTTCGTGCGGAGTAAATCTGGTTGAGATGGTTTGAGTCGTGTACATGGTTTCGTTCCTCTCGTCGATATGCGCGGCAGTCGGCGTTAATTTCGGGCAACGTCGTCCTAGAGCCGCGCGCATCGCGCTCGCGACAATTCGCATTCGTATCGATCGTCAAGTTGTCCGGTCGATTAGGTGAGAGGGATCAACTCAACGCTTGGTGATCCAATCCCTCCCGGTGTGGTGCTTACATGGACCGCTCACTGACAGGCGATTTCATCCAGGCGAGGCAGGCGGCGACCGTCGCGACCCCGAAGATCAGCACGCCGTTCGGCACATGGAGTGAAGCGGCGGTTGCGTTGTCCCGGCCACCGTAGCCGAGACCGAATTGCACGAAAATGAGGATGAAGAGCAGAACGTTCGTGACGATCAACGGCATTCTGAAGCGACCACTAAGGCCGGCGACGAAGACGAGTACGAGTTGCGCCAGCACCACCAGACCGGTCAGATTCGCGATCCCACCGTGGATGTCGATCGCATTGCCCCCGAACCACAAACCCCGGCCCGCGAATACCGCCTGAACCAGCACCAGCAGGAGCACCAGCAGCGACGTGATGCGCAACCACTTGTAGGCGCCAGGTCGTGCACTCGAAAGCTCTACCCTGCTCTGTTGTTGCATAGTCATTGACATTCAACCTTCCCACTCAAACGACGATTGAAGCGCTCTGCCCTTGTTATCGCAGATTATCCAGGCGCTCGCGGTATTCGTCAGCACTTATTTCATCGCGGGCGTACCGTTCAGCCAGAATACCGCGCGCCCGGTCGACTCCCGACGGGTCGCGATACCAGTTGCGCCGCACGAACCAGATAACGACGGCCGCGACGGCGATCCAGAAGAAGAACATCACCGATCTCCAAATCCACCAATTACCGCCCCACTCGCCATGATCCCAACCGGTGGTGTGCACCAGGATCAACGATGAATAGTGCGTAAGCCCCACAGTCTCAACTCCTTCGTGATTTCAACTCGATCCGTCCGGTCCGCTCAAACTGATTCCCATGCTACGGGCCGAACCTCAACGGTTGTGGGCACCGTTCCTCAACAAAGCCTCAACATCGAAGAACGAACGTGTCGAACGGGCCTTCGCGGGTAGCACGAGGTTGAGGCGGCTGTTCATAATCAGTCCATGAGTCCGCGAGATTGAAGGACTCGCCGATGCCAAATACCGTCCTTGTCGTTGATGATGATGAAGATATCGTATCGCTGATGCGCGATTTCCTTGAAGCCGAGGGATTCGCGGTCGCCACCGCCTCCGACGGTTCCGGAGCGTTTGCCGCGTTGGAGAAAGATCCGGTCGATGTCGTCTTGCTCGACGTCATGATGCCGGGTCAGTCCGGCTTCGATGTGTTACGTCGAATCCGCGAGACGAGCGATCTGCCGGTGCTTTTCCTCAGCGCGCGAGAGGAAGAAAGCGACAAACTCCGCGGCCTCGGTTTGGGGGGCGACGACTACATCGTCAAGTCCGCCACACCAACCGAAGTGGTGGCGCGCATCAAAGCGGTCTTGCGGCGCACCTACCGTGGTGAGCCGCGTCCAGCAGAACTGCTCGATTTTGGACGGCTGGTGATCGACGTACGCGCGCATGAGGTGCGCGTGGATGGAGAAAACGTTTCCTTTACCCCGCGCGAATTCGAGCTGCTGGAGTTGCTCGCATCCCATCCGCGCCAGGTTTTCACTCGCGAACAACTCTACGAGCGCCTCTGGGGCGAATTCGGTGATCGGCACACACTAACGGTCCACATAGGCCGGCTGCGTGAAAAGATCGAAGAAGACCCCGCTCACCCGAAGTACGTCATCACTGTCTGGGGCATCGGCTACCGCTTCGAAGGTGAGCGCCGTCCGTGAACGGCAAGTCGGGGCGCCGGACCCTTCCCATACGCAAGTGGCTCGCGCTAGCGCTCATTTCGCTCATTGTCATCCCGGTTTTTGTCACCGGTGGTGTCGCCTTTCATATCCTTGGAGTCGGCGACAACGGGCGTTCGGACGCGATTCGTGAGATTCGCCAGAACACCGATAAGTGGCACGATCCGCAATGGCAGCAGGCAACTGCTCAACGTTTTGGCGCCTACGGTATCGATTTCGTGCTCATCGAAGATGGCAAGACCATCTTCAGCAGCAATGCCGAGCCGCTGCGCGATTCCAGTCGTCATGGGGGTCGATTGGCAGAGGAAATCGTTGTCTCCGAAGCGAACCCACGGATGATCTTCGACGTCTATTCGAACCAATACGCGGGGCCGTCGAAGTTTTGGATTCTTCCGATCGTGGGGCTGACGACGCTCCTACTGACACTCACCGGGATTGCCTGGCTCCTGGGTCATACCGTCGTTCGTCCGCTGGCCGCGACCGGCGACGCAGCACGCCGGATTGCCGAAGGGAACCTGGAGTTCGACATTCCAAGCTCGAGGGTCCGCGAGGTCGCCGAGGTTAACGATGCCTTCGGCGCGATGAGCGACGCGTTACGTGAATCGCTCAGTGAGCAGGCGGAAGTCGAGCAAGAGCGCCGTATCTTCATCAGTGCGATCGTGCACGACCTTCGTACGCCCGTATTTGCGCTGCGCGGCTACCTGGAGGGCTTGCAGCAGGGCGTTGCCGATACGCCGGAAAAGCGCCAGCGGTACGTCGAAATCGCGCAGGACAAAGCCACCGCGCTGGAACGCTTGATCACCGATCTCTTCGAGTTCACGCGGCTGGAATATCTGGAACAGGCGCCGAATCGAGAGATGCTCGATTTCGGCGCTCTGTTGACGCAATTAGTGGATAGCCTGCGACCACAGGCGGAGGCCAAGGATGTGCAGTTGACGGTGGCTGAATTTCCGGAAAACTGCACCGTCTTGGGCGATCCGCACCTCCTGTCACGCGCGGTGGAAAACCTGCTGGTCAACGCGATCCGCCACACGCCCAACAGCGGCCATGTGTGGGTCGAGTGTCGTGTCGAACCACTCTGGGTACGCTTCTCCGTTTTCGATACCGGTTCAGGCATCCCCGAGGCCGATCTGCCGCGCATTTTCAACCCGCTCTTCCGAGGCGAGCAGTCGCGTAACCGGCGCACGGGCGGTGTCGGCCTCGGACTGACCATCGCCCGGCGCATCATACAGGCCCACGAAGGCGATCTCACGGCGGACAACCACTCCGGTGGCGGCGCCGTCTTCAGCGGCACCCTCCCCCGCCCACGGGGTTAACTCGCGCAGAGACGCAGAGCTCTTAAAGTTTTGAAATCTCTGCGCCTCTGCGTCTCTGCGCGAGAAATTCGTCCTCCCTCTCGATAACCGGAAGCAGCCCGAAAATGGTAGAATTGAGCAGATTATTGTTCCCGTTTTTCGCATTTGGAGGCCCAAACCAGTGGACATCGGAGCCGTCCGGCCGGTAGATATCGATTCTGAAATGCGGCGAGCGTATCTCGATTACGCGATGAGCGTGATCGTGCAGCGCGCGCTGCCGGACGTCCGTGACGGGCTTAAACCGGTCCAGCGTCGCATTCTGTACGCGATGCACGAAATGGGACTCCGCTCAAACACACGCTACCGCAAGAGCGCCGGTATCGTCGGTGAAGTGCTCAAATCGTTCCACCCGCACAGCGACACTGCAGTCTACGACGCTCTGGCGCGCATGGTTCAACCGTTTTCGCTTCGCTATCCGTTGATCGATGGACAGGGCAACTACGGCTCGGTCGACGGCGATTCGGCCGCAGCGATGCGTTACACCGAAGCCAAGCTGGCCGCGATCACCGAAGAAATGCTGCGCGATATCGACAAGCAGACCGTCGATTTTCAGCCGAATTACGACAACGAAGCCTTTGAGCCCAAGGTTTTGCCGGCGAAGTTGCCGAATTTATTGATCAATGGCGCGTCCGGTATCGCCGTCGGCATGGCGACCAACATCCCGCCACACAATTTGACGGAAGTCTGTGACGGGCTCGTCTATCTGATTGAAAACCCCGAAGCCACGATTGAGGATCTCGGCACGATCATTCAAGGGCCGGATTTTCCGACCGGTGGCATCATCCTGGGGCGCGAAGGGATTCGCGCCGCCTATGCGACCGGCAAGGGACGGATCGTCGTACGTGCGCGCACCTTCATCGAGGAGAGCGAGCGCGCCGGCCGCTTCCACATCATCGTTGATGAACTCCCCTATCAGGTCAATAAGGCAGCGCTGATCGAACGCATCGCGGATTACGTCAAGATCGGCCGAATCGAAGGCATTCATGATCTCCGTGACGAATCGGACCGAACGGGCATGCGCATCGTCATCGAACTGAAGCGCGAAGCGCAACCGGGCAAGGTGCTCAACGCGCTCTTCAAGCACACCGCGTTGCAACAGTCGTTCGGCGTCAATACGCTCGCCCTTGCCGAAAACGGAACCCAACCTCGTGTCCTGACATTGCGGCGCGTCCTCCAGCTCTACCTTGAGCACCGGCAGGACGTCGTACGTCGGCGCGCCGAATACGATCTAACGCGGGCGCGGCGCCGGGCGCATCTCGTCGAAGGGCTCAAGATTGCCCTCGATCACCTCGACG
>Ga0070681_10002735_pt1 | contig 16257 bp, 15 predicted proteins | sample KBSC83BmetaG_FD_65650 | JGI IMG/M metagenome (GOLD analysis project Ga0070681, IMG submission 65650) | Corn rhizosphere microbial communities from Kellogg Biological Station, Michigan, USA - KBS C8-3B metaG | ecosystem: Host-associated > Plants > Roots > Rhizosphere | place: USA: Michigan...
CGAATCCGAAACCAGCTGCTGCAGCGCCGCCACGTCGCCGAGCATGAGCGAGCGGCCGTGGCGCTCGAGCACGCCCTGGCGCGCGAGCCGGGAGAACTCGCGCGTCACCTCCTCGCGCGACGTGCCGACGCGGCTCGCGATCTCGCTGTGGGTCGGCGCGCGGTCGATGCGCGCCGTGTTGCCCGTGATGCCCGCGGCGCGCGCGAGGCGCAGCAGCTCCGTCCACACGCGCGCCTGCACGCGCTGCGCGCCGAGCTCGACCAGCCGGTTGGCGAGATCGCGCACGGTGCCGGTCAGGCGGCGAAGCAGCCGCTCGCGCACGGACGCGTGGTTGGCGAGGATGGCGCGAAACACGTCGGGCGGCATGGAGGCGAGCAGGGACTCGCGCACCGCCATCACGTCGGCGAAGCGGCTGCGGCCGTCGATGGCGGCGTGCTCGCCGAACGTGTCGCCCGCGCCGACGTCGCGGAAGATGATGCGGCGGCCGCGGCCGGCGGTGGCGGCGATGCGCACCATGCCGGCGATCACGAAATAGACGTCGCGATCGGTGCCGTCGCGCCGGATGACGTACTCGTTGCGCTTGCAGCGCAGCCACTTGCACTGCAGCGCGATCTCGCGAAGGCTGGCGGTGTCGAGCCCGCTGAACAGCTCGACCTTCTGCAGGCCGAGCACCGCGGACATGCGCGGAGCGGGCCTTTCACGCTCCTTGCGTCCCGTCGCCATTGGCCGACTTTACCGCTGCGGTCAGGCGGGCGCAAAGGAGGCCGAGTCTATAATCGGAGCCGCTTGGACACGCTCGCCCGCATAAAGGACCTCGCCTCGAAGGAATTCTCGCTCGACGCCGCCGCGCTCGATCCGGCCGCGCCGCTCGACAAGCTCGGCATCGACTCGCTCTCCTTCATCGAATTCATGTTCAAGGTGGAGGAGGAATTCGGCGTCAGCGTCTCCGACGAGGACCTGAAGGGCATCCGGACGCTCGCCGACCTCGAGCGTCACATCGCGACCGCCCTCACGAGCGCCGGCAAGGCCTGAACCGTTCGATGCCTGAGCGGCGCGTAGCGCTGACGGGAGCCGGGGTCGTTTCGCCGCTCGGGCTCTCTTTCCCGACATTCCACGACGCGCTGTGCGAAGCGCGTCCCGGCATCCGGCGCCTGCCGCCGGACATCGCGCAGGGCTCCGGCGTGCAGGTCGGTGCCACGATCGACTGGCAAGGCAGCGCGCACTTCAAGGAAGCCGAGGCGGCGAATCTCGACCGCGCCGCGCAGTTCGCGCTGGTCGCGTCCGCCCAGGCGATCGCCGCCAGCGGCATCGAGACGGCAGCCCATCCGGAGCGCTGCGGCGTCTATTGGGGCACCGGCCTCGGCGGCGCGAATACGCTCGAGACGGCGTACAAGCAGGTCTATGGCGCGGCCGAATGGCGCCTGCGACCGCTCACCGTCGTCATGGGAATGAGCAATGCCGCGGGCTCGAACGTCGCCGTGCGGCACGGATTGCGCGGGCCGTTTGCCAACTTCGCCACCGCCTGCTCATCGTCCGCCATGGCGCTCGGCGAGGCGATGCACGTCATCCGGTCCGGGCGCGCCGATGCGATGGTGGCCGGCGGATCGGAGGCGCTGCTCGTGCCCGGAACGCTCGCCGCGTGGCAGGCGCTGCGCACGCTCGCCGGCGCCGACCCCGCGGATCCGGCGGCGAGCTGCAAGCCCTTCGACAAGCGCCGCGCCGGTCTCGTCCTGGGCGAGGGCGCGGCGGCGTTCGTCCTGGAAGAGGAGTCTCGCGCCCGAGCGCGCGGAGCGCCGATCCTCGCGTTCCTCACGGGCTACGGCAATTCATGCGACGCCGTCCACATGTCGCGGCCCGATCGCGACGGGCAGGTGCGCGCCATGCGCAGCGCGCTCGAGGACGCGGCGCTCGCGCCCGATGCCATCGGCTATATCAACGCGCACGGCACCGCCACCAGCGTCGGCGATGTGGTCGAGTCGGAGGCGATCAACGCGGCGTTCGGGGCGGCAGCGGCTGCCGTGCCGGTCAGCTCGACCAAGTCGTTGCACGGCCATCTGCTCGGCGGCGCCGGGGCGCTCGAATTCGGCGCGGCCTTGTTGCCGCTCCTGCACGGCGTGCTGCCGCCCACCGCGTTTCTCGATCAGCCCGACCCGGCATGCAAGCTGCGCCACGTGCCGAAGGATGCGCAAAGGGTTGCGCCGCCGCGCGCGGTCATGTCCAACTCGTTCGCCTTCGGCGGGTCGAACGTTGTCCTGATAGCCGAACGGGTCTAGACGGTCTCTCGCAGCAACCGCTGCAGGGCGCTGAACTCCACCGGCTTCACCAGGTGGTGGTTGAAACCGGAAGCGGAAGCGCGCGCGCGGTCGTGCATCTGGCCGTAGCCGGTCACCGCGACGAGCAGCATGCCTTCGAGCGCGGGCTCCTCGCGCATGCGGCGAGCGAGCTCGTACCCGTCCATGCTCGGCAGGCCGATGTCGAGCAGCGCCACCTCCGGCTTGTACTGCCGCGCGAGCGCGAGGCCGCCCGCGCCGTCGGCCGCGACCCGTACTTCATGACCGTCCGTCTCGAGCAAGAGCTTCAGCGCCTGGGCGGCATCCCGGTTGTCGTCGACGACGAGGATGCGTCGCCGGGGGCCATGCCGCGCCTCGCCGCCGCCCTTCGCTTCGCCGGGCGGCCGCACGATGGGCTGCTCGGGCTTCAGCGGCAGGCGCACGACGAACTCGCTGCCGTGCCCGGGCCCCTCGCTCCTCGCCTCGACGCGGCCGCCGTGCATCTTGATCAGCCGCTCGACCAGCGTGAGGCCCACGCCGAGCCCGCCCTGGCTGCGGTCGAGTCCCTGGTGGGCCTGCTTGAAGAGCTCGAACGCCGTGCTCAGCATGTCGGCGGTCATGCCGATGCCGTTGTCCTTCACGCGGATCACGGCCTCGTCGCCTTCGCGGCGCGCCTCGAGACCGATGCGGCCGCCGTCCGGCGTGTACTTGGCCGCGTTGTGGAGCAGATTCTGCACGACCTGCGAAAGCCGCACTTCGTCGCCCTCCACGACCAGGCGCTCGCCCGGCACGCGCACGTCCAGCGTGTGGCGGCGCTGCTCGAACCACTGCGTCGAGGCGTCGGCGGCCTGGCGCAGCAGGGTGCGCAGGTCGACCGCCTTGCGGTCGAGGACCAGCGCCGCGCGCGTGATGCGGCTCACGTCGAGCAGATCGTCCACCAGGTGCGAGAGCTGCCCGGTCTGGCGCTGGAGCACGTCGCGCACCCAGATCTCCGACGGGTCCGCCGTGGGCTTGCGCGCGAGCAGATTGAGCGCGTTCGAGATCGGCGCGAGCGGATTGCGCAGCTCGTGCGCCAGGACGGCGAGGAATTCCTGCATCTGCCGCTCGGAACTCTCCAGCGACTCGATGCGCTTGCGGTCGGTGAGGTCACGGGTCACCTTGGCATAGCCGCGCAGCACGCCGGCGCTGTCGCGCACCGGCGTGATCACCACGTTCGCCCAGAAGGCGGTGCCGTCCTTGCGGATGCGCACGCCTTCCTCTTCGTAGCGTCCGTCTTCCCGCGCGCGCCGCAGCTCTTCTTCCGGCCATTGCCGCTCGCGCGCGTCCGCGCTGTAGAAGATGCGGAAGTGCTCGCCGATGATCTCGTCGGCGCGGTAGCCCTTGATGCGCTGCGCGCCCGGATTCCAGCTCGCCACCCGGCCGTGCGTATCGAGCATGAAGACGGCGTAGTCCTTGACCGCCTCGATCAGCAGGCGGAAGCGCTCCTCGCTCTCGCGCAGCATTTCCTCGTTGCGCCGCCGCTCGGTGAGGTCGCGCGTGATCTTGCCGAAACCGCGCACCGCGCCGGCTTCGTCGTGCAGCGCGGTAATGACGACGTTCGCCCAGAAGAGGCTGCCATCCTTGCGCACGCGCCAGCCTTCGTCCTCGAAGCGGCCGTCGCGCGCGGCCACCTCGAGCTCGTGCTGCGGCCAGCGCCGGTCGACCGCTTCCTGCGGATAGAACGTGGAGAAGTGGCGACCGACGATCTCGTGCGCCTGATACCCCTTGATGCGCTGCGCGCCGCGGTTCCACGAGACAACGTGACCGCCGCGATCGAGCAGGAATATGGCGTAGTCCTGGGCCTGCTCGACGATGCTGCGGAAAGGATCCGCGATGCCCTCCAGCTTCGCGCCTGGCTTTTCGTTCTCTGCTGCCATTACTCTCCGGGAAAACGCCGACTATAGCCGCGCGGTGCGGGGCCGGTCTGTCGCCGATCTACTACAAATCGGCGGAAAAAAGAGATGGTGGCCAAGGCCGGAATCGAACCAGCGACACACGGATTTTCAGTCCGCTGCTCTACCAACTGAGCTACTTGGCCGGGGAGATTGCTCGCTGCGGGAAGGCGCGAATTATAACGGCCGAAAAGAAAAGGGCCCATTTCCGGGCCCTCTTCCGCTACTGCGAGTGCTGCGACCTTACATATCCATGCCGCCCATGCCGCCCATATCGGGCATGCCGTGGGAGTGGCCGCCGCCGCCCTTCTTCTCTTCCACCAGCTCCGCGACCATCGCGTCGGTGGTGAGCATCAGGCTCGCGACCGACGCCGCGTTCTGCAGCGCCGTGCGGCTGACCTTGGTCGGGTCGATCACGCCCTGCTGCACGAGATCGCCGTATTCCTCGGTCTGGGCGTTGAAGCCGTAGTTGCCCTTGCTCTCGAGCACCTTGTTCAGCACCACGGAGGGCTCGGCACCGGCGTTGTCGACGATGATGCGCAGCGGCTCTTCGAGCGCGCGCAGCACGATCTTGATGCCGGCTTCCTGGTCCTCGTTCGAGCCCTTCATTTTGCCGATCGCCTGCTTGGCGCGGATGTAGGCCACGCCACCGCCGGGGACCACGCCTTCTTCCACCGCCGCGCGCGTCGCATGCAGCGCGTCTTCCACGCGGGCTTTCTTCTCCTTCATCTCGACTTCCGTCGCGGCGCCGACCTTGATCACCGCCACGCCGCCGGCGAGCTTCGCCACGCGCTCCTGCAGCTTCTCCTTGTCGTAGTCGCTGGTGGCTTCGTCGATCTGCACGCGGATCTGCTTGACGCGGCCCTCGATGTCCTTCCTGTTGCCGGCGCCGTCGATGATGATGGTGTTTTCCTTGCCGGACTCCACCTTCTTCGCCTTGCCGAGGTCCTTGACCGTGGCGTTCTCCAGCTTCAGGCCGAGCTCTTCCGAGATCACCGTGCCGCCCGTGAGGATCGCCATGTCTTCCAGCATCGCCTTGCGGCGGTCGCCGAAGCCCGGCGCCTTGACGGCGACCGTCTTGAGGATGCCGCGGATGTTGTTCACCACGAGCGTGGCGAGCGCTTCGCCTTCCACTTCCTCGGCGATGATGAGCAGCGGCTTGCCGGCCTTGGCAACGGCTTCCAGGATCGGCAGGAGCTCGCGGATCGAGGAGATCTTCTTGTCGTACAGGAGGACATACGGGTCCTCGAGCACGGCGAGCTGCTTCTCGGGGTTGTTGATGAAGTACGGCGAGAGATAGCCGCGGTCGAACTGCATGCCCTCGACGAGGTCGAGCTCGTTCTCGAGCGACTTGCCGTCCTCGACCGTGATCACGCCTTCCTTGCCGACCTTGTCCATCGCGTCGGCGATGATCTTGCCGATGTCGGCATCGGAGTTGGCGGAGATCGAGCCGACCTGCGCGATTTCCTTGGAGCTCGAGCACGGCTTCGAGATCTTCTTCAGCTCCTCCACCACGGCGGCGACGGCCTTGTCGATGCCGCGCTTGAGGTCCATCGGGTTCATGCCCGAGGCCACGAACTTCATGCCTTCGCGAACGATGGCCTGCGCGAGGACCGTCGCGGTCGTCGTGCCGTCACCGGCGACGTCGGAGGTCTTCGACGCGACTTCCTTCACCATCTGCGCGCCCATGTTCTCGAACTTGTCCTTGAGCTCGATCTCTTTCGCGACCGAGACACCGTCCTTCGTGACGGTGGGGGCGCCGAACGAGCGCTCGAGCACGACGTTGCGGCCCTTGGGCCCGAGCGTCACCTTGACCGCATCGGCCAGGATGTTCAGGCCGTGGACCATCCGGGTCCGCGCGCCTTCGTGGAATCTGACTTCTTTGGCTGGCATTGCTTCTTCTCCTGGTTACTTAGTTACCTTCGATGACGCCCATGATGTCTTCCTCGCGCATGACGAGGAGCTCATCGCCCTTGACCTTCACCGTCTGCCCGGAGTACTTGCCGAACAGCACGCGGTCGCCGACCTTGAGGTCGAGCGGAATCAGCTTGCCCTGGTCGTCCTTCTTGCCCTTGCCAACGGCGACGATCTCGCCCTGGTCGGGCTTTTCGGCGGCCGTGTCGGGGATGACGATGCCACCGGCGGACTTGCGCTCCTCTTCGATGCGCTTGACGATCACGCGGTCATGCAGCGGACGAATCTTCATGCTGGCTCCCAAAAAAATATAAAACGCGATGTATTACAATGGGTTGCGATGCAGCCCACCTCTCAAAGCCGGGATACCGATGCCTGTTAGCACTCGGTTCGGACGAGTGCTAATGATAGCGGTGACCCTCTGTAGTTTCAAGGTGGCGGCCGCAGATTTACCCAAGGCGGCCCTGGATGCGCTGCGCAAGGCGTCGATTCCGCAGTCGGCCGTGGGCGCCTGGGTGCAGGAGCTCGGCGCCGCCAAGCCGACGCTCGCGCTGAACGCAAGCGCGCCCATGAACCCGGGTTCCACCATGAAGCTCGTGACTACGCTCGCTGCGCTCGATCTTCTCGGCCCCGCCTACACCTGGAAGACCGAGGTGTACCTCGACGGCCCTGACCTGGTGCTGCGCGGGCGAGGCGACCCGAAGCTCAACGCCGAGAACCTCTGGATGCTGCTGCGCAACCTGCGTGGCCGCGGGCTTCGCGAGCTGCGCGGCGACGTGATCCTCGACCGCAGCTACTTCGCCCCGGCGCAGTACGCGCCGATCGACGACGATGTGTTCCGCTCGTACAACGTCGCGCCCGATGCGCTGCTCGTCAACTTCAAGTCCGTGCGGTTCACCTTCCTCCCGCAGGAAAGGGACGTGCAGCTATACGTCGAGCCGACGATGCCCGGGCTCGCCGTCACCAACAGCCTGAAGCTCGGCACCGGCCCCTGCCCCGACGGCAGCCGCGCTTTCCGCGAGGTCACGCAGGCGTCGTTCCAGTCGCTCCCGCCGCGCGCCAGCTTTACCGGCACCTATCCGGTCTCCTGCGGCGAGCGCGAGCTGAATCTCGCCATCCACGAACCGCAGGACTACTTCGCAGCCATGTTGCGCGGGCTGTGGACCGAGCTCGGTGTCACCTGGACAGGCGCCGTGCGCGACGGCGTGGTGTCGCCGAGCGCGAAGCTCCTTTACACGCACGAGTCCGAGCCGCTCGCCTATCTGGTGCGCGACATCAACAAATTCTCGAACAACGTGATGGCCCGCCAGCTCTTCCTCACCATCGGCGCCGAGAAGGGCGGGCCGCCCGCGCGCGCCGAGGAGGCGGCGCGCGTGATCAAGGACTGGCTCGCGTCCAGGAAAATCTCCGCGCCGGAGCTCGCTCTCGAGAACGGCTCGGGCCTTTCGCGCAACGAGCGCATCAGCGTGGAGCACATGGCGGCGCTGCTGCAGGCGGCGTGGGGAAGCGCCGTGATGCCGGAATTCGTCGCCTCGCTTCCGGTCGCCGCGGTCGACGGCACGATGAAGAAGCGGCTGCATGGCGAGCGCGTCGCCGGCAACGCGCACATCAAGACCGGGCTGCTATCGGATGCGCGCGCCATCGCGGGCTATGTGCTCGATCGGCATGGCCGGCGCCAGGTGGTCGTGATGATCGTGAACCATCCCCGCGCGCGAGACGCCGATGCCGCGCAGGATGCGCTGCTCGAATGGGTCTACGAAGGCCCTACAGCCCCAACTCGCCCCATAACGAATCGACCCGTCTCTTCACGGCCTCGTCCATGACGATCGGGCGGCCCCATTGCCGGTCGCTCTCGCCGGGCCATTTGCTGGTCGCGTCGATGCCCATCTTCGAGCCGAGCCCCGAGACCGGGCTCGCGAAGTCGAGGTAATCGATCGGGGTGCGCTCGGCGAGCACGGTGTCGCGCGCCGGATCGACTCGCGTCGTCAGCGCCCAGACGACCTCCTTCCAATCCCGCACGTCGACGTCGTCGTCGCAGACGATGATGAACTTGGTGTACATGAACTGCCGCAGGTAGCTCCAGATGCCGAACATCACTCGCTTCGCGTGGCCCGCGTACTGCTTTCGCATGCTGACCACCGCCAGGCGATAGGAGCAGCCCTCGGGTGGCAGGTAGAAGTCGACGATCTCGGGGAACTGCCGCGCAAGGAGCGGCACGAAGAGCTCGTTCAGCGCGACGCCGAGGATGGCCGGCTCGTCGGGCGGCTTGCCGGTGTAGGTGGAGTGATAGATCGCCGCGCGGCGCATCGTCATCCGCTCCACCGTGAACACCGGAAAGCGCTGCACTTCGTTGTAGTAGCCGGTGTGATCGCCATGCGGGCCCTCCTCCGCCGTGTCGTCGCCGATCGAGCCCTCGAGCACGATCTCCGCCGAGGCCGGCACCTGCAGGTCGCTGCCCAGGCACTTCGTCACCTCCGTTCGAGCACCCCGCAGCAGGCCTGCGAACTGGTATTCGCCCAGCGTGTCCGGCACGGGCGTCACGGCGGCGAGCATGGTCGCCGGATCGGCGCCGAGCGCGACCGCAACGGGAAATGGCGCGGCAGAGCGCTTGCGGTGGTCCTGATAGTCCAGCGCGCCGCCGCGGTGCGCGAGCCAGCGCATGATCAGCTTGTCGCGTCCGATCACCTGCTGGCGGTAGATGCCGAGGTTCTGGCGCTTCTTGTGCGGCCCCCGCGTCACGGTGAGTCCCCAGGTGATGAGCGGCCCGGCGTCTTCCGGCCAGCACGTCTGCACCGGCAGGCGGCCAAGGTCGACGTCCTTTCCCTCGAAGACGAGCTCCTGGCAGGGCGCGCCGGAACGCTCCTTCGGCGCCATGTCGAGCACGCGCCTGAATACCGGAAACTTGTCCCACAGGTCGCGCAGGCCGCTCGGCGGCTCGGGCTCCCTCAGATAGGAGAGCAGCTCGCCGAGCTTGCGCAGCTCGCCGATGTCCTTCGCGCCCATCGCGGCGGCGACGCGCGACACCGTGCCGAACAGGTTAGCGAGCACCGGCATGTCATGGCGTAAATTGGAACCCGCCACGACAGGCCGCTCGAAGAGAAGCGCCGGCCCGCCGGCACGCAGCACGCGGTCGGCGATCTCCGTCATCTCCAGGCGCGGTGATACTTCCGTGCGAATGCGCTTGAGTTCGCCGCGCGCTTCGAGCTGCGCGATGAACTCCCGCAGATCCCGGTACATCAACGCGCCGAAGCCATCAGCCGCTCGCTCACCATCTCGGCGAAGTCGAGGAGCAGCGTGTCGCGCCCGCGGGCCGAGTAGACGCGCTCCGTGCCGGCGAGCACGATCGTCAGCGTGGTCGAGCCGCGCCAGCCGAACACCGAAAGCGCCGCGCCGCCGAGCGCGCAGGCGAGCGCGAAGGCGGGCAGCAGCGCCGCGACCAGCTCGATCAGGCGGAAAAAGCTGAACAGCGCGCGCGCCACGCCCTGCGCGCTCGTCGCCATTTCCTGGGCGGCGCCGTGCGCGACGCTGCCGAGTGGCGCCGCGACGGCGAGCAAGAGCAGCGCGACCACGACGAGCGCGATGCCCCAGCCGAGCTGGCGCGGGTGCCGCTCGAACGAGACCCGCATGGCGGTGACGCGCGCGAGCGGCATCGTCTCGAGGTGCCCGTCGCTGCGGTGAACGAGGCTGCGCGGATGGAGCATGAGCTGGGAGCCGCGCAGCGGGCCGCTCGTGAAGTCGAAGCGGGTCAGCGCAGCCTGGCTGGTTTCGTCGTTCATCCGAGTGCGAAGGCGGTCACGATGCCCGCGAAGACGGCCCCGCCCACCCAGTTGTTGTGGCGGAACGCGCGAAAGCATCCCTCGCGGCTGCGATCGCGGATCAGGCGCCAGTGGTAGATCATCATCGCTCCGGCGAGGGCCAGCCCGGCATAGTAAGGCCACGCGAGGCCGCGGGCCATCCCGGTGATGGCGAGAAGGACGAGCATCAGGGCATAGCTCGCCATGACGCCGGCCACGTCCCAGCGGCCGAGCGTCAGCGCGGAGGTGCGGATGCCGATTTTCGCGTCGTCGTCGCGGTCCACCATGGCGTACTCCGTGTCGTACGCGAACGCATAGAAGATATTCGCCGCGAGCAGGAGCCAGCATTCGGCGGGCAGCCGGTCCTGGATGGCGGCGTAGGCCATCGGGATGCCGAAGCCGAACGCGATGCCGAGATACGCCTGCGGCAACGCGAACACGCGCTTGGTGAAGGGATAGGTCGCCGCGATCGCCAAGCCGAGGAAGGAAAGCGCCAGCGCGAAGCGGTTGAGGAACAGCACCAGCCCGAACGCGGCCGCGGCGAGCGTAGCGGCGACGAGCAACGCTTCCCACGGCGCGATCTCCCGCGCGGCGAGCGGCCGCTCGCGCGTGCGCTTTACATGCGGGTCGAAGTCGCGGTCGGCGTAGTCGTTGACCGCGCAGCCGGCCGAGCGCATGAGGAGCGTGCCGATGACGAAGATGGCGACCATCCCGGCCGACGGCTGCCCGTCCGCCGCGAGCCATACGGCCCACAGCGTCGGCCAGAGCAGGAGCAGCGTGCCGATCGGCTTGTCGAGCCGGATGAGACGCTCGTAAGCGTCCAGGCGCCTTGCGAGGAAGGCGAGATCCACCGGCGCAAGAATAACTCAGCTGTGCAGCAGGTCTTCGCGCGCGCCCAGCCAGCGCGCGACGTGCGCTCGCGCCGCTGCCGGATGGCGGGCGACCATTTCCTCTGCCGCTTCGCGAGCCTGCGCGACAAGGTCCGCGTCGCGCTCGAGATCGGCGAAGCGAAGGAGCGGATCACCGCTCTGGCGCTCGCCCAGATACTCGCCCGGTCCGCGCAGCTTCAAATCCTGCTCGGCGATGGCAAAGCCATCTGCATTCTCGTAGATGATGCGCAGCCGCTGCCGCGCGGTCTCCGAGAGGGGTTCGGCGTATAGAAGGATGCAGGCGCTTTCCCGGCTGCCGCGCCCGATGCGTCCGCGCAGCTGATGGAGCTGCGCAAGGCCGAAGCGCTCGGCGCTCTCGATCACCATCAGCGAAGCGTTCGGCACGTCGACGCCGACCTCGATGACGGTGGTGCAGACGAGGAGATCCGTCGTCCCCTCGGCGAAGGACGCCATCACCGCGGCCTTTTCCGGCGCCCGCAGGCGGCCGTGCAGCAGCGCGACGCGCAAGCCCTTCAGCTCGCGCGCGAGGAGCTCGTACGTTTCCAGGGCGGTCTGCACGCCCTCCTTCGATTCCTCGATGACCGGGCATACCCAGTAGGCCTGCTGCCTCTCCCGGCATGCAGCGCGAATGCGCTCGAGCACCTCGACGCGCTTCGCCGCGGAGAAAAGGCGCGTCGTCACCGGCCGGCGTCCCGGCGGCAGCTCGTCGATCACCGACGTGTCGAGATCGGCGAAGTAGGTCATCGACAGCGTGCGCGGAATCGGCGTCGCCGTCATCATCAGCTGGTGAGGCAGCGCGTCGTCCGCCTTGCGGCGCAGCGTCAGACGCTGCTGCACGCCGAAGCGATGCTGCTCGTCGACCACGGCGAGCGCGAGGCGCGCGAAATCCACCCGCTCCTGCACCAGCGCATGCGTGCCGATCGCGATCTGCGCGCGGCCTTCGGCGAGGGCGGCGAGCGCCTCGCGCTTCTCCTTGCCGCGCAGCCCGCCATGCAGCCAGCCGATGCGGATGCCGAGCGGCTCGAGCCATTCGCGGAACTTGCGATAGTGCTGCTCCGACAGGATTTCCGTGGGCGCCATCACGGCGGCCTGCGCGCCCGAGTCGGCCGCAGCGAGACAGGCGATGGCGGCGACGATCGTCTTGCCGCTGCCGACGTCGCCCTGCAGCAGCCGCTGCATGGGGTGAGGCTGGGCGAGGTCGCGCAGCACCTCGTTCATGGCGCGCGTCTGTGCGCGCGTCAGCTTGAATGGCAGCCGGGCGATGAAGGCGCGCAGCAACGCACCGTCGCTGCGCAGCACCTGCGCGCTGCGGCTGCGTCGCTTGCGGTACGCGAAGCGCATGGAGAGCTGCTGCGCGAGCAGCTCGTCGAACTTCATGCGCCGCCAGGCGGGATGGGTGCGCTCGACGAGCGCGGCGGTATCGACGCCCGGCCCGGGACGGTGCAGCACGCGCACCGACTCGGCGAAGGACGGCAGCGCATAGCGCGTCCGCACCTCGTCGGGCAGGGTGTCGTCCATCTCGCCGGCGTCCACCGCTTCCAGCACCTTCGCGCGCACCGCGGCCTGGCTGATGCCCGCGGTGGTCGGATACACCGGCGTGAGGCTCGACGGCAGCGCCTCGTCGCCGTCCACGAAGCGGTAGCGCGGATGGGTCATCTCGACGCCGAACCAGCCGCCGCGCAGCTCGCCGTAGGCGCGCACCGAGCGCCCGTCCTCCGCGGCGCGCTGGAAGCCTTTCAGCTGGCTGCCGTAGAAATTGAAGAAGCGCAGCACCACGCCGTCCGCGTGGACGACCAGCTGCCGCTTCGGGCGATAGGCGACTTCGGCGCGCACCACGCGCGACTGGATGAGCACCGGCTGCCCCGGCGGGGCGGATTGCGGATCGGCGAGCCGCGTCTCGTCCTCGTAGCGCAGCGGCAGATGCAGGACGAAATCGAAGCGGGAGCGGAGCCCGAGCTTGTCGAGTCGCGGCGCCTTCACCCGCCCGCGTGCAGGATCGCGTCGATCTCCACCAGCGCGCCGCGCGGCAGGCCGGCGACGCCGACGGCGGCGCGCGCCGGATACGGCTCCTTGACGTACTGGGCCATGATCTCGTTCACGCGCGCGAAGTGGGCGAGATCGGTGAGGTAGATCGTCATGCGCACGCAATGATCGAGGCCGAGCCCCGCCCCCGCGGCCACCGCGGCGAGGTTGCGGAACACGCGATGCGCCTGCCCCTCGATGCCTTCCGCCATCTGCATCGTCGCGGGATCTAGGCCGATCTGCCCGGACAGGTACACGGTGTCGCCGGCCCGCACGGCCTGCGAATAGGTGCCGATCGCCTCGGGCGCGTTACGAGTGTGGATCGCGGTCTTCATCGCGGAGTATCTTAGCCCAATGATTTCGAGCCTTGAGAAGCTGCTCGGCACGCCACGCGACGGCGCGCTGCTGCGTTATTCGCTCGCGCTCGAGCACCTGAAAGCGAAGGAGCTCGAGCGGGCGCTGCAGTACTTTCGCGACGCGGTCGAGCGCGACCCGCTCTACTCGGCGGCATGGAAAGGGCTCGGACGCGCGCTGCAGGACGCGGGGCGCGATGCCGAGGCGCTAGAGACTTATCGGAAAGGCATCGCGGCGGCGCAAAAGAAAGGCGACCGCCAGGCGGAGAAGGAGATGACCGTCTTTATGCGGCGCCTGGAAAAAGCCGCGCCAGGGCCCGCGCGAGACCGGAAATAAAGCTTTCCTTGCCGACCAGCTCGTCGGCGCCGGCCAGCTTCGCCGCCGCGGCGGCCTCCGGTGTGTCGAATAGCGTGAGCGCGACGACGGCCGGCGCCGCCGGCGTCGACTTCACGCGCCGCACCAGCTCGCCACGCTTCGGCACGAGCCGCAGGTCGAGGAGCAGCACATCTGGCATGGAGTTCTCGACGAGGTCGATGGTCTGTGGCGCCGTGCGCGCGACCCCGGCGAGCTGGAAGCCCGGCAGGGTGGTCACGTAGCTTGCGGCGGCGGAAAGGAAGGCGGGACTGTCGTCGGCGATTGCGACGCGACGAACTCGGGGCTCTTGTTGCATGGACCTCAGGATAAATAGCGGGGCCCGCCGCCGGTATCAGGTAGTTCCCTAGTGTCGTTAAAAGATGTCAACCGTCGGGCGGGACGAGGCCGGTACGCAACGCGTAGCGGACGAGGCCGGCCACGTCGCGGATGCCAAGCCGATCCATGATTTGGGCTCGGTGCGTCTCCACGGTCTTGACCGACAGATTGAGCAGAAAGGCGATTTCCTTCGTGCTCTTGCCGCCGGCGACGAGGCGCAGCACCTCGCGCTGGCGCGCCGTCAGCACTTCCGGCGTGGCGTCGCCGCCGCTGCGGTGCACATAACCTTCCACCACCTGGCGCGAGACCGCGGGGCTGAGCCAGCTTTCGCCGCGCATCACGCTGCGCAGGGCAAGCTCGAGCTCGCCGGTGGCCGCGTCCTTCAATAGATAACCGGCCGCGCCGGCGCGCAATGCCTGCAGCACATATTCCTCCCCGGAGTGCATGGAAAGAATTACCACGCGCACCGCGGGGAAACGCTCGCGCATGAGCGCGGCCGTCTCGAGGCCCGTGATGCCCTTCATGGCGATGTCCATCAGCACGACGTCGGGCTGCTCGCGCGCGGCGAGCTCGAGCGCGTCCTCGCCGCTCGCCGCCTCTCCCACCACGGCGACATCCGCCATGGCGTTAAGCAGCGAGCGAATGCCGGCGCGAACCAGCGCGTGGTCATCGGCGAGCAATACCCGGATGGTCAAGCGGTAACCTCGTTTTTCTCTCGCGAAAGCGGGAACGTCGCGACCAGCACGGTGCCCTGCCCCGGTGCCGAGCGGAGCTCCAGCGAGCCCGATGCAAGCGCGATGCGCTCCTCCATGCTGACGAGGCCCAGGCTCGCCCCGCTCGCGGCGCGCCCTCGTACCGCGTCCAGGTCGAAGCCGCGTCCGTCGTCGCGGACCGAGAGGGCGAGCCGGTTGCTCGCGTTGTAAAGGCGGACCCAAAGGTTCTGCGCGCGCGCGTGCCGCAGCACGTTCGTAATGGCTTCCTGACCGACGCGAAAGCACGCCGTCTCGGTGTCGGGATCGAGGTCGTTCGGCGCATCCTCGGCGTCGAAATGCGCCGCGAGCCCGGCGACGCGGCATTGCCGGTCGAGGTGCGAGCGAAGCGCCGCGGCCAGCCCGAGATCGTCGAGCTGCGAGGGCCGCAGGTTGAGCGACAGCTGCCGCACGCGCTCGAGCGTGTGCTGCACCGTTTCGACGCCTTCGGCAATGCGGCCGCGCAACGATGGATCCGCGGCGAGCTGCAGCGATTCGATCTGGATCTTGAGCGCGGTCAGCGCCTGCCCGATGTCGTCGTGCAGGTCGCGCGCGAGCCGGCCGCGCTCTTCTTCCTGCACCTCCAGCAGCCGCCGCGACAACGCGCGCAACCGCTCGTGCGACAGCTCGAGCTCGCGGTTCACGCGCTCCAGCGCCTGCTGCGTGCGCAACCGTTCGCTGATGTCGTTGATCACCACGAGACGCGCGCGCCGGCCGCGCCACCTCACCAGGTGGCCGACGCCGTCGATGTCGAGTGGGTCGCCGTTCTTGCGCCGGTGCCGATAAAGGCCGCGATACACCGTGCCGCCCGGCTCATTGCGAAGGAAATCGCGGCGTTCGTCCGAGCGGCGCAGGTCGGACGCGTTCATGCGGAGGAATTCATCCCTGCCATAGCCGTAGACCTTGAGCGCGGCGTCGTTGACCGCCAGGAACTGCAGCGTCTCGTCGTCCACCACCCACATGGGCAGCGGGCTCGACTCGAAAAGCATGCGGTAGCGGCCCGCGTGCGGATCGATGCGGTCGACAAGCTGCTGTAGTTTTGCCGCGAGCGGTCGCAATGCGAACCAGATGGTACCGCTGGCACGCGCATTGCGACGGGCCCGTGCATGAACCGAGACGATCGGAGAAAACTCCCGCCCGGCGCCGGAGGCCCCGTTGGCAGGCTGCGCCAGAACCAGGAACGCCTGCACGTCGGGCACGACCACAAGACCGACGCCATGAAGAAGGGGCGGCGCGGCACGTATCCCTAGATGTCGCTGCCGCTCGAGCCCGCGGAGTCGGCGCGCGCAGCCGGACTGCGCTATGTGAGCAATTCGGATCCGGGCCTTCGCCGGCGGCGCGCCGGCGAAGGCTTCCGCTACCTGCGCCCCGATGGACGCGTGGTGGCGGACAAGGCGACCCTCGGACGCATCCGCAGCCTCGCCATCCCGCCCGCCTGGACCGAGGTGTGGATCTGCGCGTCGGACGACGGCCACCTGCAGGCGACCGGATACGACGCCCGCGGGCGCAAGCAGTACCGCTATCACCCGCGCTGGCGCGAAGTGCGCGACGAGACAAAGTACGGCCGCATGATCTCGTTCGGCGGCGTGCTGCCGCGCATCCGCCGCCGCGTCGCGCGCGATCTCACGCGTCCGGGGCTGCCG
>Ga0070681_10002736_pt1 | contig 16247 bp, 14 predicted proteins | sample KBSC83BmetaG_FD_65650 | JGI IMG/M metagenome (GOLD analysis project Ga0070681, IMG submission 65650) | Corn rhizosphere microbial communities from Kellogg Biological Station, Michigan, USA - KBS C8-3B metaG | ecosystem: Host-associated > Plants > Roots > Rhizosphere | place: USA: Michigan...
CAGTCGCCGCAGAATGCCGTGCCATAACCCAGGCGCCCGTGCCCCGTCTCCGCCCCAACAGAAACCCCCTCGCCGAGATCCGAGGCCCCGCCTTTGCGGAAACGATACGATCACGCGCACCGGCTTCGATGGATAGGATTGCGCGGCTACCGGGAGCGTGCTTATCGAGGCACCAGCGAACAGCACGAGAATCAGTCGCCGCAGAATGCCGTGCCATAACCCAGGCGCCCGTGCCCCGTCTCCGCCCCAACAGAAACCCCCTCGCCGAGATCCGAGGCCCCGCCTTTGCGGAAACGACACGATCACGCGCACCGGCTTCGATGGATAGGTGTGGGCGACAACTGAGAGCGCGCCTGCGAACAACGCAAGGATCGAGATAGGGACGACACGCGCGATTCCACGCATATTTATCGCCTTATTGAGACGGTTATTTATCAGCAGCGGACGCGCGTTGATGGCTGGTCGTGCGCGGGGCAAGCCGAGAAGCAGGTTAGCGTTGAGTGCTGCGGCCGACGGTCGCAGGCACTTTTTCAGGCTCCGCGATTTTAGCGCACACGACATCCTTCTACAACGCATAGCGGCGTGCCGGAACCGCTGCCGGATACGCTAAAATGACAACCTTCAAATGTGGGGAGCACGTAGTGAGAAAACCGCTGGTCGGAATCGTGATGGGCAGCCAAAGCGACTGGGACGTGATGCAGCACGCGGCGCGGCAAATCAAGGATTTCGGCGTGCCTTACGAGGCGCGCGCTTTGTCGGCGCACCGCACGCCCGATTCGCTGGTGGAGTGGATGGAAGGTCTCGAGAAACATGGCGTGCGGTGTTTCATTGCCGGTGCGGGCGGAGCTGCGCACTTGGCGGGTGTGGTTGCGGCCAAGACGATATTGCCCGTGCTTGGCGTGCCGATGCCGTCCAAACACCTGCAGGGGCTCGATTCGCTGCTTTCGATCGTTCAGATGCCGAAAGGCATTCCCGTGGCGACTTTCGCGATCGGTGACGCAGGCGCCGCCAATGCCGGACTGTTTGCGATTGCGATGCTGGCGCTGCACGATGCGGGGCTTGCAAAAAAACTCGAAGCATTCCGCGCCAAACAGGCAGCCGCCGTCAAGGCCGTCAAGCTGCCTGATCTATCCTGATTTTTCTTAGAGAGAATATCTTCATGGCGGGCACACCTTTGCTCGAAGCAAAACTAAAGAGCCTCAAGTTTCTGCACCGCGGCAAGGTGCGCGATATCTACGCCGTCGGCGACGACAAGCTGCTGGTGATACAGACCGACCGGCTTTCGGCGTTCGATGTGATTCTTCCGGATCCGATCCCGGGCAAGGGCGAAGTGCTGACCGAGATGTCGTTCTTCTGGTTCGAGAAGCTCGCGCACGTGATCGCGAACCATCTGACCGGAATCAAGCCTGAATCGGTTGTCGCGGCCAACGAGCGCGACCAGGTCGCTGGCCGTGCGATGGTGGTGCGCAAGCTGAAGCCTTTGATGATAGAGGCAGTCGTGCGCGGCTATCTCATCGGCTCGGGCTGGAATGATTACCAGAAAACCGGCGCAGTCTGCGGCATTGCGCTTCCGGCCGGCCTGAAACAGGCGCAAAAACTACCGCAGCCGATTTTCACTCCGGCCACCAAGGCGCCGGCCGGCCAGCACGACGAGAATATTTCGTATGCCGAAGCCGAGAAAATCGTCGGCGCCGAACTCGCCGCACAGGCACGTGCGCACTCGATTCGGCTCTACAGCGAAGCCGCGGCTTTCGCCAAAACCCGGGGCATCATCATCGCGGATACCAAGTTCGAGTTTGGCACCGACGACAGCGGCAAGCTCTACCTGATCGATGAAATCCTGACGCCCGATTCGTCGCGCTTCTGGCCGGCTGATCAGTACCGCACCGGCGTGAGCCCGCCGTCGTTCGACAAGCAGATCGTGCGCGACTGGCTCGAGACGCAGCCGTGGAACAAGAAACCCCCGGCGCCCCATTTACCATCCGAGGTGCTGGCAAAGACTTCCGAGAAATATCGCGAAGTGCTGCGCATGTTGACCGGGGCGTGAGTCCTGGATTGGACAGCTTCGAGCTCGAGAAAGCCGTTGCAATCCTCAAGCGCGGCGGACTGGTCGCGTTTCCGACTGAAACGGTTTATGGTCTCGGCGCCGATGCCGGCAATCCCGATGCGATCCGGAAACTCTACGCCGCTAAGGGCCGTCCCGCAGATCATCCGGTGATCGTGCATCTCGCTGACGCCGCGCAGTTGACGCAGTGGTCGCGCGAGATCACTCCAGCCGCGAACAAACTCGCGCAGAGATTCTGGCCTGGGCCCCTGACTCTTATTTTGCGGCGTACCCCCGACGTTAGCGATGCGCTCACCGGCGGCCAGGACACGATCGCTTTGCGTATTCCGTCGCATCCGATGGCGCATGCGCTACTCGTAAAATTCGGCGGTGGAATCGCGGCGCCGTCGGCCAATCGATTCGGGCACGTCAGCGCGACTACGGCGCAGCACGTGCGAGAGGAGTTCGGCGCAAGCGTCGAGCTCGTGCTCGATGGTGGACAGAGCGAAGTCGGCATTGAATCGACGATCGTCGATGTGACGGGTGTACAGCCGGTATTGTTGCGGCCAGGGCATATTTCGGCGCGCGAGATCGAAGTGGCCGCCGGCGTAGCGCTCGCGTCGCCGCAGGCAAATTCGCCGCGCGCACCCGGCACGCTCGCCGCGCACTACGCGCCGAATACCCCGCTCCTGGTCATGGAAGGCGATTTGATGCTCGAACTCGCGGCCACCCTCGCACGCCAGGGGAAATCGGTCGCAGTGCTTGCGCGCAGCACGCTGCAGCCGCTGCTTCCCGGCCTGAAGTGGATCGCGGCGCCGCACCCTGCCCAGGCGTACGCGCACGACCTCTACGCTAATCTGCGCGCGCTTGATGCGCAAGGATGCGATGCCATACTGGTCGAACAATTGCCGCAGCAGCCTGAATGGGCCGCGGTCAATGACCGGCTAGGTCGCGCGGCTGCGGGATCGCGACAACGACCTTGAGGATTTTTAAGCTACTTGAATTTTTGGTCCAGGAACTGCCGGACCTGCCTGACGAGCTCGTGCTCGCTGCCGGCAAAGTAATGGTCGGCGCCCGCGACTTCAATCTGTGCCGAGCCTTTGAGCAGCTTGAGCGTCGCGGCGCGCGCATCGGCGTTCTTCAGCACTTGCGGAAAATCGCGCTCGCCGTAAATATCGAGCACCGGCAGGCGCAATTTTGCGGGGTCGGCGAATTCTCCGCTGCTGATGCCGATAGAAGCCCACGCGGCGATGCCGTTGTCGGGACTGCGGGTGAGAAAGAAGTTGCTCATGCGCGAGCCCATGCTGTGCGAGACGAGTGCGATGGTGTGGTGGCCTTTGGTGCTCAAATAGGCGACCGCAGCCTTTAGCCGCTCACTGGCATCGGCAAACAGCGCGGGATACTCCTCGCCTTTAGCGCTCGCAGCGAGCACCGGCATTTGCACCGACAGCGTGGTATAGCCCTGATCGGCGAGTCCGCTTCGCAGCGCGCCGATCAGCGCCCAGTCGGGATGCACGCCCACACCATGAACCACGATCACTGCGGCGCGCGGCTTTGCGGCCGCGGTATAAATTGCGAGGAACTTGTGGCCGGATTTCTGCGTTAGATATACCGCGTCGCCGACGACGAGGCCCGGTGTAATTTCCTCCGCCCAGCGCTGCTCGCGCGCGTAATCGGGTTGCGGCTGCGCCTGCGCAAGCGTCGCAGCAAGCAGCAATAGCAGCAAAGGCAATAAACGCATGAGATCAAACCTCCCGAGGTCGCAGCATTCGGCAATCCGCTCAACAGGGCGCGCGGCTTCCATCAACGTCCCCTGAACTGCGGCTTGGTCTTGGCGAGGAACGCTGCGACTCCGATGCGGTAGTCCTCGGTATCGAAGCATGCGTAACCTTCGTCCCATTCGGCTTGGGGAATCTGCGGCGCCACGCAAAGCCGCTCGATAAACTGCTTGTGCCAGCGCGCAACGAGCGGCGCGCCGGCAGCGATGCGTTCTGCCAGGGCGTACGTCTCATGCTTGAGGTCGGCGTCGCGCACGACGCGATTAACGAGCCGCTTTTGCAGCGCTTCGGCAGCATCGAATATGCGGCCTTCGAGCAAAATCTCCGATGTAATGGCGCGGCCGACGAGACCCAGAACGCCCTGGAGCTCGCCGTACCCCATGGTGAGGCCCAGGTTCTTGATCGGCACGCCAAAACGGCTGGACTCGCCGCAGATGCGCAGATCGCACATCGCCGCGATTTCGAGCCCCCCGCCGACGCACGCACCTCTGATCATGGCGATCACCGGATGAACGCAATGCGCGATCGATTGCATGGTTGCGTGGATTAACGCGCCGTAGTCTTTGGCTTGCCTCGAATCGGCGCGCTCGCGCGCAAACTCGGAAATATCGGCGCCGGCGGCGAATGCCTTGTCGCCGGCGCCGCGCAGCACCACGCAGCGCAAACCGGCGTCTGCGGACAGCTCACCCATTACAATGCCGAGTTTTTCCCACATCGGCTTGTTGAGCGCATTAAGCTTGTCGGGATTGTTAAGCGCGACAGTGGCGATGACACCTTCACGCGCAACGAGAACGGGTTCAATCACGGCTATCCGGCGTTACGGTGATGCGCTTTTCACCATGCGTTGGTGGATTACGCGCCATCCCAGCGAAATCAGCGGCCAGAACAGGAGCAGGAGCGCGAGCGTGGTGATGGAGCCGACGAGCGAATTCGACCAGAACACGCGCATGTCTCCGCCCGCTCCGATCATAGACAGGCGAAAGGCGTCTTCCGCCCGATTTCCGAGCACCAGCGCGAGCGTGAACGGCGCAAGCGGAATGCCGATTTTCTTGAACACGTAGCCGACAACGCCAAACGCCAGCATGAGCCAGATGTCGAACATGGCGTTCTGGATGGCATAGGCGCCGACCGCGCAGGACACGACGATCATCGGCGCAATGGCGGAGAAAGGAACGCGCAATACGGCCGCGAATAGCGGCACCGTGGAGAGCACCATCACCAGTCCGACCAGGTTGCCGAGGTACATCGAGGCGATCAGGCCCCACACGAAATCCTTGTGCTCGACAAACAGCAGAGGTCCCGGATTGAGCCCCCACACCATCAGGCCACCGAGCAGAATCGCTGCTGTGCCGGAGCCGGGGATGCCGAGCGCAAGCATCGGCAGCAGCGCCGAAGTACCGGACGCATGCGCGGCCGTCTCAGGAGCGAAGACGCCCTCGATGCGCCCCTTGCCGAAACTTTCTTTGTCCTTGGAAAATCGTTTCGCCAGGTTATAGCCCATGAACGAGGCGGCGATCGCGCCGCCCGGCGTAATGCCGAGCCAGCAGCCGATCGCGGAGGAGCGCAGCAGCGTCACCCAATAGCGCGGCAGATCTTTCCACACTTTCCACACCACGCGCAGACTGATCTTGGCGGAGTGGCCGCGCAGCGCCAAGCGCTCTTCCATCGTCAACAGGATCTCGCTGATGCCAAAGAGGCCGATCACCGCGACGAGAAAGTTGATGCCCCGATACAGCTCGCTCCAGCCGAAGGTCATGCGCAATTGAGCCGATACGGTATCCATGCCGATGCCGGCGATCAAGAGGCCGAGCGACATTGAAATGAGCGTCTTATGCTTTTCCTCGCGCCCCAATCCTACGAACGAGCAGAAGGTGAGCAGATAGACGGCGAAGAATTCCGGCGGTCCGAACCGCAGTGCGAACGAGGCGATGCCGGGCGCAAGAAAAGTTATCAGCAACACGGCGACGAGCGAACCGATGAACGACGACGTGAAAGCTGCTGTGAGTGCTTCGGCGGCGCGGCCCTGCTGCGCCATCGGATAGCCGTCGAAAGTGGTCGCCACCGACCAGGCTTCGCCGGGAATATTAAACAGGATCGAGGTGATGGCCCCGCCGAACAACGCGCCCCAGTAGATGCACGACAGCATCACGATCGCGGAAGTGGGATCCATCGTGAAGGTGAGCGGCAGCAGGATGGCCACGCCGTTCGGACCGCCCAGGCCCGGAAGCACGCCCACGAAAATGCCGAGCACCAGGCCCACCATCATCAGCGACAGAGTCTTGATTGTCAGCAGTACATGAAAGCCATGGAGAAGAAGTCCGAAAGCTTCCATCGCGGTCCGTCACCTGCCCTAGTGGCCGAACAGGGCTTCGATCGGGCCCTTGGGCATGATGACGTCGAACGCCAGCTCGAACGTGATGAACATGGCGAGCGTGAACACAAAGCTCGTGAGCAGCGATTTCCACAGCGCGATGCGCCCGATGATCCGCATGAAACCAGCAACCAGCAGGAAGCTCGCGACGTAAAGGCCCAGCCACTGGGTTAACAGACAGAACGCAAAGGTGGGGACGAAAACCTGCATGACCCTGCGCAACTGGTCGCGGGTAACGAAGGTTCCGGTCGCGTCGGCCCGACGCAGCAATGAACCGACGAGGCCGTATATGCTGGCGGCGCCAAGGATGATCGAAAGATAGAACGGAAAGTAGCCCGCGCGCGGCCCGTCCGGCGCCCAACCCATGCCGATGCGCCAATTATCGAACGCCATCAGTGCGGCGAAAGCAATCAGCAACAACGAGGCGACAATTTCGACGCTGCGCGTGCTCGCTACCGCGGGCGAGTCGCTCGCCGGCGCGGTGGGGTCCTCGACAACGATTTCGTTTTCGAATTCAGCCATAGCCTATCTCCAAGCGGCGATTGTTTCGCCTGCCGCCCGCGGCAAGCGGAGAGGCGAAAACATGGGCACGATTCAGTTGGCGACGAATCCCGCCTCCGTCATCAGATTTTTGTTCAGCGTTTCGTCCTCTTCGAGAAATTTCAGCATATCCGGGCCGGTCAGGAAGATCGGCTTCAGCGCCTGCTTTTCCATGTAGTCCTTATAGTCGGTTGTCTGCGCCACTTTCCTGAACAGATCGACGTAGAACGCGGTCTGCTCGGGCGTCACCTTGCCGGGAAGGAACATCGCGCGCAACATCAGATACTGCACGTCGAGACCTTCTTCCTTGCACGTCGGAATATCGTTCCAGGACTGAGTGTCCGTCACCTTGGTCTTGTAATTGATGCGCTCCTTGTCGAACACGCACAGCGCCCGCACTTGCCCCGCGCGCCACACTTCGAGGTTCTCGGAAGGATTGTTGACATTCGCCGCGGTGTGATTGCCGACGAGCTGAGTTGCCGCCTCGCCGCCGGATTTGTACGGCAGGTAGGCGAACTTCGCACCGGTCTTTTTCTCCATGAACACAGTGAGGACGTGGTCCTCGCGCCTCGAGCCGGTGCCGCCCATCTTGAACGGCGGATTGGCGGCCTTGGCGGCCGCGATGAATTCCTTCACGTTCTTGTAGGGCAGCGTCGTATTGTCCCACAGCACGAACTGGTCGAGCGCGATGACGGACACCGGCGTGAGTTCGCGCCAGTCGAACGGAATCTTGGCCGACAGCGGCAACATGTAGATGAGCGAGTAAGCGATGAGAACCTTGTTCGGGTCGCCCGTGCTCGATTTCATGTACATCAGCGCTTCGGCGCCCGATGCCCCGCCTTTGAGCGTGACCACCATCGGTTGCTGCATCAGTTTGTTCTTCTGGATCGCCGCCTGCATCATGCGCGCCATCTGGTCGGACGCTCCGCCGGCGCCGGCGGCAACGACGATTTCAACCGGCTTGGTCGGTTGCCATGCGGCCGCTTGCGCGGGCGTAGTTACGGCGCATGCCAGGGCCGCCACCGGAAGCAGCGGCAAGCAAGTGCTGTTCAAGAATTTTCGCATCGTTCGCATCATGATTTTGTCCTCCAGTTGGTATTGAGTTTTAGATCGAGCTGCCATGCCTGCAGTGGTCAGACGGCAACGCCGGCAGCCTGTGCTTTTTCCACGAGATAATCCCTCCCGGCCAGCATATCGTCAAGCGTGCCGAACGCATTGGTGTAATGTCCCTTGAACCCCTTGGCTTCGACGCGTCGGAACATCGCGCCGAAATCGAGATCGCCGGCTCCAGGCTTCATGTGCACTTCGTATCCGTTGCGATGACAGTCCGCGATCCGGACTTCCTCCACCCTGCTCATGTCGATCGCATCGACGAAACCTTCGACGCCTTCCGGTACCAGGTGCGCGTGGTTGACGGTGAACGACAGCTTGAACGAGGGCGACTGGATGCGCTCGAAGTAATAGCGCCATTCCTCGACCGTGTGCGCGAGGTAATGCACCTCGGCATCGGCGGGTTCCTTGTTGAGATTCTCGAGCAGGACCAGTGCTTTTTTCTTTTCAGCGTAAGCGACGATGCGCTGCAGGCGCTCGAGGCTGGCTTCCATGCGCATTTTCTTGTCCTTGGTGAAATGGTAGCCGGCATGCACGACCATCCACTCGGCGCCGAGTCTGGAATAGACGTCGATATAACCCTTCAGGTACTGCTCGACCGCGTCGCTGACATAAGGCGAATACTCGGCGACATTGACCGCCGACAGTGTGTGCAGCCCAAGGTGGATGCCATGTTGCTCACACGCCTTGCGCACACCTGAGGCACGCTTGTCATCAAATGAGGTAAAAGCGTTAGCGGCAGTATCGAGCTGAATGTCGATGTAACGCACGCCGTGTTGTGCCGCCCACTCGATTGCGTCTTCGAGTTTCAGGCGGCGGCTGATGTCAATTCCGATTCTGTCGCGCAGGTCCAATCGCTTCCTCCTCTACTATTTTGTCGGCAGCTCACGCAAGCTGCCTGGCGCGGCAGCCCGCTGCTGCGGTGATTTATTGCGGCGGGATACCGGCCGCGCGCACTACTTTAGTCCATTTCTCAGTTTCAGTTTTGAGATACGAACTGAACTCCGCAGGAGTGCTCGCGAGAGGTTCGACGCCTTGCGCGTCGAATTTCTGTTTCATGTCTTCCAGAGCCAGTGTTGATCGTAAGGTCCGATTGAGTTTGTCGATTATCGCGCGCGGCGTTCCGGCCGGCGCCAGCACTCCATACCAGGTGCTGTAGTCGTAACCGGGAACCCCGGCTTCGATCAATGTCGGGATATCCGGCGCGGCGCGTGACCGTTTCGCGCTGGTGACGCCGAGCGCGCGCAGCCGGCCGCTTCTCACGTGCGGCAGTGCCGAAGCGAAAGTCGACACCATCATCTGCACCTGGCCACCGATCAGGTCGGTCAGCGCGGGGCCGGTGCCTTTGTAAGGGATGTGCAGCAGATCGATCTTGAGGCTCATCTTCAGCATTTCGCCGGCGAGATGCGTGCCAGAGCCGGTGCCGGCCGACGCATAGGCCAGCTGGCCTGGCTTGGCGCGCGCGGCGACGACGAGCTCATTGATCGATTTCGCCGGCACCGAGGGATGGATCACCACGATGTTCGGCTGCACCGCGACGAGCGTCACGGGCGCGAGATCGGTGAGCGCGTTGTACGGCAGCGCCTTGTACAGCGAGGCATTGAACGCGAGGCTGATATTGCCGAGCAGGATCGTGTAGCCGTCGGCCGGCGCTTTGGCCGTGAGATCAGTGCCGACCGTGCTGCCGGCCCCGCCGCGGTTGTCGACCACCACCGCCTGGCCCAACGCCTCGTTCAATTGCGACGCAATGATGCGGGCGATGATGTCGGTGCCGCCGCCGGGCGCGAACGGGACAATGAACCGAATAGCTTTTGTTGGATAAGGCTGCGCGACGGCGGAAGCCGCAATGATAAGCGCGGCGACTGCCGACCACGCATGAAAATGCGATTTCAATCGTTCGCACTCGGCCTGGTATCGGCGGGACTCTGCGTGCTTTCAGGCGACGCCGAGCTTTGCCGCCGGGTTTTTGACGGCAGCGGTTTTGGCGGAAACCAGATAATCCATGGCCGCGGCAGTGCCGCCTTTCTTGTGCGGCACGCCGGCAAGCGCGAGACCCATCTCAATGCCGGCGAGCGTGCCGGCGAGCATCAGGTCGTTGAAATCGCCGAGATGGCCGATGCGGAATACCTTGCCCGCAAGCTTGCTGAGTCCGCTGCCAAGCGACATGTTGAAATGTTCGAGCACCACTTTGCGGAATTCAATTTCGCTGTGGCCTTCCGGCATCAGCACCGCGGTGAGCGAGCTGGAATATTCAGCGGAATTCAGGCACAGAATTTCGAGTCCCCACGCGCGCACCGCGCGCCGCGTTGCTTCGGCATGGCGGTCGTGCCGTTTGAACACATTGTCGAGTCCTTCCTCGAGCAGCATCGTGAGCGCCTCGCGCAGGCCGTACAGCAGATTGGTGGCCGGCGTGTACGGGAAAAAACCGTTTTTGTTCGGTCCCAGCATCTCGTCCCAACTCCAGTAAGACCGCGGCAGTTTGGCCGCTTTCGAAGCGGCGAGCGCCTTGTCACTGAAGGCGTTGAACGACAGTCCCGGCGGCAGCATCAGCCCTTTCTGCGAGCCGGCGACGGTGACGTCGACACCCCATTCATCGTGGCGATATTCGATCGACGCCAGCGAGGAGATCGTGTCGACCATCAACAGCGCCGGGTGTTGCGCGCGATCCATCGCCTTGCGCACCTCAAAAATGCGCGAGGTGACGCCGGTTGAGGTTTCGTTGTGCACGACGCACACGGCTTTGATCTCGTGCTTCTTGTCCGCCGCGAGCCGCGCTTCAATCGAAACGGAATCTGCCCCATGCCTCCAGTCGCCGTTGATGAACTCGGGAGCGAGCCCGAGTTTAATCGCCATGCTGTGCCACAACGCCGCGAAGTGGCCGGTCTCGCACATCAGCACGCGGTCGCCGGGCGACAGCGTATTGACGAGCGCGGCTTCCCACGCGCCGGTGCCCGACGCCGGAAATATCACCACCGGCGATTTGGTCTTGAACACGTGCTTGAGTCCCGCCAGCACTTCGTGGCCGAGTTTCTGAAATTCGGGTCCGCGGTGGTCGATGGTGGCACTGTCGATTGCGCGCAACACGCGCTCGGGGACGTTGGTCGGGCCCGGAATCTGGAGAAAATGGCGGCCGCTGTGCGTAGTCATGATTGGTTTTCCTTGGCTTGAGGGTGCGCCGGTTCGTGCGAGTTTGCTATTATAAGCGTAACCGCACCGCGCGGCGCACTGCTCCGATGAACGCCCCGGTCTATCTCACACATCCCGCTTTCGAGCGCAGCGCGCTCGCGCAAAAACTCAGGCGCGAGATCGAAGGTGAAGTGCTATTCGATGTCTATTCGCGCGGGCGCTACTCGACCGACGCATCGATTTACCAGATCGAACCCATCGGCGTGGTGATTCCGAAAACCGAGCGCGACGCGCAGATTGCGCTTCAGATCGCGCTCGAAGAATGCATTCCAGTATTGCCGCGCGGCGGCGGTACTTCGCAATGCGGCCAGACCGTCGGCGCCGCGCTCGTGATCGACAGCAGCAAGCACTTGAACCAGATCGTGTCTTTCGACAAGGACGCGCGCACGATATGCGTGCAGCCCGGCCTGGTGCTCGACGCGCTGAACGCGTGGTTGAAACCGCACGGAATGTGGTACCCGGTCGACGTCTCGACCAGCGCGCAGGCGACTTTGGGCGGCATGGCCGGCAACAACAGCTGCGGCTCGCGCTCGATTCACTACGGCAATATGGTGCACAACGTGCGCGCCATCGATGCGGTGCTGCCCGACGGCGCCGAATTCCGATTCGGCGATGTGCCGTCCGATCTGAGGCAGTTCGATGCGCCGCGCGGTTATCTGGATTTGATCATGAAAATCCGTGCGATTGCCGCGCGGGAGTCCGGGGAAATAGCAGAGCGCTATCCGAAGGTGTTGAGGCGGGTCGGCGGATACAACCTCGACAGCGTGTCGGACGCCGGGCACAACATGGCGCATCTCTTGGTCGGCTCGGAGGGCACGCTCGCCTACTCGAAACGCCTGTACCTGAATCTGTCGCCGCTGCCGAAGCACAAGACGCTCGGGATCTGCCATTTCCCGACGTTCTACCGCGCGATGGAAGCCCCGCAGCATATCGTCAAGCTCGCGCCGGTCGCGGTCGAGCTCGTCGATCGCACTATGATCGGACTCGCACGCTCCAACCCCGCGTTCAGACCCATCGTCGAGCATTGCGTGAAAGGCGATCCCGACGCGATCCTGCTGGTTGAGTTCGCCGGCGAAGACAGGCACGAGCAAGCGGAGAAGCTCAAGCGGCTGGTGGAACTGATGGGCGATCTGGGTTTGCCCGGCGGTGTGGTCGAAGTCACCGATCCGGCTCTGCAGCGCGAATTCTGGGAAGTGCGCAAAGCGGGCCTCAACATCATGATGTCGATGAAAGGCGACGGCAAGCCGGTGTCGTTCATCGAGGACTGCGCAGTGCCGCTCGAGCACCTGGCGTCCTATACCGACAGACTTACGCAGGTATTCGAGAAGCACGGCACCCAGGGCACGTGGTATGCACATGCGTCGGTCGGCTGCCTGCACGTGCGGCCGATACTCAACATGCGCGAGGACGGCGCGCACAAAATGCGCGCGATCGCCGAAGAAGCCGCCGGATTGGTGCGCGAGTACAAAGGCGCTTATTCGGGCGAGCACGGCGATGGTCTGGTGCGCTCCGAATGGATCGCGCCGATGTTCGGGCCGCGCATCACGCACGCGTTCGAGGAAATCAAGGGCATCTTCGATTCGAAAGGTTTGATGAATCCGGGCAAAATCGTGCAGCCGTCGAAAATGGACGACCGCACTCTGTTCCGTTACAAGCCAGGCTACGCGATGCAAAAAATCGCTACCGTGCTCGATTGGTCCGAGCATGAGGCCGGCTCGCAGCCGCGCGGCGACGGTTTCGCGAAGGCGATCGAGATGTGCAACAACAACGGTCATTGCCGCAAATTCGACGCCGGCACCATGTGTCCGTCGTTCCGCGCCACCGGCGATGAGCAGCACTTGACGCGCGGCCGCGCCAACACGCTGCGGCTCGCGCTCTCCGGCCAGCTTGCGACAGGCGCGAATCAGGATGCCTTCACATCACGCGAAATGTTCGACACCATGGATCTATGTGTGTCGTGCAAAGGGTGCAAGCGCGAATGCCCGACCGGCGTCGACATGGCCAAAATGAAAATCGAATTTCTATACCACTATCGGCAAAACCATGCGTTACCGATCAGAGAAAGGCTGATTGCCTATCTGCCGCGATATGCGCGCTGGGCGGCGCAAGCGCCGTGGCTCTTGAATTTGCGCGACGACATACCTGGACTCGCCGCGCTGTCGGAAAAACTGTTGGGTCTGAGCGCGAGGCGCTCGCTGCCGCGCTGGCGCAGCGACACTTTTTTGGTGCGTCCCGGCACAGTGCTCGGCGGCGGTAATATCAACGGCGAGGTGGCGCTGCTCGTCGATACATTTAACAATTATTTCGAGCCTGACAATGCGCGCGCGGCGCTCGCGGTGTTGCGCGCGGCGGGTTACCTCGTGCATCTGCCGCGCGCGGCCGGCGACGCGCGCCCGTTGTGCTGTGGGCGCACTTTTCTTGCGGCCGGACTGGTCGATGAAGCCAAAGCCGAGGCCGAGCGTACGCTGCGCGCGTTGAAGCCTTTCATCGAGCGCGGGGTGCCGGTGATAGGACTCGAGCCTTCGTGCCTGCTCGGGCTGCGCGATGAGTTCATTTCGATGCTGCCGGGGAGAGACAGCGCCAGACTCGCGTCACATGCAGTATTGTTCGAGGAATTTCTCGCGCGCGAGGCCGGTGCCGGCCGGCTCAAACTGAAGCTAAAAGCCCTGTCGCAGAAAAAAGCGCTGGTGCATGGACATTGTCACCAGAAAGCGTTTGACGTGATGCCGGCGGTACAGAAGACGTTGAGGCTGGTGCCGCAGCTCGAGGTCGAAGCGATCGAATCGAGCTGCTGCGGCATGGCAGGTAGCTTTGGCTACGAAGCCGAGCATTTCGACGTGTCGATGAAGATGGCGGAAGCGAGTCTGCTGCCGAAAGTGCGTGCCGCGGACAGCGCAACTCTGATTGTCGCGGGCGGAACCAGTTGCCGTCATCAGATTCACGACGGCGCGCAGCGCGGCGCGCTGCACGTGGCGCGCGTGCTGCAACAAGCGCTCAACGCTTGATACCCATCATGTGGTCGGGCAGCCAGGTGGCGATCTCCGGAAATATGCACAGGATTACGATCGCCAGCATCATGCACAGTACATACGGAATCGTACCCCACATCACCGTGGTAACTGGAACATCCGGCGCGATGGCTTTGACGATATAGATGTTCAAGCCCACCGGCGGATGAATCAGACCGATCTCCATGTTGATGGTCATGATCACCCCGAACCAGACCGGATCGAAACCGGCTGCGGTGATGATCGGCAGCAGGATCGGGCTCGTCATGAGGATGATAGCCGCAGGCGGAATGAAGAATCCGCAGACGATCAGGAATATATTGATGAGCAGCATCAGCACCCAGCGGTTGACGTGCATATCGGCGATCGCCTGCGCCAGCGTCTGCGTGAGGTAGAGCGAAGTCAGCATGTAGCCAAACAGTACCGCCGCCGCGATGATCATGAGGATCATCACTGACTCGCGCGTAGTGTCCCTCAGAATCACCCACCAGTGCTTTGGTCTCCACATGCGGTAGATCAGGATCGCAAGCACGACGCACAGCGCCGCGCCCACTCCGGCCGCCTCGGACGGCGTCGCAACCCCGCCGTAGAGCACGTACATGACGCCGACGATGATCGCGACGAACGGCGCGATCTTCGGCACGGACATGAACTTTTCCTTCCAGGTGTAGCGGAAATCCAGGGCGTGCGAGCGGAAACCCCGCTTCCAGATGATGAACAGCGTCCACAGGATGAAGAGTCCTGTCAGCAGCAGCCCCGGGATCACACCCGCGAGAAAAAGGCGCCCGATCGAGGTTTCAGTAGCGATGCCATAGAGAATGAAAGTGATCGACGGCGGAATCAGGATGCCGAGCGTGCCGCCGGCGCAAATCGATCCCGTCGCGATGTCGTCCGGATAGCCGCGCCGGCGCATTTCGGGAATGCCCATCTTGCCGATGGCGGCGCAGCATGCGGGCGACGAACCCGTGAGCGCAGCGAAAATCGCGCACGCGCCGAGGTTGGAGATCACCAGGCCCCCCGGCACACGATAGAGCCAGCGGTCGAGCGATTCGTACAAGTCCTTCCCCGCGGGCGAGGAGCCAATCGCCGCACCCATCATCACGAACATCGGGATGGAAACCAGCGTGAAGTCGTGCAATCCGGCGTAGAACGTTTCGGCCACCACGTGCAGCGCATCGAATCCCTGGAAGATCAGGATGAAGACGATCGAGATCGCACCCAGGCCGAAAGCGACCGGCGCGCCCGAAAGCAGCACGAGCAGCGTCAAGAACAGCACGAGGACGCCCTGCGTGGTCGGGCTCATGCGTGTTTGTCCGGCTCAAATCCGAACGCCGGCGCGCGGCCGGTGACGAGGTTGATGAAGTCGGCGACGAGCTGAAGCGTCAGGATGCCAAAGCCGATTGGCATCGAGGCATACGGAATCCACAGGCGCGCGCGCCACATCGTGTCGGACACCCACTTATTGCTCCAGGATTCGTGCCAGAACTGGAAGGTGAGCACCGTGAGCACGATGCTGAACGCGAGCGAGAGCACGACGGAGAACACGGCGAGCCAGAAGCGCATTCGAGGTCCGACGTAGTGCGGCAGCACGTCCACGTTGACATGTGAGCGTGATAGCAGCAGATACGGACTGCCGATGAATGTTGCCGCGACGAGACTGTAGGTGACGAAATCGGTCTGCCAGATCGTGTTATCGTTCAGTACATAACGCACGAACACCATGTGGCAGACCACGAGCACGCCGAGTCCGATCAGCGTCGCGGCGAACACGCCGCAGCACTGGGAGACGAATCTGATGCCGCGGATATAGCCGTCCATGCAGGGCCCGAATGTTCCCGGCGTCTTATCGGGATGCAGAGAAAAGAAGCGGCCGGCAAGACGCCTTGGCGACCGCTTGCGTGTCGCGCATTATTTGACCGACAGCGCTTCGTCGATCAGCTTCTTGCCTCCATCGACTTCCTTGGCGAATTCCGCATACGAGCTCTGCTGCGCGACCTTCACCCAAGCATCGTACTCGGCGGGCGTTAACGTGATGACTTCGACCTTGTTGTCCTTGAAGGTCTTCACCATCGCATCGTCGAGGCCTTTGGTTTCCTTGGCGAAGTAGTCCTCCGCCTTTTTGCCGGCCTTGCGCAGCACTTCCTGCTGCGGCTTGCTCAGCCGGTCGAAGCTCTTCTTCGACATCAGCACCGGCTCGTACATGAACCACA
>Ga0070681_10002737_pt1 | contig 16247 bp, 11 predicted proteins | sample KBSC83BmetaG_FD_65650 | JGI IMG/M metagenome (GOLD analysis project Ga0070681, IMG submission 65650) | Corn rhizosphere microbial communities from Kellogg Biological Station, Michigan, USA - KBS C8-3B metaG | ecosystem: Host-associated > Plants > Roots > Rhizosphere | place: USA: Michigan...
CCAGTATTCGACGTTGTCGGATCGCCAGTGCACCAGATGGTAGCCTTGTGCACTCGTCCACTGCGGCTCCTCGTTAGGCCCCGGTTCCGGCCATGAATCCACGTTGATGAGATGCTGCCGTCGCGCGTAGACCACCGCGGCGACGGCGCGGCCGTCGAGGTAGTCGAGGCGGCCACCGACTAACGGGAAGCCGGCGGAGTCGAGCGTCGGAACCTTCGGTGACAAGTTCACACGGCCATTGAACCAAGGTTTGACATTGTGCTCGTTGGTCGACTGAACGTCGGTTAGGTGGCCGGGCTGGAGCGAGCGGATGTGGCTCGCCAATACCTCGTCCGCCATCGTGTGCGACGGGGCCCTGGCGCGCATGACGGCGTACGTTAGGCTCCCGCTCGCGAGCGCGATCAGCACGCCGGCCGCGACGAGGCGCCACCAGCGCCGCGGCGTTGCGCGCGCCGGTGGCGTGTCGCTCGAGCCCGCGCGCTCGCCGGCGATCGCGCTCGCGATGCGGGCCTTCAGGACATCGGGCGCTTCGTAGTGCATGAGATGCTCCTGCGCGAGTGCAGATGCCCGCTCGAGCGCCGCGAGTTCCCGCGAGCAGTCGGCGCAGCCGGCCAGGTGCTCGCGCACCGTCACCCGCTCGCGCTCGGAGAGCTCGCCGTCCAGATACGCGTCGAGGAGGGCCCGGGAATCGGCGCACTGCATGTCAGCTTGCCTCCTTGTCCGTCATGCCTAACTTCGTCGCCAGACGGCGCCGGGCCCGGGAGAGCCGAGACATGACTGTCCCGGCGGGCACGCCGACAATGTCGCTGATCTCGGCGTACGACAGCCCCTGCACCTCGCGCAGCACCAGCACCTCGCGGAACTCGACCGGCATCTCGGCCAGCGCCTGTTCGACCAGCGCGCGCTCCGATTGCGCGATGGCCGCCGAATCGGCCTGATCGCTGGCGCGGACGATCGAGAGATGCTGGTCGGCGAACGGCACCGTGACCCGGTCCGCCGCACGCCCCTGGCGCATCGTGAGGCAGCAGTTGCGGACGATCGCCAGAAGCCACGCACGCGCGTTGTCGCCGCGGAACCCCGCGAAGTGCCGGAAGGCGCGCAAGGCCGCATCCTGAACGGCGTCCTGCGCGTCGTGCTCGTCGCCTAACAAATGGCGGGCGAGCGTGTACGCGTCGTCCAGGTGCGGCAGGATGCGCGCTTCGAAGCCGTCGGCCGTCCGTTGCGCCATCGCGTTCCCCGTTCCGGCGTGCCCGTTACTTGACCACGATCGCGCCCTGCATCATCGGATGCAGCGAGCAGAAGTACTTGTACGTGCCGCTCTTGCCCAGCGTCGCGCTGAATGTCTGGCCCGTGTCGAGCACGGGCGACTGCTTGAACCGCCCCTCGACGTTCACGATCAGGTGCGGCACGTCGTCGTTGTTGATCCACGTGACTGTGGTGCCGCGGTTCACCGTGAGCGATGGCGGCGAAAACTGGAAGTTGTCGATCCCGATCTCGTTGGGGCCGAGCGTGAGGGCGCGGCGCGTCTGGCGCCGCTGCGCGGCATCCTTCGTCGCCGCGTCGAATGCCGGAGGCTGGCCGGACAGCGTCGCGTCGACGATGGCCAGCGACGACCGGCCCGGGATGAACGTGACGTCGGCGATGCCCAACACGCTCGTTAGGCGGGCGGCATCGACGGTCATCGGCCCCGGCGCCGGCGCCGTGCCGGGTGCGGGCTGGGGAAACGCGGTCGACATCGCCGTGTGAAACGACATGGTGCCCTCGACCTTCTGCATGATCTGGTGGATGTGGCCGTTGAGCACCGTCACCGATCCGAAGCGCTTGAGCAAACCAAGCGCCTGCGCCGAGTCGTCGGTGCCCCAGCCCCACGCCGGGTACACCGTCCACAATGGAATATGCGCAAACACGACGATCGGTGTGCTGCTCGAGAGCCCGGACACATCCCGCTTGAGCCACGCCAGTTGATCGGGGCCAAGCGTTCCCAACCCACCCGCTTTCAAATTGAGGACGTTGACGAGGCCGATGAAGTGAACGCCGCTGTGGTCGAGGCTGTACCACCCGCCGCCATGCGTGCCCTTCCCATAACGCGCGAGATACGACGCACCGTTGTCGGTAGCGACGTCGTGTTCGCCCGGCACGTAGAAGACGTGGTCGCTCTTGATCCCGGTGAGCACCTGGTGCGCCGTGTCGAACTCACCGGGTTTGGCAAGCTGCGTGATGTCGCCGGTGTGGAGCACGAGCGCCGGCGTTTGCGGCAGCGCGTTGAGGCGCGCCACCGCCTGCTGCAGCGTGGCGGTCACATCCCTGTTCGCGTCCTTGCTGAACCCGATGTGACTGTCGCTGATCTGCGCGAAGAAGATGCTCCTGCGCTCGGCTTCCGTTAGGAAAGGGATGCGGCTGGCGAGGAATGATTTCGGAACGCCGCCGGACATGGCCCACACGGTGGCGGTGCCCGCCCACGCCATGCAGCGGAGGAAACCGCGGCGGTCGACGCCGTCCTCGGTCTCCGGTGTGGTGATGTAGTTGTCGCCCGTTAGGCGGTGGGTCGTATCGGTGTCGTCGGTGTGGCTCATCGGCCGGTCTCCGGTTGCGGGCATGGAGGTCGTTGTCCTCCATCTAGACCGGCCGACGCACCCAGTTATTCCCCGAGCTGTCGAGCCCGCTTATCCGAAGAAAACCGGGCGTAACACCTGTTTCTACTATAGTAAGGGTCGGCCCAGAGCCTCGATGTCCGTATACGCCACCTCGCCGCTGCCGATGAGCCGGGCCGGCGCGGTCATCAGCGGCTCGATGAATTTCCCGACCGCTGGACCGATCGCCTCACGGGCGGCGGTCATGTCGTCAGCCGTCTCCCACAGCGTGACGGTGACGTATCGCCCGCCGCCGACGTGCGTGACGACAGTTCCTCGATATCCGCGCAGTGCGCTGTGCGCATCCTGAAACGCCTGGAACTCCGGACGGTCGCCGAGTGGCGTGTCGGACGGATAGGTGGTTTCGCGAACGACGGCGTACATGCAGCGTCTCCTAACGTGGAAAATGCGCCGACACGTGCTGCTCCTCGATCACCTCGGCCGCACGGCGCGGGCTCGCCGCGTAGCCGATGCCCGCCGCCGCGAGCGCGGCGACGCCGCCGAGGATGAGCGGCGCGCGTCCGCCTAACGAGTCGGCGAGCCAGCCCAGGAACGGGCCGCCCACCGCCAGCGGGCCACCGATGAGCACCGTCTGCAGCGCAAGAACGCGGCCGTGCATGTCCTGGCGCGACTCCATCTGCACGATGGTCGTGGTCGCCGTCATGTACGCGATCCCCGCCATGCCGACCGGGAACACGGCCACCATCGCGAGACCGACCGATGAGGTCGCGGCGAGCGCGAGCAGCGTGAGGCCGAACGCGACGGCGCCCAACACCAGTGTCTCCAGTCTCACGCGCCCGCGGTGCGCGACGATCAACGAACACGCCACCGCGCCGACGCTGAACACGGAATACAGCAGCGTGTACGTCTGATCGGACCCGTGCAAGACGCGCGTCACGAAAATCGGCAGCGTGACGCTGAAGTTGTACGACAACGTGCCGATCACGGCGAGCATCGCGAAGCTGATCCAGAGCACCGGCGTGGCGAGCACGTAGCGCAGTCCGTCTCGCACCGTGCCTTCCCCAACCCGGCCGTGCCGAGACCGGTGCAGCTCGCGCTCGCGCATCAGCACGAGGCACACGAGCACCGCAACGTACGACGCCGCATCTACCGTGAAGCACCACCCGTAGCCCACCGTCACGATCAACAGGCCGGCCAACGCCGGTCCGACGATCCGCGACCCGTTGACGATCGTGCTGTAGAGCACGACTGCGTTAGGCAGATCCTCGGACGGTACCATCTCGCTCACGAACGACCGGCGCAGCGGATTGTCGAACGCGAGGAACGTTCCCCCGGCGAGCGCGAGCGCGTAGAGCCCGAGGACAGGCGGGTGCGGCATGAATGCGAGGATGGCCAACCCTGCCGACTGCGCCATCTCGAGACTCTGCGTCACGAGCAGCATGCGCCGCTTGTCGACACGGTCGGCGATCGCGCCACCCCACGCCGAAAAGAGCAGCATCGGCCCGTACTGACAGGCGGCGAGCAAGCCGACACGCAACCCGCTGCCCGTGAGATGCAGGATCAGCAGCGTGAGCGCGATGTTGGTGAGCCAGTTCCCCGAGTTCGAGATGAGCTGGCCGATGAAGTAGAGCCGGAAATTGCGGTTGCGCAGCGAGAGGAAGGTCGTGCGAGCGAGATGACCGGCGCGCCCAACGATTGTCGGCGTCTCGATGTCAGGGATCGGGTCGGTCATCCGCGACGCGACACTCCGGCGGTGGGCATCATGTCGCTCGCCGCGGCGATCCGCTCGAGCAGCGCGACCGCTTTCTCCAGCGCCGGTCTGTTCCTGGCGCCGACCTCGGCGTCGATGATGCGCGTGAGCCAGGCGTGGCGGGAATCGGCGGCTGCCTCGAACAAGCGATGCCCCGCGCGCGTCACATGAATCAGTCGCTTCCGCGCGTCCGACGGATCGCGCTTGGAGTGCACGAGTCCGGCGCGCGTGAGCGCACTCACCTGCTGCGCAATCGCCTGCTGGCTGACGTGCTCGACCGCCGCGAGCGCGGAAGCGGTGGCTGGGCCGCCATCGCGCAGACGCTTGAGGATCGCGAGGTGCGAGATGGGCAGCTGCTTGGCGCGGTCGGGCCGAGTGTCGCGGAGGCGGTCACGCAAGCGCTTGATGACGACAGCCAGGCGAACGGCCATCGGGTCGGCGGCGCGGGCGGGCGGCATGCCGCAATATAGCCAGCTGCACAAGGCACTTGTACAAGTTTCTTGTGCACTTTCATGACGGACACCGGACGCGAGGTTCGCCGAGCCCTCTTGCCGCGCCCGCGACCCGCACCCACGTTCAATGCGTCTGCCACCGACCGCACACCGCCAATGGGATTCGTTGTCCGCCTCCTCCGTGACGCACGCTTCGCCGTGCGCGGCTTCCGGCGCACGCCGGCATTTTTCATCACGACGGTCGCCATCCTCGGACTCGGCATCGGCATGTCGGTGGCGATGTTCACCGTCTTTCGCACCGTCCTGATCCGGAAGCTGCCGGTGGTCGATCAGGACCATGCGGTGGTCATGTGGACGTACCGCGGCGATCCCAATAGCGACGTCGCGACCGGCACCAAGGATTTATCCGTCGTCCGCGCCGACTCGCGCACGATGCGCGACATTGCGGGCGTCGCCCACTGGCCGGCCGTCCCCACGCCGCTCCGCGACAACGGCAGATTGATCGACCTCAATCGCGGCATGGTCACGGGCAACTTCTTTGCCGTGTTAGGCGTTAGGCCGGCCCTCGGCCGCCTGCTGACGTCGAACGATGACGAGCCGCCCAGCGGATCCGACTCGGCACGCACCGAGTCGCTCGTGCTGAGCTGGCGCGCCTGGCACCACACGTTCGGCGGCGACTCGTCCGTGTTAGGCAAACGACTCGTGGATCCCTACGCCAACGTCGGCTATCGCATCGTCGGCGTCACCCCGGCTGGCTTCGACTACCCGGCGAACGTCGACTATTGGATTCCGATGTGGAGCGGCTGGCAGTCAGGCGTGTCGGCGTTCGCCGTCGGGCGTCTCAAACCCGGCGCCACGGTGGCCGACGCAGCCGCCGAATACCTCGGCATTGAACGGCGACTCGAACCACAGGCCGGCTTCGCCGGAGCCCACGCGGCCACCTTCGCCGACACGGTGCTCGGTGACGTGAGGCCGGCGTTGGTCCTGTTGACCTGCGGCGTCGGCCTGTTGCTCGTGATCGCGTGCCTCAACGTCGGCAACTTGATGCTGCTCCGCGCGTCATCACGCAGCCACGAGCTCGACGTGCGCCGCGCGCTCGGGGCCGCGCCCGCCGATGTGATCCGGCAGCTCGTGGTCGAGGCCGTGCTCATCGCTGCCGCCGGCGGGGGCGCCGGACTCGCCGTCGCCGCCTTCCTGCTCGCTGCGTTAGGCCGATTCGCGCCGCCCAACGTACCGCGCCTGGACGAGATCCAGTTGGCCCCGACACCGATCATCGTCGCCATCATCGTGTCCTCCATTGCCGTACTGCTGTTCGGCATCGGCCCTGCGCTGCTCGCGGCGCGCCGCACCACGACCACGCTGCGCGCCGACGCGCGCTCCGGCCGCGAAACCCGGCGTCGCCGCGTGGCCAGGCAAAGCCTGGTCGCGCTGCAACTGGCGCTCGCCACCGTCATGTTGGGCGGCGCCGCGCTGCTCGCGCGCAGCCTCGAGCGACTCGAGCGCCAGGACACGGGATTCGTGAGCGCGCACCTCTCCGTGTTCGATGTTGCGTTCAACGGATACAAGTTCGGCGACATGACGAAGTTGGCCATGGAAGGCGACGCCGTCGTCCGCCGCATTCGTCAGATCCCCGGCATCACCGCAGCCACTCCGATCGTCGCGCCACCGATGCTCGGCAACGGCGTATGGATCATCCGGTACCAGACCGACGATCCGTCGATGACCGACACGGCGCAGTTTCCCATCGTTCCGTCCGAGTTCGGAGGCGCCGAGTACTTCAAGACGTTCGGCATCCACATCGATCGCGGCCGTTCATTTACGGACGACGATCGCGCGACGTCGGCTCTGGTCGCCATCGTGAACGAGTCCGCGGCGCGCAAGTTGTGGCCGGGCCAGGATCCCATCGGGAAGCGCATCCGCGTTCCGGGCAAGGGCGGCCTGATCGGCGAAGACGGATGGCGCACGGTCGTCGGTGTTGCGCACGACACGCATTTGCGAACCCTGCGCCAAGTGTCGCCGACGGTGTATTTGCCGGCGGTGCAATCGTACTGGCAGGGGTTCGTGGCGATTCGCAGCAGCGTGCCGTTAGGCTCCCTCCTCCCGGCGCTGCGCGCCGCGGCGCGTGACGTCGATCCGTCGCTGGAGTTCAATGCGGCGCGCACCATGGATGAGATTCTCGACCAGCCGCTTGCCCAACCGCGCGTCGACACGCTGCTCATGTCCGGCTTCAGCATCGTCGCGCTGCTGCTCGCGGCCATCGGGTTGTTCGGTGTGATGGCGTCGATCGTCCGCGACCAAACCCGCGAGTTGGGCATTCGCATCGCGCTCGGCGCCACGCCGGAGCGCGTGCGGCGCGATGTGCTGGCACGCGCCGCGACCATCGCCGGCATAGGGCTCGTGTCCGGATTTGTGGTCGCGGCGGCGACGTCGCGGCTCGTCACGTCGCTGCTCTTTCAGGTGAGCCCACTGGACCCGCTGGCGTTAGGCGCCGCGTGCATCCTGTTATGCATCGTTGCCGCGGTCGCGGCGTACGTGCCGGCGCGCCGGGCAACGACGATCAATCCGGTGCAGGCACTTCGATCGGACTAACCGCTCGAGAGCGTGGCGGCGATGCTAGTCAACGCGAACGTACCGTCACCAGAGATCGACCAAGAAGACGTGCGACGTGCCGGCGACCACCATCGTCACCCCGTCATTCGAGAGCCACATGCCGGCGGGCGGTTCACCGAGATCGAATGTGTCGAGCACCTTTCCATCGCTGAAGCGAGCATGAACGAAGCCGGTCGAGTCGGCGAAGTAGCCGGTCTGACCGTCCGGTGCGAGAACGGACGGGCCGCCGTTGTAGATGTGGCCGACGTAGGCGGATGTCTGTCTCAGTGTTGGGCCGTACAGCAGCGACTGGATGAGGTATGCATCTCCCAGATAATCGGATGTGACCCAATTGAAGTAATTGCTGATTGTGCCGGCGTCCGCGACGATGCCGCCGCTCGCCGCGTCGTACACAAACGCCTCCTCGGGGCAGCACGAATCATCGATCAGCGCCATGATCCGGCTGCGATTGCCGGAGGCGGCAAGCGGCACGTACTCGGTCACGGTTTTCAAGTTGCGTGTCGCACCGGTCGCCAGATCGGCCTCGATGAATGATCCGCCATAACCGCTGCCGGCAAACGTGATCGTCACGAGCACTTTGTTCGTGTTCGACACGCGCAGGAAGTCGGGACCGCTGCCGGTCGTCACCGGCATCGTGGTCTGGGCGCCGGTGTTCAAGTTGATGATCGCCACGTTAGGCGTCTGGACGAGTGCCACGACGAGCGAATCGCCGCCGGGCGTGAGATCGAGCCCGTGTGGCGATGCGCCGAATTGGTACGGCGTGCCGAACGTCATCGATGCCGTCGACAACACCTGCACCGACAGCAGATCGGGCACCGAGAGATACACGAGCTTGCGCTTGGCATCGAACACGGCGTCACGCACCCCTCCCGGTGAGGTCGCCGAGACGATCGGGCGGCGGGTGCGCGACGCAACCGTTAGCACGCCGGCCGCAACCTGGGTTCGATTGCCGACCGAGTCGCGGGCGAATACCGCATATGGCGACGAACCCGCCCAGCCCGACGCCACGCCGATCCGCGCACTCAGATCGTACGTCTGCGCCGATGTCGCGACCGAGTCGGAGACGTTCGCCGGCGGGCCAAACGTGTAGCCCACGTAGGCCAGTTTCCGGTCCGTCGCATGCACGCTCATCGTGAGCGTGTCGCCGGGCGCTGCTCCCGCGCCGGCATGCGTCGTCGTGAGCGACCCGAGCACCGTCGGATGCGCCGTATCGGCGACCGTAATCGACGCCATGGAGTCCGATGTGACGACGCCGCCGACGTTTGCCGCCGTGGCCGCAACGTGCACGAGGGTCTGGATGTGGGCGTTGTTAGGCACCTTCAGGTGGATCGCATGCACGTACGATTGCACATCGTGCGCATCCGATGAATCGACCGCCGAAAACGCTCCCGACACTTTCACCACCGCATACGTGACTGCGCCCGGGTCGGTGGCCGTCACCGTGAGGACAAGGGAGTCGCCGGGCGCGAAGATCGTCTGTTGGGGCGCGATACCGAGCGTGATGGCGGGATGCGTCGTATCCGAAACGCCGATGACGGCCTGGCCCGTGCCGGCCGAGCTTCCGGCGTGGGCCGTGGCCGTAATGGTGAGCGACCCGGTGCCGACGCTCGAGGGTACCTCGAACGGCGGCGTGATCGTAAATGTGCCGCGATGACCATCGACGAACGTTTGATGGCTTGCCACGACGCCGGTCGCCACGACACCCACGGAATCGATGGTCGCCGAGGTATTCGTGGTGACCTGGATCGTGCCGACCACGGTCTGACCGGGTAGTGCGTTGGTCACGTTCGGAGTCACCGTGACGGTGAGCTGCACGGCGGGACCGGTGGAGCTGCTTCCGCACGTCGACAGGAAGGCCGGCGCAAGCGTCAGCGCGCACAGGGCCGACAGGCGCCGCAACAGGGCACGCTGCATCGCGTACTCTCACGGTTAGGAGAATTCGTCGCGACCTCGCGACAGCTGACAGTAGGCGTTGTCGTTAGATTTGTCCAGATCGGCTGCCACAGTTGTCTAACGGAGCGCATCGTGACGTTCCACCCGCTCGCCCAACTGCTTGCCTGGGCGGTCCTGACAGTGCTGAGCCCGCTCTCGCAGAATGCGACGGGCGACTGGCCGACGTACCGTCACGACGGCGGCCGAACCGGCAACCAGCCCGTCGCAAGCGATCTGTCGGATCCGCGCCGCGTGCGCAGCCTCGCCGTGCGATCGCGGTGGCGCTTGCCTGGCGTCGCCGACGGATTTGCGGCAGCGCCGGTCGTGCACGCCAATCGCGCGTACGTGGGCGGGAGCAACGGGATCCTCTATGCGCTCGACGCAAGGACGCTGCGTGTCGTTTGGCAGTATCCACGGGCGGGCGAACAGCCGCTCGCCCAACAATGGCACTGCAGCGGATTCCCCTCGAATCGGGGCATTGCGTCGAGCGCAACGGTGGCACGCATCGGCGCTCGCGATGCGGTGATTTTCGGGGCGCCGGACAACAGTCTGGCGCCGCACTACGGTAGCGGTCGCTTGTTCGCGCTCGATGCGGAAACCGGTCAACTGGTGTGGGCATCTCCGGCCATCGCCGCCATCACGGATACGATCGTGGGCGCGACCGGGCGGCACGAGCAGATCGGGTACTCCGCCCCACTCGTGTTAGGCGGGCGCGTGTACATCGGCGTCTCCGACGCGTGCGCCGATCACCCGGTGCAAACAGGTCGCGTGGTGGCGGTCGATCTCGAGACCGGCCGTCTGGTGCCGGCCTTTCGCTTCGTGGCGACGGGTACACGCGGCGGAGGCGTGTGGAGCTCGGTCGCCACCGACGATCGCGCGTTGTTCGTCACGACCGGCAACGCGCATTGCTATCCCGCGGTGCCGGCGTGCCCGCAGGTCGCGCCGACGCCGGACTATGCGAGCAGCATGCTCGAGGTGCGAGCCCGCGATGGCCATGTGGAGTGGCAGTTTCAGCCCGTGCCGTTCGCGATGGATAGCGATGCCGATTTCGGCGCCGGCCCGACTGTGGCGCGCACGCGATGCGGGCGCGTCGTGACCTCGATTCAGAAGGACGGCTGGGTGTACGCGATCGGAGCCGACGGACCCGACCCCCGCGGGCGGGTCCGATGGCAGTTTCCGGCGGATCACTATCCATTCCACATCGGCGATGGCAGTCGGCACGTCGGAACGGCGATGACCAACTACGTTAGGCCGGGCGCGGCGTGGGGCGGCGAGACGTTCGTGACGTCGCGCGGTGGCGGCCACGGGACGATCCAGGCGTTGGATGTCTGTGCCGCCGACAGCGTGCGCGTCGCCTGGTCGCTGCGCGTGCCCCATGCGAGCACGCGGTGGGACGGCATGAGCGCGCCCTCGGTGACGGGGGGCATCATCTACGTCGGCACCAACGAGGGAGGCAGCGGGCACGTCGTGGCCTTCGCCGACCCGCGCATGCGGCCGCCCGCCGGCCGGGCATGCCTCGACACGAGCCTGCCGCCTAACGCGTGCGCCGCGAGCGGCGGGCGCCTGGTGCCCGTTCCCGAGGTGCTCGCCGCGGTGCCGGTCGGCGGCGGTATCCGCGCCGAGCCCGTTCTCGCGCACGGCCGGGTCTACGTGACGACCACCAACGGGTACCTCTACATGCTGTCGCCGTGAGCACGGAGCGCGGCGACGGCTTCGGAGCGGCAAACGCTATGAGTCGAGCCTCGCGCTTGCGTCGTTCCAGAACGATCTCCTCATCGCCGCGACGTGTCGCGAGCGAGGCGCGACGCCGATCACCGCTAACGTACGGGACTTCGCGATCATCGCACGCGTGATTCCTCTGCGGTTCGTCACGTCGTGCCCATCCGGATCACGAGCGTCAGTCCGGCCGTAGCCAAGTCGGCGACACCGTGTCGTGGCGCGCGCAGCTAGGGCTGCTGATAGTGATACAGCGACCCGACCGGCAGCGCCCGATAGAACGTTTGCGATTGGCCGTCTAACTGCAGCACGCCCTCCCACACCAGATTGCTGTTCGCGTCGACCTCTGTGATCGTCGCCGCGGTGCTCCAGCCGATGAGCACTCCGCCGTTGGCCAACGGACTCACCGATCCCATGAACGTCGTGTAGAGTCCTCCGGGATGCAGGTACTGTCGCGTGAGGCGCGCGACGCCGGCGTTCGTGTCGATGGCATACTCCACCATGCGGCTCTGCGGCGGCATGTGATTCGTCCCGTTGTCGTAAATCAACACGGTGCCCGGCGCCGACACCCGCACCGAATGCTGACCGCCGGTACCGCCTAACGCATCGCCCGACAACGCGAGCGTCGTCTGCGTGCCGCCGAGTTGCCAGAGCACGTGGCCGGTGGTCACGTCGATCGCGGTCAGCGCGCCGAGATTGCGCCAGCTCACGACGAGCGTGTTGTCGCCGTCGAAATCGAACGCGTTGGGGTGATCGAAATCGCCTAACCCGCACAGCGGCGGCGACACCCAGTCGGCAATCGTGAAGCGGCTGGTCGCATCGAAAATCGCGTGCAGCCCGCCGGCATCCGCACGGACGATGGTGTGCGCCGCCGTCGGCTGCGCGGATGTCCCGCAGTGCGCCGTCAGGTCCATGGGCACGATGTCGTACACGGAGAAGTAGGCAACGGTATCGCCGCCCTCGACCCGCATCCGGAATTCATGCTGATCGGTGAACGAACCGGATGGCGCGGTCCACGTCTTCCGCGCCACGCCGTCGAGACCGAATGCGAGCCAGGTGCCTGGAACCGGCTGCCATCCGAACGTCGTGCCATCGAACGCCGTGAACACGCCGGTGGGCTGCATCTCGAAATCGCCGTCACTCGACGGCCGCGCCATCGCGCGATGCCAGACGAGCGTGCCGGTGCTGTCGAAGATCACCTCGTATTTCGTGCTGTCCGCGGTGAGCTCCGTGGCAATGTACGGGACCGTCGGTGTCGTACCGGACGTGGTGACGATCTTCGCGCTGCGGAGCGGGGCCGGCAGCGAGTCGGCCGTCACCGTTAGGCTGGGTCCAGTTCGCGTGGCGCCCGATCCGATCGCCTGCACGTGCCACAGGTACTTGGTGCCGGGACGCAGTCCCGCGAGCACCAGCCGCGCCGTGTCGTTCGCCACGCGCACATAGTCCGTCATCACGTGAAATCCGACCGGCACACTCCCCGCGACGAGGCGCGCGGAATCAGCGTGCGGTGTGGCGACGGTAACGACGATGGCCGGTCCGGCGCTGTCCGGCACTGTCACGATGGGCGTGCCGATCTCCGGAGCCGTTCCCGGACCACTCGGCGTGTTGTCGGAGCATGCGGCGAGGAAGGCGGCCGTCGCCGCGAGAAGCAAAACAGCGCTTGGACGGATTGGCGTCGCGCTGCGCCACATCCGCGTCGACATGATAGATGTCACAGTGCACCGTCGCCACTGGAAAGGCCGGCGCTACCGTATGCAAGATGTGCGGCACTCCGGTATCCGAGTGTCGGCATCCCCGACGTTGCGTGTGAAAACGGGCGTTAGCGACGACGTCAGGGCGACGTGCCGCGCGGTCACCCCGTCTCGACGGGCGTGTCGGACCGCCCTGCCCACTCGGTCCAGCTTCCATCGTACACCGATACATTTGTGGCGCCTAAGAGATCGAGCGCCAGCGCGAGGCTGCACGCGCTGGTACCGGATCCGCACGAGACGACGATCGGCTCGTGCAGCTCGGCGCCGACGGCGTCGAACATGCGACGGAGCTCGTCGATCGGCCGCATCGTTCCGTTAGGCAGCACGAGCTCAGTGTACGGAAGGTTCCGGGCGCCTGGCATGTGACCGCCGCGCAAACCCGCCCTCGGCTCCGGCGCCGTACCAGCGAAGCGGCCGGCCGATCGCGCGTCGATCACCTGCTCCGTGTGCGTGTCGACGTTGGCACGCATCGCCGCGAGGTCGCGCACGTGCGCGGCATCGAGTCGTGCGGTGAAGCGGCCGGGCGGACGCGCGACCGCGCCCGACTCCACGGGCAGCCCCGCGGCGCGCCACGCGCCGAACCCGCCATCGAGTACCGCCACTGCACGATGCCCGAACACGCGAAACATCCACCACACGCGTGCGGCGCTCAGATTCGTACCCGAGCCATCATAGACGACGATGTCGTCCGAGTCCGACAATCCGAGTGCGCTCATGCGCGCCGAAAACTCGGCCGCCGACGGCAACATATGCGGGAGCGTCGTCGATTGGTCGCTGGATGCGTCGAGATCGAAGAATACGGCGCCGGGAATGTGCGCCGCGGCGTATTCGCCGGCGGCGTTTCGCGGATCGGTGGGCATGTACCACGACGCGTCGGCGACGCGCACGTTGGGCGCGCCGATGCGCTGTGCGAGCCATGCGGCCGAAACGAGCGACGGGATCGCGTGCGGGTCGGTGGGCATGCCCAATACTACCTCCTGGTGCGCGTCGCAGCGACGTTGCGCGGGCAGAACCGGCGGCCTAGTCTTCGCGAACGGCCGCACACATCGTGACATCGAGCGCGGAGGCGCGCAGCATGAGCGGCACCCCCGTGCGGCGCGGGGCACAAGGATGCGGCGCAGCGGTCCCTGGAAAGCCTAACGTTCGCCGGGGACGCGGTCATAACCAACACCACGGAGTTCTGCCGGATCGTTGCCGAGGGCAGCCGACGCTAAGTGCCGGGCGTATTACGCTTCGGCGTTAACTCTTGCCGTTGTTGTCGAAGAAAAAAATCAAGGATTGGGAGTGCGCGCTCGATCTTCCCACCCCGGCCGAGCGATCCGTTCAGGTCCGTGCAGTGTCCGGCATTGTCCGTTTCAAAACGTGCGTAGACCTCTTCGAGGCCCTTGAGCGCCGAAAGGGAAAAGATCGCGCGAATCAGGTTGGCAGAAAGAAACACACGATTTTGCCAGTGTTCGGCTGTGGCGATGTTGCGCGCGAAAACCTGACGTCATACTGTCTGGTGAACGACTTGGTATGGAGCGCTCCATGCTAGAGCACCGTCGAGCGGAATCGCATCACTCCGCGGGCATGCATGCCTAACCGAGCACATCGCGTATGCGCCGTCGCAGGAGTGACGGCGGCGCTGGCAGTGAGCTCCACCGCGGCCGCGCAACCCGGCACCCATGGCGCGGCGCACCGACTCGGCACCGTCGACTTCCCGATCAGCTGCTCCAAGCCCGCCCAACGCGAGTTCAACACTGGCGTGGCGCTGCTGCACAACATGACCTACGTCGAAGCGCGTCAGACGTTCGAAAAGGTCGCGGCCATGGACTCGACCTGCGCCATGGCGCACTGGGGCATCGCGATGACGCTGTTCCAGCCGCTCTGGCCGACGCGTCCGCAACCGCCCGCCCTGCGACGCGGGTGGGAGGAAGCGCAGCGCGCCGACTCGCTCGAGCCGCGCACGGAGCGCGAGCGATCGTTCATCGCGTCCGTTGCCGCCTTCTTCGCCGATCCATCGTCGCCCGACTACTGGCTTCGCATCCACCGGTGGGAAGCCGCCGAGCACGCGACGTTCGCCGCCAATCCTGATGATCCGGAAGCAGCGGCGTTCTACGCGTTGGCGCTGCTCGCCGCCGCGCCATCGAACGCCTCGCCGCGCGCGAACGCCGACAGTGCAGCCGCGATTCTGCTGCGCGTGTACGCGCGACACCCGGATCATCCCGGCGCGATGCACTATCTGATTCACGCCGACGACGTGCCCGGCCGCGAACACGAATCGTTAGACATCACCGCGAAATACGCGGTGACCGCGCCCGACAACGCGCACGCGCTGCATATGCCGACGCACATCTACACGCGACTCGGGGACTGGGACCGTGTCATTCGCGGCAACGTGAAATCGGAGGCCGCGGCACTCCGGCAACCGGCGGGCGAGCACGGTGAGCTGATCTCGGATGACTATCCGCACGCCGTCGAGTATCTCGTCTACGCCTACCTCCAGGAGGGCGCAGACGACGCCGCCGCGCGCGAAACGCACCGCCTCCGCACGACCGCTCGGCTAGACCCGACGTTCAAGACCGCGTTTCACCTCGCGTCGTGCCAGGCCCGGTACGCGCTCGAGCGCCGGGCATGGCGCGAGGCGGCGTCCATTGTCCCTCGACAGCCGGCCGTCGTCGACTGGGACCGGTTCGCGTGGCCAGAAGCCATTTCGCAGTTCGCGCGTGGGTTAGGCGCGGCGCACACGGGCGCGCGCGAGCCCGCGCGCGCGGCGCTCGCGCGCCTCGAACAGCTCGAGGACTCGAGCGGACGCACGGGCGAAGAGTTGTTCACGCGCAACATCCGGATGCTCCGGCTCGAGCTGAGCGCGTGGATCGCGCATCTGAGCGGCGAGGAGGACAGCAGCATCGCGCAGATGCAACAAGCCGCGGCGCTCGAGGTGTCGACGCCGAAGCACGCGGTGACGCCGGCGCCGACGCTGCCTGCCGACGAGCTGCTCGGCGACCTGCACATGGAGCAGCAGCGCCCCGCGGATGCGCTCGCGGCCTACCGCCGGTCGCTCGCGCTCTACCCGCGCCGCTTCAACAGCCTGTTAGGCGAGGCGCGAGCGGCGCGGGCGCTCGGCGACTCCGTCGCGGCGCTCTCCGCGTATCACACGCTGTTGGATGTGGCACGCCGGGGCTCGCGTCGAGCGGAGCTCAACGAGGCACGGCAGTACGTCGGCCGTCGGTCGGGTACGGGCCCTGGTATCTGAATACCGACGCCTGCCCCAGCTCGCGCGCACCCTTCTCCGTTGGTACAATATGTGGGCTCGAGAGCGGGGATCGCACGCCGCTCCAAGCGCCCAACGACTTGCCGCAACCTCCCACGGCCATCCACTCATGCGCCTATCGTTAGTCCTCATCGCCATGCTGGTCTCGACCAACGCCGCCGCTCAAGCGGGCGCCACGAAACCCCTCGAGGA
>Ga0070681_10002742_pt1 | contig 16234 bp, 14 predicted proteins | sample KBSC83BmetaG_FD_65650 | JGI IMG/M metagenome (GOLD analysis project Ga0070681, IMG submission 65650) | Corn rhizosphere microbial communities from Kellogg Biological Station, Michigan, USA - KBS C8-3B metaG | ecosystem: Host-associated > Plants > Roots > Rhizosphere | place: USA: Michigan...
CAGCGACAAACGACGAATGAGCCTCGACTTTGCCACCCTTGAAGTCCTGCGCACGCATCATCCGGCGTGGCGGCTGTTGCGCTCGGACCATGCACCACTGGTGGCTAGTTTTCTTCATCGAGTATTTGTGGCGCCCAATGTCCGCGTCATGACGGAGGTCGATCTAGCAGAGGCGCTGGAAGACGAGTTGTATTCCCTTCGCCAACAACTGGGCGAAGAGACGTTCCCGAAATCTGCGCCGGATTACCTCAATGACTGGGCGGCACCCGACAAGGGTTGGTTGCGCAAGTTCTACCAGCCCGGCAGCGACGAGCCGCAGTTCGACCTCACGCCCGCCACTGAGAAAGCCATTGCCTGGCTGGGTCAGCTTTCGGAGCGAGGCTTCGTCGGTACCGAGTCGCGGTTGCTTACGCTATTCGAGCTGCTCAGGCAGATTAGCGAGGGCAGCGAGTCCGACCCCGCGAAGCGCGTCGCCGAGCTGCGCAAGCGCCGCAGCGAGATCGACGCGGAGATCGCACGGGTGGAAGCCGGAGACATGATGTTGCTCGATGACACGGCGCTCAAGGACCGCTTCCAGCAGTTCGTGCAACTCGCGCGCGAGCTGTTGGCCGACTTCCGCGAGGTGGAGCACAACTTCCGTCAGCTGGACCGCAGAGTTCGCGAGCGCATCGCTCTTTGGGAAGGTGCCAAGGGCGCATTGCTGGAAGAGATCATGGGCGAGCGCGACGCCATCGGCGACTCCGATCAGGGCAAAAGCTTTCGCGCGTTCTGGGATTTCCTGATGTCGAGCCGCCGACAGGAAGAGCTGACCGGGCTGCTGGAACGCGTGCTCGACCTGCCGGCGGTAGCCGACTTGCAACCGGATGCGCGCATTCGGCGCGTACACTACGACTGGCTGGAGGCCGGTGAGCATACACAGCGCACGGTGGCACAACTGTCGCAGCAGCTTCGGCGCTTCCTCGACGATCAAGCCTGGCTCGAGAACCGCAGGATCATGGACATCCTGCACGGGATCGAGACCAAGGCCCTCGCGTTGCGGCAATCGCCGCCGGCAGGCGAGGTCACGAGCATCGCCGAGCCTGCTGCGTCCATGGAACTGCCGATGGAGCGTCCGTTGCATAGCCCGGCCCTCAAGCCGCTGATTGCCGACGTCGCCCTGCAGGCGGGCGACGGAGACGTGGATCCGTCGGCTCTGTACGGACAGTTCGTCGTCGACCGGGCGCGGCTCCTGCGCCATATTCGACAGGCGTTGCAGGCGAGCTCGCAGGTTACTTTGCGCGAGCTGGTCGACGGGCAACCGTTGCAGCAAGGCTTGGCCGAGCTGGTAACCTATCTTCAGCTTGGGAGCGAATCGTTCAAAGCCGTCGTCGACGAGCAGACGGATGACGTGATTGCGTGGGACGCCGCAAGCCGCGACGGCACAACCTCGCGCCGGCGGGCACGCCTGCCGCGAGTCATTTTCGTGAGATGAGCATGGGTGAGCCAGTGCCGGATATCGCCGCGCCCGTGTCGGTGGCGAACGCTGCCCAGTCCGACCTCTCGACGCTCGTCATCACGTTACTCAAGGGCGTGCTTCACCGTGAGGGCGATGAACGGCTTTGGAGCAGCCTCCTGAATCTACAGCCGCGCGTGCGTGACTACGTCGGCGTGCTCGGGCTGGATCTGGTTCTGGATGAGGCCGAGGGCTATGCATTTCTCAAAGGGCGCCCGGAAGCAGTCGACGACGAGGCCGGCTCCAGGTTGCCGCGACTCGTCGCGCGCAGGCCATTGTCGTTCCCGGTCAGCCTGCTGCTCGCGCTGCTGCGCAGGAAGCTCGCTGAGTTCGATGCCGGCGGCGGCGAGACCCGGCTGATACTGACGCGCGACGACATCGTCGAGCTGGTACGCGTGTTTCTCCCCGACAGCAGCAACGAAGCCCGGCTGATCGACCAGATCGAAGCGCACATCAACAAGATCGTCGACCTCGGTTTCTTGCGGCGCCTCAAGCCGGCTGCCGGCTCGGTCGGCGTCGCGAGCTTCGAGGTCCGGCGTATCCTCAAGGCATTCGTCGACGCCCAGTGGCTCGCCGATTTCGATGCGCGGCTGGCGGTCTACTATGCCCGCTTGACCGGCGCCGATGCGGCCGTGGAGGACGCGGATGAATGACCCGCGCTCCCTCGGCCTCGACTTCACGGCCGACGACACGCTGTCGGGCTTCCGTCTGAAGCGGCTCGAAGTCTTCAATTGGGGCACCTTCGACGGCCGGGTCTGGACATTGCAGCTCGACGGCCGCAACGGCTTGCTCACCGGCGACATCGGCTCGGGCAAGTCGACGCTGGTGGATGCCGTCACGACTTTGCTCGTACCCGCCCACCGCATCGCGTACAACCGCGCCGCAGGAGCGGACGCCAAGGAGCGAACGCTACGCTCCTACGTGCTCGGGCACTACAAATCCGAGCGCAACGAAGTGAGCGGCACCGCTAGACCCGTGAGCCTGCGCGATCACAACAGCTACTCGGTCGTTCTGGGCGTGTTCCACAACGCAGGGTACGACCAGACAGTGACGCTGGCGCAGGTGTTCTGGATGAAGGAGCCGCAAGGGCAACCAGCGCGCTTCTTCGTAGGCGCCGAGCGCGACCTTTCCATAGCCGCCGACTTCGCACACTTCGGCTCCGATATCGTGCAACTGCGCAAGAAGCTGCGTGCTGCAGGCGCCGAGATCGAAGACACCTTCCCGAAATATGGCGCGTGGTTCCGTCGGCGCTTCGGCATTGAAAACGATCAAGCGCTGGAACTGTTCCATCAGACTGTGTCGATGAAATCGGTGGGCAACCTCACCGACTTCGTGCGTAGCCATATGCTGGAACCGTTCGATGTGGCGCCGCGCATCCAGGCGCTGATCGCCCACTTCGACGACTTGAATCGGGCGCATCAGGCTGTCTTGAAGGCGCAGAGGCAGGTCGAGCTGTTAACGCCTCTGGTCTCCGACTGCAATCGGCATGCTGCGCTGGTGCGCGAACTGGATGATCTGCGCCGCTGTCGCGAAGCCCTGCACAAACATTTCGCGCGCCTGAAGCTGGAACTGCTCGACAAGCGCATCGCGCAACTCACGGACGAGCGCGAGCGGCTTGATGGTCACGTCAAGCGGTTGGAAGTGCGGCGAGATGACCAGAAAACGCAGGTCGCCGACATCGAACGCTCGATCCGCGACAACGGCGGCGATCGACTGGAACAGATTGCCGCCGACATCAAGCGCAAAGAGCAGGAGCGTGATCGGCGCAGGCAGAGGGCGGATCGCTACCAGCAGCTCATCGCCGTAACAGGCGAACCTCCTGCACGGGACGAGGTGTCGTTCGCGGCGCAACGCAGGTCGCTGTCGGAACGCGCCGAGGAGGTCCGAGCCCGCAACGCTTTGCTGGACAACCAGGAACGCGAGCATGAGTTCGCGTTCCGCAAGCAGCGCGAAGATCATGAAAAGCTCATTCTCGAGATCGACAGCCTGAAGAGGCGGCGCAGCAACATCGACGATCGTCAAATCCAGATTCGCGCCGCATTGTGCGCCGCGCTGGCGATACCGGAGGAGGAAATGCCGTTCGTCGGCCAGCTGATTCAGGTCCGTGAGGAGGAGCGTGAGTGGGAAGGCGCCGCCGAGCGGTTGCTGCACGGCTTCGGCCTCTCGCTGCTGGTACCCGATGCACGCTACAAGGACGTAGCCGAATGGGTAGATCGCAACGACTTGCGTGGCCGGCTCGTCTATTTCCACGTGCGCCCGCGACGGCAAGCCGACATGCCAGACCTACACCGCGACTCGATCGTCAGGAAGCTCGCGGTCAAGCCCGATTCGCCGTTCTACGACTGGCTGGAGAGGGAACTGGCCTATCGATTCGATCTGGCGTGCAGCGCGACGCAAGAACAGTTCCGGCGCGAGACACGGGCGATCACGCGTGCAGGCCAGATCAAGGACCCGACCGGCCGGCACGAGAAGGACGACCGGCACCGCATCGATGACCGCAGCCGCTACGTGCTGGGCTGGACGAATACGGCCAAGATTGCCGCGCTCGAAGCGAAGCGCCGAGAGTTGGAGAAGCATCTCGGTGAGCTCGGCAGCCTCATCAGCCAGCTGAAGGGCGAGCGCAAGGCGCTGGAGGGCCTGCTCGAGGCGCTGGCGAAGCTGGAGGAGTTCACTGCTTTCGAGGAGCTCGATTGGGGGAGCGTCGCGACCGAGATCGCCGCCCTCGCCGACGAGCACGAACGGCTGGCGTCAGCCTCCGACGTGCTAAGACAACTCGGAGAGCGACTGCGCGAAGCGGCGGCGGCGTTGACCGAAACCGACAACGAGCTTCAAACCCTCCGGGACAAACGTTCTAAGGCCGAGCAACGATACGCCGACGCGGAGAAGCTACGTCAAGACACCCGCACGCTGCTCGACGATATGCCGGTCGACGACGATCTTGCCCAGCGCATCGAGTCCATGCGCGCACAGGTCTCGGGCGCACATCAGCTCACCGTCGAATCGTGCGATAACCGGCAGCAGGACGTGCGCGGCTGGCTGCAGGGCCATATGGACGCCGAGCAGAAGAAGCTGGAGCGCTTGGCCGAGAAGATCATCAAAGCCATGTCGGCGTTCAAAGAGGAATTCAAGCTCGAGACCGCCGAGATCGACGCCAGCCCCGAGGCGGCATTCGATTACGCGGGCCTGCTCGACCGGCTGAACCGAGACGACCTGCCGCGCTTCGTGGCCCGATTCAAGGAGCTGCTCAACGTCAACACGATCAACGAGATCGCCAACTTCAACGCGCAGCTCGCCCGCGAGCGTGAAACCATCAAGGAGCGCGTCGCACGCATCAACCAATCGCTCACGCAGATCGACTACAACCCCGGACGCTACATCGTCCTCGAGACACAGATCAGTCCCGACGCGGAGATCCGCGACTTCCAGTCCGAGCTGCGGGCCTGCACCGAAGACGCGGTCACCGGGTCGGACGACGCACAGTACTCGGAAGCGAAGTTCCTGCAGGTCAGGAGCATCATCGATCGCTTCCGCGGACGAGACGGCTTGTCCGAGCACGATCGGCGCTGGACCGCCAAGGTCACCGACGTGCGCAACTGGTTCCTGTTCGCCGCCAGCGAGCGCTGGCGCGAGGACGACACCGAGCATGAGCACTACTCCGATTCCGGCGGCAAGTCAGGCGGCCAGAAGGAGAAGCTGGCCTATACCATCCTCGCCGCCAGCCTCGCGTACCAGTTCGGGCTGGAGTGGGGCGAGGTGCGCTCGCGCTCGTTCCGCTTCGTGGTCATCGACGAAGCATTCGGACGCGGTTCCGATGAGTCGGCGCAGTACGGCCTCAAGCTCTTCAATCAGCTCAACCTGCAGCTGTTGATCATCACGCCGTTGCAGAAGATCCACGTCATCGAACCGTTCGTTTCGAGCGTGGGCTTCGTCCACAACGAGGACGGTCGAGCGTCCAAGCTGCGCAACCTGACCATCGAAGAATACCGCGAGCAGAAGCTCGCGCACGTGGCAATGGCGGCCGCTGCGTCGACGACGGACGGAGCGGTGCCTGGATAGACATGGGCTGGAGCACACGGCGCGACCTGCTCGCACAGCTTGACCGGCTCTGGGAGCGCGGCGATCTGTTACGCCCGTTACTCACCGGCGAGACCCGATTCCCTCTGCGGCTGTCGCTGAAGACGCCGAGCTCGACCGACCTCACGGATCGCTTCGAAGCCGTGCGTACGTGGACGAACGAACTGACGGCCATGCCGCACGTCCGCGTCGAATGGCGTGAGGTCCGTCATCGCATTCAGGGTGCGCAGCGCGTTCCCGAGCAAGCATGGATTGATACGCTAGACGACGCGCTGGCGCTTCTGAACAAGCGCCGCGACGCCGAGCGATTCTCGCATTTGGTGGAGATCACGCAAGCAACGGTGCCAGCGCTATTGCCGTGGCTGGCCCGGCGCCCGCTGCAGGCCATCGATCTCGCCGGCCAATGGGGGCGCCTGCTCGACGTCGTGCGCTGGCTGATCGAACATCCACGTCCGAGGATCTATCTTCGCCAGGTCGACATTCCTGGCGTACACAGCAAGTTCATAGAGACACAACGGGGCGTTTTGTCCGAGCTGCTTGATCTTGTGCTTCCCGCGGACGCGATTCGAGGAGACCGGTCGGGGATGAGCCAGTTCGCTGCGCGCTACGGCTTCCTTGAGAAGCCGACTCGAATTCGGTTCCGCGTGCTCGATGAACGGCTTCGGCTGATTTCCGGTTCAGCGTTCCCCGACATTACGTTGGATAGCGACACCTTCGCGAGCCTCGATATGCCGGTGCGGCACGTGTTCATTACGGAGAACGAGACCAACTTTCTGGCGTTCCCAATGGCCGGTGGGGCCATCGTGATCTTTGGCGCGGGCTATGGCTGGGATGCCATGGCCAAAGCCAGTTGGCTGGCCGGATGTGCCGTCCACTACTGGGGCGACATCGACACACATGGATTCGCGATCCTCGATCAGCTGCGCAGTCGCTTTCGGCACGTATCCTCGTTCCTGATGGACCGCGATACACTCAACGCACATGACATGCATTGGGGCGAAGAGCCCGACCAGGTGCTACATGATCTACCACGGCTTTCTTCGGAGGAGCGCGCGCTCTTCGACGACCTGCGCGACAACCGCATCCGCAAAAATCTGCGACTGGAGCAGGAGCGGTTGGGATTTCAGTGGGTGACGGACGCGTTGTCACGAGTCATGACTTCAAACCGAACGTCGTATCCGGCGCGGAGCGCTTGATCTTACCTACCAAGCCGTCCGCTGCGTCCACTTCTCCTCTAGCAGGAGGGGAACGACGTACTTCTCCCTTCCCTTTTCACAGAGCAGTTCCCACGCGTGGGCAGGGGAGCCTGTCTGTGAACATTGTCCGCCTGAAAGCCGCGTTGCTACTGGCCTTGTTTCGGAAGCGAGACGCTCACACCAAACGAAGTCTTGGATCGCGTCCCACTGGCATCGTGGTATGCAATCGAGCTATCTTCATCGACGATCCACACCTCTCGCGCGCCAGCCGAAAGATATGCACGAATCTTTTCACTGATTTCCTCCTCGGAGTTCGATGGAGAAACGATCTCGACGCAAAGCTCGGGTGCGACTGGGAAGGGCGTCGCATCAGCGTGCGCTGCGAGAAACTCCATTGATGCCCACGCCACGTCGGGAACACGAACACCGATCTCGGTGAGCACCGAACATTCCGTCAAAGGGCGCCCGTCTGCGAGCTGTCGCGCGAACTCGGCAGCCAAATGCGCCTGCAGCAATGCGTGCCGATTGCTGGCCGGACTCATCTCAATCTTTCCCCTTGCGCTGAGCTCTATCTTGTACGGAAGATCCTGAAGCGATGGATCGCGCAGGATCTCGGCCCAACGAACTGCAAGCGTTTCTGCGGTAGCGACGTTTCCCATTGCGGTAACCGAACTCTTCCGATCTCAATAAAGAAAGTATACGCCTCGCGAATCGACGCCGGCTCGGAAATGTCTCCGTTACTGCACCTCCCACACTCGTTAGCCGGGCATCGCATCCCATACCTGCCCTGCGTATGGGCGTCCGTTCGCCTTCTTGGAGCGCCTTTGCCCCTCCGCACCCCATGCGCCCCATTGCTTGAAGAGAAGGCAACGTGAGCGTCGTCCTTGACCCGCCGAACGATCGTTCGGTACCGTAGGCCGATGGCAAATGACGGTCGATATTTGGCGCAACTGCAGGACTGCTACGCGCGGCACCAGGTGCTGCCGTCCTACTTCTCCCTCCTTTTCGAGGAGGGGTGGCACCGAAGGCGACGGGGGGTTACGCAGCAGCAGCCCGCTGCCGACGTACATCAACGCTCACCCGCGCTTATCGCGCGTCGTACCATCCGCGCTACGGCTTGCGACATGTTGATTGGCACCAGGCGAACAGCGGGATGTGCAGCGGCGAACACGCGGAGCAGTTCGTCCGCGAATGCCGGTCCGACCTCGGCCACGCCCTCGAAGTCCAACACGACTTCGTTGAAGCGCTCGAACTGCTGCGCGACGCGCTTGGCCTGAGCGCGGGACATGAGCTTTTCGCTCTCGTGCTGCTCAAGTCGCATCGGGACGATTGTCTTGTGGGACATCTATGTCTCGGCGGCGGCGAAGCGATGGACTTTGCCGAAGGTAGCAGTCATCAGACCAATCAGATTGCCGCGAGGCGCTGCACTGTATCCGGATACTGCTTGACGAGATTGATCAGCAGCGCGGCTTGCGCATTGGGCTTGGCACGACCCTGTTCCCAGTTCTCGAGCGTACGAACATTCGTGCGGAGGTAAACGGCAAATAAAGCGCGAGACAGGTTGAGGCTCTCTCGCACGCGTATCAGCTCCTTCGGCGTTATCTTCGGCGCCGGCTTGTATTCGAGCGCGTGCGTCCGCAAGGTTCGCTTGCCCTGCCGCGCATCGGCAAGAGCGGCAACGCCTTCGCCCAACTCGGCAAACAGATCGCGCTTGGTGGCGCGCCTCGGCTTTGTTTTGCCAATTGTCTTCATACATTCTTCCTCGCATCCAGTTCCGCCTTGACCATAGCCTTGAGCACCTTGCATTGCTGCGGCGTGAGGTCCGCCATCTCGTCCTTGTCGTACAGAGTGAAGAGCCAGAATTGCAAGCCTGCTACCCACCAGAAGTAAATCACCCGAAGGCCGCCACGTTTGCCCTTCCCGCGTCGCGCGTCGGCAAACCGCAGCTTGCGCAGCCCGCCAGCACCCTGGATCGGATCGCCAGCCTCGGGATACTTCATCAGCAGATTCTGCAGTGCAAGGAAAGCGTCGTCGTCGAGATAGTTCGGTCGATAGCGCTCGAAGGCCGGTAGCTCGACGAAAGTAGCTCTCATCGCGATTATACGCAATCTACGTATATACGCAAGTTGCGTATGTCGATACTAGAGCAGACGCGGCAAGATTCCATGCAAGCAGTCTGTCGCGCTGGGTAGCTCACCGAATGAGCGAGAAGACTTCTTTCCTACTCAAGCAACTGCCACACCTCGGCCCCGACGTGACCACCACCCCCTCCGTCAGGACTCCCACCACCCGTCCGAGTGTCTTTCCTTTTCTCATCTCCTTTTCAAGGAGGGAGGGTGGACGCGTAGCGGACAGGGTGGTTTTGTTTTGCGCTTCAACTCGCGGTCTCTTCCCGAGACGTATCAACGCCCGCCGGCACCACACCGTGATATGTACAGGCGCATGGCGGGATATTCCAACCGCGATCCGCTATTTGTAGCCAATCCGTAGCCGGCACCCGCGTACTTTATTCTCACGCCGATACGGAGGTGGCGAGTGCAAGTCCTCTGCAGCTATGTAATCCGCATCTATCGGCGTGAAACCACCGGAGTCGCCGGCTTGATCGAATCGGTCGAGACCGGAGAGACCAACTCGTTTCAGTCCGCCGCCGAACTGTGGGAAGCCTTGTGCGCTCTCCCGACCATGCGGCGCTCCGCCCCTTCAAACCACGTCGACGAGGAGTGAACATGCGCTAATCGCTGGGCTTCTTGGTAGCTGCTGCGCTCGCTGCAACCGTGACTTCCGCCTCCGCAGGAAAGGTGAACATGCCGCGCGAAGGCAACTTCGAATTCACGTTTTGCAGTATCGGCGATGGCAAGATCATGAGCAGTGGAGATCAGGTTTTCGCGAGCCACTACGCTGTTGCCGCCAACCTGCTGACGCAGCCAGCCGGGAAAGCGTTCGACCGGACGAGCGGCGTCTGCCGCGGTGTTTATGCGAAGCTCAACGGGCATCCTCAGGAATTCGGCGTCTGCGAGTTCATCGATGCCGATGGCGATCAATGGTGGATGGAATACCACGGCAACGCCGAGGGCTCGGGTCGCACCTACACTGGCGTGCACGGCACCGGCAAATACGACGGCATGACTCTCAAGGGAGGATACACACTCGACTTCTGGCCGAGCGCGACGAAGGACCTCATACAAGCCTGCAATCCGAACAAGGGCACCTACAAGCTCAGATAGCTCCGATCGTGTGACGAGCGCATAATCGTGCCGCCTGCTTCTCGAAGGCGGCACGGTTCCGCCGTGTCGTTGATGGATGAAAGCGACCGCGCAATCCTCGATCGCCAAGATCAGCACGCCGCGTCTGTTTGGCGTTGTGCAACGGATGCGGCTGTTCGCGTATCAGGACGAAAACCGGGGCCGCCCGCTGGTATGGATCGATGGTCCGCCGGGGGCCGGCAAGACGACGCTGATCGCCAGCTATCTGGAATCGAACCAACTGCCCGTCCTCTGGTACCAAGTGGACTCGGGCGACATCGATGCGGCGAACGTCTTCCACTACCTGACCCTGGCGTCGACCAGGGTCGCACGCGAGGATGCCGCCGCCCTCCCCCGGCTACAAGCGGAGCATCTCAGCGATCTGACTGAATTCTCCCGCCTCTTCTTTCGAAGGTTGTTTGCGAATCTCCGACCCGGGACAGTCGTCGTCTTCGACAACTACCAGGACGTGCCCGCGGACGGTCCGCTCGATACACTCGTTCGCTGTGCAGTCATGGAAGTTCCGCCCCAGAGCTCGATCGTCTGCCTGAGCCGCGAAGGCACACCGGCCAGCTTTGCTCCAGTCATCGCAAAAGGAGCGCTGTTCCAGCTCCACTGGGAGGCGCTCCAGCTGACGGTGGATGAGACACGCGAAATCTGCACTGCCGCAGGCACCCGCGACGATTGGCTGATCCACGCGCTGCATCAGCAATCCGAAGGATGGGCTGCCGGCGTTACGCTGATGCTGGAGCGCTTGGGTCATCAGTCTCTGCCCGCGCGCCTGCTGCCCAGCGACACACGCGAGTCGGTATTCGACTACTTCGCGGCATTACTGTTCGATCAATCCGACGACCGCACGCGAGCGATGTTGCTCGAGATCGCATTCCTGCCGTATGCAACGCAATCGATGGCGATGGACCTATGCGGAAAGGAAGCAGCAGCCTTACTCGAATCGATGTATCGCCGCCACCTCTTCGTCGATCGCCGCCCTGCGCCGCAACCCGTGTATCAATTCCATGCGTTGTTTCGAGCCTTCCTCGACGCCAGAGCGCGGCAGACAATGGAGGCGGTCGACATAGCTCGGCACTGCGCGCGCTGCGCGGAAGTGCTGGTGGCAAACGACGACACGGACGCAGCGATCGATCTATTGCTGGAGGTTGGAGACTGGAACGGCGCCGTCTCCATCGCTACGAGCTGTGCCGCCACGGTGGTCAACAGTGGCCGTGGGCAAACGCTCGAGCGCTGGCTGTCGGTGCTTCCCGAGGAGGCCACGCGCGCCCAACCCTGGCTGACGTACTGGCTTGCCATCGCACGCGTGCGAACCGGATCGCCCAACGGCTTACAAACCCTAAAGCAAGCGCTGCGACGCTTCCAGGAGGCAGCAGACATTCAAGGCGAGATCGTCTGTCTGGCCGCACTGCTCAATACCGCGTTCGTCGGCTTTTCTGCACTCGACGCCATGCAGGAATGGCTGAACTCCCTGCTCGATCGCATGGAGAACTACGGATCGGAGCTCTCGCCGAACGTTGGGCTGAAAGTGCGGGGCGTGCTGTGCTCCGCCTTGTTCTGGATCGAGCCATCGCATCCGTGGACCGCACAAGCGGCACAGCGCGTTCGGATGTTGCTCGCAGAGGCCGACGACTCCGACGTCGTGGTGGCCGCCGCGGGATGCGCGATCGCGACTGCGTCGATGAGCGGCAGTTTCGAAGACGGTGACTGCATTCTCGACGCGACGCTGGATCGAGCGGCCGATCTCAGGATCAGCCCGCCCGAAGCCATCTGGTGGTTCGTCAATGCTGGTTTCATGCGCTTCTTCGAAGCACGCTATGAAGACGCTCTCGCCTTCATGGACCGCGCGAGCGAGATCGCAGATCGCAACGGCATGCACGCGAGCTTTTTGATCATCGACCTGCACCGCTGCGCGATCGAGTGCCGTGTGCCCGGCTGGCGCGTCGCCAGCGCTTCGCTGGATGCCATCGAGGCGCGGCTGCGCAACCCGTCTCCGATGGCTAAAGTCATGCTGTTGCTGCTGAAAGCCCGGCGCTGTCAATGGCAGGGCCGCTTTCACGAGGCCGCGGAGCTCGCTCTTGCTGCCGATTCAGTCACGCTCAGCATCGGATCCCGTTATCAGACAATGCTATTTGGCCTGCTCGAAGCCGAATTCCTCGCCGAGGCGGGACGCACCGACGAGGCATCGACCCTGATTTCGCGGAGCCGTGCCTTGCTCGAGCATGCTCCGGCGCTGGATTGCTGGCTTGCCGCGCTGGCATTCATGGAATCGTGGCTGGCGCAGGCAACGGGAGATCGGGCAGTCGCGTTGGACAAGCTCCGGGCCGCGCTATCGCTCGCGAAGTACGGCAGCCGCAAGCACTACTTTCGCCACTTCGCAGGCGCGATGCCAGTTCTGTTCGCGTGGGCGCTGGAGGAAAACATCGAGCCCGAGCTCGTGCGGCAGATCGTTCGCACTTTTCGTCTGAAACCGAAAGCCGGCGCGCCGGACACCTGGCCCTGGAAGATTGGCATCTTCACGCTCGGCCGTTTCGCCGTTCTCGTGGATGACAAGGCGCTCGAGTTCTCGCGCAAGGTTCCCAAGAAAACGCTCGCTCTGCTGAAAGCACTGGTCGCGTGCGGCGTCGAAGGCGCTTCGGAGCAGGTCCTTTGCGATGCGCTGTGGGCCGACGAAGAGGCGGACGCGGCGGGCCAGGCGCTCGGAATAACCGTTCTCCGTCTGCGCAAACTACTCGGCGTGCCAGATGCAGTCTCTCAGCACGGCGGCAAGATTTCGCTCGACCGATCTCTTTGCTGGGTGGACGCTTGGAGGCTGGAGCAGCTCGCCGGAAGCGCGGACCCGCACGCGATCCCCGACGCGCTGCGCCTCTACGCCGGCGTATTCCTACCCGACGACGAAGGCGAGCCGTGGACGGTCGCTTGTCGGGAGCGCCTGCGCGGCAAATTCATTCACGTTCTCGCGACGCACAGCGCGAACTTGGAAGACAACGCCGACGTCGACGCCACCATGCGGCTGTACTTGCGCGGTATCGAGGCCGATCCTATCGTCGAAGCTTTTCATCAAGGCCTCATGCGATGCTATCAGCGGCTCGGCCGCTACACCGAAGCCATCAGCGCCTATAGACGCTTGCGTCAGGTGCTTTCGGTCGTGCTGGGCGTCTCGCCTTCCGAGCAATCGGAGATGCTGTATCGAGCCATCCTGGAGGCGTGCCCAGCCGCTTCGCGCCCCACGGAGGAACATACCGTGATTCCGATGCCGCACGTCGAAAGGAGCGTGCGAGTTCGGGGCAGGCGCGAGAAGAGGTCGTGATCCGGGCACGCCGAGTACGTCAAGCGGCTACGGCGCACTTGGCACGCCGCAAAGCACTCACCATGACAATGCCAGGACCAAGTACAATTTTCCGCATCGCGGACCTGGAAAAGGAGCTTCACCCATGAGTGACGCAGTGCAAGAGCTCGGCGAGGCGGCACGCAAACTCTCCCCTGCCGAGCGCATTCGTCTGGTAGACGAGATTCTGTCGAGTCTGGATCAGACCAATCCTTCGTTAGATGCAACTTGGGCCGCAGAAGTGGAGGACCGAATTGCGGCCTATCGACGTGGAGAAATCCGCGCACTCGAGCTGAGCGAGGTACTCAGCAAATACAATCACAAGTGAAGGTTCGATTCCTCGAGATCGCACAGGTAGAGCTCGACGAAGCGATCACCTACTACGACAGCGAATCAGCTGGGCTTGGCCAGGTATTCCTTCTTGAAGTGTTGTCTGCGCTCGATCGTATCCGACAATTCCCGAACGCCTGGCATCCACTCAGTCCAAATACTCGAAGATGCCGGACTCGTCGCTTCCCATTCGGCATCATCTATCAATGCTCCGACGAGGAAGTCTTGGTCGTAGCAGTCTCCAATCTTCACCGCGAGCCCGATTACTGGCGAGATCGGTTATCGGGCCCGTGAAGCACCGCTCCTTCCAATTGCCCTTGTCATACTCGGCGTGTGTGAGTACGTCTCGCAGAAGCTAGGAGCAGCCTTTGTACTTCCGTTGCGCTGGGATCGTGAGCCTTTAGACGTCCGATCTTCAGGAGATTCTGCAAGGTCCATTTGGTCCCCCTTCAGCCACAACTTGTCCCCCTTCATCACGCTGCGCAGAAAGGTATCGCCGCCTGTGAGTTTGCTGGCAAACTCACGCCGCGTCATCACCGTCGGGTTAACTTCGCGGCGCAATATAGCCTGGGCACGTGCCAGGGCGCGCGCTAGATCGGCGAACGTCGCCGTGCCTATGACCATCACGTCCACATCGCTGGCCGGCCGCTCTGTGCCCGCGGCCACGCTGCCATAGACGAAGGCCGCCTGCACTTTGGCGCCAAGTGGCTCCAGGGCTTCGCGCAGGACATCCACCAAACCGGCGGTCTTCCGAAGCAGTTGCGAAAGCTCGGCGTGCACCGGGTGCGTGGTATTGGCCTGGTAGTGCACCTGACGCCCCACGTCACGCCTCAACAATAGACCCATCTCGCTCAGCAGGCGAAGCTCTCGATGCAGCGAGCCTGCCGACGCCCCCGTCAGGCGTGCAAGCTCGCGTACGTGAAGCGAGGCTTCCGGTCGCAGCAAGAGCACGCTGAGCACGGCTGAACGGGTTCGCCCGAAGAGTTGGTGCGCTAGCGAGGGCATGTAGCCAATTATGCTACAAGTGAAGCAAGTTTGAGAACGACCCTGAGAGGCGGCGCACGGCGGAGCGCGACCCTGCGCCGACGCGGTTGCTTCCCTCCTCCTGCGGGAGCAGGAATGCCCGCGCAGTAGGCGGGGTGGAGGGAGCTTGCATGCCAAACCACCCCGTCGCATTCGCGCCACCGCTCCTTGAAAAGGAGGGGAGAAGTAAATCACTCCCCTCCTGTCCGAGGAGGGGTGCCCCGCAGGGGCGGGGTGGTGGGAGCTGCGGAGGAGGGCACGTAGCGGACCGGGTGGTGGAATCTACCCGAGGGGGATGTGCCGTGCGGCTACTTACGGAGCTTCGGCAGCTTGATACTCACAGTGAACGAACTCTGGTCTCGTTTGCCACCGCGATCATGGTATTCGATGATGCCGTCCTCGTTGACGATCCATACTTCGCTCGCGCCAGCCGCTAGGTAGGCGCGAATCTTCTCGTGCACTTCGTCGTCCGAATTGGAGGGAGACTTGATTTCCACGCAAATCTCCGGAGCGCGCGGAAAAGGTGTGCAGTCTCCATGGGCCTCCAGAAATGCGGTTGACGCCCAAGCAACGTCTGGAACTCGAACACCGATCTCGGTGAGGATGGAGCATTCCGTTATGGCTTCGCCGCCGGATAACTGGACCGCGAGTTCGGTGGCGAGGCGTGCTTGCAGACGCCCGTGCAGGTTGCTCGCCGGACTAAGCTCGATTTTCCCCCGTACGTTCAGTTCGATTTTGTAAGGCAGGTTTCGGAGCGTAGGGTCGCACATCACTTCCGCCCAGCGCAGGATCAGGGCTTCAGGGGTGGCAACGGTTCCCATAGTCACGTGAAACTTGATAGGTCACTTGGTTAGTATACGCCCCTCGCTTGGGGCCCAACTTCCCGAGGGCCCTTTCGTCTCGCTCCAGTCAGATCTTGGGCTGCTCGAGCACACGACCCCGCCCTCTCCCATGATCGGTAACCACGTTGGCCAACTCCACATACCGGCACAGCGCATTCGCCAACTGCATCTGCCGAGGGCTCTTGCATTCCGGCTCGAACAGCCGCGGGCTCGCGACAAGGATGCACGCGCATTGGGCGCGTGACGTGGCCACGTTCAGCCGGTTGAGGCTGTAGAGAAATTCCATTCCTCGCGGCGCATCTTCGGGGGTCGATGTTGCCATCGAATAGATGACCACCGGCGCCTATTGCCCCTGGAATCGATCGACCGTTCCAACGCGAACGCCTTTTGGCGTAAGCCTCTCGCCGAGTAGCGCGACGTGGGCGTTATAGGGCGCCACCACGAGGATATCGTTCGGCGTCATCGGCTTCGAGGTGCCGATCTTGTCGATCCACTGCGAGCCCTCACGCAGGAGCAAAGAAACGATGCGCTCCACCGCGTCCGCCTCTTCGATCGAGCTGTTCTGGTTGCCTTCGTGCGCAACGCCGACCGCCCACAGCCCGGCCCCTTCAAAAGGTGGGCTCCCTTCGAGGACCTGTTTCTCCAGTCCGGCGCGCGAGTGCAGGCGGCCTTCGTAGAACACTTCCGAGGTGAACGTG